>Ga0099797_100118_pt1 | contig 49298 bp, 30 predicted proteins | sample Uncmet_Sort48C_1_FD_89871 | JGI IMG/M metagenome (GOLD analysis project Ga0099797, IMG submission 89871) | Marine eukaryotic communities from CALCOFI LINE 67, Pacific Ocean - C012_Sort48C_1 | ecosystem: Environmental > Aquatic > Marine > Oceanic | place: Pacific Ocean: Monterey Bay | collected...
GGGACAATACGGCGTATAGCAAGCGCAGGGGATGGGGTTCGAAGCGGATAAAAATCTGGGTTACGCAATCCACATGCATTGTTGTGTTTATGGAATTCACCAATCATTAATCCATTTGCGACAAATTCAGGTTTTAATTTCAACTGTACATTGTCAATTACATCTGGCGCCATTTCAAGAGTCACATCCGGGAACACCAGCACGACAGCTTTGTAAGCAACTTTTCGACCAGAAGTTGGCTCAAGTTTCCCAAACCGTGTAACAAATGAGCGTGTAATTGACTTAACCTTTTCAAGGACTCCACTGAATTTTAAATGACCGGTTTTCACTACTGAAAAATAGAGTGAATTAAAGCGGAGCGCAGCTGGTACGAATGGGCATACAGGTCCACTTCGCCCAACTAAGGGGTGCGCTTTAGCAAGAAATTCTCGCATGTAACAATTGACTTCAAGCAAATGATTCATGCTGCCCTCATCAAGTCGATCCAGCTGGAGTACATCTAAATTTTCAAATTGGGCGTCTCCATCTTCTTTAGCAGAGCTTGGGATATATCGTTCTTGTTCAATTTTATTTGTGATGTCCGTATCAATGGCGGCCGAACAATCACAATTAATATTTCCCATACCAGCAGCTAGTGTATCAATTTCTTTTGGAGTTAACAAGGTTATTTTGAAAGGACATTTATCGTCAGATGATTTTTCAACATTTTCAGGGGTAGCCACAGTAGACGGCAGATGGAGAATACAATTCACGCAGTACTGGAGCAGAGAAACCACAAATATTATCGCAAGGTCAACTTTGAATACATTATCATCGACAATGACTCCATCATTCCATTTCATTGCATTCTGTGTCATTCTAAAGCATCCGTGGCACACGATACACACCGTGCATAAAGCGGAATACCGCAAGAAACGGTTATTTCCCGTTTCATCAACACGTTTTTCGGCATCCTGCCGCAAATTTTCAAGGTAATTCTCATCATTTTCTTTGCTCATGTGACCATCCTTTCGATTTTTATCGACAAATTTTTCGCCACCTTTTAGTCGTTTGGCCCAGGCCTTCGTAGTTGGGTAAATGTACGCCGCACCAGATTCACCAACATCTTTTCCAGATGCAGCCGCAAGCACGTCTTTCAAATCAGGATGATCACCTGCAAATTTAGAGCGATAAGCATAGTCACAGGTATTGCCTGGGCCAAGTACAAAGCAGCCACCTACCCTGGAGAAGATTTGAAAGGAGTTTTCTCCCGTTGGAGCAGCAGTTGCCGCATAGTCGGTAAAGCCTTGTGCTTCTGCATGTTGCGCTTTAATTTTGATATCTTCCCTCAATTGACCATCTTCACCCAAAAGATACGACGGACCAGCATTGAGTTTGAATGTTTTGTATGCAAGAGGGTCGTTCAAGCCCGTATCCACGTATAATTCACCCCCAAACTTCCACTTGTTCAAGAACGCGCGCGCATCTTTAATCGTTCCAAATCCCAAAGCAGCAACGACGATTTGGTCTTCGGTGCAGTGTGCCTCGTTATACAATTTTACCTCCGGCAACAAATCGTTCAACGCAGAGACTTGCTGAGCACAAAATCGACACCCAAAATGTCTAAGGAAAGCCAAGATAACTTTGCGATCCTTCCAAATGTCACTTAATAAAACCTCGTTGGTGTTCGTGGAGTCGACTTGAACCACGCTAATGCGAGCCGTGGAGGAGGCCCTTTCTCTTGCTTCACCAGAAATTGAACGGTCACTCATCAAAATTTTTTGAAAGGATAACTATTTCGGTAGAAAGCAATAGTTGAGGAAAACTTCTTATATTTGCTTGGAGGACTTGTAGTGGTTATGTGACAGAAGTTTTTTTGTCTCGAGAGAGAGGGTGAGAGAGACCTCTATAGTCACGACAACCATTGTTAGTTCATTTTAAGGAATAATTAGCGGACAGAATAGTGTGTGCTCGTATGACATGATGACTCTTTCCGTTGTCCAAACGCCAACGCAACGAACAGGTTGAATTCATGTATACCACGTTCGATATTTCCTGACAAACTAAGACACCAAGCGAACAACCGATACCGAACACGGACTTGCCACCTAGGGGTAACTTATATAGTGAAATAACACACCGTAGGTTGTCACAATAAGTGTGCCTCATCGCGACAATGTCCACACAAGGACTGGACGGTACTGAGGATACTGAGGATGAGTCTCTACTACAGAAAAGTGACACCCCAAACGAAAGTCGCTGGTCTTTTAAGTGGAAGAAAATTTGTTGTTTTGTTGGTATTGTAGGCCTTGTTGTGCTAGCAGTTAAGCTATTGCTGATTTTGTTTATGACAGAGAACTTTCAGCACTATTTCTTGGGAACGTTAAATTGGTGTAAAACAAACCCCCTGGTGGGTAGTTTGATCTATTCGCTTATTTTTTCTATCGGTGCCGTTTTGTGCCTACCTGAGATAGGACTGGCTGCTGTGAGTGGATATCTGTTTCCATATTATTTAGCCTTTATCGCAACATGGATTGGTGGGCTTCTAGGCGCATGTCTGTCTTTTTTGCTTGGGCGTTACTTATGTCGAGATTTAGTCCGGAAAATTCTTTTGAAAAAGAACAACTTTTTGAAAGAATTGGATTTGGTTATCAGGAAAGGTCGGTGGGCAGGCGTTTTGTTGCTGCGAATTCCTTATGTACCTTTTGTTTTAGTAAATTATGGACTGTCTACCACCAGCATATCGTTTGAAGACTATTTCTGGCCGACTGCTGTCGGGATTATGCCGGGATCAGCTTTGTTCACGTATGTTGGTATGAGTCTGGAGAGTCTGAAAGGCGTTTTCGACGGCACAGAATCTCTGGGTCCAATTCCTGTTGTTATCAGCGTTTGTGGAATTTTTGTATTTGTGCTCATCTTTTTGTATGCTGCATCTCTTGCTAAGAAAAATCTTAAGAAAGAAAACACTTTGGACTCCCCCGTTGAAGATCACCCACTGCTTTTAGATTCACATTGAAACGTCGGCTTTTTAAATGTGGTACCATTCAACTTCCTATCACTGCGATAAATATTCCCTTTATGTCTTTTTAATTCGCTTGTTACTGATTTACAAGAAGCAAACGCTCATCTTATGAATCATAGTGATGAAAGATTATCGGATGATCATGATTAATTTCATGTATGTGATGAACATTTCTTATGCTAATTATTTACAGCCATTATATTAGTTTTATATATGATAAAAAGTACGTAGGTTGGTATTTTTTTACCAATAGTAATGTTCGTATGTACGTATATGTACAGTGTGTGTATTTTTATATTACAATCTGCTGTGTAGTACCAACTGTGCATCATCGCAAGCACGGGCAACGCGCAATTATCGAGTCTTCAGGTAACACCTAAGAATCTCTTTCTCTAGCTAATTCTCTAGCTAAAGTCGCGGTCGGGAAAGAATCGTGGTGCCAACAATGTCCACGTGTAAAGCGCAAAAGAACACCATTGGCTTACAATTTTGACCCACATGCTTGTATAGCCTCCTCCACCAACTTTAGTTTCCCCACCAGTGCCCCAGTCAGTCAAGAGCATCGCCATGTACACAGCCCCTGCACCCATTGCAGCATGAAAAAACCAATAGCGTTCTTGAATAGGGTCCAGTTCGCTTTCTTTGATTCTCTCTTGCGTTCCATAGCTTTGCTTTCGTTGCATTTCGACATCCATGTTGGACGACGGGCCGCCTTCTTTTTCTTCCCCAGCAACTTTTTTGCTGAAGTACTCACTACCTTGTTTTGCCAAAGGAACACGCATTTCATCCATATCCTCATTAGCTTCATCTTGGGCAGCGCTGGGACCCCCTGAAATGGAGGTCGCGCTAACAGACGCACTGTAGCAAGTCCACGTTAACGAAAATGCAGCTACGGCCATCCCCAGAGTTACGGAAGCTGGGTTTTTATCTCCAGGTGCTTGGTCTGCACCGGAAACTGCACTCCAACAGAGGTACACAGAGTACAACGAAACTACCGCGCTCGTGAGCAAACTGCCGTCTGCGCTGGCGGACGTAACTTGAATTCCTGTGACAGCAACTGCTCCAACAGCGGTCAAGGTTATGAATACAAGCTGAGGCCCTGATTTCGAGCTATATGCTGAGCACAGGTAAATCATCCAAATGAAGAATGCAACGTACATGGCAACGACTGCAGCTAAAACGGCACAATACCATTTGCGACCACCCCCTTCCTCTTCTTCTTCGCCTTCTTCCGCTTTGTCAACCCACTTATTGTTCCACTGATATGCAAAGTCAATGAATGCAACAATTTGAAAGATTAAGAAGAAGGCCGAGGTCACGCGGGAGAACATGGCATAGCCAGAGTTGCCTGCTACAGTCCCGTTAGAGTTTCCAGCACCGAAAACAGAATTATCAATGAAGAAGCTGGCTATCATGAATGCGATGTAAACCAGAATTTTGGGCCCCCAGTATCCATTGTGAAATCTTTCGTTCAGTATTAGTGTTCCAAGCATTAGTCCCGCGAACCATAAAAACGTTCCCATTGAGATGCGGTACACAGCCCCATCCCCTTTGCAAGCTTCAGGGTTTGCCACATCCTTACACCCAACTGTAAGAAACTGCGTTTTTATTTCCGGTGCCCCCCAGATTTGCATCACAAGTGCAAACAAGCAGCTAAATAGCATGACAAAGAGATAAATTACCTTAGAGAATTTCCCACTTGCTTTCGTTGCAGGCGCTGGCGAGGCGCACCTACAAAATGCAGTAATTGCCTGGCAGCACATGGCGCCCGCGCAACACGCAGCGGACGCCGTGGCCCCACCCGCGCCTGCGATCATGGAAGCCATCAGGTAGTGCAAAGATATGAAAAGGGAAGTACCACGAGGTAGTGCGAAGGTGCGAAAAGGTTAGTTTCACGAAATGAATGTTAACCGCAATTTCCCGGCAGATCTTAGCTTGAGTCACTCGTATCCTCCCCCCGAAACCAACGTTTCGAATGCACCAACGAGTATCGGTTCTTAGTTACAGAAGGTAATATGGCAAATGGCAAAGTCAGTGTTGTCTCCGAGAATCCGAGAATCACGCACAACATCTAAGCTGCTTTTTTTTTTTCCTAAGCACACAGGTCAAATAGAACACCACACAGCAGTGAAAAAGAGAAAAGAGAGAGCATCGATAGTCCGCCGCATGTTCGGTAATAGCAACATAGTTGTAGAACTACACGTAGTGTAAAGTGGTTACAAGTATAAGATGAGATATATTCCTCCTCGGGAGGCGGTGGTTCTCTGTCTACTCACGTGCAACACGTGGTGTGGTTGTCCTCGTCTTGAACATTCGGATGCTGCGCGTAGAGGATTGTTCGTTATTTACTGCAACAATTCTGCACGCTGTTTCTCGAGCAAAATTTCGGCAGTCTTTAAGCGAACCGTAAGGTCATCAACTTGTTCTTGCAACATCTGGTTCAAAGAGTCCTTCCGAGAAATAGTTTGCCGAACACGCTCTTCCAAGCTGTCTATTTCGTCGTCTTTTTTTCGTTTTTCCGATGCAATCAGCCGTTCGCGTTCGTGCTTGTGATCCGCCACTTGCGTTTCCAAACGGTTTATTTGGACTCGGAGTACATCTATTTCCTTCAAGTCGCCACACCGCTTTTCGGCAAATTCACGCCTTAGTGCATCCTCCTTGTTGTCAGCTTCTTTTGTAGCCTCACCGACCTCGTTCTTAAGCAACGATCGCTCGCGACGCAAATCAGCAATCTGGATTTCCAACGATTCCATTCGACGTTCAGATTCGTCGAGTTGTCGTTGGAGGCGGTCAGCACGCTTACGCTCTTCAGCAACAGACTTGATGTGATCGCCTACTGCACTCTCATGACGGCGTTCAATATCCACGATTTTCTTTTCGTAATCTTGCGTGAGGGTCTCCATCGATTTGTCGTTTTCTTCATCCAAACGATCGATGATGTCGTCGATTTGCGCATCTCGTTCCTTTCTGAGTTTTTCTCTCAGGGTTTTTTCTTTCTCTGCTGCTTCATACCGCAGCTTATCTTCCAAAAGTCGCTGCCACTCTTGCCGTTGCTCCACCATGCGTGCAGACTCCACAGTCATGCGGGCATCTTGTTTTGACTGTATATCTTCCAATATCGACGTGTGGCGAGACTCCATCTCTTCACGCTTGGTCAATTCCGCCTGCAAGATTCTTTCAATCTCCTTCTCTTGGCGTTTGACCAGGTCTTGCCGATCCTTGTCGGACCTATCTCTCTGCTTCTCCAGCTGAGCTTCCAGACGACTGCGTATTTCAGCGACGCGATTTTCGCAGTCATCAGTCACATCATTTAAGCGTTCTCGCCAGTTGTTATGTTCTATGGACACTGCTTCATCCTTTTCGTCTTCGAGCCGTTCACGCAATAGGCGGGCGCTTTCTTCGTACTTTTCTATCATGGCCTCTCTAACTTTGGAAACTTCGTCCTCCTTTCGATCTTCCAAACGGCGGATTTCTTTCTTGTGTTTGGACAAAATTCGTTGGACTTCAGGCTCCAAACCTTTGATCGTGGCCGTTTTAATCTCCCGGGTCTTTTCCTCCATCCATTTTTCACGTCGAACTTTTTCTGAAGCAGACCACGCTTCTTTTTGTCGCTTCATCTCATCATTGTGCCGTTCCTTGAGCTCCCCAACTCCACCTGAGTACATATTTTCCACACGCTTAAGCTCGGTGGCAAGCGTGTCGCACTTTTCGGATAAAGTCTGCTTGTCCGCTAACAACCGGTCTATAAAGTTTAAATGCCTCTGAATCGTTTCTTCATATTCCTCTCGCACGTTCTTTATTTTTCGCGCCTCTTGCGTCGCTATTTGCTCTTCCATGTCACGGAATCGAAGACGTTCTTGTCGCAATTTTTGGTTCATAGCGGCTAATGTTCGCGACTTATCCTCTACTTCCATTGTCAACCCTGTCATGCGTGCTCGTACACTACCGGGTATGCTGGAGCCGCCGAAAGAGCTGGGAGCATACGCGCTGTATGAGCTTTGCCGGTCCCACTCATCTTCGCCATGCTGACCGACTGTGGGAGTGGCCGTGATTTGGCCAAAGGATTTGTCATTCATTTCAGTTTGCGAATTATTCCAGAACGAAGAGCTTTCGTCCACCATACTCGCGGACACGGGGGAAGCATTGATTCGGGACATGGTCGCGGATAATGCCTTCTCATCAGCCTCATCCGTTGCTTCAAGCATTTTTAAGAAACTGGTCACTGTACCTCTTTGTTTCATCGAAGAAGACGTTTCTTCTGCAACGCCGTGCCGCGAGGGAGAATGCTCAAATCCTTCCAGTACGGCGGGAGGCGCAACAGTAGACTTCACTTCGTATTGTTTTTGAGTTTCCTGAACCCATCGGTCAGTTGTTTTGTTGCCGTCCTGATTCTCACTGTTCTCGTCCACTGTATCACCCGGATCTTCTACGAAATTCAAATTCTTCGAAAACAAAGGCGACAGAAGATTGGCGAGAGGTTCAGTCGATCTAGTTTTCTTCTTCTTCCCAGACAGGATTTCTGCAGATGGCGTTAAGGCGTTCGCGAGATCTCCGGTTCGCTCCTGTACTCGCTTCGTATCCGCTTGGGTCACGGCCGCTGGGTCGGGTGCTTCATCTTCTACATTTTCCTCCGCAAAAACCATAGTCCCCATTTCAGGAGTCTCTCCATCTGATCCACGCATGTGATCGTTGGATATTCGAGGAGGTGTATCACCGGTTCGTTGTTGCATTCGCTTCCGTTGCTCTTCACGACGGCGGGCCATCAGCCCGGCCCGAGACTCAGTTGCCCGTCTTTCCCACGCCGACGCCAACTGGCGAGCGTGGTCACCGGTGTCTGCCATATTGCTCCTTTTTGAATCCTTGAAGAAAAAATGTAATTGCACTGCCAATGAAATATTTCAATCTAACCGAATGATCTCACACAGACGGACAAAGATCGGCAAGTTCGCCTTCTGTTGCCACGACACTTGCAGGAAAGAACGTTTCCGTCCATTTTTTCGAAATCAAATAGAATCGAATATCATGTTATTTATATATTATGAACAAACAATGCGCAGACATCTGCTTGCTGCATCTGCACCAGCTCCTATGTATTATTAAAACGGCCCAAGACAACAAGATCATTGCACAATAAGTGGATAGCAGCAGAGTCACAAAATCGATCTGGATACTACTCCCCAGTTTGAATTGTTCATCTTTCTTTCAAATATTAATCATGGAAGTACCATCTACGTAGGAGGTGTAGTCTACGAGTAGTAGTCTTGTCACGTATTAGAATTAGGGAGGTTGGGACACTTCTACGTAGTTATGTGTCGCATTTGATTGGATGAACAGAGTCCCATAGTATACAATATTTCGTACTTGTATTAGCAGAGAAATAACAGCTCAAATCATATTACAGTACAGTATTATTTTTACATCATCGAACACGAGCTTTTCTTCTGTATCTCCTGCGCAGTTTTCAATTCATCCAATGCGTTCTTTGCAGCATCATGGGTAACCTCAACATTTTCACTTATTTCTATGATATCATCAGTCTGCTCATCAACTAACTTTGCCAAATCTTTGAAAATATCATTTACTTCCTCCAACTGTTTGTATATGTCTACCATAGCTTCGTGCCGTTCGCGTATCAGCGCTTCGTTAACCTCTAGTTCCCCTTCGACTACCATTTGTGATTGCAAACGCTTTTCGACAGCGTCCATAGACAAGAATTCACCTTCTTTCCCAATGTCTGAAACACTGCAGGTAGCAGAATCTCGACCAAGCTTAAAGTTGCTATCGTTTCCAAAACTTCCTGATTGCGATCGACTTGCGGGGGAAGGTGGTGGAAACTGCCGAATTTTTACCCGGACTTTCTTTTCGAACACTTTAAAATGGGCCTTTTCCTTTTTCAGATCCCCCTTTAGTTTTTTGCGTTGTGCAATATGTCCCGACTCAATTCTTTCTCCCCCAACGGTATTTTTTTTCCCTGCCGACCGCTTTAGTTTTTTTTCAACACCTTCCATCTCCACGTGGACGCGCTCCATTTGTAAAATCCTGGTTTTTATGGTCGCAATTACCTCTTCCAACTTTTCGCGCAATGGCTCAGAATCTTTTCGTGTCCCTATGTGATCTAAAATTTTTTGCCCCGCTAGAATGGACCTATGTAAAGCAACTACGCCTTGTTTGCAGCCGATTAACTGCTCAATGAAATGCTGATTCGCAGAAAAAGGGAGAAGTCCCGCAGCTGGTTTATCCATCACTTGATCGGGTTTCGTACTGAACGGATTCCCATCACTGTCAGGCCTTCTCGAGCCAGCAAATTTGTTACTAGAGATACTAGAAGAGTCAGACGCAAAACTGGACATCTGAAAAGGTATTGCCAAGCAGAATACTCCAAATCAACGACTGAATAGTGCAGGATGCCGTTGACGTTTCCAAAGTAAAAAAAGAGCGTGCCGTTACTACCGTCGTGCAGAAGCGACACGCAGCAGTGGTCGGTATGTGGGGTTCACTATACCAAGTGGAAAGGCCCGCACTCACACGCGACGACTTCGACGACCACAAAGCAACGGGAGAGTTCCGTACTACACTATTCCGGAGTCTATTTTCTCCAAAAGTCAAACAGATGGATACTTTTCCATTGCACAATCTTCGAGGCGCAGCGGAGATCGAAAATCATCAGCGATGACATTTCCAGGCCTTGTTGCTTCAACATCCAACATCACAAAAAAGAACCCGTCGTCCTCGTTCCTCGAGTCCTCGAGTAGTAGTTAGTCTTAGATTGTACTAATATTTTTCTACCGTGCGGTACAGTCACAGGTCACAGTGTTCAGCACTACTGTAGTGCTGAACACTGTACACGTCCATCCACGGGAATATGAAGAGGTTTTTTAGGTCATTAGAGTATGTCATTGTTGTAGTCTAGGGTGCCGTGGCCGTCCGTTGATATCCCCTTACTGTACGAACGAAGATGTGCCGTACGAGAGTACATACATAAGAAATATTTGAAATGGAAGGCATTTTAAAAAGAAAATCTGGGTGTGCCATGCTAGCCACCTGTGTTCCGGTTTTAATTTTAAATACCGATTGACTCCATGATATTATACGCACGTTATTGTTGATTTCATTGATGAAGCAAAAGGCAACAGTGGTGGACCAAATTATGCAAACAATATACGGAAGAACCGAAAAGAGATTAGTTTTAGCATGGTACAGGAGCGAGGAAAGCAGCGCGCCTAATTTTAATTCGTTACTTTGCACGATCCCCCGCTTACTTATTTTTGCGGTGGAGTGTATCACCGCATTCGAAAGGTAACCGGACCCTTTCTGTTCGTACCGACATCAGTAGTCACACAGACAGTGCGGCAGAAAATATGTTCATTTATTTGTCGAAAAAGATTGCCATCCCGAACGGGGTGAAACTCCACACGTTGTCTTGGAATACTGAGCACGGTTGGATTGCATGCGGTGGCGAAAATGGGCTGCTCAAGGTGTTAAAGTTGGAGTCTCAAGTTGGAGGGGACTCGAAGGCCAAAGGTGTTGCCGCACCGAGCAACTTATCTATGAACCAAACATTAGAAGGCCACAACGGGGCGGTCGTTTGTTCAACGTGGAACTCGGGCTACAGAAAACTTACGACGAGCGATGAAAACGGATTGATCATTGTGTGGATGCTCCACAAAGGCATGTGGTTTGAAGAAATGATCAATAATCGAAATAAGTCGGTGGTGAAAGATATGTCTTGGACTGCGGACGGCCAAAAGATCTGCATAGTGTACAAAGATGGTGCAGTCATCGTCGGCTCCGTCGACGGGAATCGGTTGTGGGGGAAAGAGCTTGGCTACGATCTTGCGTTCGTCCAGTGGTCGCCTGATGGTCGTCATATCCTTTTTGTCACGCCGGAGTCGAAAGTTCATATTTACGATAGCACAGGCAACCGTTTGGCAACAATGCCCTTGTACGCATTGGAAAATGGAAACGATGCCAATATCATTGGAGTGCACTGGTACGATGGCACACAAGGCCACGTATCTACCGATGCTCCTGTATTGGCCATTGGTTTTGATGATGGCCGGATCCAAATCACGCGAGGGGAACACGATGATCGCCCAGTATTGATTGACTGCGGTATGGACTTATCGGGAATTAAATGGAACTGCAACGGGACTGCACTTGCTTGCTACGGTGGAAAACAGCAACAACTGAAGAACGGAGACTCTCGGGAACTGAGTATGGTACAATTTTTTTCACCGACTGGCTTGCATTTACGAACTTTGAAAGTTCCTGGTAAGGGTATCAACGCACTGTCATGGGAGAATGGTGGACTCAGAATCGCGCTAGCGGTAGAATCTTTCATCTATTTTGCCAATCTCCGGCCTGATTACAAGTGGGGGTATTTTGGCAACACTTTAGTGTATTCTTACACGAAAGCAGAGCGAAAAGAGCATTGCGTCGTCTTCTGGGACTCGCATACCGAAGAAAAAAACACAAAATACGTAAAGAACTTAATTCGTATTCGCTCCGGTGGTGATAACTGTGTGTTGGTGACAAAGTCGGACGATGGCAGTGGAAAATTCATTTTGATATTGTGCAATGCAATTGGAAGTCCTGTTGATTCTAAGTACATTGACCTGGAGCCTGTGTACACTGCTATGACGAAATACCACGTCATTGTCGCTAGCGATGAAAGTGTTTACGTATGGCAGTATAGGACACCCGTTTCAAAATTGACGAGTTTGGACACTGGTTCTGGATTGCGTCGAAAGGATGGGAGGGAACGAATCTTCCATATTGACGATTCCGGGTACGGCGGAGAGGACAGAATTGGCCAAAAAGTATCAGAGTATGATGCAATCAGGGCGCGCCCTACCAGCGACGAGGTATGCGCCATCACGGCGAACGCGAAGTATTTAGTAGTGGGACGAAGCTCTGGAACCATCCACCGATACACATTGCCCCACTTGTCATTGGAGAACAAGTTTATGATCCGTTGTCGGCCGCATATGCTAGGAATCAATTCAGACAGTACAAGACTTTCTATTATTGATATTAACGGGGTATTAACTTTTTTTGATTGCAACGAAGACGGCGGAACTGTTGATGCTGCCGCAAGCCCCGGAAGGGATAGACTGGGAAGCCCAGGAATCACTCGCACGACGGGAAAACAGCTTGACTTTGAAAGGAAGGATTCATGGGATATGGTGTGGTCGGAGGACAACCCAAAGCTTTTTGCGATGATGGAGAAGACGAGAATGTATATTTTTCGTGACCTGGAGCCTGAAGAGCCTGTTTTGAGCAGTGGTTATTTGTGTGTCTTCAAAGACTTGACTATTCGATCTGTTATGATGGACGAAGTCATTGCCACACCAGAGAAGCCTGCAAAAGATATGATGATTGACTACGAGACGAATACTTTGCGCCATGCACGAGAGTTATTGAATGTTGGACTGGAAGATGCGACACAGTATATAGAGGATAATGCTCACCCACGTCTATGGAAGTTACTGTCCGGGGCCGCATTGAAAGCTTTAAGTTTCACACTGGCTGAAAAATGTTTCGTAAATTGTGCCGACTACCAAGGCATACAATTTGTCAAGCGTTTACGGGAGCTGAAAGACAAAAATAAGCAGCGGGCCGAAGTCATGGCTTATTTCCAAGAGTTCGACGAAGCGGTTGAACTATATAAACAACTTGACCGTCCAGACTTAGCAGTCGAATTGCGGCAACGCCTGGGAGATTGGTTCAAAGTAGTTCAGTTGTTGTCGAAGATGGATGGCTCCGATTCACTTTTGAAGAAAGCGTATGAGAATATTGGAGAGTATTATTCTACCCGTTCAGCTTGGGATAAGGCCGTGAAGGCTTATAAGAAGTCAGATAATCTCGAAATGATGGCCGAATGTTACTACCGCCTCGAAAATTTTCAGGGCTTGACCGAAGTGCTGAACTTACTTCCAGAGGCGTCTCCATTGCTGACATCTGTTGGCGAAAAGTTCCAGAGTGTTGGGATGTGCGATGAGGCCGTTAAGTCTTTTTTGAAGCACGGGGATATCAAGGCGGCTATAGATTGCTGCGTTATGCTGAATCAATGGAACCAAGCTGTAGAACTGGCACAAACCCATGACTTTCCACAAATCGAAGGTTTGCTTGGAAAATACGCAGCTAGCATGCTGGAACAAGGGAACCGTTTGGAGGCAATCGCGTTGTATCGTAAAGCGAACAAATCGCCAGAAGCTGCCAAGCTTTTATGTGCATTAGCAGACGAGTCGGCGAAGAAAAGTGGGAACATGATTCAAGCCAAGAAACTGTACGTTTTAGCCGCCTTGGAACTGGAGAACTTCAAACGACGCACTCTGACTACGACCACTATGATGGGAGCGACTGCAGCCGAAACCACGGCTGCCACTTTAGACAATTTGATGACCCATGATGCGGCGGTTGGAAAAAGCAAGGTTTTAGACGCACCTTGGAAAGGTGCCGAAGCGCTACATTTTTATCTGCTCGCACACCGCCAATTGTATGACGGTGACGTAGAAGCCGCTATGAGGACCTCAATTCGTTTGGCCGATTACGAAGAAATTTTGGAATTGAAGGACATCTATAGTTTAATTGGATTGACAACGTTTTACAACAAACATTATCGAGAATGCTCTAAAGCGTTTACAAAGCTCGAGACAATGAAGGGCATCAATCAAGAGATTCGAGACAAGTATAGTGATGTTGCTCTGTCCATATTTTCAGTTTGCAACCCAAAAAACCCAAAAGCGAAAACAATACCGTGCCCAAATTGTAAGGAGGAAGTTCGAGATTTTCAAACGAATTGTGGGAACTGTGGCTCAACCTTTCCTGCATGTGTTGCATCTGGGCGACCAATCATTGAATTTAACCAACGGCTTTATAAGTGCAAGGGGTGTTCTCACCAGTCATTTGAGCAGGCGTTGAGAGGCTTCACAACATGCCCGTTGTGCCATACATCTTTAATATAAAAGAACGAGAGATGAAAGAGCTGATCGTGACACCTTCGGAAGGTGCTAATAAAAATGGGGGACACGTCGGATTAACATCAAAAAATGGAGGATGGGTTGAAATGCGATTGTGAGCTTGTTGAATGCTGAAATCAAATCACGAACCTAGCTGTATGAGAAAACAAATTGGAGAAATGCATCTCCTCTTGCAAACGTTTTTTTTTAGTCAGAGGGAAACGAGGATCATGTAAGAGAAGATGACTTTAAAAAATAAAATTAAGAAGCATATCATTATCATTGAATTTTAATTTCAGCCTTTATTTTTTACTTAATTATTTCAAACGTCGTTTTCTGTTTCAAACATCAGTTTAAGCGGTCTCCATCGCTATTTTCTTCCATAAAAAGTGTCCTTGAAACTTCACAATCAAGAGTGGTCCTACTCCATATTGGATTTTTTTCCTTCAAATTTTTGATCAGTACGTTATTAAAAGCATCTGTATGTGTAGGATATGTAGGATTAAAAATTTCATATCATATTTCGTCCTCCATATTGGATTTTTTTCCTTCAAATTTTTGATCAACGTTGCAGCCTTTATATTGTTTCTATCATATGATATTAAGCTTACTAACTTAAGTTAGTATGATATCATATATATGCCGCATAATTACAGACTCATCACAAGACGATTAATCAGGTTTTAAAACTTGTTTATTTAAATAAATAATAGCCAATATACTATTTATATCATATAATTTTCTTATAGTAGTTTGATTTGTACCATATGGGTTCGCAGTAGCATTATTGGATAAAACACGAGGAAGTAGCTTTCATGAGTTGAACCATGGTGTTTCCTTCCACGTACGGATATCCATTTCAAAAGTCCAGTTTGATCGCGGCTGCGTGGCGATGAAATAGTAAGTATCTGCTACATGCTTGGGAAGAATAATAGCATCCGCAGACTGCTCGGCCACCAGTCTTTGATAAAGTTCCGGCATTAATTTGCCAACGGTTTCAGGGGAAGCCACTACACCGTCAATGTTAAAATGACAAATATGTATTCCACAGTCTGCAAGTTCATGGTTTAAGCTTTGACATAAGTTTCTCCTTGCCCCCATGGCAGCAGAATGTGCATGCTGCCCTTTGTTACCACGAAAACCAGCCGTCCCAGTCGTCACTAAAATAGTGCCACCGCCACTTCTTCGTGACATATACGGCGCGACTTCCTTTGCTAGTGCGAACAACCCTACAACTCCCATACTGAGGCAGCGCTCAAAGCTACCATATGAAGTTTTTTCCAGTGACCTATTTCCAATTTGAGCCCCAATGTTGTAAAGGGCAACTTTAATAGGACCAACTTCCTTTTCAACGTATGAAACAAAATCTATTACTTCACCGGGTTTCGTACCGTCTGCAAAAATGGTTTCTGCTGAGCCACCATTTTCATGGATTTTCTGCACAAAGAGATCCATATTTCCATCGTTTTGCAACAGCCGACCTGGGCCTTTCCCCCTTCGAACACAAACGGCATGATATCCTTCACTTGCAAACTTTTTTGCAGTTGCTTGTCCAATCCCTGCTCCACTCCCAACGATTAGACAAACAGGCTTTCTATTTTCAACTGTGGTTGTTGATAAAGCGGAAGATGGATTCGCCAGCAGTTTCAAACCAAACCGAATACCTTTCGCACAGTCCGAAGATATTGGCCTTAAAATAGCGCGAGACATTTTTATCTTGTGGCTGATAGCGGCAGTGACTGCAACCGCCAGGTATGGTGATGTTGGTGATCGTACTCGCAACATGCACATACATTGAGAGAATCGAATTCTGTGACATTTTGCTTTTCAATCCATTACCCGTCCAAGACCAGAGGACCCAGGACCCAGGAACCCAGGACTGCCACTAGCGACTAGCGACTGCGCCCCAGTTCTTCTCTTCAATCATAGGGAGGTACTAAAGCTGAATTATTTGTATTCTCTCACTCGTATTATTCTCTACTACTGTACCATGACACCATGACCATTTCTTCCAGAAATTCGCCACGACGATATGCCTGTCTCAGAAGCTGAATATATTGTCTTTCTATAAAAAGTTTTCACGATTCATGGACGGTTCGTTCACCGGGAGCCCCATATACAATATCGCTCGACCGCCCTCGTTTCCACCACGCAACCGGAGCGTTGTATTCGTTAAAAGGTCCGTCCCCATACCTGAAAATCTCGTTTGCTTTCTTTTGGTCCCTTCAAGTTGTGGATCTTCTCCCAACGGTGAAATTGAACCAACCTGGCCTTTCGCTAGAAGGGCTAGGTGCGCGTTGTTTTTTCCCAGCACTTGAACACTACCATTGATGGCGTACAGAAAGCCTTTAAGCTCTGGTAGTAACTCTTGGTCAACAGTGCCCCCAGGTTGAAAATGAAAATCCAACATGGTCATTGGACCATGCGTTACTGTGCGCGAAATATCGCCCCCGCTACGACCAGCATAAATCTTCACTTCCACACAAGCTGACATATAATATTCCCCGCACCTTATGTACCGGGTTGCAACTTCAACCTTTTTAATTTGCTGAACACGTGGCTCAGCATCATGATCTTCAGTGGGCAACTGGATCCCCAGCTGGACTACACGACCTTTTCCACTGAGTCCATGATATAGTTGACGGGCCTCGCCCCATCCACACGTTACCCAGTGCACATCTCCGTCAATAATACCCACCTTGTCTGAATAAAAAAGTTGACTACTTTCTAAAAAGAGAGATACAATTTCCATGCCAGAACATGGATACGCCTTTAAATAATGAATTTTTCTCTTTGCTAAATTAAGTCGATCATCCCGAAGGAACGCAAAAGGATTGTTCGTTTCGAAATCGTCATGTTTGAGCAATTCTACTGATTTATGTCCAAGTCCGTGATCACCATAAGCAGGGTATGATAGCGTGACCACAGTTTGCAATGTCCTGAACAAAGTGCCAGTAGATTTTCCCGTTGTTCCAGCAGCTACTTCAAAGTGAGCAACGTTGTATAACAACAGAAGAAAATACATACTCGGATACTGCTGCCCCATCTCCAACTCTGCACTTTTTGGTTAAATATTTTCACATTGAAACGCCATTTTGACAAAGTTAGGGGTGCGCCGCATATACTGTATGCTAGCTATATGAAGAAGTGGCACAGTTTAAGAAGTGGGAGGTATAGTTGAACGGCCGTAGAGAAAATTACTTGTATGTTGAGACAAATGCGCGAAAGGAGTTTTTGCGTCTGGGAATCGCATCGAGGCGTCGCAACGGCGCAACGTCATACCATGCAGAGCGAGTCCCGGAGTTTTCCCAGCGAAGGATATTATAGCGACATAGCGACTGAGTACGACTGTCTGTAAATGTAGAACACTGTACAGTACATAAAAGTACATAAAAATACTACGGTACAGCGACATCAATAAAGCAGGGAACAAATTTTATTATGCCACTTTGTCCAACAGTTTGTCGGACTCCTTAGGCGGAGGTGGCGTTCCCCCCCCTGGCACGACAGAGACAGCTTCTTTTGGAGGGCTGGCTTTAGGCGGGTCCGGCTGTTTCGGAGGCGCAGGAGTAACCGACGTCTCGTTCGGGCCAAACAAGCGGTTCCTAACTGCTGCGGAAAGGTTGTTAGGGTTGCCAGCTTCAAATTGCACGATGATCCCTCCCAGCATTAGTGTTAATCCAAACATTTGGCAAAAAAAGCCAGGACCCGTCGTGGCTTTATCACCTTTTTCTCCTGGACTGAACATTGCCATGGACAAAATTCCAAATAGCCATCCAAAGAATCCTAAACCGGCAAAAAGTGTTTGCACTTTTTTGTCCTTTCGACCAGGAATTTTTGCTGCTTTGAATGACGCCAAAGTACACAATAAACTGATTGTCAGTGCCCAAAAAATACAAAACTTTATGAACACACACAGTCCTAATTCTTGGTAGAACCCTTCTTCATAACCGAAGACCCAAAGTTTATGCTCAACGTCAGGCTCGACAAGTTCAATGATGGTCCAGTACGGCAAGAACAGGGCATTGACTTGAAACAACCCCCCCAACAAATACAACCAAAACGCTTTTCCAGCTTCGTTGTTTTTCCATTTTGGCAAGGGCAACTTTTCATAACAAGTTTTTTTCTTTTTCGTCATATTGCTCTGGAAAGAGCCCTTAACATAATGGCCACAATGATCCTACGTCTCCAGCAACCATTAGACACGGACATGTCCACGTCTCGAACAAGCATCCGGTCATGAACATTTTGGACTACCTGCATTTATTTTCTTACCTCCATATTTATATTTCATCGGCACGAAGATTTCTACATACACACACTATGGCATGTATAGATCTGCAGACGAACCTATGATCATATGATAAACTCACTTATCATTCCTCTAAATTCGTTACTCTTTCCCGTCAGTCCGTTCCGCATCTACGATCGTACAGTAGTCATCGATCCTACCACACTACCACACCAGCCTCCACCAGCCACCAGCCTACCTCCTGTACTCAGCTCCTGTACTCGTATACTAGTAATCGAATACAGGTAATCGTATTGTACAGTTTTTTCCAGCCTTCCCAGGACCCCAGGACCCAGGACCCAGGACCTTAACGGACCTCCATCTCGCTTGAGTTTGTTTGTTGTTTGTTCACTATTCACGTGTTGTATCGATCCGATACTGAAGAGAGTGTTTATTAGTATCGGATGCAACAAATACCATCGCCATACTCTAATTAGGCGAACTTTTGCTTTGGCGTGGACTGTGTTTTACAATTCTTACCCATGCTGTCATTGATTCCATTGGGTCCATTGGATGAACGAGCTACTTTTACACTGAGCGGAAGGGAGAGGTGCCCATTGTCAGTTTTAGAATAAACCGGAATACCCCGTTGCCATATCTTGGCGAAGATCAATATTATGGAGAAGATAACGCATCGCGAGTTGACACGGTTGCAAGAGTTTCAAATGTTTTTAGTTTCGCAAATTGATAACTTGGCTGGTAGTCGAGATAACGAAAGTCTCATACTCAAAGTAAACGATCTAAAGCGTGCAGTTGGCATATGTGTAAATAGAATATTGGGCCAATCAAATGTTCTTGAGGACTTAGAACAAACAAATGGATGCAGAGGAGTAGAAGATTCGAAGGAGCAAGGGACCCAAACAATTGGTCTTGGCTATCTCGCGGAACATGCAAAGCTCAACTCAACCATAGCAGCGTTGAATGAAAAAACAAAGTTTCTAGGAGAGCAATTGGAAAGCAGATTTAAAGAAAGCGAGACGTACCGTGAAGAAGTAAGAAAATCATTTTCCGATGCCAATGATAACTTTAATTATGAATACGCTGAATTAAATAAAAAATACTCCGAATTGCAAAACTTGTGCTCAGAGTTGAAATTGGACCTTGCTACAAAAACAGAGCGGCTGAGAAGGACAAAAAGCATTGCGCTGCATGCAATCACCAGTGGAAGTTGTGCCCCAAAAGAAGCCGAACAAACAAAATTAGAGAGGTTGATGGGCGAATACAGAATTTTAGAGCGTAAAAACCACGAGCTGAAGAAGCGTTTGCACCGCTCAGGTGTTAAGAGGAACATCATAGAACGCCAGAAACATGAAATTGTTAAGTTGCACAAAAATTTGGCACGTCTCACATACTCGATACATGACGAACAAACTCGTGCATCTCGTCCACAAGTGATACACTCATCTCCGATTCGCATTCAGTTATCACAGAATGCCAACAGTCAAGACTCAATGAATACTAATTCGTCCTCGCTTCATAATCTTTTAAGAAAAAAGTCGCAGATTAATGGTGGGAGAAAGTATATGACCCTGATTGAACAGAAAGACAAGCAATTGAGCAGTTTGTTGACGACAGGCAATGTTTCGCCTCACCGACAGAAACAATTTCCCACTCTATAAAATAATAAACTTGTATATTTTGTAAGTTGTAAAATTGAAATCGATTACATTGTTATTAGGTCGATATGTAGTAATATACGAACATTTAATGCAGATTTCTTTGTAAAATTAGCTGGGGAAACCGTTTTAGGTGCATGTTTCTTACATTAAGAAACGCTTGGCGAGGGCTTGGTGGTTTGTGCCCAGCTTGATATTTGTAACTTCGAAACAGCTCAGTTGTTGCGAGTTGTTCATGGGGAGTTTCACCGTGAAAAAATTCTATAAGACCCTGCTTTTGCAAATGTTCTGGAGCGGTGGGCAAAACTACATCATCTGGCAGTATTTCTTGGACCTTCTTCTTTTTGCCTTTTTTTTTGCTGCCTTTCCCCTTGCTTACTGTTGAATCGGCAGTCCCAGGAGGCGACTTTCCCCCTTTCCCTTTCTTTTTCCCTTTCCCTTTTCCTTTCCCTTTTTTCTTCGGTGGCATCTGCCCTGACTATTTAAAAGGACAAAAACTGCAACATTAGAAGACGTGGATACGCCGGGAAATGCGATGATTGAAATCCAGACCCGTCTTTGTCTATTCGATTATTTGACAGATGTTTCGATGGCAAGTTTAATAATCCCTCTTGCCTTTCCACCCAAAACAGTGGATTAGTACATTAGTACGTATTCCTTCCTACTTGACTATCAAAAGGGCATGCAAACGACGGTACAGTTTGGTAGAACCTAATTGTTTGGCAAAATACTACATCTGTACGTAATTGTTCAACAATGAATGATCTTGGAGACGTTAGATACTTGGCTAGTGGTAGTGTTACTCGTATTTAAAACAACAGACGTGAATATGCGCTGAACGACGAAGTACCTTCTCTTCTTGCTTTCTTTTTGGCCCTAGCTAGTCCTTCCTTAGTCTATAAAAAACGGGAAACTGATTTGAGAAGTGCAACGGCCAACGTTCGGATTAGGATAAATTTTGGAAAACAGTAACTCAGCTATTTGATGACATCGATAGACTATGTATTATTTTTTTAGGAAGTGAGACTCAAATGTAACAGTCCTCTTTGTCAATACTGTCGCGTGTATTTGATTTTCAGGACAATGCTTCTTGTTCACTGGAGATTGATTGATAGGGACGGCGATGTCACATGTCCTGTGGTACGTTGATGTACTGTCTTCCTGCTGGTATCTCTGAGATGTTTTCATGATGAACGAAGCAACGAGACGGTGGCCGAGACCGAACGAGAAGCTGCGTGAGTGCAAGTGATGGGGGAAATGATTGCTTGACCAAGTGACAAGCAGTTTCTCCAAAACAGCTATCATTTTAATAACTTCTACACTACATAGATCAACCGTGTAACCTTTGTAGACACCAGGAAAATCTTGCACACACTATAAACTATGTCGAGAAGAGGAGGACCTGGAGGACAAAATTCTTTTCAACAACGCTTTGCGGGAAAGGTCGCGACAACAACGCCGAGCGGAGAAATGAAGCGCGTACACGATGGAAGAGTTATGGGCAAACAGAGTGTAAATAAGCGTAATCAGCCGCGACAAATACAGCATCAAATGCAGCAACAACAATACGGAGGGCCAGCGCATCAGCAATATGGAGGGCCGCCGCAGCAGCAGTACGGAGTGCCTTCGCAACAAGGAAATTATGGTCCACCAGGTGGTGGTGGACATTATCAAGCACAGCAGCCAGATCCAATGCTGGGTGCCGGTTATGGAAATCAAATGATTATGGGTGGACCACCGCAAGAATTAATGGGCGCTCCACCGCAGAGAAATTACCACCCCACTTTTGATTATGGCGAGCCAAACCAAAATGGTCTTCCTCGTGCTGGAGGTCGCCCGAAAAAGAACATATCCCCGCGAGCTCCTCTGGGAGGCCCAGGCCGCCCAATGGCGAGCGCAGGTACTCGGCGCCCACGGGGAGGTGTTCCACCAGTATCGACGTCCAATGTTCGTCGCCCTGATACTTATAGTGGGCATCAAAGAAGAGAAAATAGAAACGAGGAGCTCGCGCAAGCGTCTCCTAATGGCCAACTGTATTTTAGCCGCGCGAGTAGAGCTGTAAATTATCGACCCAAAACCTTGGCTGAATACAAGCGGGTTCAACCTCGAGAATATGTCGAGCTTGGAAAACTCCCGGCAGATCTGAACTCAGAACATCTCATTGCAAAGCGGGCAAACCAACAACGCATCAAAGATTTTTCACGAAATTTACGGGCTATTAACCAACGGGTGATTACACAAAATAGACATAAGTCTCGTAAAGAAAAGCCGAAGAAGCTGTCGACGCGAGACAAGGCCCGTATGTACGCAGAGAATATTCCTAAACCCCAAGGGTTTATTAAAAACACGCCATTGACACGGATGGGTAGGAAAGAAAACAACGATTTTAATGGGAAAAATCATTACGGGGATAATGAAAATGATGTAGATGATGAAAACTGGGGTCGTGGCGAAATGAGCCAGTTGGATCAGTTGGAAATGGAGCACCAGAGTTCACGATATAACGTCGATGCCATTCGACGAGAGTACGGCTTTTAACATATAAACAGACACGAGCAAGAAGTAGTATATGAGGACTTTGGTACCGTCAGTTTCAGACTATGTGAAGCCAATGCCCCAACGACTTTACCAATGGACCACGTCACTGAAATAACTGAGGCAGGACCCGCAGTTCACAAACACTGGGAGGGGATACCTCAGACTGGAACATACTGCAAGAACTGCCGAATCATTCACTGGCACGATCTTCAAGGCAAGACCTTTCTAATCGTACGACGGATGAAGCAATATCCCCATCCTCGAATAGGCTACTCTCAAAAAACTCAGGCCGCTGCTTGGAACGTCACACAGGATCTCACTCGGATGGAAATACCATCTAAACCGGTTAGAAAGTCAGCCAGGCGGCTTTCCGGCTAATAACATTTCCCCATTGATTGGTATAAAAATTGTTTGAAATGCTCGGTATCTGTTTTGTGAAGCAACGATTAACTTGATTTTTGTGACACATTGTTTAGGTAAAATGAATACAGTCATTATTATTTTTATAAACGTTTATTTATTTATAATAAAAAAAGTATTAAGTTATTAATTAAGCTTATATATTATATATATATATATAAAAGCTATATAAAATTAATTAAACGTTTTCTGTGTCTCAAATATCAATTTAAGCGTATATTAGTATTTTTAATTAATAAATATGATACAGAGCCATTACATCCATTTGGATCATGCATGATGGAGTGCCCCAGAGAATGATAGTCAAGCCTAAGCGACATGAATAAACTTATGACCTTAGAGCAAAACGAGTTGATGGCGCTTAAACACCACTATTTTCGCTGTCATTACTATCGGTAAACTTATCATTACTCATCAGATTTAGTAATGCATTCATTTCCAATTCTTCTTGTTCATAATCATCAACTTCGTCGAGGCGGGAAAAGCAAAAACATACAATTGCACAACAAGCTGCTGGCAGAGTGTGGCCCAAACGCTTGGCGCGTAAGTAGGCAAAGAGCAAAACGGCCAAGCTAAGAAGGATACAAAAAAATGCTAAAATCAGCCATACGCTGTCAGTGAAAAAAGGCAGCGAAGGACTGCACATGGCAACTGATGATGCACCAATCTGCCCATGATGTTTTCCAATAGGGCAGTTCTGACAAGATGCATCAGTATCCCCACGCTGATTTTCATTAAACTTGCCCTCTTCGCATTCAAAACAGGATTGGTGAGATCCGATAAAGGGGCTATACTTCCCAGCCTCGCAAGCAATGCAATTCAGCAAATTAGAATCCACATCAATCTTTTCAATGCTTCCAGCCGCACATCCAATAGAGGCAACAATACCACGGTGATATTTTCCTTGGTTTGCAGCGATAAATTTGTTTCCATTAGTCGCTACTGACAGTGCAACGTGGTTTATGCTACAAACATCTCCTTTTAGCGCACCTTCAAATACCAAAGCACTTTTAGACGAGGAGCAGTCGACTGTATGGACAGCATCTCCAATGAAGTCTTCTCCAGTATGAAAGTGACACAAGGACGAAAACATTCTACAGGGAGACAAATTCTTTTTCTGATACAATACGATAACATCAAAAGACCCCGGAATAACGCTTGAAACTACATTATCAACCGCGGATGATTCTAGTTCCATTGCATGAGATACGAGAGAAGATTTACCTGGAAGAACCGGCAAACACGTGACAGTGTGCTGTGTTAACTGCGTCTTGACCACACACGCTGTCGCAATCAATCTGCCATCACGAGTTCTTATCAAAACAGTAAGCTGATTTTTGTTTCTAAGATGATACACATCTACAAAATTTAAGTTTATTTGAGTGACTGGAGAGTTAAAAAATTCAACAGGTAATCCATTGCAATGAAGAGTTTGAGTCGTACACGCCAGTAGTTCGGGTTTCATGTCATTTTTCCAATTTGTGTAAGCGACGACCAAAACATTACCAGATTCTATTAAAACTGCTTCAACATTTTGAGGTAGGACGGTATTAGACCTTATCAAGAGTTTGTCTGGTCTACATACAGCAGTCTGGTTATTGAAGTGCACTGCACACTTTCGTGCGGTAATGCCCACTCCATTTTGTTTCGACGTCCATACAACAACGATTTCTTTTTCAGAAATTTTTTGAATAACCATATCCCCCCCAGCAGAGTACAATAGTGTTGGTTTCCCGCACGTATGATTGTTTGTACCATACACTGTGCATTGTAGCAGCCACCCAGAGTCGCGGTCGTCGGAGTAAGCGATAATGACATCCCCGTCCCTTACATTGCCAATGGACCGTACTTCAATGGTAAAAACGAAGTCATCATGAAACACAAAAGGATTAGAACATAGCAATTTGAAGAAATTATGGGAAAAGTTAGATGCAGATAAATCTGGTCATTTGTCCCCTGAAGAATTGCAAGCTGGATTGAACCAGCATGGGTTCAAATTGTCCAAAGAACAAGTCAAAAAGGTCCTCGAAGCTGTAGACGAAGATAGATCTGGCAATATATCGTTTGACGAGTTTCATAGTTTGATCGAAAAATTAGCGAAAGCAAAAAGTGCAAAAAGTGCACCACGGCAACAAAGCCAAAGGAGCATTCCGAAACAAACAATGTCTGCGAAAAACATTCGACCGTCGAAGCCATTTTCAGTTGTATACCCAGATGGGGCGAAACTTGGTGTAGCTATTCGAGCAATCCAGGGTGCAAGAATAAAAGGAATTGAAGTAGTGAAGGTCTCCCCAAATGGGATATCAGATCGAGGAGGGGTAAAAATTGGCGATAGGTTGGTTGCTGTAGGAGACAAGTCATGTGAGGGAATGGAAGAGATAGCAGTAAAGAAATTAATTGCAAGCTCAGTGCGACCCTTACATCTGTCTTACGCCCCTGCAGATGTCGCCGAAGCACTGATTACCGAAGGCGAGAAAACACCTTCGGCAAAAATCCTGGAGTCAAAAGAGATACAAGGTAGTTCAACGAAGCTAAAGAAGCTCTTTGTCGTCACTTATACAGCAGGAGAACAAATTGGTCTTGGGTTAGATTCAAGCACGAAGAAAGATTCATGGGATGGTCTTGTGGTTACAAGTGTTGACGCGGCTGGTGTTTCAGGAAAGGGTGGGGTTGCAGTGGGCGATTTGTTGATCGCAGTAGGGGATACAGCATGCAGCAAGATGAGCAAAAGGGATGTCCTGAGTCTAATAAATTCCGCGTCCCGCCCAATGCTCCTATCTTTTTCACATCCAGACAACATAGATGCAGCAGCACAAGTGGTGGAGAATTCATCTTCGAAGGTAAAAGAGGCACCAGCAATCAAGGAAAAAGGGCCACCACCAACCACTGAGACAAAAGCTACAGAAGCAACACCAGCTCCAACACCTCGGTCGAAGCCAGCTATAAAAAAAGAAAAATTAAGACAAATGTGGGAAAGCATGGACACCGACGGTTCTGGGCACCTATCTCCTGAGGAGCTGAGAAAGGGGTTAGGTGATATTGGGTTTAGCTTGAATGACAAGCAAGTGGACAAACTGATTAAAGCCATGGGAAAATCGAATGCCGGCCACCTGTCATTTGATGAGTTTTCCGAGCTCGTTGGTAAAATTACCTCTCGAAAAGCAGCGGCCGTGTCGAAGAAAAAAACATTGCTCCCGTCAGGCGAGAATAAAAGCGTTAACAGCGTAATCACCGTCAAGATGGGGGCAAATGTGCGTCACGGCTTAAAACTTTCGCGAATCAAGGGGCAAGACGCAGGCGTCATGATTGCCGCAATTGATTCTTCTGGTTATGTTGCAATGGAACACAAAGATATCAAATTGGGAATGCACTTAATTAAAGTGAACGACACGATTGTTGATGCTTTGTCTCCTGCAATCATTGCCAAAGAACTGCAAAAAGCGAAGAAAGAAGGGGAGCACACTTTGGTGTTTAAATAAATATTAAATTGGGTGATGATGTACTCTACTTTACTACCGTATTGAGTGGCCTTAATAATAGGATACGTATATGTATACTTAAGACCTGCCAGATGATCAATAAACTTATATTTTTAGAATACACAGGAATAGCACTACATATTTTGAGATCGAAATACAATGGTTCATTAGTGACTACATAAAAAGTATAGTCATGTTACATAGGATACATATGAATTTTGGAGTTCAGAGCTTTTGGGGGCGTTTTGCGCATTCATTTTTGTTCTACATGATACAACATCAAAAACTGTTTTAAGCCTGTCTCATGTAAAATGAAAAATAATGAATGTGGCAGCATTCATTTTCTCTAGAATTTACAATTCATTTTGAGTCAACACCATCCACACAACCACATCGTCCTCGTGTTGATGCTGTTCCATTGCCCTGCTGCTTCGTGTATGCTCTGTATGCTGTGTGGTGTGGATATGCGGCCGGTATCAATGAAGTGACTATTAACATGGCTTATAGTAAAGCACTAAATAGCAAGGGGACGATCAAACAGAAAGTTCTGTACTTTTGCTTTGCCTTCGCTGTCCCAATGCTATCTTCATGATCAGGGTTGAGTTGAGTGAGTGAGTCCAGTGAGAAACTTGGAAGCGCATTCGCACGAATCAGTAGACTAACTTTCCTACAATCATAGTAATACGAGAGAAGACGAGAAGACGAATGTGTGGTTATTGCAATAATTTCGTGGCGTGGTGTGCGTGCGCATTCTTCGCCCATATGTCAGCCGGAGGGGGATGGGTGCCGGTGGGGGATAGGCGATCAATGATGTATCGTATCGAACAGGCTATGCCGCATGACTAAACCTACACAGGAGCCAACTCGATCCTCATCAAACATCTGCGTTACTGCAGTGCAAGAATAATTGCGCTTTACGCGCCCCCCCCCCCTCTCGATTTTTGGCAAAACACGCAATCTTGTTGAACGGGACTAAGACGGCACGTTATTTGTAATCATGCCTCGGATGAGTCGTGTTGTTGCTGCTCGAAGGGCAAAGAGTGGCACGAAGATGGTTTCAAATACAAACTATGTGAAGGCAAAACCAAAGGGGAAAACCTTTAGTTCTAAATTTCGTGGTGTAATTCGTCGAGGACCCTCGACGTGGCAAGCTCAGATACAGGTAGAAGGGAATACCATGTACCTTGGTCGGTATCCAAGTGAGATGGAAGCAGCATTAGTATATGACGCCGCTGCGAAGAGATATCATGGCCCATTGGCTGTATTAAACTATGACGAAGACGGCACAGTGTCATCTTCAACCTCGTCAAGTTGCGACGAAGATGGCCGCGAAGCCCCTGGAACCCGAGAAGCGTCTCCGTGGAGAGAAGCAGGGTCGCCAAGAACCAAGCGTCACGCACAACACAAATTGAAATTGAAAAAAAAACTTTCAAATATTTCAACCTTGAAGAGGAAGGGTCGATCTAAAAACAGTGTTTTTTTGAAAAGCGAGCCGGTACCAAGGCCCAAAATAGCGAAAGAGCCTTATGACATCAATGAAATTACAAACTGGGTAGGAGAGTGGGGACAAATGAACCCGAGCGAGGAACATTATCGGCAGCTAAATGCCGTTGTGCATGGTGAAGTAATAGACGACGTTACGGCCGCAAGAGACGCCCTGTTGCTGCAATGCCAAGAGATCAAAGGTATGATCGAAGGGCTGGAATCAGGCAACACCGATAGCGTTTCCCCGGAAGTTCTTAGGCATGTCGCTGAGTGTGCACAGCCGATGTTAGTGTCCGAACTAGCTAGTGAAGAGGCTGTATCCCCTCAATGTCCCAGCAAACACACATGCGCGTTCCTTCCTGTCGTAAATGGTCCTGCATACCCAGAGGGCGAGTGGATTTGTGACTGCTGCGAGGATTCTTTTTCTTTGGGAAAGCGTTGGGCATGTGATAAATGTGAGTATGATATGTGCATCCATTGTGGGGAGTCAAGAAAAGTCTGTGCCTCCCATGCAAACGTTCAACATGTACCCCCCGTGGAGTCACATACTGTGCCATCCTCGACAATGGAAGTTCCTGAAAACATGTTACCATCTTCAATGGGGTTTATCCCAGTTGGAAAAAGCATTGAAATTAAGTGGCCTGAAAATGGTGAATGGTATTGTGGCATTGTCGCGGATTATCAAAGAGAAAAAGATCTACACAAGATAGAGTATTTCAATGGCGAAATTGAATACATCACTCTTACGGGTGATAAAGGCAATGGAGTTGAGTGGCGTGTTGCGTCGAGTGAATAAAAAAATAAAGTATACTCTTAACTTAAGCGTTTGAATTAAGCTTATGATATAAACTACTAAATAATAATATAATCGCTGTGTACTTAAATTTAAAAACAGTGTTCATCACTACATAAGTATGTCTTAATAAATAACAGCCAATATACTATTTTTATATACTACATGAATCAACATTCTCCATCTACGCTCCGTATTTTCTCCGTAAATAGAGCCCTTGAAGTTGAACTATGTTCATCAACTGACTTTCTACCCCAATGCGGATTTTTCTTCTTTAAATCAGAAATAAGTGAGTCAAAGGCAACTTTATGTGTACAGGATTAAGTATTTCTGCCATCACGTAAAGCCCATAACGCTTTTATATAATCAAGTTCTTCTTAAGCTTATGATATGTTATGATATGATAACATATACAACCCATGAGCGTGTTTCGTCAATTGCAGCTATAATCATCCCATGAGGGATCCACACGTTTCAGCGAGAAGGGAAAACTAGTGCAGGAACAATGGTCGCTTTGGAGGAGTGCGGTTCACCAGAAATATTGGAAACACGTGATGATGCGTTGGAGTCCATTTTTGGGGAGCTATTGCTCGAGTTTTTTATCGCATCAATCATCTGTCGGCGTACCCGAAAGTCTTTTTTCTTATCTAGGTTTCGAGGTAAATCTGATATAGGCGACCCGATTGCATTGATCAAAGCTCGACGATATGACAGCCCTTTCAACTCTTCTGCGGCCGACCGCGAGTATTCAACATGCACGTGAATTTTCCCCCGTTTTGGAAATAGGCGATCATAGAACTCTTGAGATTTTCCCTTATCATCCCGAACAGGCGCCAAAATCTGCACGTCACCCTCATACGACAAAGTTGAATTCCCTGAGAAAAGTGAAATAGGCAAAAATCCCTCACCTACTAATCGGTCCCCTCTACGCACACTTATGATTATGTGCTCAACATACTTATCGTGGACATCCAAAGTGTTAGAAACCCTGGTAAGCTTTGGCCAAAACATCCCTTTCCCCATGCTTACGACAGTTGGGTCTCTGCCAATACGTTTTCCTACTGATACGGTTATCGTTGGGCGTGTCATTGTTACTAAACCGACGACTGCTCCCACTGGACTATTGAAACTTATTTTTCGAGCTTTTGTACAACAAACTGTAACTTTCCCATACAGAGAACCCCTTTTAGGAACGGGAATGCCTTCGCGCTCGGCTATATAGACTAATTCTTCAACGGTGGCCTCTGAAACCCGACGCCCACCCAACTCTTTCCTCAGTGACTCGTACCACCTCTGCTGTAGAGATGTGCCTTTTCGCAAACGACCAGCGGCAAGAACAACTTTCGCTGTGGTCCTGTATTTCATCAAATTATTGCGACCATTTGTGCCTAGGACAAGAAGCCTTCCAGGGAAACGGAGAGATTGAACTTCTGCTGGTTGACTACTGTGGTTACTAACATATGCTCCCGTGAATTCGATCTTGGGCGGGTCCTGTTCTTCCGGTGGAATGGAATATGGGCTCTGTATAGTTGTCCCTTTATCACCGCGTTTAATTTCTATTTGGTACTCATTTTCCTCAGTCCCCGTCGAGTGATCCCCTTCGTCTGACCCGTCTTCTCTTGGTGTCAAATAGATTTCTCCAGAAGCGGTAGTGTCAGACATCTTCCGTGACTTTCGCACGGCTACCACAGCACCAAAATCAGCCTATCTTTATGGCGAAAGGGCTCTTCTCAGAAATCTAGAAGAGGCCATTCGGCATGCCGTAGTTTCACCTGAATTCCTAAAACTAGACACCACTCTCAGTATTACTTGATACATTGTGCGCGAGGAGTCTGAAGAAAAATATGAATAATATCTGTTTTTCCCCGTCTCGGTAACTAACAAGCACCAACATGTTTTTCTACTATCTACACATTATCAGAAGGAGGCTGATAGACAAAGATAGTAAAGTACTAATGAACACAGTCGAGATTTGGTGTGTAACAGACAAAAACTTAAGTGATGGGCCGTCTATCAAATATGTCAGCGAGACAATGGACAAGTAAAAAACTCTCAAAAAACGATTAATTTTAATTGGCTCTTTGCTTTTTGTGATTCTTTTTTACCTTTTGTTTAGTTTACGAGGATTGCTACTTGTGCATAAGCTAAATGAAAAAGCGTTTGACTGATAAATGCACCTTTTTGATTTTGATAACAGGATTTTTTCCTATTACTGTATTGGTCTACAGTCTACAAATGCTACTTTGGCTATTACTCTCGAAGCCCTTAGTCTGTATGTTTTCAACCTTGCCGGCGAAACTCTGTGTCTGTTATCCGTGGTTCTACAGGTTTTGCAGCTGCGCCAACATATTACTGCTTTGTTACCGAATGCCGAAGTCACCAAGACAGTAAGATCGAAGACACACACACACACACACACAGAGGATAACGCTTGTACAGCTGTTCCACTTGTGTCAGATGTCCAAGTCTAAACAGAATAACACATTCAACCAGTTTCTTTTCCGGTCTTTTTTGCTTTGTTTCTTCTATGTTCCCACTAAAAGTGCCTTTCAATCTATGCCAAATGTTCCTGTGCCACCTGTCCGAGGCGACGAGTCTGTACTATACCGACCACCACTAACACACATGGCATCGTCAAGGGCTCCATCGTGCCCCCCAACTTGCTTTTGCTCAAAATTAACTTGGAATTGCGACTCAGCAAGACTGACAGAGGCTCCTGTCGGTATGCCGCCGACCCTGTTGTCGGCAAATTTCCATAACAACTACATTACATATATACCGCCTAATTTTTTGAAAGACTTGCCACTGCTACAGACAATTGATCTGAGGAACAATTTGATTTCCAATATCACTGCAGGCGCTTTCAGCAACTTACCCGAGCTTGTTACTGTGTTACTTGATGACAACCTGATAGGCAGCATTGAATTTGGATCATTCGTGAACTTGCCTGCGCTGGAGCATATACGCTTAAGGAACAATTCCATACGGGCTCTTCGTGCTGGAACATTTGAAGATCTCCCAAATTTAAAATTAGTTCGTATTACGAATAACTATGATCTCGATACGATCGAGCCCGGATCATTTCGCCGCTTAGAACGACTCGAAAAAATTCAATTGAACGGGACAAACACGAATTATACACACCTCGGTCCGTACGATTATGGACTAGGCCAGGGATCGCGAACGTTTGCACCCGATTGTCCAAAACTCAGAGAAATAGATTTAGGGAGAATGAAAATTAGAGCTATAGAGCCAGATACGTTGCAAGACTCTGACATTCTGGTCAGGGTTCGACGTGTCGGTGTGTATCTGCAGTATTCAACATTAATGTCCGAATGCGACCTCTTATTTGAAAATGAAATTATTATCGAATTCGATAATGTTTCCACAACAACTTTATGTGTACCTTCCCAAGGAGCGCGGTTGACGGATTCTCCCTCCAGATCTCAAAAAGACCACCTTCCTGGGTTTAACGGAGGAAATGGCCGAAGAAGGGTGCTATCAGAAAATGATTTACAATTGTTCGAGGGTCTAGTTCCTGGTTCAACCCCAACGAGAAACAAAAAGCTATCGAACATCCCCTCAACTATACATGGTATGCCCGTCGACTATTCTGATCGACAGTCTCTCTTTGACAGTATCGAAGCCGGTATTGTATACGAAGAGTCACTAACTTGATGGTCATTTATTACAGAAATATGCGACATAATATTTGCTTTTTTCATTTAGTAAAAAGTATTGCTAAGTTAAATTACAGCATTCATATTCTAACATATTAATTTTGCTATCAGACAATTTTATGGAGTAACTCATTAAAAAACCCCACTTCAAAGATTTAATAAAAACAATAATAATAGTAGTGGCTGTATTAAAAAAAAGAAATTATATTATGATGAGATCCGCTGGTTTACAGTTTAGCTGGTATAGGCCCGATCGTCTTCATCGATTGCCGGATCGCCAGGTCAGCTAAGATTTCTTCACTTCCACCAAGTATAGCTTGCATTTTGTAAGATCTCTGGAATTTTTCTACAAACACGCCCATACCACTACGGGTCAATGCTCTCCCCCCAAAAATCTGACACACTGTGTCGGCTACCAAGGATGCTGCTCGTGTTTGCTTGTACTTAAGCAGTGCGATGGGTCCCGCTAGGTCCTTATTGATTTCTTCAGACGTCATGTTACACATTTGATATGTAATATCTTCAATCATACTGTGTACAGATTCAATCTCAGCAGCCATTTGCGCCATCTTAAACCTAATGACAGGTTGGTCGATAAGTTTCCTCTTAAATACTTGACGGCCTGCAGCCCATCTGAAAGCTTCTTCTAGCATCAATCGAGACATCCGGTTTCCACCCACTGCCATGCCCCATCGTTCATGATTAAAGTTATACATAGTATACGAAAACCCTAAGCCTTCTTCACCGACTAGGTTTTCCACAGGTACCAGCGCATCGTTAAATTCTACGTACGCCGTTCCAGCAGCACTTGAATAAGAGGTTTTAATTGCTTTTGTTGACACTGCGTTGTTTCGCTCAATGACCAAAAGTGCAAACCCTCCTTCTGTCTTACACAACGTTGTAAAAAAATCAGCAAATCTTCCACCGGTAATCCATTTCTTTACTCCGTTTACAATGTAATGACTTCGATCCTCACTTAACTTCGCATCGCAACGAATTCGCGCCACATCACTACCGGCATATGGTTCTGAAATTGCCAAGCAGATTCGCTTCTCGCCGCGCAAGCATGGTTTTGCCACTGTTTCAAGCAAATATGGGGATCCAAAATTCAAAATAACTGGCAATCCAATCGACAAACCACCTAGTAAGCCATCGGATAGCCCATATGCACCAAACCGTTTAAACTCTTCGCACAATATCAACTCGTGGAAATAATCGAATTCTTCCAATGAAACGTCACCACATTGGATTTTCGAATATCCTATTTTGGTCGAGATTTTCCCACATACAGCGGCAAGGATGCCGAGCTGACCCATTTTCATGTTCAACTCAAGGCTGGGATCTTCTCCATTCTCATCATCTTCTACACATGTAGGAACAATTTCCGCATCTACAAATGAACGCACAGCACTGCGGAAACGGCGGTGTGATGCATTGTAATAAGGCGAGTGCTTGCGAACAAAATCTGATTCTGCAAATGGTGTCGAAGGTTCCGTTGCTTGAGTTGCTTTAAACCCTTGCAAGGTTCCCACCTTCAGTTTTAAGAATCGCGAATCATTAAGTACATTTTTTCGATGAATGCTATAAAAGTCGACAGTTGCATCTTTTCCGGCCAGCCTTTTTAGAGGTGGCGCCCCCCCCGGATGCAAAGCTTGAAACTGAGTCAGATCGTAGACATAGCCGTCAATTATGACCCACAAGTCCGCTGCAGTATGGTGTTTTGCAACTTCGTTTCGAGAAAAAGATGGCAAAGACGTGGCTTTAGACATGGCAGAGTAAGCGAGACCTATTGGTAACTAGATTGGAGAGGGAAACAGGTTTGTAGATTCAAAGTAGAACATAGTGTATGCAGTATCGTTCCCTCTGGCGTAGCTGAAGGTACTCTTCAAAGGTGGAAGTATTGGAAGTTTTAGAAGTTATTCTTCAGTTTTGCAAGCAATGTAGTATTAATGTAGGTTGTAGTACCAGGTACCACTGTAGTACAGGTACAGGTACATGTACCTTGATGAGTTTCAAGTATCCAATACAATTTTTATGTACTGTCATAACGCAAGAAAAATGCATCGAATCATCTATCTTTGAAAAAAATTCTCGCACCACTCAGAGTCCAGCGCAAGAGCTCAAAATCTTGGTGTGCTCTTTCAACCCTGGCCGACTTTAAAAACAATTCACTTTCATCTTCTTTGTCTTTTCTGCGAGACGATTTTTTAGCACGTGCCATTTCTGATTGGAACTTTGCGTGATCTTCGGAAAACTTCACTTTCACCGTATCGAACCAATGGAGGCCATCGAATTCCTTATTTTGCTGCAACACGGACATAATATATGCAAGCCCAACCATAAATCCATCGTCGGAAAAGTAAGCAACTTGTCTAGACCCCTCTCGTAACGTCTTGTCCATCTTATCCTTTGAGATCCGCAGCGTCTCAATAAAATTTATCGTCAACGCAGGCACGATCATGTAAAAGTTCTTCAAATAACCATGTTCGTCTTTCAAAAGGACATCTTGAAAAACTTTTACTAACATTTGAAAATAGTTAGTACCCTCAGTAAAGTTTTTTAGCAGCTCCGACAACACAGAGTCCAGATTCTTACCCGCATCCACGGCATTTTCCGAAAGATTTGCACCATCAATTTTCGTTGCAGGTTCCTCCGCATTGCCGTCTTCGGTTGGGCCTGGCTCTCCGTTTCCAGCATGCTGGCCAAAAGATACAATATTGTCAACATCCGGAATGAAAGTGATGGCGTCAGAGCAAAATTGCATTCCTGCCGATCGGACCATTCGAACGTATCCAAGAGCATTACCAATCTCCGCAATTAATTTACGAAACTGGTCTAAGAAACTCAAGCCATCATCAGTGACGCCTAGTTCCCTAATTTCTTTCGTAAATGCCATTGCTCTATCATATGGGTAACGATAGTTATTGGCAGCTTTATTTTTTCGATACCATCGCCGTTCTCTCGCAAGATAGCCTTTGATATATTCGTCAAATAGGAATTGGGTGAAAATTTGAAATTTTTTCTGCAAAAATTGATAACTAAAATTGACAGTCGTGTTAAGCATACCAAGGCCATGGGTTCGTATCGAGTTGGAGATGCTCTGGGTGTTGATCGCGTTCAAATGCTTTGCGCCACGCGTGGGTTTTTTTTCCAAAAAAAATTGACCGTTCATGTTGTAGTTATAACGCGTAACGAAAATGTGGATATTTCGCATGATTTGAAGAACATCCAATCCCTGGTCTAAAGTGCCCATCGGAAGGAAGCTATCACCAATATCCAGGCCAAAATTAGATTTTGCAAGGTTCCGCATCTCGGCGTATGTTTTGTAGTCATGCAATGCAATAACAGTCAGCTCGTAAAACTCTTTCTCCAAGTATGCACACACCTCAGCTTTAATGTTTATGGCCTTTGAAAACAGTCGCAACGGCTTCGCTTGCAGATGTTTACTCAATGCACGTAGCCCTTTGTCCACGGGGTTTGGGGCCTCCATATGGTCCCAGTTAGCAGCATGCACGTGCAGTCGTAGGCTTTCTTCGATGCTTCTACAAAGAGGCAACACGACATATTCCCGAAGCATTTCTTCTACGTAATCTTGATACGCTATCAAATGCGACGTATTCTTGCCAGCCTCTGGAGGCTCTTCGTGGAGTAAGACACGCAAAAGAGGGATGGGGTCACTAAATGCGGCAACAAGGTACCTGAGCCGTCCAGCTTGCTCTCCACCATTGGCCATCACTTTTTTAAAAAACGGCCCCAACAGCTCACGGTTCCAGTACAAAGTTTGCGTATTGCACACTTTTTTCATCTGACTTTGGAAATCGGACAGCAATTCAATTTGACGCAGAAGATTATCAACGTTCTGCGTAGTTTTGGAGTCTAGCCCTGAATTTTTTGCGAGAACAACGCGCACTGCGTTTGCAACAACAACAAAGCGCGTGCACGATAAAGACTCCGAGCCTTTGAAAACGTCTTCCACAATTGTGATCGCAGCGAGAATATCAATAATAGTAGCATCCATCTGCCGCTTCACAGCCAACCGCTGTTTCATGGGTGTCAATATTTTCACCAGCGTCCCAGTTAACTGGCGAATCATGTGAGCTTTCGTTTGTGCAAAAACAACGACCCGCGTCTCGAACGTAGCTTCAACCGCCTTCAATAACTCAGCACATCTGGACAGTGAATCTACGTACGCACGGTCTAAGGGTAGATCGAGTGCAACGTGGAGCGTAAGAAACTCCTCATAATGATTCTTAATACGGTGGGCAAGAAGCAAACCTTCAACAATCACCCATGCCTGCTTACTCAATGATTGTGGGAGGGGAACACCATCTTCCAGTTCACCAACAGGGCGAGCTACATTGTTGACGTTAACCGACCACAGAGAAAATTCTGTGAGCAAAACGTTCGTAGTTTGGTTAAACTTGCTCACCCCTTTCTTGTCAACCGATTTCAAATGCTTTAAAAAGTTCCGCCGGTACACTGCCGCATCTGGGGGTTCCATTTTGTCAATATTTGATGGCGCATGTTCTCGTAAAAAATCAGATGGAAACCATGGTATCTTGCCCGCAAGAGTGACCACGGGCATTTTTAACTGAACTTTCCACATTTGAAGATAAAATGCTTTATCTGGTTGAATATTTTGCGGTACAAGTCGCCGGTAAAGAACATACATTCCAAACACCCCAACTAAGCATTTTCTGTTGTCCGTTTCGTATTTATGACCAACACTCACACTGTGGTGTTGAAGACGTTGGGCTATCCCTTTATTAAGGTGCGTCAAGAATACTTTGTTATCTGAAACGTTCACGCGGGACGAGCCTTCTCCGTCCAGGGGTGGTTGCTCGAAGTCTTGCTCAACGCAACCTTGGAACATGGCACCTGCAAGCACGGTTTGATCTAGGGTTACCAAAAGTCTTTCGAATGTTTTAACATGGTCTTCTTCGACTTCATACCGACCAGGGTCAGCACGTACGTATTGCATCATTTTTTTGTACGCCATCCATGAATTCATGATAGCCTCGTTCTCCAAGACCAACGCATCTAGAGTAATGAGTATGGTGAGGACAGTTCCCAATGCTTCGTACACGGGCAATAGGTCGACATTTCGAAAAGTTGACTGGTATATTTTCCGACCAGGCTGCTGCAGAGATGCCAATTGGTGAATGATATTGACAGTAACACCATTCAGACGATCTACAAAGTTACCCAAGTCTTGAAAGAAGTGCAGTGTGCGCCCCATCTGAAGTTCTTCTTCGCCATCCAAAAAGTCGCGGTCGTCGTTGTGGGCCGGTTCTCCAAAGATCAATAAAGGTCCATAAAAAGAGTCTTCCGCGGTGTGTTTCAGTTCAGCGACTTCGTCGCAGAGAAAAGAAAAGACGGTGATGACCTTGTTAAATATATCGTTGTCGGTCTGGACAAGGTCTGGGACGTCCACACGTTCAACCGGTTCCAATTGCAAGCGCAGGGCACCTATGTCCGCGTCCCACTGTGTGCGACCAATGTCCAAACGAATAGCTTCTTCTATTTCATCGAGCTATATGGGAAGAATGATGTGTCAGTTGAGATCAGAGGAGTTTCATTCTTGAACGTGCTACTTACTCTTTGCCCATGGCCGTGAATAAATTCAAGGGATTTCGCAATTTGCTGTTCTACCGGAACCGCGTTTAACTCTGCGTCTTGCCCCGCAAAAGGCCCAAATGGATCGTCCGCCATGACTTTGGTACACTCTTCGTAAACAACTTCTTTTCAGCTAAATATTCTTCAGTACGAAGCAGTAAAAGAATATGTTTCGACGCTTTGGGATTACGCTGATGCTCCAGAAAATGGATGGATGGTGCTCACTTATAAATGGCTGAGAGCCACGCAGCCAAAGTGCAAAATAAAATACAGTGTGTCATATTTTGTGAAGAGTGAACAGTTTAATCTGTACTACTGTCGTAGTCTAATAAAAACAGAAAAACCCCGTCCGGGCCGTCCCGCCTGTCCGTCCATCCGCCACTTGTCACACCCCCAACTAACTTCATTTTTCAACTTCATTACATTTCGATAGGCTGGCTACAATACACCTTGGTCATTTATATAAATAATAAATAACAATACAGTACTGTGCCAACAAATTTTAGTGTGAGTGTGTGAGCTGTGTGAGTGAACTGTCAATCACCATCATCACACTGGAACAGTTTATTACAGAATCCTTCTTTCTGCCGCATTTTCACGCGAACGACACACACACACACACACACACACAACACAATTCACCACCCCAAGACATACAACGGACAACTATCTATTATAACAAACTGCACATAGATCGATGTTGGGATCAACATTTATAGAACCTCTGAGGATCGAGTGTCGGCAAACAAATGGAATTCTTAGAGGTACTAAACTCTGTTCTAAACCATACATCAGAAGGAAAAGATCCACATTACCGGCGAGAAATAGTATGATTCACTTAGGAGTAGAGCATGTTCACAACACAACGACGCATTCACTAACTTCCAAGTGCAATTCAAACCTAGCAGCTATAACGCCGAAGAAACTAAGTACTACAGACAGGCAATTTATGCTTCAATTAACTCATCAACTGGCCAGCATTACCCAAATAAATAAAGAGGCTCCCGTGACTAGAATCAAAGCGATCTGGAGTAAGAAAACTACGCACGAGACTGTAAACCACACAAACCCACAGGCACCTCGAAACAAAGAGACTAAGAAACTGAGAAATTGTCTTGTTGTTATAAAACCCAGCCGTCCACTTCACCCACTCGCGGAATTTTATGCGGCAAAAAAGCGCAAAGTTATTGGAAGCGAAGCAAAAAAGGTTAATGTGTGTGTGCCTACGGTTTCCGTATTCAGAGACAAATAGTATGGGTCTTTGCGTTGCTGTCAATGTGCTCTGCCATACACTTTCTTTCCTCCCTGTTCTCGTTTGTCAGTAATCTTATTCATTGTCATCCGATAAATTAGGAAATTACGGAATCGCGAAAATTCGAAATGCAACCAATTGTGATTTTGACAACAGACAATTGTTTTAAATATAATACAAATATCAATACAGGATCATGTTCTGTGTGTATTATTACAGAAAGTACGTAAGACACATAGTCATTATTATATAAAACTAATAATGGTTGTAATTAATTAGATTGAGAACTGTGTTCTTTAGGGGTCAATGCTAACATTTGAATCCATCACTGTTTTCCTCCATGAAGAGAGTCCTTGCAGTAGAATGTTCACAAGCAATTGTGATCATATCCCATTTCGGATTTTTCTTCTTTTAATTCAGAGATAAATTTATATTAATTTTATATATATATATTTATGAATATTAAGGCTGTACGAGTATTATTAAACGTTTTCTGTCTCAAATATCAATTTAAGCGTTCTCCATCGATCGCTATTCTCTTCATACGGTATCATTTTATATATTAATTAAATATTAAGGCTGTATTTATTATTTATTTTAACATAACAGCAGCCTTTATCCTCTTGTTTTTTAAAATAAATTTAGTTATATATCTTAAATAGTAAGGCTGTATTTAATTAAACACTTCCTGTCTCAAATATCAATTTTAGCGATCACCATCACTATTTTCTTCCATAAAAAGACTCCTTGTCACTGGACGTTCATAATTAAACGTGGTCTTATTCCATGTTGGATTTTTTTCCTTCAGATTTTCGATCAGTTCATTAAAAACATCTGTATGTATAGGATTGTCCTCTCTACCTTGACATAAAATCTCCAAATTATGTCTATATGTGGCTTGTTTGCGGCATTCCTGACCCGTTTTTTAAATATTTATAATAAATAGTATATTGGCTATTATTTATTTAAATAAACAAGTTTTAAAACCTGATTAATCGTCTTGTGATGAGTCTGTAATTATGCGGCATGAGCGTTTCCCCGTTTTTGTATATCTCAGATAATATCCTCCTCCTTTTTTTGATTTTCCAATCAATATTTATATATATATATTATTATTATTATTATAATCGCTAAAATTGATATTTGAGTCATCAGGAAGTGTTTTAACAGCCTTACTATTTATTTTTATTATAATATTTTTAGTTTTTATTAGATTATTAGAGAATACCTTCTTCAAACGTCGACGATATTTACTCTTTCTGTGATTTCATATGGACTTTAATGAGGTCAACGGCCTCCCGGGCAGCATCAACCATCGCGTCGCTCTTAGAAACAAACCAATTGGATGGGGCTAACAAATCTTCAAAAATGGACAGCTTGATAGAATACCCAACTTCACCATCTTCGTTTTGCTCAAGGGTGAATTCCGGCGGACCCCATTGTTTTCGCTCGCAAAGCATCCTCAGAAAGAAAACAGGCCCAGAGCTCTCGTGCGGCGGCACGTCGCTCTCAGGTCTCACGATGGCCTGGTCCTTTTCGGAGTCACCTTTCACCCACACACGAGACTTATGGTCCAACGGTTTAGGAGCTTCGAGCTGAGGTTTTGCCTCTTCTTCATCTTCCTCCTCTGTAACTTCTCTGCCGTAAAGTTTATTGATGACATTCCATCGAAGGCGCATGCGTTCCTTGCTCTTTAAAGTGTCGAGTACATAACAACCATCGAAGAACTTTTGTCGGAAGGAAGGAACATCGAAATCATAAATTGACCACTGGTGCGGGCCACTCGGCTGTATATTCAAATTAAACGTTTTTAATACCAGGTTGAAAGCTTTCAAATAATACCGGTTTTGTTCTCCCTCTAAACACAGCACTATTTTCCCAGTTTTAAAAATGGTCACGAGATCAACTCCGTCCAACTGAATGGCCACGTGATTCGTTCGCCACACTGGCTGGAAATCAAACTCCTCTTTTTGTTGCCTTGGAGTAGGTTTGAAATCTCGCTTCCCATTAGAGCCGTGGCTGTTGGGGTGTCTCCTATCTTTACGATTGAAAGTCCCTTCGCGGCGATTCTTTTTGAAGCCTTTTCCCGACGACCCACGCCCTTCGTAGGTGCTACCATCGTCATCTCGACTGCGTTTCTTCACACCACCTTCACCGCCGGTAACTCGCCTTTTTGTTTTGCCTTTTTCACTGCTATCAGTATTGCGGCCTTTCTTTCCAGCTTTTTCGCCCCGACTTTGTTTCTGCAGATGTTGTTTGTTACTCTTCTTTCCTTTAGCACTAGCTTTTGTGCCACTATTTTTTTGCTTTTTTTCACGGCTGATCAGCTCGTCCAAACTTACGTCCATGGTAATCAACCACAGACAGTGCAATTTATTAAATTCAGATAGGAGGGCCAAAGTCACAGATGCGCCTGAAATCGATGCGGTTCTTAGTGGGAGAAAAACAAGTTTTTTATGTTACCGTTTGAGAATATGCCCACATCCTTCGGCGGCAAGCACTGTGCATTCACTGAGATTCTCGTCCACGCAGGCACGGCAAATAAATATTACAATACAATACTGTAATCCTCTTGTTTGTTTGACTACAACTACTATTAAAATAAATAGGCTATTTTGTGGATGCTAATGGCTTTATAATTTTTTTGAAACCAAGGTTACCTTGCGTCTTATTGCGACATCCATGTCTAGCAGCGTCTTGGCGGGAAGTGATTTTTTTCATTGGCTTTCTTTGCGCATAGGCAACCTCTAATTCTCTCTGTATGCCAGTCGGCAACTGCGCGAATGTATCTTGATCCACAGAACCCCAGTCCGGTAACGACAATCGTTGAGAGCCAAGACCATTCAATCTTTTCTTTTTCTTGTCCAGGTCTCTAGCAGAAAAAAGGTCCTTTAACGTTCTCTTCTTTGAGGATTGCTTAACGTTCTTCTCCGACATAGAAGTTATGATTTCGTGACGAATGTCTTCGGGTAACGCACTCAACACAGATTTGTCTACATCATCCCACATAGTTGCTGCTGTTTTCAAACGTGCAGGGGCTGGAAATTTAATACCAACAGCTCCCGCCTTGCGCAAAAACATTGTCATCGAGCCACGGCCTTCTCTGGGCAATGGCGTAAATCTAGTTAAACTAAGGCCTATGGCCGTGCACGGAAAGCGATGTTCGATGCGATTGAACAAAGAAATAGCTACTGCTTCAATAGTGGAACTTTTCAAATTGCTACCACTTCCAATAGGTGCGCTAACAGTAACACTGGTGCTAGATCCTTCGTGTCTATCTTTTAGTGCGTTTAAAAGCGGACGAATACTACGGTGATGCAACACCAAACCCTGCGGTCGCCGTTTGAACATAACTTTGTCTTCTAAATATCGATCAAATACTTCCTGAGAAAGTTTGCCAAGCCATGTTGTCACGAACGAAGAATCGTTAGTCTTCTCAAACGACTTCATAGCCAATAAAGATTTTGGCTCATTTCTTCTTTCGACAGGATTACTTTCATCAACACCATGCGAAATCTGATGAAGCCATAGCCCTTGTTCTGCACCGAAGTTCTGAATCAAAGAAGATACTTTGATTCTTTGAAGAACAGAAGTTGGCACTTTCTCTAGCATATCGTCTTCCAAACTATTTCTACAAAACTTTTCTACAGATTCTCCAAGTTTGCCTCCGAGATTAGGGATTCCACGAATAGGCAAACTTGCAAGTACCGCCGGGCTATGCCTAAATGGGATAATTGTTTGTTTATTGGGTTTATTGCGACTGCTCCCGATTTTTGCCAACAGTTTATTGCAAGCAATACCTGCAGAGATGTTATAACCTAATTCTGATTTAACTGCATTACGAATTCTATGAACTACCACAGCACACTGAAGCAAAAGTTGATCAAATGGACTTTCCAGGTCCATTGTACCCACAATGCACGTATACGCCTTAACTTCTTCCAAATATGACCGCATATCTCCAACGGTCACTTCTGAAGCACTCGCCGTCAAATCAACGTACGCTTCATCGATTGAAGCGCGGCAAAGTATATCTTTACTAGATATGCACTTCTGAAATACTTCAATTGTGCGGAAGCTAGCTCGACGGTAGCGGGCCAGGCTAACTTTTACCGTTTTGCGACGGTCGGTGAATGTGGTGACGGGCATGTCTTCAACAATGGTATCAGCAGCAACAGCATTTTCACCTAATATCTCTACGTGTACACACTTCAGTGACGGACAAAGACCCTTGGCTTCCTTCACAGTCATGCCCCGACGAATGCCGAACCGCCGACAGTTATAATCAACCGCAATGAGGGCCGACCACTGTTGCACTGCTAACGGGACTTCCTCAGGAATCTTCAACCTCTCTCTTTCAACAGAGGCATAAAAGCAATCGGCATCTAAATGCACAATTGCACGAGGATGCTCGCTTCTGCTGAGAATGGAATGTGTTGCACGAACTGTGGGATCACAGTCTGGCTCTCCTTCATCCGCGTTTATTGAAGACGAATCCTTGAATAACTCACTTTTCCATAAACGGGCTGAAGTTTCCGACGCCATATTCTGAGAGACCAAAATTATTTTGAGGTAACGGGGGTGGATACTGCGAATGGTACAGTTGAAGGCTTTCCAGTTGGCCAGGTGCTTCCGCCAATGTTCAAAACGTCAACTTGTCGATCGAGGCAAATTCACGAACGAATACCGCAATTAGAATATTAGAATTCTTTGCTAAATTAATATAATAGGCTAAAGTAAGTGATAGGTAAAGTTTTTTTCAATTTTACAGTTCTAATTTTCTTTTTGCCACTCTCTGTAGCCAAGATAGGCGCGCATAGGTCATGCGACAACACTTTATTCTTTGTTTCTTTCGTGCGTGTTGGCTTGCTTTTGACGGCAAATGCAGCCGCTGTTTAGCTCGACAATTGTTATTTTAGCCTCGGCGAGGTCTTGTCCACACAAACTGCCTCGGAGCTGACTTTGTTGAGTCTCCTTCGCCACTTCTACTCTGGCTCTCTTGAATGGCCAGGTCTGTCTCCATAGGAAGAGGGGTCGTCCAGCTGAAAAGGCCGCCACAGTTTGCCGTCGGCTGCATTGTGTCAGAAACTTTCCATGCAACTTTTGTTTTCATAGCTTGTTTTTCCTGGGTCTTTGTGCGTTTCATTTTGGATTCTTCTGCGGCAGACTCTCTTGCTCTTTTTCTCGAAAGAGCACGATTGTCTTGTTCTTTCTTACGGGCCAACGCCATTTTTTGTTTTTCGGCCGCAATTCTTTGCTTCTGTTTTGCCTTCTCTAACAAAGCAATTTCCCGCTCTTTGTTGCGTTGTTTCTTTTCATCAATCTTCTGCTGTTGGAGAGCCGCTTTATATGCCCGCTCTTCCATCTTTTGCTTGGCAAGAAGTTTTTCTCTCTCTTTCCGCGCGTTAGCCTCCGCCTGCTCTTTTTTGTCTAAAGCTTTCTTCCGTTCCTCATCTCGCTTCTCTTCTTGTAGCTTTATAAATTTTACTCGCATTGCCCTCGAGCTGATACGCCGGCCACATTTCGCCGCAGCTTCTTCTTCCTTTGCCTGAAATCGACTATACTCAAGCTCGTCGACAGTTTCTTGCACGGTTGCTTTCAGCGACTTCGATGCCAAAGCCTGACGCTCGCGTTTCCTTTCTTGCTCCTTCTTCCAGGCTTTGTATTTGAATTCCGTATTTTCGGACGGGTTAATGGGTTGCTGTGGAAGTGTATCTGCGTAGGGGCTCAAGTCCAACGTTTTCTTTTGCCACCAAGCAACATAGTGGGGTATGCATAGATTACGAGAGCCCCAAGGACCACGACTCCAACCGGATGTTTCCCGTGCGCCACAATATCTGCACCACGGCAAGCCCTCGAGGTCTAAGTCAGCATATACCGACGGATCTAAAATTGATATGACGATGTTTTCGTCCCAACGAGGCGCAGGCCGTGCATTCGTTCGCGTAGGTACGGCTCCGTCCAAAACAGACAATGGAGCAGTCACTTCCCCTGAAGTCCCTGCAGCGCCATCATGACCATCGTCTACGCTAATATTTTTGCCGTCTGAAGTATCCATATTTGCTGTGGTTTCAGCGCCAGAGTTATTTTCATCTGCATTTTCGGACGTCGGTTGAATTGATTCAATGTCGGTTTCTTCACTTTGAAATGATTCTTCTGAAAAGCCACTGATTTTGATCACTTTATCACGTTTCAAATCGAACCAGAGTTTCGTTTTATCATCTTCAAATGTTACCTCGTGCAACAAAATACCGTGACGTTCCGTTTCATCTGAAACAAAACCTTTATTCCACGACCCTTCGTAGAAAACATTTACTCTTTTTTTCGGCTCGGGTCCAGAACTCATGCTTACGGATGACTACAAATGAACGGAGAATCTCTGTCGTTGGGTAATGCTTTACTCCATGGTGCTGATTCATCTAGGTCACCGTGTCCACGGCCACGCGAGGTGCTGCCGCTGTCCGCGCGCCGTATGCCGTATTTGGGGTCCCTTCCATTTCGACAGGAAGCCTTCCATAAGGTTCTTTACAGTAGTCTATCTACTCGACAATTTCTGTAGTTATTCTTTCTATTATAGACTATACTAACAAGGCGACGGAAACAATGCGCCGCCTCGTGTCGCTTTCAAAGGGTCAAAAAATGCATGTACAACGCCATCAGATGTAGACACAAACATCTGGTCTAGCAACGAGTGCCATCGAGCGCATATAGGGTTACTGGTCTTGTTTTGACCTTTCAACGCGATGATTTTTAACGGTTTGGATGAGGTTGAGTACGTGTCAAAAACTTGAATGGAACTTGGCTCGGGGGTTCCAGGAGTTGAGGGGACTGGTGCAATTATATATTGGCTGTCCTTAACAAATTCACACGATTCGCTTCCGTATGGGCTACAAATGTTGTTGTATGTCCGCAGCGGTATCTTAAATTTTCGCAAGTCCCAAACTTTGATCGATTCATCAGCCACGGAGCCCCCACGAGTGACAAGATGCCGCCCATTTGGCGAAAAACGGAGGCAAACAGGACCGAATTGATTGCCTTCGTTTTCCCCACACTGGTGGGCATTATACAAAGATAAGTGCGGACGATCGTATTTACCTGTTGATTTTGAGCGCCAAATTTGCACAGAACCATCAACGCATGCAGCAGCAATTAAATTCCCACTCGCTGGCATAAATGTACATGCACTGACACCGACGCGACGACCATGTGCATCCCTAGGTTTAATTACCTGGTGGCAAACCAAGTTTCCAAACTCACAAGCGCCGTTCAAATCCCATGTTCGCAAGCTTCCGTCAGAAGAGCTCGTTAACAGCCCATTTGACTCAGAGGGGTTCCAACATAGATCCGTGACTGCAGCAACATGGCCCTTAGTATGACTCATATCTTTCATGAACGGGTCTCCTTTGATTAATGCAATTAATTCTCTACCGTTCCGGTCAAACACAGATGGTGTTGGGGACACACAAGACGCTGCAAACTTACTGCCGTCTTCGGAGTATGCTATGGATGATACCGATTTTCCACATTCTGTTTCCACATCTTTGAATGCTTGTCCTCCATTTAAAGCAAACGCAGAAAAGTCAAACAACTTGATCACTCCAGAACGCCCCCCACACACCATACGTGACCCAGACTTGTCAAGCGCAAACGACGTAATTGACTTTGAAAGTGCTTGGACGGTTTTGTAGCTGTCCACAGGAAATTTTTTGAAAAACGTCTCCAGGAAAGAATGATGTACGCTTCTGTGATCTTCTCTTTTACGCTTCAATGACAACGCCATTTTGCCGGCCTCAACTCCAGTACTATTCGTTGCAATAGTCGACTTTGTTAATTTGGTCAGCTTCTCGGCGACATGCGCTGGCGAAGGTGGGTGCTTCAGTTCTTCGTCACCACTACTGTCGCTACCGTCACCTAATAAATCCATTTCCTCCAGAGTTTGAAAATTCAAACAGACAATAGGCAATCTAAAGCTACGTGACGAAGCGAACACCAATAGGCCAGTGGTAAATGCGCATCCCCTGAGGACCTTCCGGGGCGTACCTTGTCTGGGATATCATCACCTCCCTCCCGCTCTAAATATTCCTGAAAAGAGGGCTTATAACTGAATACTGTACGCACTTCCTAGGCGTAGTCTAGGAAGTGCGGTCAAGAACTGTACCTTAGGTACCTAAACCCACACCTAAGGCGTCATATAGAAGAGATTTCACAACGTTATACTACAAATAGTGTGTGCCTGTATAATGATGTCCATTGAAATTACATACGGTACATTAATAGACCGTCTTATTTTGTCATAGGCTGAAGTTCGAGAATATTCTTGCATTCCATGTATTCTGTGCGTGATCTTTTTTAGAAGTTTCCCCTTACCTATTCCCATATAATTCAATGACCTCCATTATCATTCAAATTACCTATTTATACAAATACATTTATATTATATAGTTATAAATAACTAAGACGACCAGTATTATTTATGTGCATACTCTATATGCCATGAACGATGATGAATCAATTCAACCCACGTGCGAATTCAACCACACTCCTACGGTCAACGTGCCCGTGTTTAACATGGCCTCAAAGTCTTAAATTGGACAACCTATTTGTTGTTTCATGACCGGATAAAAAGGGAAACGTCTTCCTGTAATAACACCAAAGAGATCATGGATTCTCCCGCCGCGTTCACGGCGGTTGTTGGCCACCACATCCACGCAAGTGTCGCATGTATTGCTGATTTGTATGAAGTCGATCGCCGCTGGCAACTCGATCCAGATAATTTACCTGCTGATGAGTCATGGTTCGACCGCCAAGTCCTCCGTTGGGGCACTGTCACTGGCCTTGAGCGAGATGACAAATGGACGGCTCATTTTGGCATGACGAGGAGAACAATCAGCTACGTGGTCGCCATGGTTTCTGCTGACATGGCTGGGAAGAAGCACAGTAGCTTGTCACACATCCCTGTGTTTAAGCGTGTGTGCTGTGCATTATCCTATTTGCGCACACGTTGTGGATACCGTACAGTGGCAACACTGTTTGGAATATCTGAGACTTCAGTCGGACACATTGTTCATGAATTTACGCGTGCAATGTCCTCTGTACGAATGAGAACAAGGTTCATCGACTTTTTCTCAAAACAAGACTGTGAACCACTGCACAGCATCTCGATGGAGCGTGCTGGAATGCCCGGTGCTATTGGTGCGATAGATGGGACTTATCTTCCATGGATAGCGCCAACAACAACCAATGATTTTATTACCAGAAAGGGAAGCAACGCCATTTTAGCTCAGGGCGTGTGCGATATGACCGGAAAATTTCGTGCGTTCCATGTGGGGTATTGTGGGGGTTGGTCAGATGTGACTGCTTACAACCACTCTGGCATCCAGGAGAAGATTGCAGAGCTCCAAGATGCCGTTGGTCCTGCATGTGTGCTTCAAGGGGTACCCATTCCTTATTACGTATTGGGTGACGGAATTTATCCCATTTCAAAAGAATTGATGCCAGCATTAAAAGGTTCCCTTCGCCCTTGTCAAAAAAGCTTTGACTACCGCCAAAAAAGGGCGAGAAACATCATTGAGTGCCAGTATGGAATTTTGAAAGGTCGATGGCAGACTCTGACAGTCCCATCCCGAATCAGCATTGAGAGCTTGGCAGCTATTGCGATCACTTGCGTTGTATTGCACAACATATGCATAGAGGAGCGAGAAGATAACTCGTGGATAGATGCCACGCCAGAAGAGTTCGATCATGAGCCAATGGAAGCCATTTTAGACGATGGAATGGGGGAAACAGTGCGAGAGAGGTTGATACAGTACTGCCACGACCACCGCCATGCGTGTGAACTTTAAGTTTATTTGTACTTCATGTATATAAGTTCGTATATGTTGATATTGTACATATATATATACTATACATTTACTACAAACATAGTGTATACTTTTAAGTAAGTTATTAGTATACTACTGTCTTCCCTAATGGGTAGAAAACGCATTCAGGGCTTTCGACATGGCGTCCTTGCGCTGCTCCTCCGAGAGTATTCCGGCTTCAAACATATCTTTTAGCGCCTTGAACTTCGTTTCCAACCACACTCTGTCCTTTTCCCCAACGCTGGACGTCATTGCTTTCGCCAAAGTTGCCGCACTTGACGTGAGTGCATTTTCCAATGCTGACAT
>Ga0099797_100119_pt1 | contig 49054 bp, 79 predicted proteins | sample Uncmet_Sort48C_1_FD_89871 | JGI IMG/M metagenome (GOLD analysis project Ga0099797, IMG submission 89871) | Marine eukaryotic communities from CALCOFI LINE 67, Pacific Ocean - C012_Sort48C_1 | ecosystem: Environmental > Aquatic > Marine > Oceanic | place: Pacific Ocean: Monterey Bay | collected...
ATAAAGAAAAAGACAAAGACGAAAAAATTAAAGACCAATTAGTAATACTAAGTTGGCTAAATAAAATCATAACAAAAAGTCTATGATTAATACAGGTAAAGAATGGGATTTTATGGATAATAAAGACTTAAATAAAGAGGTTATTCAAAGTGAAAAACTACTTAATAAAATCATTATTGATTTAGAGAATGAAATAGAAGATTTATCGCATATACATTTTAGTTTATCTTCTCAAATTAGTTGTCTAGGTTTAATCAATATACAAAGCGATTTAATTAAATTAACAGATAAAATAGAACACATAAAACAATTAATAAATGACTAAAATAGAGATTACCATACATATAGTAGAGGTTATATTATTTGTATTTGCTTATACATATATATTAAAAAACAAAAAGAGTATAAAAAGAAGATATAGTTTTCACTATAATAGTCAAGCTAAAGAAAGAATTAAGAAAATAAAAGATAATCAAGTTGGTTTACTCAACCGAATAGAACACCTAGAGGTTAGGTTAATGAATTTTAGTAAAGTTATTGCCTCAATAGATAGTTTTGAATTAGAAGAACCTAAAACACCCTTTATAATAGAGGAAATGAAAAGTAAAATACCGAATCAATTAAAAACAGGTAAAAAAGGACTATTCACAAAAGGTGAAATTGAAAAAGAAATTACAAGATTACATAAAGATAATATAATGAATATAGATTATCACAAAGAATATAGATTGGCATATAATCGCCTCTATAAAAATAAAATAAGAATCAAAAAATAAAAAAATGAAATATCATATTAAAGAATATTTAAAAAATAGAGGCTTTAATTTATCGGCACTAGCAAAGTCAATGGATATGAGTTTTCAAAAATTCGACCATCATATTAAGCCAAAAGAGGATTTGTCCTACAATTTTGTATGTGAATTATCAAACTTGTTAAATATTGATGTAAATGAATTTATTACTGAAATAAAGATAAAAAATGCAACAAAAGGAGTTAATACGGAAAACTAAAACACCTACTTTATTTGCTGAAAGATATTTAGACAATTTTAAAAAATTTCTAAATTCTATAATTTTAAGTTTACATATAGAGTACCCAACTGAAATAAAATGTAAATCAATTAAAAATTTAGTATATAGTGGCAAAACAGATGTATTATATATTTATGTTGACGATGAATTTACAAGTTATCTTATAGGAGAAACTTTAAAACAAATATTAAATAAAGATATTGAACCTTGTCTTAAATCAATATCTCACGATAGAATACAAAACATAAATGTCATAGAACTAAATTATAAACAAAACAGTATAATAGAATTAAATCACAAAGAACAAATAGATACAATTACATTATGAAAATTTTAAACCCACTATTTATTACATTAAGATTTATTACGTTAGTAATAGGAATTGCACTTTGGTTACTGATGTACCCATTTCTATATTTAAGGCAAAAGTTGACTAAAGATAAAATTCAAAAGTTAACTAAACACCCCAATATCGCAATGATATTTATATATAAAGTAATTGATAATCTTTATAAAAATTATATCGTAAAATAATTATTTATATTTAGAAATAATTATTATATTTGATTATTATTAATTCAAACCAACAAAATGAAAGCAAAAGTAGAATCTTTAAGGAATCAAATTAGTTCAGGACAGATAAAAACAAACAATGCTAGAGTGATTAAATACTTATTAGACAATCAAATCGCCACTATAAATACTATGAGAAAAGAGTTGTCAATGGCTCACCAAACACTAACAAGTAGAGTAAGTGATTTAATGGACTTAGGACTTTTAGTTGAGGATGGTACAACAACAGAGCAAAATAAGAATGGTAAAAATGTTAAATATACTTTGTATAAAATTGAAAGTAATAGACAGCAACAGGAATTAAGGAGACAGGCTAGAAAACAAGAAAAATACGATAGTATTATTAAAAGATTAAACGATGAATTTAAAGATTTATTTGATAACGATTATTCAATAAATGATGATACTAATACTTTTCAATATATACTTAATGAGTAGAAATAGACATAAAAATAAAGAGAAAAAAACCTATTCGGATAATTCAATAGGTGCAAGATTAAATGGTGAATTAATAAAAAAGAAATTCCACGAAAAATTAAAATCATCCAATAGTAATGGAAAGGAAAATCCCAAAAAAGTATTATAAAGAACAAGAAGTAAAAAACGAATTAAAAAAACTACAAACAGAATTAGGTTTACCATCTATTCCTAAAATTTGTGATGAACTTGTTGTCGATTTAGAAAAATATAAATCAAATAATTATTGTGGACTGAAAATTGAACATAGGTTTATTAATAATAATAAATTTAAGAGAAGTGAATCACAGTTAAGAAATGACTATTTTAAATATAAGTCAATAGGTTTATTAAATGAAGAAAAAAATGTTCCTGAACCGAAAACATTAAAAAATGGAACATTAAATATTGAATATAAACGATTAGAAAGTCAATCAATAAATTGTAAAAACTTATTAGATTCTATGAATTTAGAAATAGATAAACTTAATTTTCAATTTACAAATCCAAAATATGCAGGTACTATTGATGTAATTGCACTAGATAATAATATTAAAACAAAAGTAAAAAATAAGAAAAGAGTGTTAATACAATTAGTAACAACAGGTCTTTTAAATGATAAATACAAAAGTAATGGTTGGCACAATGAAACATTAGCTGATAAAAACGAATTAACAATCAAAGCAATACACCTGAAAATGTTAGCAAAATATGAATTTGGAATTGAGGATATACCATTTTATTATTTTGTTTTTTCAAATAAAAATGAGTGGGAATATAAAGCATTTGAAATTTGTGTAGATAAAAATACAATAAGTCAATATTATAATTCTTTAAAAAACGTAAAATACTATTTAGATGAACAAATAAATAATTGGTCTGCACTTCCTCTTTATAAAAGTTGTATTAATTGTGAACTAAATTTTACTTGTCATAAATCACAAGATTTTGCAGAAATAAATAAAATATATATATAAATTATGGTAACAAATCAAACTTGGAAACAAACATTATCTAATGCGTTTCCTAAATTCCAACAAATAGATAAGAAAAAAGCACAAAGCGAATTAGGTTTTGCTTATCAAATTTTTCAATCCAATTCAGCATTACAAAGATGTGAACCCCAAAGTATATTAAATGCTGTTATTAATGTTGCAAGAACATCTGTAACATTAAACCCTGTTTTAAGGTTAGCATATCTTATTCCTAGAAAAAACAAATGTATTTTAGAATTTAGTTATATGGGATTAGTTGCAATATTAAGAGATAATAATTGTATTAAGTCTATTTCTTCTCATATTGTATATGGTGATGAAGATTTTGAATATAATATCGGAGAAAATAAAATTATACATAAACCCAAATATTCTAAAAATGAATCTGAACACAATAAAAGAGAAATTATAGGTTGTTACAGTAGAGCAACACTAAATAATGGTGAAAACAGTTTTGAATTTATGGCAATGTGGGAGATTGAGAAAGTAAAAAGATTATCTGAATCTAGTAATTCTAAATTTTCGGCTTGGAACACTTGGCAAGATGAAATGATTAAAAAAACAGTAATCAAAAGACATTTTAAAATGTTAATTAGTATTAATCCAACAGAGGCATTATCAACTGCATTAAATTTAGAATCAGATTATGTTATAAAAGAAGAAAAAAAACCTGTATTACAGGAATTTCTATTTAATGATGATGAAGTAGAAGAAAAAATAGAAGAAGTAGAAGTTGAAAAAGAAAATGGATTTGAATATGATTTATCTAATATGAGTGAAGAAGAGATTGAAAAAGTATTACAAAATGAAAAAGATAAAATAGGGTCATAAAAAAAGGGCAATTGTATAATTGCCCTTATATATATTTATTAGATTTTTAAAAAGTTGAAACCATATCTTGTAATTTTTGTAATCTTTCTAGTTTAGTTTCTGTTGAAAGATTATCCCAATTATGTGGTCTTTGCCAATCAGGAATCATATTTTTCATTGTTGCAAAAACAATTCTTTCTTTGTTTTTTAATTTAATTTCAGGGTTTTTATCTAAGTCTGAAAAACCTAAAAATGCGTTCATTAGTTTAAATTCATCCATTGTAATTAATTTTAGTGTTTTCTTTTTTTAATTTTTCGTTTATTTTTTGAGAATAAAATAATATTTCTTCTATATATTCTGTGTCAACAGGGTGTATGTCAGAGTAGTAAAGTTTTTCACTTACGTTATCTTGTATTGACAGTCTTTTAAGTGTTCTAATGATATTTTTTTGCGAAGTTGAATACATATTGTTCTTTTTAAATTATATTCAAATATAAATCTATTTTGGATAAAAACAAAATAAACAATAAAAAAATACAAAATATTTTTGTATTCTATTATTTTTATGTACATTTAAATATAATTTAGTATTAATTAAATAAAAGACAAAATGAAAAACGATATTGAAAATAAATTAAAAGTATTATCCAAATGGTTAATAAATTCAAGGATAGATGATTTTAACGAAGGGCAAATGGAGTATGCAATTAATTCAGCCAAAACACAAGTAAAACAAGAAATTGGAGAATACTTAGAAGAAATTTTAAATGCAGATGATGAATTTATTAAAATAGAACTTGAATATGAAAAAAGATAAACAGGGATATATAGACAAAGAAGATTTTACTCAGTATGTAAAAGATTATTTTGATAAAAAGAAACAGTTACAATCATTAATTGATGAAATTGTAGAACAATTAAAATTTCTTGACGAGGATTATATAAATTTTATGAAGGATGCAAATATGTATAAAAGAATAGATGAATAATATCTATTTTATTTTATCTATTACTATACCATTTACTACTGAAAAAACACCCACTATAAGACCTAGTTTAATAAGACTTTTAGTTGGTGGTAAAAAGCCCTTCTTATCAATTTCTTTTGTACAGTCTTTTTTTCCTTGATTATAGTGCATAATTGCCTCTACCATAAATAAGGTAAATGTACTTAGTGCTATTTTTGTTTTTAAATTCATTATTGATTTACAAAGTTACTTGTTAAAATTCCACCAACAAAACCTAGTCCTATAAAAAAAGGTTTTTTCTCATACCATTTTAATTGATTCTTTATTACAATATTATTTAAAGATGAAGTAGTAATATAAGGGTTTTTATACATAATATCTAACACAGGTTTTGGTTTTTTAAAAATACCAACTGATTTAAGACCAAAAGTTAAAGTCATTTCATTATTAAATCTTACAGAATCTAATAAAATACCATTCTTAATTATCATACCATTAAAAGAATAATGTTCGTTAATCTTAGAGAATTTTCTAGGAACTTTTATTAAGCCTTTAAAAGAGTTTAAATCACTATGAGTAGTGTCTATATATAATGTATCGTGAAAAGGTATAAAAACACTATCTATTTTAATTTTAGATACTATTTTAACTTGACTTTGTACTTTTTTTAATCTATTTATTTCTATTAGATTAAAGTTCAATGCCTCTTTTTGAGATAAAATTACTTGGTTTTGTTCTAATATTAATTCACCATCTGCTGATAAACTTTGTAAATATTCTTGTTCACTTATTTTAAAATTAGATAGTTGATTTGAAAAATTAGATAGTTGAGCTGTTTTTTCACAAGACTTCCAAACCAAAAAAAGAATTATAACGAACAACCCAACTATCATAATTCTTTGCCTCAAAACTTTCATTTGTCTTTGTAAAAAGAATAAACTAAAATAAAACTAACTAATATTATTAATAGATATATTAAAAATTTCACTCTTTAGGTGCTAATGCAATTAAAGAATCTTTGGAACGCAAAAACATAAGACTTAATGCTATCCATCCTGACATTTCGGTAGAAGAGGCTTTTTCCATTAATATAACAACTGCACAAAATACCAATATTAATATGCCTAAAATTGTTGTAACATAATTGCTTAATAATCTTTTTTTCATAATTTATTTTTTAGTTAAAATTTTGTAATTAACAACTGCACCTAGCGTGAATCCAACTATCGCTACTAAAACAAAAACAATATCTAATTTTTCTTTAGTTGTTTTTTCAGTCCATTTAGTATCTTTTGGTTTATCTATCATCATATCTTAAATTTTAAAAGTCATTTTCTGTTAATAGCGTATAAGTAAAAGAATTTCCGTATGTGGTTTTGGATTTTTCGCAAATATTCATAAACTCATTAAAATTAGCTACTTTTTTAAATACTTGGCAACCTGCCGACCATTTGTCAACTTGACTACTTTCTGTATTTGGATTGCTCCTATGTATGTTTATTCCAAAATAACCCCATTCTTTTTGAGCAATATTAAAATCTAATATATTGTCTTTATTATTGTCTCGCCAAACCTCTACTTTGCCCTTTGATTGACATAGTGCTTTATATTTACCCTGATGTAAACCAATTTCATAAACTGATTTATACTGATTTGGAATTAAAATAGCTGTGCCTTTGTTGTTCATAGGATTTTCTAACCAATAAGTACCTGCATCTGTTGTTATAGGAAACCATAATTTTATCCAATCGTTATTTTCTTTATATATTAAAAACATATAATCATCAAAAGAATTAGGAATTTGATTAGGATTTCTAACCCCAATTATATTGACATTAAAATTACCACTTTCAAAAAATTTATAACCTTTTTTTAGCATTACCTCTCTTATTTGAGTGATAGTAATTTTATTAGGGTCAAAAGTTTTAGTCATTGCTAGATATTTCTTTTTCAATTTTGTATTCCAAATAGTTAACCATTCGTATAAGTGTTTGCCTTTCATCTCCTGTCATTTTACTTTGTTTATTTAGTTGGTCTATGTTAGCTACAACTATTTCAGCTTTTTCTTTTGTACTTAATTTATCTGTATCATTTATGAACTTAACAGGTATTTTAAATTTATCGGCAAAGTCTTGGTCTGAAATTTCTGTATTCGGCTTTTCACTTTTTTTAGTATCAGGTTTTAAAAAATCTTCTTCTTTAGATTCTTCAATGTTATCAACTTCTACGTTTGGTTCTTTTATTTGTTTAGTAGGTTTTTTTTTTTATTTATTTTATATATATAAAAACCTAAACCCAACAATCCTATAATAACATAGGGGTTTTTTAATTTATTCATAATTCTTGGTTTGTTTGTAATCTAAAATTTTTGTTTTACTCTTTATTATATCCCATAAAATAACTGCTGTAAAAGATGCTAATAAACCTATTACAAATGCCTTACTATCTTTTGGATGGGTAAATTTCATTCAAAAAATTATTTCTTTTTATAAATAACCATACCTGTTTTAGTAGTAGCTTTTTTATATGTATTTCCGTTATAAGAAAATGTACTAGCGTTGCTCTTTCTAGCTTTTTCTTTTGCTTTCATATAAGCGTTCATTTTTTTTGCCATAACTATTTCTTTTTCTTTTTTCTTGCGTAACTTTTAATTTTAGTTCCTGACCTTTTGTGTTTAACTACTTTTTCACAACTTTTAGATGTGCCTCTTTTTTTGCTTTTCTTTTTTACTGCCATAACTATTTATTTTGCTGTTTTATATTTTAAATAAAATAACACACTATAAGATACTGCTATCCCTAAGTATGCAAACATTATTAATTTTTTACTACTTATTTCCATATTCTATTTTTTAATTACTAAATACACAATCATTAATATTTTCTAATATTATTTGATTTTTAGTTACTTCTACACTTTGACTATTACTGTTCCAAACTTTTCTACTTGAATAAATGGAAAAAAGTATATCTAATATATTACTCATTTCAGAATTTGTCATTAAGTGATGATGTAAAGATAGGTATAAAGTAGGTTTAAAATCCATTAACCAACTTTTCATATTAGGTATAACATTTTTTTCGCTACCTTCTATATCCATTTTAATCAATCCAATTAGACTATGTTTAGGTATGTAATTTTTAAATGCGTTATCAAAAGTAATTACTTCTACCTCTACACTTTTGTTAGTTTTGTTTAAATCACAAATAGAACTTTCACTATCTCCAAAACTTCCTTTTGTATTTAAATTTGTAAAACCATTAAAATCTCCAATTGCTTTTTCTATAATAGTACAATTGTTTATTTCTGAATTTACTTTTAAATTACTTTTAAATCTATCTAAGGCTACTTTGTCTATTTCAAATGCAATAACTTCTTTGAAATGATAGGAACAATAAATAGGAGTTGCACCTATCCAACCACCTATATCTATCATTATTTTATTAGAATCTGCATATTTATCAAATATGTAAAAACTATGTTCTTCCCAATCACTATTATTTATATGTTCTACAAAGAAATTATTTATATCATTTTTACCATAATCTACTGCTTTGAAAAAAGTAGTATGTTTCATAATATCTAATGTAGCTAAACTCATTATTTATTTTTTATTTTAAGTTTATCAAACATAGTGTGCCAATTTCTGTTTTCATCTTTTAAGGTGTTTACTTCTTGCTTTAAATAAGTTATGTCGTGCTGTAACAATTGAATATTTGTTTCGTGCAATTCTTTATTTAAAGAATTAACTTCTCTTTCTAATAGGTCTTGTCTACCACTTAAAGTATAATAAGTACCTAATATACTAGCTACTAACATAATTATCCAAACCAAGTCTTTAAAAGATACCTTCATACCTTTATCAAACGCTTTTTCTTTATCCATTATTTATTTAAAAAATGTTATTACTGAACCCCAATTTAAAATCAAGGAACTATTTTTAACTTCTCCACCTTCCGAAAATTGTTCTTCTTGCAATTCATCTGATTGTTGATATGTACTTAAATCAATATCATTATTTGAATTTTGAAGTAAACTTTCTTCTTGAATTTCTTTAACCTCTTCTATTTCTTCTTCCATTTCTCTTTCTGAAAATTATAAATTTCAATAACATTATATACAATTACTGCCGAAAAAAATAATGACATTAAAAATCTAGTATTTTGTTCAACTTTCATAAGTTCTTAATACTTCTATATTTACCTTTTTTGTCTCTATATGTACCATAATTATATTTTCTATTCAGATTTTGTGATACACTCCCTTTCTCATCAATTAGTCTCCGTATTTTATTTTCTCTAGTAATATTTTCTTCTACTTTATTAATATTTAAATCATCTTCTACATTTTGAAAAAAATAAAGTAATAAAACTGCACCAATACCAAGTAATAAGTATAAAATAGTCATAGTCATTTTAATATGCTAAAATAAGAAATTATAATATATTTTATTGTAAAATACAAAATATGGATTAATTATTAAGAGTTCCTTTTGTAAAATTTATTGTTAAATCTTCTTTTTCTCCTTTTAACAGGCATTAAAAAGTCATTTTCAACTTTTATAGTTACATCTTGTACATCTAAATTTTCTGTAACTTTTTTATCGTATAAATCTAATTCTTTTTGTCTTTCTTTTAGTTCATTAAGACCAAGTTTAGTGTCCTGTAATAAGTTTTTTATTTTACTATAATTAAATGTAATATCTACTTTTGTTTGTGCTTTAACATTATATTTTAGCCTTGTATTTCCATCTAGCATATATTTACTACCTTCACTTCCTGTGTCCATTTCAGGAATAACAAATTGTGCCTGAAAAGGGTCTATTGTTGGCACTTTAGCATACTCAATATCATTTCCGTTAATATCTCTGTGTCCAAACACTAAAGGTTCTAAAACCTGTCTTTGTTTTTCTGAATTTGTGGTGCTAGATACAATATTTATTCTAACACTTTGTACATCCATAATTGACCCTATTTGACTGTTTTCTAATTCTCCATAAGATATGTTAGATGTTTCTGCAATGGTTACACCATTTGCTGTTGCTGAACCTGTCGCTGAAAATTGATATAAAGATGGTTTAACTGTATCATTTATTTGTGTTGGTAAAACAAGACTACCATTTGGTAGTGTTTCATAATTTCTACCAAAATTACTTGTCAAGTAGTTTTGTGGTGGGGCAGGTTGATTTGTTACACCTGTTTCTTTGAAAAAGAACGCATTAAAACTATTAGTTGTACAATTTATTGTAGATAGGTAAGACAATGATTCAGAAAGAATAAACAAAACACTATCATCTGCTGAAAATGAAAAATTATATCCTGACTGAAAATAATCAACTGCCATTTCATCACCACCTGTTGTTCCACTTCGATAAAGAACTACATCTTCATTTTCTAATATTAAAGTAGGCAAAGGAAAACTATCATTATCAGGTATATTATTTAATACCATAAAAGATTTATTCTCAACAATTGGGCTATATTTCATTCCAATACATAAAACATTATCTCTAGGAGCATCGTAAATCATAGAAAATTCGTGAATTGCATTTTCTAAATTTGTTCCACATTCTAATCTTAATCTTCCTACTGCACCAAATAAAATATTTGTATTTAGAGTAGTTACTCTTTTTTCTGTTGGCACAGCAGGGTTAAATCCTGAATAACAAAACATCAATTGTTCTTTGTTAGACATATATATAACATCATTTAACTTTTCATTTGTCATAAAAGCATTTGAGGTTATTGTTCGTACTGTACCTGTTGAAAATATTGGCGCACCTGTGAAAAAAGGTACATCTATACTTGCTGTACCAAAGCCTAGAGTATTTGCACCATTTGGGTCTGTAACTAATAAAATTACTTGATAACTTCCATTAACTTCCTGTGCTACATTTAAAGTCTTTGTTTTAATAACTTTAAATTGAGACAAAGAAGGTGTGTTTGGAAAACCCTCACCTGCCCAATTGAACGTAGTAGATGTAAGTGTTCTTGCAAGAGGTAATCCTATACCAATATTTGCACTTCCTCTTATCAAGTTTATCTTTTCAATTCTTGTATTAGATGTTGTTCTTCCTAAGAAAAATAATATATCTAAATCTACATCATATATAAATGGTGGAATTTCATCACTAGCTAAACCACCACCTAAATCTAACCCACCACTAAATATAACTTGTAGTTCAATTTGATTAAAATTGTTTGGATTGGGATATAACATATATATAGTGGAAACAGTTGAAGGTGCTGTGTAACCAATTATTACACCCTCATAAGTTCCTGTATCTCCATTTGTTTTTTGATAGGGTAGGCTAGGTACAAGTACAGGTTTACATTTTCTAACATTACCTGTTGGCAAAGCTATTGTATTAGTAAATTCCCCTGTGGCTACATTATACATTTTGAAAGTTGGGTCTGCACCAACAGTCTCACCTATTGTTAGAATTTGATTTGTAGTTGGTAAATATTCTATATGCTCAAAAGTTTCTAAAGCACTTCCTGAATCTCCTGTATCGCCTAAAAATGCACCAACAGGAAAAGGTATTGCTCTATTTGGGTTTTCTGAACCTAGTTCAAAGAGTTGGGTATCTCTATCAGAATTTGTAGGATTATCATATCTTATAGTAAAAGAATTTTTATATGTTGAACCACTACTCATACTATTGTATATGTTAAAAAATTACATTCCAATACTTTGTAATTAATGTAACAACTGTTGTTCCTACTGCTATACCACCATAAATTTTAGCCCATAAAAATTTCTGTGCCATTATCCAATTAGTATTATTGTTTACTAATTCTACAATTCCTTTAATTTGAAAGTCTTTATCACCAACAATAGCATTGTGAATTTTTTTAATTATCTCACCTTGATTCTCTACTATCTTTGTAATATGGTCTATTTCTGCTTTCAATTCTTTATATTCGTTAGGGTTACTCATTAAATTAATATTACAAATTACAAAAATCTTTTGATTTGTTTAAATTCCTATTAATATTTCGTTATAATACTTTATATTTTGTTTAGGTTCTCTAACTAATTCATAAACAAAATAATTCCCACCTTTCCAAGTAGATGAAGCTGTATAGTTTAAATTTTGAGTAAATGGTACAAAATTTTCTTGTATTTCGTAGTTATCATTCATAATTTAAGATATTCCATAAGTTGCTCTGCTACCATTCCAATTTCCTATAACTTGACTATCAGGAATTACAGAATTAAATATTCCAAATTCTCCATAATGGGCTTGATTACCCTCTGTTAAATCAGATGAATTTCCTAGATAAAAGTTTTCAAAAAATACTTCGTCTAAATCTAATAAAGAAGATGTTTCAAAATATAAACCATTTGCATCAACATCAACTGTTAGACCTGTTCCGTTTCCTCTTTGATAATCCCACGCTGTTGTTGTCGCAGGTGCAACAGGTGGATTAGCAATAGCCCAATCATAACTTGATTTACAACCAATTGCCATTCTTATAAATCCATCACTAGCTGTTGGGGAAGTTGATGGGGTATAAGCAAATGACATAAATAGCCATTCATTTTGTAAATCTGCACCACCTAATGCTGAATAATCAGATAAGGCAGGGTAATTAAAAGTATAATCAGGGCTATATACCCTAAATTCAAGATTTGTTAAATATACCTGTTGGTCATAAGCAGCACTTCCTTGTGTACCAAAAAAATCAAATACTCCTTTAAATGTTCCACTTAAATATTGCCCTTGCATATATCCACTAAATGTAGCCTCTGTTGATATTCCACTAGCGATAGCTGAACTTCTTAAAATAGCATTTCGACCTGACGCATCCCCCATACTCCAATATGCAGGTTCGGTTGATGTTTTAGGATAAAATTCAAAATTTGTAACATTACTTGAAGTAATTAAATCTCCTATTAAATTACTAGATGTTAAATTTTCTATTGTTACACCACTACCTACTGTACCAATGCTAGATTGATTAAATGCCTGTGGTGTATAATAAGCAATTAGATTCTGTGTATTAAACTGAATATCAGGTGGATATACAGGGTCTATATAGTTTACATCTTTTTGAAAATAGAAAGTTGAACCATCGTATGTCCAATGAAACAAAACAGGGTTAGTTCCACCCAATGTTGCATTTCCACCACTTAATTTAGATTCTATACCTGTTGCACTTCCGTAATCTTCATCAGGTAATTTATAAGAAGTAGAATTTGTTGGGTCTAAAATAATAAAACCACTACTACCATCAGGAAATTCTGAAATTGAACTTACAGTCAATATGTTTGTTTGCCCTGCAACTAAAGTTATTTTTATATTTACTCCATCTGTTGCAAAATCCCAATCTATTGTTGCACCACCTGTCAATGTAGTGTATGCACTAGCACCACCACCACCACCACTAATAGCTACATTTGTTACAGATGTAACTCTACCTTTTGCATCTACTATAACTTGTGGAACATTTGTAGCATTACCATAAGTACCTGCCACAACTCCTGAATTTGCTAATGCAGGTGCAGAATCACTACGCATATATGTAGGTGCAACCCCATTAACTGCTGTATCTGTAACTTCGGCTGTTGGGTTTGCAGGTTGAGAATTAGTCTCTGTACTTATACTTGTTATTCTACCTGTTGCATCCACATTAAATCTTGGAATATTAGCAGAATCACCATAAAAACCTGCTGTAACACCTGTTGTTTCTAATGCAGGTGCAGAATCACTACGCATATATGTAGTAGCTACCCCATTTGTTGCTGTTGCTCCTATTGAGGCTGTTGGATTTGCAGGGCTAATTGTACTACCACTACTTATTGTAACATTCGTAACCTCTGTTACTCTTCCTTTATCGTCTACTATAATTTGGGCTACATTTGTAGAATCTCCATAAGTACCTGCCACAACTCCTGAATCTGCTAATGCAGGTGCAGAATCACTACGCATATATGTAGATGCTGTTCCGTTAACTGCTGTATCTGTAACTTCGGCTGTTGGATTTGCAGGGCTAGGTGAACTACCACCACCACCACTACCACTTGCAGATGTAAATTTTGCTTTAAATGTATTTTCTGACATAATATATTATTTAACTGCTAATTATATCTAAATTGATACTACTTCCTGAAATTTCTATACTTGGTAATAAAAACCCTGTTGATGCACTTAATTCTAAAGTCTGACCTACTGCTAATGTTATATTAGTTCCTTGACCTTTAACAGTTAACACAACAACATCTGATGCACTTTGATTAACCATTGATAATGTATTAATATTTTCTAATGTTTCAGGGCTTGTAATAGTTCTAAATGTTACTTGTTGTATTGCCATAATTTTTAATTTATAAGTGATAGTTCTGCAAAAATAAATTCAAAACTAATCGGTTTAATTGGCTTGGTATTTACAAAAAAGTAAAGTAAAACATCATCTACATTTTCTTTTTTATAAATCAAAATATTCATTTCATCAGGTCTGCAATTCTCTTCTTTTTGTAACTTTCTTAAAGTATTTGTTATAAAAGGAGACACTATTGTTTCTCGACCTAAAAAATCTATTTTAACATTTAATATTTCATTAAATAAAATATCTTTTACTTTTTTATTATTAGCTAATAGTTGATAGGATGGGGTTAAATCATCATCACATTTAATTAATAATTGTACTTCTAATTCTTTTTTGTCAAGTTCTTTTGCAAAATTGCAAATTGCATTTGACATAACTTCTTTGGTTTGTTTCGGTATATCCATTTTACATAATTTTTATGTAAAGTTACAAATATTCTTGTAATAAAATAGTTTCGTTTATTTCAATATCTCTATATTTTAAAAAACCTTTTTTAACTCCGTAAGTTCCAACTATTTGTAAATTAGATTCTTTTAAATTTGATAATAAACCACTTATTACACCTTGACCCCCAAACAATACTGAATTATTTATCTTAATATATAAAGGAAATACAGATTTTGCACCAAAACCATTAAACTTTTGATTTAGTGTACTATTCTGTATTGTTCCTATATCTGTACCATTGACAAATACATTAAAATTATAATCTGTAATTGTTAAGTTAATTTCACTATCGTTCTGAATTTCTAATAGAACTTCTAAGTTTATGTTTTGTAAATTTGATTCTAGTAATTTTATTCCAACTATTTTATATGTTAAGTAATTAAGTAACTGTACTTGTTTCTCATAGAAATTATATATTCCATAAGCAACACCACCAATTCCTAGCAACATAAAAATTTTCTTCATATTATTTTCTAATTCCTAGTTTTTTACCAAAACCAAAATATACAATTGAACCAACTGCTAATAAACCACCGACTATCATTAAAGTTTTTTTGTTTTTACCAAAAAACCCTGCTTCTTGTACAGTACCACCCATCATTACATCTGATGTTGTTTGCATAGGTATAGAATTACCACCCCCTGTGTTTGTAATTTCTACATTTGGATAATCACCACCAATAGAAGGAATATCAATCTCATCTGCATCTTCAGGCATAGGTAAACCTGCATTTTTATTTGCTAATTGTTTATTTCCAATTCCGAATAAAGGTTTTTTACCTTTTTCTGTTCTTTTTTCAGCATATTTCAATCTTGATTTTTTTGTCAAGAAACTATCAAATGCGTTATCGTCTACTGTTACGTTATTCATTTTTCTTTTTTTTTGGGTTATTATTTTAATACAACTTTTTTTAATATAATTAATCCTATAATTACACCACCACCAATAAGAATCGGCTTTTTATACTTTTCAAATAATGAAGGTGCAGGTAATGTAGAAATATCTGTACTTATATTATCTATAATCGCCTCTGTGTTATCAAGAATTTCATCAATGTTAGCATTTTCTATTTCTGTTTCCAATGCAGGTTTAACTAATGCAGGTCTAGTAGTTACTGTTGGGTTAGCCTTTCTTCCATAATCAACATTTCTACTCATAAGCGTTTCTTGTGCTTTTTCTCTTGTTTGTATAGCTTTTAGTTTTATCGCTTCATTTACTTTAGCAACAGCCATTTTCTCCTGTGCTTTTGCTTTTAAAACTTGTGCCTCTGCTATTTTTCTAGCTTGGTCTATTTGTTGTGTTAAGATATTTCCTGATGAACTTTTAACAGGTGAATTTTTACTTAACTGTAAAGAAATTTGTTTGGCTTGATTAAGAGCCTTTGCTCTCGCCTCTGCTAAGTCCTTTGTATTTTTTGCTTTTGCCTTTGCTAGTGCTTGTGCTTTTAAAACTTGTGTCTGTAATTGTGCTTTTGCCAATGAACTAGCCTTACTACTCCCCATACTTGCCGAAGAGTTAATTTTATTAATTGCGTCAGCTACCTTACTTGCAACATTTACTGATGATGCACCTTTACTTCCCTGCATAGCTGTTGCTGTTGCAATTGCCTTTGCTCTAGCCATTGCTATTTCCCTTTGTTTATTTCCTGAAAACTCGGTAAAAGAATTTTCATTACCTGTAAAATTATTATAATTCATATCTCTATTTTTTTTGTTTGTTGCACTAAATTCTCCGTCAAAGTCTAATGCTTTACTTTGTTTAACTTCATTATCTATCCATTGACTATCACCATCAAAACTACTTGTACAACCACAACTCATAATTATCCTTTTTTTGGTTTAAATATTTTATATCCAATAAATAAGACTACTAAGCCTAACGCACCATACAAAGCATATTTTTTAAATTTACTTGCTGATTTAGTATCTAAAACTTCCTGTGCCTGTTTGATTGCCTCTGCTTTTTCCTGTGGAGTTAAATTTGGATTATTTTGTATTAAATTAATTGGGTCTGATTGAATTTGTAATTGTTGTTCTGCTAGGTTAAATTCATTTTCTAATGCTTGTTCTGAAACACCTAACTCATCTGCCCTTTGCTCTAATTCCTTATTATACATATCCTCTTCTTGTGCTAGTTGTTCTCTAATTTGCTTATTTCCAACTGCTTGTGAAATATGTTTGCTTATTACAGCTAATACAGTACCACCTGTACCAATTAAAGAGGCTGTTACAACAGGTTCTAAGTTAGAATAGTCCATTTGATTTCTTGCATCTTCATAAATTCCGATAGCATTACTCCAAGAATCGCCTGAAAAATTGCTTTTACCCATTTTTTCTTTACACTTAACACCACATAGTAAAGGTTTTTTGCCTTTACCTGTGTTAACTGATTTCATAAATTTATCTTTGTTACCACCTATTTTATACCAAGCATCTAACAATTTTGTGTTTTTTTCTCCACCACTTTCTGCTATTCTTGTAGCATAGGCTCTAAAATTAAAACTAATTAATGTTCTTGCACTTGCTCTAGGAATACTCATTGTTGCAACAACAACACCTCTACCAATAGCTTTAACACCTTTTGCTACTGCACCACCAACTTTTTTAACAACCTCACCTGCTTTGTCTTTAATGTTACCTAAAGTTTCGCCTACTTTACTACCCACTTTTTTTATACCACCACCAACTTTTTGTAAACCTGCTACTATATTTCCACCAACTTTGCTGTCTTTTACTGCTTGTGCTATTTTAGTATCTCCTATTTTATCTCCTACTGTTTTGACTGCACCACCAATTTTACCACCTACTGTTTTGACTGCACCACCAATTTTACCACCTACTGATTTGACTGCACCACCAACTTTTTGTCTTGTTTTTTTACCAAAATCTGAAAACTCATTATCATTTCCACTAAAATTTAAGTTTCTTACTAATGGTTCATTATGAGTAGGTTCTAAATCATTGAAATTAAAGTATGAACCATCAAATCCTGAACTTTCGTCTGATGCTAAAGGTATATCCTTAGATAATGCTATAAGTTCTTCCCAACTTAATTTATCTACTATTTTATCTGCTAATTCGTTATCTGTCATTTTGTTAAATTTAATAATCTCCGTTAAAATCTAATGTTATTCCTGAATGTTTTTTTGTAAAGCTACCATCAAATCCAATTTTGTTGCTTGGTGTTTCACTTCTTCTTTCAGTTTCTTTGGCTGTGGTCTCTTTTTTTGTGCTATCTGAACTTGCAGATGAACCTAAATTTAAAGTTACCCCTGTATCTTCCTGTGTTGTAATATTTATATCTCTAGCACTTGTTCCATCATAAACTCCTAAAACAGAAATAGTGATTGTTCCTTCATTACTTGTTTGCCCTGAACTATCTCTTTTTACATACCTCATTACATCTGAACCATAAAAATCTTGACTAGGTGTATAAGTTAAAACATTTCCATTTATTTGTGCTGTACCACTTTTCGGATTAGCTGTCAATTCATAAGAAACACTACCACTTGCATTAAAGAAATTACTTACTTCATTTTCTTTATCACTTTTTTGCAAATCAATATTTACAGGTGTATCTTCGGCTGTTTCTGATTCTAAATTTGAAACATCTAGTTTTTTACCATTTTTAGTTAATTGTTTACGTTTTCTTATTATGTAAAAACTTGCAACTCCTAAAAGTAAAACTAATGCTACTGTTATATTGGTATCTTTTTTCATTTTATTTTATTTTAAGAGGCATACCATAAGGTATTCTTTGTTCAGGTCTTTCTTCCATTGGTCTACCCATTTTTACTTGTTCTACTACAATAGGTTTTTTTATAGGTTTTTTAACTTCAAAAGAATTTGCTTTTATTACTTTATCTAATTTCGATTCGTCAGTCTCTCTTTTACCAATATCTTTAAGTCTTTCATCACCTTTTGGCACTAATGGTTGAATAAATGGGTCAATAACTTTAAATGCAGGTCTTGTACTCATTATAGGCAACTTAGCAGGTCTTGTACTTATTTCAGGTCTTTCTCTTTCAGGCATACCATAAGGCACTTTTTCTATATTTGGCATTTTAGCAGGTCTTGTATTTATTACAGGATTTGATATTGGGTTTACAACCGATGGTAAAACACCACCACCAACTCCTACTTGATTGACTGCTTTTACAGGTGGAATAGCATCTACTGTATTAACACCCTTTGCATTTTTTTTCTTATTCTTATAATATAAGTATGCACCTACACCACCAAGACCTAATAATATAATAATTCCTTTTTTCATAACTAACTTTTAAACCAATTTCCTAAACCAAAATTTCCACTAGACCACCCTTTTAAACTTCTCCAAAATTCAGTATCTACATAATCAGGTTTATTAGCATTTGAAGAAATTAATCCACCCCAACTTAAAGCATTTGATGGGTCTTTTAATATATCTTCAATATAATTTTTACCATACATTGCGTATGCTTTTCTAATATAGCTATTATCGTAATTACCTTCTTTATCTAAATCATTTTCTTTCGCCCAACTAGGATATGTTTCATTTACATATAATCGGAAGAAATTGCCTGTTTCAGCAGATGTAAAAGGGGTTTTACCTGTCATAGAAACATTACTGTCTTTTGATGGTGAAACATTTACATTGCCTGTATTTATTTTGTTTGGTAACTCATTAGAATTAATACCATTAGAATTGGGAAGTAATTTTAAATTACCACCCTTTTTAGGTTTTTTATACTTTTTATATAGCATTAACCCTACAACACCTGTAACACCCAATGTTGCAAATACTATTGTATATTTTACATATTTATTCATTGTCCTTTTTTGCTTTTTTATTCTTTATAATTAAGTATGTTGACACACCTATTATACCAATAGCTATTATACCTGAAATTATATATAAAGGTTTACCTTGCATTTATTCTTCTATATCACCAACTATTTCAACATCTTCGACATCTTTATCTTTGCCAAAAATAACCATTGGATTCCAAGTTTTTAAACCTTTCTTTTTTCTTTTACTGTAAAGTAAGAAACCACCTACTGCAATACCACCAATAAGTAGTAATTTCATTGTACCTAATTTTTTCATTTTTTATTGTTTTTATCCATTTGAGATTTAATATAATTAGCAACTAATAAACCTATCGTTAAAGATAAACTTAAAAAGAGTGCTTTTTTATATTTTTCCATTATTTAAAGTTTTTTCTATAAGCCGTTCTTGAAGCACTACCTGATGCCATCATAAAATCACCACTTGCATTAAAAAATGGAACTCTTTGTTCAATTTGTTTTGCTATTAAAAATCCTACTGCTATACCACCTGCTGTGTATAACATTCCCATTATTGCTTTTTTGTTCATAACTGTTGTTTTTATTTGTTTTTATTTATTAAATATATTGCTCCTATTAATACTGTTAAGCCTAACCAAGTGTTTTTACTTTTAAAATCTATTAAAGGTCTCCTAACATTTTCAATTTCTATAATTTCTTCTCCACCATCTGCACCTAATAAAGATTTAAAAATTCCTGTTCTCTTAGGTCTTTTTCTAGTTCTATACTTTTGGCTTTTTAAAGACTTAGGCTTTTTAATATTCTTATTTGGAAAAATAGATAACCCCTCTTTTACTCGGCTACAATTACAATTTTTTTCTTCTTCTAATTCTTTTTCAAGTTTATTATTTTCTACTGCCATTTTAGAAACATAATCTACTATTTTTTGCTTTCCTTTAGAAGAATAGCTTTTTGGGTCTGTTAAATGTTGTAAAAAGGCTTTATTTTTTTCACTATTATATTTTCTTCTACTAACACACTTTTGAGATTCTTCGGTTTTATCTTCTAAATCAAATACAGGAGAAGGTTCTTTTTCTTTAGTGATAGTTTTTTCTATACTCCTTTTTCTTTTATTTAAGAAATCGTCAAACTCTGATATGTCTTGTTGAAATCTTGCCATTTTAATACTTAATTAATCTTTTTGCTTTTTGGTAGGTTGATTCTTTTGTTAACCATCCGTTAAAATCATCTTCTACCCATTCAGCTAATGTGCTTTCACCACCTATTCCAAAATCATCAAAATATCTGTTAACAATTTTTGCTTCGGCAGGTGTTAGTTCTTCATATACATCAAAAAAATCATCTTCATAAGTACCTGCACCTTTCATTGTTGCTAAAATTCTTTCAGCGTATGGGTGAGGGTCGAATTGAGAAGTTTGAATATCTGCACCACCTACTGCAATTGAGTTTTGTGCTTTTAAACTTTCTGTTTCTGCATTTCCTTTATTGTTATTTTTGAAATAACCATCGGTTTGTCCAAAATCTCTTTTTTGTTTCATTTTTCTTAATATGAAAAATACTGCTGTTGCTGTGCCTAAACCTAGCGTAGTTATTAAAATTATTTTTGTACTTCTATTCATTTTATTTTTTTTAAGAGTTCATATACAATGATATAGGCTTACTTACATAGGTGGCAAATTCATCTGTACCCATATCACCTGTTAAGTCAGAAAGTAAATCAGATGTAAACATTTGACTATAAATTTCTGCCATTTTACTTATATTTCCTTTTGTTTGTACTCTTCTAAATACACCTGCTATATCAGATTCGTATGTACCTGCACCATCTGTGGCATCGTAAAGTTCTTGTGCTAAATATCTTAATTGGCTATCAGAAAATGTTACACCACCATATTTTTTATAATAAGCAGGTGTCCAAAATTGAGAGCCTTGTGTTAATAATGCTTGTTTCTCTAAATTCTTTTCCTCTGCTGTATCTTTTAAACCTAAAAATTCTGCAATTTTTGTGTAATAAAATACCATACCTACAATGACTAAACCACCTACTACTACACCAACAATAGCAACAGGTGGTATTCCTGTTCCCCCTTGTGGCTGTACTTGTCCTATATTTTGTCCTTTATTCATAGTTTAATTCTATTCTCTCTTACAAACTTATCAAGTGTATCAAATCTTTCTTTATTTTGCAGACTAGGTGAATTTTTAAATACTTTTAAAAAAACATTATAAATATCTATTGTTGGAAAACCCTCTTTTAAATAGATAAATAAACCATTTATATCTGCCTCTATTTCACTTCTAGGAACTTTGTTTAAATAAAAATGAGCAAATTCGTGTAACAAAATAGCCATTCTCATAGGTACTGTATAAGAATTAAATTGCTCATAAGAAACCTCAATTTTTCCGTTTAGTTGTGATATTCTTGCAGGTGTTGGTAAATAAGAACCACTAGATGATAATACATTTGTTTTTAACACAATATGATATTTACCATTTTTGCTTTTATAAGAAACTCCCTCTTTAGAATAATCTAAATAACTTAATTGTTTGCAAAATTGCTTTGCAAAATTAAGAAATGATGTAGTTTTTCTTGAAAATTCATATTTAGGTATATTATAATCTTCTACTCTAATTTCATTTATTCTAAAATTAGAATCTACTCCCTGCATATTATCTGAATTAAAAACAATTAATTCACCAACTTTAGGTGTAATAGGCAATAAAATAAAGAACTCTTCAATACCATCTATAAAAGCATATCGCTTAGTATAGTATGTTTTTTTATTATTATAATCTCTAAAACCAATAAAAACCTTTTGGTTAAAATTAGTCTTAATAGATACAAATACTTTTTTTGGACTTTTTCCTATATCTAATTCTATATTCATTAAGCCCTTCTATCAATTTCTTGTCAATCCGTAACATAAAAAACCAATACTAGCTAATCCTAAAAAATGTAACATTTTATTATTTGGTTTATTAACCATAATAATTTCTTGTCTTTTAGATATAGGGTTTTTAAAATCAGTTAAATTCCCTATTTTTTGTTCCTCTTTTAACCATTCTTTAAATGGTAATTCAGATTCACTCGCTTTGTATTGTTGGTTTGCTGTCATTTCTTAATAATTAATCTTCCTATAATTAAACCAATTAAACCACATATCAATAAATTTTTCTTACTAGCTATTCCTATTACTACTCCGATTCCACCACCTATCAATGCACCTTTCATATTCTTTTCGCTATTTTTCTTTATATCTGTGCCTAATTCATTATTACTAATTTTTTTAATTGTACTATAATTATCTTGTAATATTTTTTCTTCTTTATGATTCACTAATATTATAATTATCCTTTTCCTCTTCTTCTAGCTAATAATATAATTGTTACTATTAATCCTACTCCACCTACACCGAGTAATATTTTAGTTCCTGTACTCATACCTGTTGGTTGAGGTGCTACTACACCACCATAATTAGGTTGTCTTACTACACCACCACCACCACCACCTGTTGGTGTTTGCGTGTTTCCACCTTTATTTCTGCCAAATAAACCACCAATTAATGATGTTCCTACATCTAGTATATCACTTGAATTTTTTTTGAACCAATCGCCTATTCCACCACCTTCTTTTGTAGGACTTTGACCTAAACCATCAGTTGTTGCTGAATTTTTATTTCCACCAAAAATGTTTTTTATACCTGAACCAATTTTTGAAAAGAATCCTGTTTTGGAACTAGCCTCACCACCTGTTGCAAATTCCATAGATTCGCCTGTTAAAACATTAGTAGCAGGTCTTGGTTCTATTCTTTGAATACCTGAAAAATCTTGTGGTTCTGAAAACTGAATATCTGCTAATACCATTGCAGACAATACTTGTATCATATCACTATTATTTCTATTATTTAATATGATATTTTCTAATTGTTCTGAATTAGCATTTCTTGGTACTTTAATACCTGAATTTCTTAAATTTAACGCTATTGCGTTTGGATGCCTTACTAATAAGCTACCTAAAGTTTCTACTGCTTGATTATTCATTTGTTTTTAATTATTATAGATAAACCTACTAAAATCATTCCACCAAAAATCAACATTTTTGATATATTTAGGTTTTCAGTTATTAATACTTTTTCTTCATTCGGAATTGTAGGTTTGTATAAATCTATTTCAACATTTTTGTTTTTTGTTGAATCTTGTTCTCCTGAAACATTACTAAATTTTGAATTTACAATATCTAATAAGTTTTTATCAGGATGAATTTTTGCTAATTCATTTAAACCATTTTCACCAAATCTATTTACAAAAGACTTTAATTGATATTCTAATTCTTTTGAATCTCTTGCTTTTCTATAACTATCAAATTTATTAATAAGAAAATGGCAATCAGATGGAACATTATTAGCTAAATACTCATATATAGTAATCTTTCTTGCTAATGTGGGTTCTTCCATTTGCTCATTTCTAGGTTCTCTGTCTATCTTGTTAGAAAATCTATTTCTATTACTAGATGGGTTCGGACTAGAATAATATTGCTTGTTATATCTTCTCATTTTTCAATTTAAAAAAAGGAAAGGGTTAAAAACTTAATTCTAACCCTTTCCGAAAGACATTTTTTTTCAAAAACGGACAAACCGAAAAGGTTTATCTAATACATCGTATCTATACCATTAATCTAATGCTGAAAGCGTAGAGCCTTTAATCTTTAGCTGTGGTTCACGAACAACTTTAGGGTTTGAATAACCTTCTACTGCTTGGTCTCCTGCAAGTGGTCTTGCGATACTTGAAGTTTCAGCAGGGTAGAGGTAAATCTTAGCTGTTGTACTTGCCAATACTGACGAGATAACAACAGATGTAAAACCATCTATCTTGTATGTGAAGTTCAGAGCTATGATTGTTGACTGTTGCTGATACGGGTCGATTGTTGGGACTAGAGTTTTCATACTCTCGTTTCCATTAACATCACGCTGTATCAAAGTCAAGGTCTCTAACACCTGATTCTGCGAACTAGACTGAAAATAAGTAAGCCCAACAACGAAGGGCTTATTCATAGCTTGATATAAAAATTCTTTGTAGCTAACTCCTGAAATTCCCATTACAATAGAAATCGCAGGTGAGTTACCAAACGCAGGTGCAGCTTCTTGCAAAGCACCATAAGAATTTAAAATCGTTACAGGGAATCCTGTTGCTGTATTAGAGTTCTTTACAGATACAATATATGGCTGTGAAGTAGGTGCAGACCTACCACTCATCATAAAAGCATCATCATCTCCTCCAAAGTTGCTAAAAGATTCTCCGTTTGCTACATAGTCATTGCTGAAACCTCCATCGTAAGAAAAGAAGTTATCGTTTGCATCATCTTGTGCATCAGAAAAATAAGATTTTAAATCTCTCATTTTTTTTAATTTTAAACTTTGTTAAACATTTACTTTCTCTGTGTACACCTGTACACACATTTAAACTACCTATTGGTTAAGTTCGTTGAATATAATTTACAAAAATTACTCTTCAATTGCACCTAAATCAGCAGTTGACGAACTTCCCATTTTATCAAGAAGTTTGCTTTGAATCATTGAGGCTACTAAAATACCTACAACCATTGCACCTGCTGTGAATAGCATACCTTTTACATTGTCATTCATATTATTGAATTTAGTGTTAATTAATTTTTCTCAACTACAAAGTTGGGAAATGAATCATTACAAAAATAAAAAGTATTTGTTAATTTGTATTTAAGTATAAAAGAACTTTATACTTGAAAAATAGATAAGCTACTGAAATATAGTTAGTTATAGTATGAAAAAGTAATGAAATATTATTTAAGGTACATTTTAACAAGTCTGTCTTTAACAATTTTTGTCGCACTTTCAGGAGTATATTTCTTTTTACCTTTATTATCAATTTGATTTAATATAGGTTTTACTTTTTTTGTATAATTTATAGCTAAATATTCATCTATTGCCTCATTAATCATTTTGTTAGAATATGCTCCTAGTATTTTTTCAGAATCAGTATCAAATGTTAAATAAAAATATTTATTGCCATTAAAGTATTGTTTATTAACTAAAATTTCAATAATTTTAAATGCCTCGTATTTGTCCTCAAATTTTTTCTTATGCCTATCTACACTATCTGTGTTTTTATGAAATCTTAACCAATTAATATTTTGCCATATTTTTGTTCCAACTCTACCTATACTTTGAAAGTGTAAAATAATATCTAAACTACTATGCCTATTTGTACACAATGCACCAACTAAATCATTTGGCAAATAATCTCCTACATACCTATTAACATCTTCTACTAAAAGTAATCCACCTTTATAAACATTTAAAACTTCCCATAATGTTTCTGCTACTTGGTCTAAGGTCATTTTACTACCATCATCATTATATGGTCTAATTCGTCTACATTCTATTTTAGGGTGGTATGTAAACAAAGGAACATCTTTAACTCTAATTGCTTTAACATTTTCAAATTCATCGTTTACATCTAATATTAATGCCCTTCTAGGCTTTATATTTGCACTTCCCTTTATATATTGAGACATAATTTGCAACGTAGTATAAGTTTTACCTATACCTTTTTTACCAACAGCTACACCTAATAATGCCTCTCTCATAATTTAATATTAAATTTATTATCTACCTCTTCTAAATTAAAATATTGCATACCTAAAAACAATGCTCCATCCTTGACATTCTTAAACTTTTTATAGTGAAATAAAACTTCTTCTTGACTAACTTTATCCATTTGGGCTGATGTATTATATATTTTACTTTCTATATTACTTCTTATATATGAATAATGGTGCATTTCTATTTCATTTCTATTGTAAATTCTTGAATAACCTGCTACTACTCTTCGAGTTGGGTCAATTTCAACAGGGTAAGGGGGAGCAAAATCATAAGTAAACTTTGTGCTAGGTTTTATTTTATAAAACAAAGGGCAATAATAACTTTCAGGTGGTGTTACTCTAAATTTTGGGTCTTTATAATATGTTTGCATTTGGCAAAAAGATGTATCATAATCACCTAATAGAAAGTCTTTTTTAGCCCATTGAAATTGTTTTTTATCGTAAAATTCATCTGCATCAATTGTCATAAAGTAATCACAATTATTGGCTTTACAAATATCTAAACCAATATTTCTTTTATCTTGTTCATTTTCTGTACCACTTTGCCAATCTATTATTCCGTTTTTATCCTTCTTTAGTATAGGGTCATATTTAAAAGCAAAATCTATTAACTTATCTTTTTTTAAAGACTTTAAAAGAGGTTCTAAATTGTGGTTTACATCACCAAAATTTGATACATTTTGATATACAACACAAATAAAATCAACCATATCTCGCATATTTTCTAAGCTAGATGTTAATAATTCTTCTCCATCAAATATGTTATACGCTATTCCTAATTTCATTTTTTGTTTTTAAAAAATATTATTCCCTGTCTATTATTAAATGTTTGTGTTGTGTTATCTTTTTTTAAATTTATATTTTTAAAAGTTAAAGAATAATCTATTGGTTGTTCTATATCAATTTTAAAACTATCTAAATTTATTTCTCCTTCACCATTTATTTCGTAATCAGAGGCTTTTAAAGTTTTGGTTTGTAATAATGTATCAAAAAAATACTTTTTGGTTTTAAAAGCCTCATAACTACTATCGTAAAAGTCTAAAAAATTATTATCAAAATTTTCTTCCATAAAAACATCTTCGACAACTAACATACCTTCTTTATTAATTAAGTTTTGATAATATATAATAAAATACAATTGGTGTAATGGGTGGTGTGAACCATCGTCTATTATAATATCAAAATCATCACCCCAAGTTTCTTTTACATAATCTAAGGTTTCTTTACAATACGCATTAGCTTGTAGAAGTGTTATATTTTTTTCGTTTTTAACTAAATCTTTTGCATTTAAACCAAAGTTAGTATTTGTAAAATCTATATCAATTCCGTAAACTTTAGCGTTTGGAAAATATTTATCCCACATTAACATAGAGTGTCCTTTGAAAACACCAATCTCTAGTATTTTTTTAACTTTTTTTCTTCTTTTATAAAGATGTTTTGAATAATGTAAATGGTAATTGTGATAGCCTGTTTCTCTAAATTTCAATAAATCTTTAAATTTATCATAGTGCCAAAACAACGTAGTAGCGTTTAGCTTATCCATTGTGTATTTATGTTTTTCGTATAAATACTTTTGGTAATCTTCAAAAAACTTTATATCAGAAATGTATTCCATTAAAATTTATGCTTTGTATTTATCTAGCTGTTTTAATTCGTCAGACTTTTTGTTAAATGCAGAAATTAATCTTTTTAAAGGTTTATAAATTTCAATTTTATACTCTTCATTTTTTTTGTCTTTACTACTTGATTTATCCCACCAACTTAATTCATATTTAATTTTATCAACTATATCTAGTAACTCTTTTCTATCACTTTTGGTTTTTTGTTTTGCTATCCTTAAAGTATCTTCTAAACCTTTATTAGCCTCTTCTTTTTCTTTAGTAAATTGAGGCATAAATACATTTTCAAAGTGTGTTTCTTTATCTTCAATTAACTTTCTTTGTATATTGACTTTAGCTTTTAAGTCTAATACTTTAACCTGTGTTTCAGACCATTCAACTAAATCATCTATTGAATTTGATATATTTTCTTTGGTTTGAACTTTTAATGTTTTTTCACATTTTTTACCTAAAATATCTTGTTTAATTATATTAAACTCTAAGGCTTTACTCATAATATTATAGTACAATTTATCGTGTTCTATAACTTTTAAAAAATCTGTTTTAGGCATTATTCTTTTGCTTAAAACATCTGTTTCTTTTTCTTGGTGTTTCTTTAGTTTATTCATTTATTCTGATTTATCATAATTAATATATTCATAATGTCTACCCCATTCTTCTCTATTCCAATGAAAGCAAAGTTGTTCAGTATTTACCCAATTTTGAATACCTGCTTTTCTTAAATCTTCGGCAAAATAAGTGTCAGGTGGGTGGTTTTCTGTATTATCATATCTAAATTCAAAGTTTTCCATTATTTGCCTAGTCATTAAACAACAACCAATACCTGCAATAAAAGTTTTTTGCAATTTACCTTCTACCCAATAATGATAAAAGTTGCCTAATTCTTTATGAAAAACATAAGTATCGTGTAATTCGTGTAATTTATCGTGTAACCTTATACAAGGTTGTCTATGGCTACCATTAAAGACTTGATAAAAACCATTAACAATTGATTTACGACAATACAATAATTCCATTAATATATTAGATGGTGGGAATATATCGCTTTCTAAGTGTAGCATATAATCACAATCCGATTCTAAAAAATATCTTCTTAATTGATTATGGCTATCTGCTAGTTTTTCAAAAAGTGAAAATGTACTATAATCTTTCCAAAATGTCTTTACTTTAAACCTATCTCTAATGTATAGTGCATTTTTATTTGTTTTAGAATTATCAGCTACATATACTTCAATTAAGTTTTTTGGATATTCAAACTTATAAAGATTATCAAAAAATTGGTCTAAACAATAATTTTTAGAATCATAGGTTGGTACAGCAATTAATATTTTAGGTAGTTTATAATTACTTTTTTCCATTTCCTTTAGTTATTTCAGTTCTTATTTCTTTAGGATGCTTACTTATTCCACCATCTTTAGCACTTTTAGGCATATTTATTTCAAGTGAAGAGGTAAAATTATCTTTAGCTTTTTGTTCTGTATCTTCTACTACTTCATTTGTTAAGTCCTCTATTTCAGGTTCTTCCACTTTCATTTCTTTTTCAAAATCTTTCACAGGTGTATCTGAAATAGGTTCTTCATTCTGAAATATTGGTGATTTATAGCCTCTAGTTTTTTGTTTATGGGCTTTTTCTAATGTTTGAATTGTATTATTAAGGGTTTTTTTCAAACTATAAACTATCATAGTTTTAGTTAATAAGTCTTTACCAAATTGGATATATAAAAACTGCTCATCAGTCATTCCCCATCCTTTTTTCATAAAAACCCTTATCATTGCAGGTCTTACTTTATAACCAAACTCTTTGTCATATTTTAGGGCTTGTTCACTTTGTTTATTATACTGTCCAAAAAATTCAGCTATTGTTAATTCATTTCCGTTTTCATCAATTGGTATAGTTTCTGATAAATCTAATTTACCTTGACTTTGTTTTTCTATAAGTACATCATCATCTATCTTAACCATTTGTTGAGCCAATGTATGTAGTTGTTCGTAACCATCTAATACAGTATCAACAAGACTTTCACAGGCTACTTGTTTATCAGCCGAATCTAAATCATTTAATTGTGGGTTTGGATTATCAAATGGGTTATCTGTAAACTCTTCTTGTGTTGATTGGTTATTATTTACTATATCTTCATAAGAAGGTGGAACAAAAGATGGTTCTTCGATTTCATTTATAACTCCACTAGCTACTTTTGGTGTAGAATAGTCTCTTTCAACTACTGTTTCAGCAAAAGGGTTATAATCATTAAATGTTCCTTCACCAACTATTTTACTATCGTCTTTTATTGGATAATTTGTTGTGTGAGTATCGTTTGTATCTATCTCAACCTCTTCTATTTCAGGTTCAGTTTTTTTAGAATCTTTTGGTGTTGTTTCAATTTCAGATAATTCTATGTTTTCAACAACTCCATCAACTACCTTTCTAGGTCTACCTCTTTTTTTCGCCATTTTCTGCTATTTTATTATATGTTTCAACTGTTTCGATTTCTATTAAATCTAATTTGGCTTGTAATTCTTTATCACTTTTAAAATTGGTATCTAAACTTTCATATTTTTTAAGATATTTATTTATATTGGATGGGTCTTTTTTTAAAATTCCACTAATTTCTGTTTGGCTTAAATTACATAGTTTTTTTAATAGCACAGAACTTACACCTATGGCATTTGTTCTATTTGCGATATTTTTTCTACCATTTAATAAAATGTTTTCGGTTATGTTAAAAGCATTACAAGTGTTTAAAATTATTAATGCTATCATTTCTTTTTTATCCTGAAATAAATTTGTTGCTAATGACAAAACTTGCGTTGTTCGGTTAATACCCAATTTCTCAATCGCTTTAAGTAAATTTTCAATTAGATTCGTGGTGTTTTTCTTCAATTTCATTGTGTAATTCAACAAAAATAGAAAAAATAACTTGAAAAAACATTATTTAGAAAAATAAAAATCAATTATTGGTTTCGCACTATCAAAACCCACAACAAACTCTGCAAAATAACCCCTATTTCTTAAATTAATTAATACTTGTTTTTGCTGTGCTAAATGAGTATCAGTTCGTAAATCTCCATCTTTTTTGTAAATAACAGTTCCTTCTTTTTTGATTTCAAGAAATAAACCATTATAACCTCTTCTTGGTTCAAAAATCATTAAATCAGGTAAACCTGCATTAGAACGCATCTGTTTTAAAGTTTTAGCTTGATTAATTGTTAATCTTATACCTGAACTTTCAGATGTAAATATAGCGTTTGGATAATTATTTTTTATGTAATTACATATTTTAATATGTTCTTCTTTTTCAGACATAAAAAAAAGTCCGTTAAAGAGGGAGAACTCTCAACCTCTCTAACGGAGAAAAAATTAATTTTCGGTATGTACCCCCAATACAAATTGGCAGTTTATCTTTTATTTCCAATTCCAAAAGCCAACTTTTACACCTTCTTCTTCTTTTGGTGCAGGTTCTTTGCTTATTTCCTCTTCAATAGTTTCTTTGTTAGCTTGTTCAGATTGAGGATTATTCTCAATAGTTTTAGCTTTAATTTCTTTATCTAATCCACTTTCAACTACTTCTTCTTTAGCCTCTTCGTGCAGTTCTTCCATTTTTTCTACTAACTCTTCTCTTTTTTCTTCGGCACTATCTTTAATTTCTTCTACTAATTTTTCTGAAACAACTTCTTTTTCTTCTAATATTTCAAAGATACCATCACATACATATCTATCGTATGCCTCAATTTTTGATTGAGTAGCAGGTGTTAATCTTATAGCACCACCTTTACTTTTATTAATGACTAGCTGTAAAGTTTTATCTAAGTCTTTTTTAAGTTGTTTTGCGTGTGGTTTTAAATCATTTAATGCAATACTATATCTACGCATTAATAATTGATGAGGCAATTCTCTAGGTTCTAAATTTTCTGACATAATTTTTTGGTTTGATTAAAAAACAAATATAATAAATTTATCCCATTAATAAATCATCTACATTATAACTTACATTTCCACCTGTTTCAAATTCATCAGGGTCAATTCTTAATACTTTCATCCCTCTACTTTTAGCCATACGTTCTATGGAGTTTTGAATAGTCGAAGTAGTAGATGAATATTTTTTATTTGAAATACTAACTTTATTTCCTTTACGTTTAGCTATTAACGTACCATAATTTCTTAATAACATAACATCACCTAGCGTAGAATAATGTATAGATATATTTCTTAATTCGTTATCAGTTTTCTCATCTAAAAATTGGTCTATTATTTGATTATTTTTTGTAATACCACCTCTAGCAAATTCTTCTTCGTCTTTTTCAGACATAAAAAAATCGAATACCCCATCAAGATTTGTTTTAGATTCACTTACTTTATCATCAGCCCAATCGTGTCCATCGGCTAGTGTACTATCTACCCAATAAGGATTAAAATTTTCTAGCATTATATCTATTTGCCTTCTCATTTGTTTTAGATTGCTAAAAAACATATAATTTTTAATCTTACCACCTAAAGAGTATTCTAATGGAAAATCACTTAATTCCAAATTACGATTTTTAAATTCGTTAGGGTGTCTTTTATTATAATCACTTATTCTTTGGTTTATTTCATCTGCAATTTCTTCTGCTTGATTTCTTATTTTAGAAGGGTTTGCTCCATTAGTAAATTTAAAGTTTTCATATTCACCATCTTCACCTGCTAAATCATAATATCGGTTCATTTTACTATTGTGAATATCCACTAACTCTAGTATGTAATCTATTTTTTCATCTACATCTAATTCTTCAAAAGGTACATCAAGAAAACTAATTTCATTACCTTTTATTCTATCTATATTGAAAAGTTTTCTATCGTAACTTACATTACCACCTTTATCAAAACTTTCATCAGAATCTACAAAAAAGTAATAATCTGCACCATAATCATAATAAATATCTATGCCACTTATAGTATCTATATATCGCTTATTAGTAGGTAAACTATCTACCATTTGATATTCTGAACTACCCCAATCAAATGCTCTTGCATAATCTGATGCAAACTCTTCTCCTTCATAACCTTGCAAAATAGTGTCATATAATTTATATCCATCTTCTATTTCTCCACCTAAAGAAAATAAATCTCTTTCTCTAGCTACATCAGTATAATCATAATCGAATTTTATACCATAATTTTTTAAAGTCCAAGCAGGTCTTGAGCCATTCCATTTATAAGGTGGTAAATAATGTTTAAATAAAATATCTAAACCTGTTTGTAAAAATTGTTCATCATATCCATAATGAGAGTTTTCTGTTTCGCCTATTAATTTATCATTAACATAAACTTTTACTGTATGATAAGTATTTCCATAACTTCTTTGAAACCATCTTTTACCAACCATTTCAACTTTATCCCCTTTTTTAAGTCTAGGCTTTTTAATTGAACCACCTTTATCATATCTTTTGCCTGTTAAAAACCAAGCACCTGCTTCATCTAATGCCTGTGTACTTTTTGGGTATTTGTCTTGTTGTTGCTGTTTCATTTTCATAGCCTCTGAAATAGCAATTGCTCCCCCAATATTATATAAGTCTACATTATCCGTATCAAATTTTTCTTCTAAATCACCAAGATTAATATAATCTTCTTCTTCAAAAGTTCCTGTTTCATCTTCAATAACAGTAAATGAATAACCTTCCCAATCATCAGAATCTAAAGTTATTCTACCTTTATCTGTTTCTATTTGATATGTTAATCTATCTCGCCACATTGGAAATTCCTCTAAATAGCTATCCATTTCAAAGGCTTTAATTTCGGTATAGTTACCTCTTACATCACCCCTTATATGAAATCTAACTAAACATAATGCTCTATCGTAATCTCCTTCTACTAAAACTCCAAAATCTATTACTCCACCCCACCAACTTTGATTATATGAATTATCTCTTTGATATTCAGGGCTTTCATCTAAAACATCTTGTAATTCAAAAAAGTCTTTAGCCTCTTCAATGTCAATATCAAATTCAAAATCAGTTAATTCATTTGCAAGAACTTTTGCTTGTTGTAAATTAACTTCATTAACTCCCCAACTTTTTAAATCAGCAAAATTTGTGCTTTTATATGAACTAGGATAATCTTCTAATAACCATTCATCGCCATTTTGATAATCACTTACTATTTTTTCTACTTTAATAATTTTCATAATATATTATTGTACGTTTTTCATAAACCTAGCCTGTTTAACTGTTCTCTCATCGTATCTATTTGGGTTCGATAAAACTTTTTTCATAAATGAAGTAGTGGATAAATTTCTAGCCTTAGCTTTTTTAGTAAAATCACCTTTTCTAAATTTAGGAGAATCAACTACATCTTCAATCCAATCAGACTTACCACCCCTTTTCATCATTCTATTGCCTTTGTCCATTGTTCCTACACTTGCGTATGCTCTTCTACCCATTGACTTAGATATTCCCTTACTTTCATCCCTTCTATCTTTATAATTCTGTCTTTTACTCATTCTTTTACCTCTACGCATAGCTAAACTTTCATCTATCTTGTCGTTATAGCCCTGTCTTTTCATTCTTCCACCTTTAGCAAACTCTTCTTCTTCTTCATCTTCTTCTTCTTGATACTCTTCGATTTTCTCAAAAGCCTCTTCTACAAAATCACTTCTTATTGCCTCCACTAAAGAGTCTCTCATTTCTTCGCCTTTTAAAAGACTAGCTAGAATTTCACTATTTAGGTTTCCTACTTCATAACCCATATCTGATGCAAGACCTAAACTTTCGTTTAAAGAGGCATCATTTTCAGATAAATATTCCATAGCATTAGAATAATAAATTACTTCGCCCATTTGATAATACATATCTGAATCAGTACACGCATTTTCTAACTCATCTACACTATTAATTTCTTCCCAATCTAAATATTCTGCATCAAAATTATAATCTGTTTCTTTATTTAAGTAGTCAGCTATTGAATTTTTAATATCGCCAATTGAACCACCATCTGAAAATTCTTGTGGTGAACTGTTTGGTGTATATAAAATTGGGTTAGCTTGTGGCTTTACTCCTTGTGCAACATCTAATGTTTGAATAAAGTCTGATGGTGTTGAACCACCATATTGATAGTCTTTTAATAATTTATCTATATCATTTCTTAATTTAAGTAAAAATACTTTAGAATTTTCAGGGCTAAAATCATTTAAAGATGAAGAAATAGCTTTTATAATTCCTGATGTATCTACACTTACTTTAGTTGTAATTGTTTTTACTTTTTCATCTACCTTTTTACTTACTTTCTCCTTTTCTTTTTTTGGCTCTAGCTTTTCTTTTTTAATAACCTCTTCTACTTTCTTAACTTCTTTTTTGATTTCTTTATCAAGTTTTTCTTCAACCTTTTTCTTAGTTGATTCTAATTCTGCCTCTGCTGTTTTTTCTGTAGTTCCTGAAATTGTTTTGCCTGTATCTTTTAATTTAGAAACCCTTTTTTTATTGTTATCTGTTTGTTTCTTTTCAGCCTTTTTTCTTGTATTAGATTGACTTCTTAAAGATTTATATTGTTCGATAATTTTCTCGCACTCTTCCTCTGTCTTGCCTGTCTTTTTCTTTAAATCCTCTTTTGCCTTTTCAATATCTGACTTAGTTTTTTTGACAACCTTTTTAGCTGTTTTAACTACTTTTTTGACAACTTTTTTAACGTCCTTTTTAACATCTTTAGCATCTTTATCAACATCATCTGCTATCATTTTTAGGTCGTTTTTTAAATCTCTTAGACCTCTTTCTAGGTTCTTTTTCACTACCTCTGATGGGTTAGATTTAAGTTTATCTTCAAACTTTTTTATTTTTTCTTCTAATTCACTTCTAGTTGCCATAATTTTTTATTTTGTAATATAAATTAGTTTTGCAATTTACTAATTTTAATTTAGTTATTATCTTTTGATATAAGTTATAGTTTTAATTTAAGTTCTTTAATACTGTTTAATAATTCAGGTTTTGTCTTATCACTAGCATATTCTAACATTTCTTCTAATTCGTTTATGTCATTTTGTATATTGCTATCTATTTCTCTTTTGTATTTAGATAACACTTTACTAAATGCAGACTTAGTTTTTTCACTTGTACGATTTGAAATTATAAATCTATTTAATGCGTTTTCCTCTTGTTTAGTCAATTGCATATTAATAATTTAAGGTATCGTAAAGTTCCTCTAGTTCTTTTATGTCTTTAGCCATTAGTTTTTTTGTTCGTTCAGGAGAAAGTTCCATTATTTCTTTTAACTCTTCTATATCCCTTAATATATCTTCTAAATGAGAATTACCATCACTTTCTTTTATTTCTTTTTTACTTTCTATTTCTTTTCTAACTTCCTGTGCCTTTTCTTTAAATTCAGATAGATAATTATTTCCCCCATACTCATCATTTTTAGTAGCAAATTCTTTTACTCTTTGAGTATATAAATTTCCTTCTCTTTCAAATTGACCTAACAATTCTTGCTGTGTTCTAATAACTTCTTGTACTATCTCTTCAAACAATTGTTCATCATCAAAGCTATTTTTTTCTAGTTCCTTTGTATTTATATCTACCTCATTTTGAGTGATTAAATCGTTTAGTTCAATTTCACTAGATATATCTAATCTTTCAAATAACTTAGGTATTGTTTGTTTTGATTCTGCAATTACTTTAGAATTTTTAAAAAATGTTTCAAAATACCCACCTTCCGTAAAGTCTACCCATAATTCAGGATATTTTATATATTTAGGGTCTAAACTATCGTCTGACTTTTGAAGTATATCTATTGGATTGTATCTATACAAATATATCTTTTGCAAAAAAGCAATATCACCATCATTGATTATTTCGTTCATATCTTTTGGAGAATATGAATATGTGTTAGTAAATTGTTCTTTGTTTTTTGTGCTATCACTATTCCAAGATGATTGTAGATTATCAGCATCTAAATATTCAGCCATATCATTTAATAAGTTTTTAGCATCTTTATTTGAATAACTAATTGGTTCAGGATAGATTAATTTCTTTTTTGATTTTTTTAATACAAGTTCAACATCTTTAAGGTCTTTTTCTATAACATCGTCAATCACAAAACTTACAGGTTTAAATTTAAATTCTATGTCCAACATTGCTGAAAATTGATTATCTTTTATAGATTCTAAAAGGTCTTTTGAAAATGTTGATAAATCTACATCTGTGCTATTATACATTGCTGTAATTTTACCTGTTTTAGTACCTTTTTTGGTTTCATATTTAACAGTATCTCCTAGAAATGGATAATTGATAATTTCTCTACTTTCTCGCCAATTTTTAGTATAACCAATAGGATAACCCACTTTTTTTTCTTTGATAACTAATAGAGTAAGTTCTATTAATTCTTCATAAGTAAAATTAAATAATGATTCTAAATTTTCTCTAGCTATTGTTTTTGTTTCTTGACTACCTGCAATGTCTAATTGTGGGTGTGCATTTGAAAAAGCATAACTATATTCATAATTTTTAAGATTATACAATCCATAGTCATAGTTAAATGAATTATCACCTGTTGCCTCTATTTTTTTTAATACTTTTTCAATGTTTTCTTTGTTTAAAAAAGGTTTTTCCCACACTAAATCAGGTCTTAACAAAAATATAGTTTGGTATAACTGAAATCTGTTATATCCTGTAAAATTTGTTTGATATTGCTCAAATAGAATTTGATTTGATTTTTTAAAGATTCTAGCACCATCTTGTAAATTTGCTAATTCACTACATAAAACACCTATTTCATCATCTATTTTAGCTATTTTTTCTTCTATTTCTAATTGAGCAATAGCCACAGGGTCAGTTAATAATTCGTATTTTAATTCTTTAGGGTCGAAACTATCTGTATCAATTTCATTTTTTTGTCCATCTTTTGTCCAAATTTGATTAATTCTAACTGTTTTATCTTCAAGTTTTTGAAACATAAATACATCAATAGAATTTGACATTAGAGGAATAACTATCCTAACATTAGCAAAAGCGTTGCCTTGTCTCCATATTCTACCCTCTAATTGAACTTGGTCTGTTGGGTTATAGTCTAAAAATAAATTATACAAAACAGATGCGTAATTTTGTAAGTTTATTCCTTCTCTTATTGCTCTACTTCCTAATAAAACTTTAACTCTTTTTGAATCTTCTAGTTGAGTGTATTCTCCTGTTTCAGAATTTAATACTCTACCCATAAAATAATCAGCTACTACTTGTTTTCTGTTACCATAAGATTTTTTACCGATGTAACAACCTTTACCTGTAATTATCCCAATTTCATTTATATTAAAACCAATTTTCTCAACTAAATAATCTCTAATTAAAGTCATACTATCTACTTTATAATCATAGTAAATTATTTGTCCTGAAATTGGACTACCACCTTCAATTTCTGAATCGTGATAATTTTTAACACTTTCTATACATTTAACAGCATATAATATTTTAGGTGATGTTTCTACAAACTCTTCATAAGTTGGGTCTTTTTTTAATCCACTACATCTATAAAAGTATGGACTTAAAGTTAATTCTCTACCCCATTGTAAACTTTGTAATGCCTTTTGGTTTCTTTTAGCTTTTTCCCCTTCCTGTGAACCATCTGAAAGTTCGTTAGCATCTTCTACTGCTACTTCATCATCATTTTTTTTAGGTTTTGGATAGTTAGAATATTTAGTTGTATTCCTTGTATCTTCATTGCATATTTGTTCGTAAGTAATTAATGGGTCTTGTGCATAGTTTTTAATTTTGCTCCATAAATCTTCCTGTAACATTGATTGTTTTAAAGTAGTAGAAACAAAGTTTTCTTTTTTCATTTTGATTGTTTCCCCATTTACCATTTTTCTCTTTAATGGTAGAACTATTTTTTGTGGTCTTTCAACTGCTTTATCTTCTTCTTCTTTATTAGATTTATCAAACATAAAATACAATAGTTTTTGTAATGCTATTATATTTATCCATCCTACAAATTTATTTACTTTTCTTATTTGTAAGCTAGTTGTAACTTCTTCGGCATAAGCTATATTGGAGTAAGTATCGAAAAAAGCTAAAATACTATCTAAGGTTACTTCTTTTAATAACTGTCTATTTAAAAAAGCAAACATTGAAAATATTTGTAACGGACTGTTTGTAAAAGGAGTTGCCGACAACAAAATAGTATTATTCCAATTTTTATTTTTTTGTTGAATATATTGTGATAACCAAAATAATTTTAATGCTCTATCTGAAAACTTATTTTGTGTTTCCCTTATTGAAGAGTATCTACTTTTTTCTCTTGAAGGGTCTCCTTTACCTGTTTGTTTTTCTGAAACTTCTCCATCAACTTTAGTAAATAAAGCATTAAAATTATGAACTTCATCTATGACTAAAAAATCGTATTCTTCAATAAATATAGGTTTTTCTGTTGCACCACCTCTAGCAAATTCTTCATCTGTGGAATTATCGCTATCAAAACTAAATTGGTCTGCTAATTTTGAAGAAACAAATTCTTTAAATTCAGGAACATTTGTGTTGTCTCCACCTTGAAAAATAAAGTTACTTGTATTTAATACCCAATTATTATATTCTCCTTTTTCAAAGTCTTTAAACAAAGTGTCTTTTTGAAATGACATTAAAGAGAGTGCTGAATAAGTACAAAGGTTTATTCCATTTACAGGATTGTTTGCTTGTTGAATATAATTTGTTCTACCATTGTAAAACATATTTAGCTTTTTACCTGCTTCATATTCTTTACCTAAACCTCTTTGTATCTCCTGTGCAAATTGAAAATAAACTTGGTTAGGAACGGATATTAAAACCTTTTGGGCTAAACCTAAGTCTAATGCTTGTTTAAGGCAAAAAATGGAACAAAATGTTTTACCTATACCTACACCATAAGCTAAACCTACACTACCCCTAGATAGATAATATCTTATTGACCTAAGATTAAATTCTCTAAGTGTAAATGGATTTATGTTGTCTAAATATTTTTTATATGTAAATCCAATAGGTACTTTTTTTAACTCAACTTCAATTATTGAATTAAATTTTTGATTAAATAATACTTCTACTTTTGTTTGGTCTTTTTGATTGATACCAACAGTTAAAAACTCTTTAAATAATCTTTCACCTGTTAATTTAGCATCTTCTTTTTCTCGCAACCATTTATCTTGGTCGGCAGGGGTTTTGCCATACGGATTGTTTGTTGGTTTAATATATCTTTGTTGTAACTGTACTACATTAATAGTTGTCTTACCCCATTGTATTCCATATTGCAAGGCAGATTTACCCTCACCTGCTTTTTTTAACCAACTTAAAAAGGCTTGTTGTAATGTAAGAGAGGATTTAGTTATAAACTTATTATCGCTTTGTAAATCTTTTAAATTTAATACATCTTCTATTATTTCGTTGTTTTTTATACTTGTAGCAACTTTAAATTTATTGTTAACCTCTTTTGTTTGGGGGTCTATAATCTCCGAAACATATATTTCATAAGCTAATGGAGATACAGGTGTTAATATTAACCTTTGGCTAGAATCTCCTGTAACTTTTAATCTTTTACCCCAAATATTTTGTTCAAAATAGTTGTCTATTAATTGTTTATGGCTATTGTATATTTCTTCACCGAATCTATTTATAAAGTCGGTCTTATTTTTTTCTTGGTCTAAATAAAGTTTTTTTCTCCAAATATTACCACTTAAAAAAATGGCTCTTGGTTGTAACCTATCTCCTATTTCTGCTGAACCATCAAAAAATAAATAACCATTAGATAAATATTTAATAACCTCTTCTCTAGGTGTTGGAAATGAAACTCCGTATTTATCCCAAAAATCACCTTTTAATTCTTTACCTGCTTTATTTTGCCACCATATTACAAAAGAAGTTTTATCACCATCTGAAATACCTATATTATAGGTGCTATCTACTTCATCAAATGTCCACATAGCCGAATCTATATCCTCTAATTTTGCAGACTTATTTAGCTTTTCAAATTCAATTTCACTTGTAGCTAATAATTTCTTTGCATTTTTTAATTCTACATTTCCATAGTTTTTAATATCAAAGGTTTCATTAACTACTGTAACATTAAAATCATCACCATATTTTTCTTTATAGTTTGGAACATCAACATCATTAAAATTTTCAAAATTCTTAAATTCATTATCTACACTAAAATCTTCTTCACCTTTTAAATCAGAAAAATTTATAACTACAATTGGCTTATAATCATCAGCCTTGAATATTGGTCTTTTTTCATTTGTGCTTTCTTGTTCTTTAAAATATCGTCCTATATTTTTTAAGTTACCATAATCATCGCTATAATAAGAGTCTCCTATAAAATCATCAGGAAAAAATATCAAAAATCTTTCTTTTGTTTCTATTTGAGTAATATCTAATGGTGCTATTTTATAAGTGTTTTGACCTAAATAATCTGAAACAGATGTAAAACGTTCTTGTACTCCTAACAATGCCTCTGTCCTTATAGTATCTTTTACTTGTTCAGGGGTTTTTTTCGTTACATCACCTATAAGTTCTATGTATTTATCAAACTGTGATACAGCCTTAGTTAAATTTAAGTCCTTATTAGGAATAAATGCAACTGTAAAATTAGCGTTGCTTAATTCGTTTTGTAATTTTTGAACTGTATAATTATCCATACTAAATTTTTAATCTGTAATAAAATTTGGGTCTAAATATCTTTCTAAGCTAGATAATGATTCAGGTACTAACATATTTTTATCAAATACACATTTTAAAATATAATTATGTATTGTTTCGTAACCATCCTTTTGGTTTTTTAACTTACATACATAAGGTGTATTTTTTTCATTGCAAAAATCTAAATATTTATTAATATTAAGTTTAATGCTTTCAACTAAATTGTTTTTTTCTGTATTAGTCATATTAAGTTGTTTGTGATGGTAATAAACTACTGTGATGATTAATTATATTGTTGTTTCTAAAAACATAGCTATATCTAGCGTAAACTTCTTGTAAATTATCTTCTTCATCATAAAAAGAAAATAAATAAGTTCCACTTGAAATTAAAGTATTAGAATTAATATCATTTTGATTAATGTTATCCAATAACTGACAATTTAAACCTGTCTTGTCTAAAAATTCTACAAAATAAGCGTAGATTTCATCTATACCTATACACATATCTTCATAAGTAGCTAACAAAACAGAATTTTTAGTATAAAAACTTGTCATAATGTTTGGGTTTCTTGCTCCTATGCTATCAGCCCAATTTAATAATATTTGAGGGGGTGTATTTTTCATTACCATAATAATTTATCTGCATAATATCCATTAGAACCTCTTACCTTTCTATCTTTATTATGTCTTAATTTATATAATCTTCTTCTTTTATCTGCGTACTCTTTTCCTTTTGTTTTTTTATATGTTGGGTAATCAGAATAACCAATTGCACCAACACTAGCTATTTTTTTTCCGTTTTTAAAAACATCTATTTTTTTACCTTTTACATTAGATGCTTTAACAGTAACACCAAGTTTTCTAGCTTGTTCTTTCGTATAATTAGTTATAGAATAAGCCATTTATAATTTCTTAGTATATATACTTATAATAGTATTGTTTTCTACATTTTTAAAACCTTCATTTATAACAATTCTTTTTATAGATAATGGATAGTTTTTAGTATTTAAAATAGAGGGTTGAGTATATTGATTTATTGCATTACTATTTTTTGTAAACTCACATACACTAATAGCATATAACATATTTTTTTTCCAAATCCAACTATTAGCATCAGCCATAAAATTATTTGTTGGGTCAATCAAAGGCTCAATCATTAATGCAGATGTACAATTATTTAAGGCAAAGTTTTTTGTGTTTATTTCCCAATTTGTTTTAGAAACATTTATTTTTCTACATATATCTTGTTCTATTGTAGCAAATTCATCGTAATCATCATTATTGATTATAATATTTTCTTCGGATGAACTATTAGCTATCAATTTTCCTATACCTGAATTAATTAAATAGATATTTTCAATTAGCATATCTGTTGGTTTCTCTTTAAAAAATAAACCCCAAATTTTACTAGAAATATTATTTGTTAAATAATTAGCTAAGTTTCTTCCTTTGAAATTTGATAAAAATAAACTTTGTTCTACTGTTAAATCTATACTAGAATTAGAATAAGTATTTAATGTTTCTATAATCTCTTTGTCCTCAAATGAAAGTTTAGAAAATAAACTATTATCGTATTTATTAATTGCACCACCTTCATTAAATGATTTTTTACTATGTAGAATAAACTCATTTCTTTTTAATGGAATATTATATCCATCAATTTTAACTATAATATCTTTATCATTTTTAAATTGCATTAAAAATTCAGATTCAAATACTTGACCTTTTTTATAGTAGTTTTTACCTGCGAATTTTGAACCTATGTAAACAGGATAATCTTTTGTTTTAGTTAACTCAATAATAATTTTATTTTTTGAAGTTTTACCACCTCTAGCAAATGAATTTAATTTAGTTAGTTTTTCTATTTCTTTTTTTATACTAGGTTTTGTTTGTTCACTAGAAATTGATAAAATTTCTTTTAAATCAATTATATCATTTTGGGTTTTAATGTTTTGCAACATTTTTTTTTGAAAAACATTTTGTTCTTCATCTATATTGCTATCTAATTCTTCTAATGGTTCTTCTATTTCTTTTCGATAATCACCTGTATAAATTTCTTCTACTGCATAAGGACTTCCATACTCTAAAAATTTAGATAATGCTTTTTGATATTCTCCTATGTTTTGTGATTCAGAATAACTATCTATTGCACCACCCTTACGAAAATGATTATTATTGATAGTAGCTAAGTTTATGTTTCCACCATTGGAATATTTTTTACCAACTACACCATCACAATTAATTTTTACCCCAAAATTGTTATCAGAATTTATTTTAGATGCAATTTCACATTTAGTAAGTTTTTCACCTTCAAAATTATGAAGGGTTTTATCTGACATACTTTTTTTATTAATCACACCTTCTCCACCCTCTAATTCTACTTTTTGTCCTGTTGATTTCACAGTTAATGGTATTCCCCCCTGTGCGTGTGATTTACCTTTTGTTATTCCCCCTTTTGCAGACATTTATTCTTTTTTTAATAATTGACAATCCTACAAATCTACACAAATTTATAGAGAGATAAAAATTTATACTTTAGTACAAAAAAAACTTTAGTTGTTTATTTGTGTTTTAATAAAATTTTCTTTTTCAATTAAATCATTGGGAGTAACATCTAGTGCCATACAAAGTTTAAGCAAAGTATAGATTTCATAATTAGTTTTTTTACCATTAACAATTCTTGAAATTACATCTTTTCCTAAGTAGGTTTTACTTTGTGATTTTATACGTTCAAATAATTGGGTTTGATTTATGTTTTTTTCTTGTAATATTTTCTTGATTTTTGTTACAGACATAATCTAAGGTTTTAACAGTTCGTCTAAATCTTCCTGTGGAATTAAATCTGTTATCATTACAGGAGTAGGCTTGTGAGAATATGCAAAGTCATTATATATATATGCAAATTTTGGTAAAGCTATTTCTTGTTGAACAAATTTGATTCCATTCTCTGTGATTCCGTAATAACCTTTTTGATAAATAACTTCTGTTGGGCTAGTAGGTTTTTGACATATTAAATCCCAATATTTTAAGTGGTGAAAAAACCTTGTAGTTTTCTTATATTTTTTTAGATGAATTAACAAGTCATTTTTCTTAACATAATCTGTTAATTCTACACCTGCATATTTATAATATTTATATACATAAACTAAACAAATTGCTAACCTTATTGTTAGTTGTTTTTTCTTTAATATAGCATTTTCAGGTAGTTCATTCCTTGATAATTTATCTTTTGATTCAGATATTATCTTATTCTGATTCTCTAATAACTCATTTTTTGAAGTTATTATTTTTTCTTCTTTATACTCTCTCTGTGTTGACATATATTTAGGTTTGTAGGCAAAAATAATATTTATTTTTAAATATAAAAATTTATTTATATCCAAACATAAACTTAATTAGGTATTTTATTTTTTATTTCGCAGAATTTTAAAAATAATTCTCCATTAAAGTTTCCACCATCTTGCCACCATCTAATCTTATCACTTAAATTAATTGCGTTAATATATGGTAACTGTTGTCGGTTCGTAATTTTTTTACGATGTGGTTTTTTATGTTTCATAATACAATAATTTAAAAAAAAAGGGCAATTAAGCCCTTTAGTTTATTTATAGGTCTATCCTGTCAAATTCTTTATTTAACTTCATTATATACCCTTGTTTATCCAATTTAGATTCAATTTTGTTTGAAAGGTTTACTGACAATCCAATATGGTTTTTAATATCTTCTAGTGTAAATGGTCTAGGTTGATTCGTTTTTAACTTTGTTTTTTGGTCTGTAATTGATGTTATAATAAATGTTCCGAAAACTTTTTCCCAAATAGATATTCTATTATATACTTTAAGAAAATTATGTTCCGTAATTTCTTCAATTCCAACTGTCAATCCACAAGCGAATATTAACATATTAGTAACAGGGTTCAATTTCCAATATTTATTCCCTTCAATATGAATATTATTAAAGTCCATTAAATCAATGGCTTTTTTACCCTCTTTTTTAAGTTCTTTGTTTTTAATATCCTGTTTTGTTTGTATTGCCTCATACTCTTCTTTTGGTACATTTATTTTCCAAGTTTGATTCGGTATGTTTTTGAGGTTATAATGTAGTGCCATTTTATTTGTTTTTAAAGGTTAATAATTTATCTATTGTTTCATCTTTATCTATAATGTTAATGTTTACACAAACAACATAAGGTTCGTGTTCTCCATGTTCAGATTCATCTGAACAATAATAAGCCTCATTTTCTGTATGTTCACATATTAAATTATAGAATAAATCTGCCATAAGTTTATTGTCAAACCAAAATAAACTAGAAATATCAGACCCAAAATTTTTGTCTTTACTAAGTTCATTTTCTTTACATTCCTTTCCGTTTTTTGAATAACAATAAAATCTTTCAGGTTGTTCTGTTGAAAAATTTTTTGATGCAGTTGTATAATATGAACAAACTTGATGCTTTTTTAAATTAATTGAAATCATAGTATTATTTATTAAGATTAGTTAATTGATAGTTTTTATTAGTGATGTTTTTTTCTGTTTCTTTTTTCATTTCGCATAAAAAAATATTTCTATATTTTCCTGTCGTTTTTGAATAGTCCCAATAAAATTTATCCAATTTAATTTTCTTTGTTCTGTCTTTCGGTATAAATGCAATTATACTTCCGTAACTCTGAAAGAATTTACCATTTTTAGTATATATAATAAATTGATTCGGTACATCATTTCCACTATGGGAAGTCATATTTTCTACTCTAGTAATGTTCATTTTGTCTTTATTTAATGGTTAATTATACACAAATGTAAACTAATTTTGGATAAAAACAAAATAAACAATAAAAAATTACAAAATAATTTTGTATTCTATTATTTTTTTGTACATTTGAGTATAAATTAATAAAAGACATTATGAAACAAGTAAAAATTAATTCAATTAAAGATTCAATCACTAAAAACATTAATCAGGAAACTATTACTAAAAAGGCATTTAAAGACATTAAAGATTCGATAGAAAAGTCTTGTAGAATTTTAGAAAAAAAATTAATGGATTTTAAAGACACATACATTCACGAATACTATACTTGGAGCATTGAACAAATTGCAAAAGATTTAGAAGAGAAAATGAAATTAAATGGTAAACCATATATGAAGTTTGATTATTATTTACAAAAAGAACGTATGGAAATTTATGATTTTGACTTACAAATAAAAAGTTTATCAAGACAACTTAGTTTTAAATCTTTAACAACTCTTAGTTATATAAAAGAAGGTGAAAATAATTATGATAAAAAGTTTTTGTCATTAATTACAAAATTAGTTGATAATAAATTTAATGTTTCCTATAATACAAAAGTAGAATCTATGGGAAACGCAACTGAAAATAGTTTTCAATTTTGTTTGATAAATGAGTGGGAATTTAAACAAATACACGCAAGAGTAATTTATGCAAATGGTTTAGTAAATGCACCACATTTTAGATTTATTATTACTGAAAAAAAACTAACACAAAAAGATATTGATAATAAACAATATTTAGAAACTAAAAAGAGGGTTAAATAACCCTCTTTAAATAATTAATTATTGCATTAGATTTAATTAAAGATTTAATTTTTAATAATTTCTAAACTAGATTTTTTGTATAGTTTTTCTATTTCTAATTTTTTATTTGTTTCTATAATTTCAGCGTGTTTTTTTCTAACATTATAAATGTGATATTTATTAGATTCTAATTCCTGTACAACTTGCCAATTTTTACAACTAAAAAAACAAGTGTTTATAATAAGTATTATAATTAATTTATATTTCATTTTCTGTGATTAAGGAATTGTCTTTCCATTCTTTATAAAATTGGAAATCACTTATATTTGATTTATTAAAAAATATTTTTTCATTATCTAATTTTGGCTCAAAACCAAATTCAAATTTATTTTTAATATTATCGTAGTGATTATTTATTATTCTATTACTTTCTCTTTTATAATCTTTAATTGTCTTAATTATATATTTTACTTTGTCAGGTTTAAAATTTAATACTTTTGGGTACTCTTCTTTTATATATTTTGAAATAATATTATCTAGGTTTAAAATTTCTAAAAGTGTAAATGCTTTTTTTTGATTTAGTATTAAATATTTGAGTGATATTATCGTATTTAGAATTATTTAATATATAATCATTAAGCGTTTTATTTTTACTAATATTCCATCCAAACCTTTTGCCTGTTCTTAGTTCGTCTGCTTTTGCCTGTTCTTTTTTAATTTTCTTTTGTTTTACCCTTTGCTCAATTAATAAATCACCATATACTCCGTTTAGTATAATTTGCATATCAATAGTTTCTTGTTCAATAACTTTAGAAATTGGTATTAAACCCTCTTTACAAACTTTTAAAACCTCTATTAAAGAATCCACAAATTCTGAAAAATGATTTGTAATTGGTTGATTAAATATTTCTTTATTATTTTGAATTGCACCATATAGTTTTAATTCTAATTCCTCTTCATTTGTTAAGTTTTCGGTAACAATACCTGAATCATCATTTGTAAAACCTTTTACATTATTTTCTATTGAAATTGAAGTTGTATTTTTTTTATGATTTTTAATATTACTTAACAATTGTTTCTGAAAATCTAAACAATGAGCAAATTCGTGAATCAAAGTAGTAAAGTGATAACTTGTGTTTTCAAAATAAGGAATTAATAAACCTGTTTTTCGTTCTTCATAATATGTACCCCACCCTCCATTTTTATATTCATAATTTCCGACCATATTTACTTCCTGAAAATAATATAGGTCTCTATACTTAAAGTATTTATTTCTATCAAATCCTAAACTATCAGCATTATTCAAATTTGGTGTACAAAACCAACTAGCGAAACTTCTACCATCCTTTGCGTATGGATTAGCTTTTAGTTCTATGGGTACAGGCATAGTTTCAGAAAAATAATTTTGGGCTTGTTCAAACCATATTTTACAGTCTTTCCAAGATATATTAGCCCTTGTTATATAATTATAATATAACCATACTGAATAATCTTTATTATATATTTCTTTAGCTACTCTTTCATACTCTCCTGTTAACAAAAAGAAAACACCTAACTCTTCTTGTTTGTTTCTTTGATAATCATATCCTGAAAAATCATAGGTATTTAGCTTAAAAGATGGTTCAGATGGAATTAAATCCGTTTTTGGTACATAACCACCTGTTTTCATTTTTAGTTCTTTAGCATCGACTTTACTAGCCTTACCACCCATAACAGCAGAGTAAACCCTAGCCATAGCCCATTGTTCTTTTCCTATTCTTACATTTCTAGGATATTTTTTAGTATTGGAATTTTTTTTAAATGAGCCTTTAAGTCTCACACTTCCTATATTACTTTTCCAAGCACCAATACCTTTTTTTTTTATTTGCTTTAGACCTTTTGTAGAAACACCTGTCTTTTTAGAAATATCTTTTAATGAATTTGGTTTACTAAGTTCATTGCCATATTTTTTGTTAAATTTTTCTTTCCAAGTTTTAGCTACCTTACCACCTTTTTTAAATTCTATTTCTTTTATTTCTGTATCATTAAAATTTTGTGGATATTTTTTATTGATACCACTAATTACAATTGTTTCATCTTTGCTTTCAACATTAAATGTAGAAGGGGATAAATTTTCAAAATATATTTTATAATATTCTTTTCGGTCTTTCACTTTATTTATTTTTAATTCCTTTGATAATAAATAAGCCACCAACTACCAAAAATAAACTAAGTATAGATATTGCAATTACTCTTTTTCTTTTAGTCCAA
>Ga0099797_100120_pt1 | contig 48969 bp, 60 predicted proteins | sample Uncmet_Sort48C_1_FD_89871 | JGI IMG/M metagenome (GOLD analysis project Ga0099797, IMG submission 89871) | Marine eukaryotic communities from CALCOFI LINE 67, Pacific Ocean - C012_Sort48C_1 | ecosystem: Environmental > Aquatic > Marine > Oceanic | place: Pacific Ocean: Monterey Bay | collected...
TGGCGGGTGGCGCGCATCTAGATCCGCGCCTTGTATTTCTATTTGCGGGCGTCCATCATATGGAGGCGCGGAGACGCATCCATGTAGAGAAAAGTTTATTGCTGGGACCCTGGGGGTCGCGGTACCTGAGTTAGAACATGCGCATCGAGGTGGCAGGTTTGGGGTTCGCAAGGTTCGGGAAATTGATGACTAGGGGTCTAACAAACTGGGCGTATCAAGCTGTGTGACTCATTTAGTGTTCTGCTGCAGGAGCGTCATTTTCAATTTTTCGCTGCAGTGGACACCTTCTGCTACGAACGACTTCGCGGTGCCTTCGAGCATTTCATTTTCAATTTTTCAAAAGACTCATTCAATTTCGAATGTTCAATCGTGTGGCCGTTAAAAATGTTCCGGCATTCTTTACAGCTGCTTTCTTGCGTGTAAAGTTGAAGCTCAGTTTGGGTACTGAAAATGCCGTCCCTGAGTTCGACACCGTCGCTGAGCTCGATATCGCGGTATCCGCCGTATCGTGACGCCGATTGTGTTTTTGCGAAAGCCAATGGGAGAGGCGCATGGCCACACGGCAATATCTTTGGGGGAAATATCTTCGGGGGGGGCAAAGATCCACATCAAGATCGGGAGAACGGCACACGGCCCTGCGACAATATCTTCGGGGGGCGAGACGCGGGAAAAGATCCAACTAGGGAGAGAGGCGCAGAAAATATGATCCGCGCTTCAAACGATCTAAATAGTATTAGTATTGTTGAAGTCAAGCTCCAGAGTGTGGAGTTTGTCTGAAGTTCTTGGCCCAATGGTGAATAATCAGATAAAAGGTAATTGCTCGACGAAGTGGGCCGTCAAGCAGGGGAAGGGGGGAGAAGTCGACGCGGCGAAGACTGAGCATGTAAACGGTCTGCTGAGCGAGACATATCTGGGCTACTTCGATTTTCAGTCCCTTATGACGTGGGATGTATTGAATTTTGCCTAATAAGTTTTGAAAATGGTAATTCATAGGCGTTTCGGCACGAGTTTGGGGCGGAGGCTGCAACGGAATGGGCCCGAGGCTTATCCCCGGTGCAATTCGAATTCCTCGTAGCAGACGTGCGGAAAAAGATGGGGCCCATGGGGCTGCATGTGACATTCCTTGAAATCGGCGCCTCTAATTCTAATTGCCTTGCGCTTCTGTCCTTCGGAACCGGAGGCGGTCTTGTAAGCAGTCTCAACTACTTAGAAGACCGAACATACAGCCGGTATTTCTTGAACGCCGAAGGAAAACCGGCGCGCGAGAGCGTGCGCGGAGTATCGTTGAACCGAAAACCCGAAATTCTCGAGGTAACTCGATTGTAGAACCTGTGACTCGAGAGGGGAAAAACCATTGAAATAGCAACTGCCTCCCGAGATCGAGAATCGCTATCAGAAGAAGTGCATAGCAGTCGACGGGTGCAGCCCGGACGACGAGCTGTGGAAGAGCTTTGAAGAGGGCTCAGTGAAACTGGTATTTTTTTTCACCAGCACTTTACGTGCACATGCAAGCATTACTTCGATGCTCGGTAGCGTGTCAAGGCGGCAATCGGCGTGGCCAGAGCAAGCAACATGACGTGGAGCCATTTCGATTTCGCTAGGAGACCATTTTTCGGAAGGCCTTCTCGCTGCTTTAACGACCGCACATTGTCCGATTTTGTCACGGAAGGTACCAAGCAAAGTGAAGTAGTATTGTGGGAGGGAAGAGTAAAAAAAAAGAGACGGAAGTTTTCAAAAAATGGTTGGAAATGCAGTCTGCCGCGTTTGATGAAGGTTCTTCGAAACAAAGGCTTGGAAACCTCGATGCCTTTGAAGACGCCATTGTATAAGACTTGCCGCGTCTGTACTGCACTGTTAAGGAAGAAATGTAGATGCGCATCGAGATCGTCGTCGAGCATGTCAGAGCATCCGGCAGACGATGGATAGACCTCGTCGGTAAGCGTCCAGACGGATCACGAATTCCGCGTGATCGATTTCCATATTGGGTCCCAGACGAGGTGGATGTGGATGAAAGAGTCGCAGGTATCTATAGCTTCGCGACTCAGTGTGAAAGTGGCATCGCGCGGCGTATACAAAAGATTACACCAACCTAAAATCGTGGCTGGAGGAGGCTGGCAGTCGCGTTGGAAAGTTCGAGGAGGCGTTCGGCCTGGTATATACAGATTTCGGCGGCTGTTTTCGGAAAGTAGAGCTGCCCAGTGGCTTAAACACGAATCCAGGTAAACAGCGCGAAAGCAGGGGATGCATGTGGGCCGCGGGAAGGGGATGCGCAAGAAGGGCATACAGGGGACGAAAAAACAGAGATCGCGGCTCCACGGTCGGCACTGAAGAAAAAGGTATTTTCACACAGGTTTGGTTCTTCTGGTGCAAATGATGGAGAAATTTGGAGGTGGCTGCAGCGATGACATACCAGCAACTATGCAGCGCAATGAGCATAAAGAGCGTGGACTGCTTGAAAATTGACTGTCCGGATGGCGTACGCATCCTGCTCGGAGCCTTCTCGTACTTCGCGAAAGTTTGTTCCCCAGCTGATCTGCCTGAGACGATCGTCTTTCAGGCGAATACTGGTTTGTCGTGGCATTTGTGAATTCTTTGGTGTCATTTTTTGAATGTCGGGCAGGTTATTTTTTGAATAAGGCGAGTGGATCCAGGCTGAGCTGCTGGCAAGATGGTATAGCAAACTCGGGTATCGACTAGTGAGCAGCTTCGAGAACGGGAGATATGCGATTCCGCCAAGTAGGAGAAGAGATATCGCGAAAACTGGCGCAGTGATCGATATCAAACTGGAGCTGGAAAGCGGCTACAAAGAAACGCGTGGCAGATTGCTGGCGGCGCTCTATGACCTCGAAAAGTAATCGATGTGGGGCTGGAGATGCATTACAACTAGCGCTGAAGTGATCCTGTGGGTAGATACAGCTGGCGGTGCAAAAATGTGGTGGTTCCATGAAGGCCCCACACTAGTGGGTGTCCACCGACTGGCAGCTGGACGTGTTAGGTTTTCAGGTCCTTCACGGCTGGGTGAGGCTGTTCCATACTGTCGTGGAAGTACGGGGACGAAACTAGGGAGCCATTTCTCCTTCGCAAAGTGTTCTTCGTCATTATTTGGAGAGAGCGCGCTTTTTCAACTCGCCCCGGGACGAGAGGGAGAGAAGACGTGAACTTAGTAGCGAGAGAGACGTAGACAACTTAGTAGCGAGGAGACGTGAGCAGATGTTCTGTTGCCTTCTGAAATCGGCTTAGGCACAAGCTTTTGCACGTGAGCCAGAGTGCTCTTCGGTGAAAGCGGCGGCGGGGCCCGAAAATGGCTGCGAGCGAGGAAGGTTTCGCGACGGCCAATAGCCAGCTAGAGAATGGGGATGTCACGGTGATGCTTCGGCAAGTGGAGCAGGAGCCAGCGAGCTCCAGCACGAGTAGGATGCCGCCTCAGCATGATAAGGTGGAGCTGTTAAAGGCGGAGAGTTTGAAAACGCTCGACCAGAAGCACAAGAAATCGAAAGCTCTACCGAAGCTGAGTCGTCGGGAAATGATCGCGAAGAAGAGGAAAGAGTTCGCATCCGGGCTGTTTAATGAAGACCTATCAAATTTAGCAAAATGGCATCGGTTTCGAACACCCCATGAGCAACAGCGGTTTCTGCAAAGTCTCGACACCATGTATTCGTCATGGGTGCAGAAGGGGGAGCGGTTCTACAATCCAGAGGTCTTATTAGGTTTTGTTTTGGGTCCCGTACAGGATTATTTTCTCAGGCCAAGACGGAAGCGACGCTAGAGGAGCACGGGACGATCAAGCAGTTGATGCTTGGAGGAGACTGTCCGACGATCCCAGAGGATCAGATAATACCTCCGGAACTCTTACCTGCGGGGTACACTCGATTTATAATTTGTACACCCGCTTGCACCCCCGCTATACATCAGGTCGGACCTGCAGGCTCAGACGAAGGAGCGATTGGCCGAGCAGGAAATCACGAAGATGCTGGAAGCGGAGACGAAGCTAAAGGCGTCAGATCTGGGTAAAATTGACCCCAAGATCCTGGAAGAGCGACTCGGCAGTGGGATGTCCGCTGGAACGGGGAGTAAAAAGTCGCGGTCTTTGCCGAGCATCCATAGTAACGCGAGCTCCAACAGGAGCGGCGCGCAGGGAATGGCCAGACACCTGCAGCCTATTGACGTGTTTGAAGCAAATACTAGGAAGAAAAGGGCAAAGCCGGCCGTCGCTAGTTTGACTATGGACCAGTGGCTAGAAGCGAACTCGCAAGCAAGCACACAGTCCAGATCCACTGCGGTGAGCAGTTTTTAACCCGGCGACGAAGAAGATTTCCAAAAAACAGGTGACGGAACAATCATGGTGGACCGGGGTGAGTGAAATGACCTGTACTACTCAGGGTATTGTTAGCTGTTGCGATCGGTAAGTTTCTTGCCAGTCAGTTTCTTGCCAGGTTCTCTAGACTCTGCCCCATGTCCGGTGATGAAAACGCAATTTCGCAACCATCGCCGCGCCTTTGCAATTAATCGTCGAAAGTGGAAAACACGGTATATCTATAGTGGCGATGATTTCGTGTGTGGATAGGGATAATTCTCGAACAGGCATAACACGGACGGTGTGGCTATTCCGACCCAGCAGTATCCGCCAGAAAGGCAGTTTAGAACCACGACGAAACTGGTGGGCCGTTTTCATGCCGAAAGAGCTTTCTGAATAAACTGCTCTAATAGGCGTATCCGTCGCACTGCGAAATGGAATTGAATCCGCTCGACGTCACAAAGGACGGTTTTGGCTGGGGAATTTTTCAGCCTGAACTGCATTCCCATTTTCAAAAAAAGATAAGATGTACGCCTCGGTGTTCCGGCCGGACACGCACGGGTTCATCAAGGACATGTTGCTCGGGGGTAACGAAGGAACGGCACCGAATGCCAAGGCAGTAGCAACGGCTAACGGCGCGACTAGCGGGCTAAACGTCCCAGCGGATAAGAAGAAGGTGAAGGCTTTTCTTCGGTATGTTTTGCTTATTTGGATGTACAGGAGCAGTTCGAGTACTTGGTGCGGTGTTTGCAGAATGTGCGGCTAGAATCGAAACCGAAGACGCAGACGGCGCGAGATTTCGACAGTGTGGAAAATCACCGGCTCTACAAACCCACCAGAGCGCAGCCAGGCGGCTCGATCGAGGCGTTGCTCAAGTCAAGAGTATTGATTTTGTCTCTCTCGCCGCAAAAAACGAATTTTTCATCTTCAACCAGGTACCACTCCACACACTGAACGAGTCGCTAGCGTGGTACAAGGAGCAGATTGGATTGGTTTCTTTGAATCTTATTATCTCTCGTTATATGAATCTGCATTACAGGATCCGGGTAAGAAGCCGCACGACCTGCTAGAGCTGATCGACGACAACATCAGTGAATGCAGTTGGATGAACAGCGCGCCCTCAGAGGGTGCTCCCTCCGAACTCTTCCCGATCTTGAACCAGGTCTTTTTGTCTTGGTGAGTGAAAACAAGAAATGTCCTCCTAGGTTTGCAAGAAGTCCTAGAGCAGGACGTGGTTGCTTAGCAGGAACGGGCCCGCCACTCAGAACTTCGCTAGATCTTTATGTTGTTACTCTGTGTTACACTCTTAAAAACAGATTAGTTTATATGCTTTAAGTTACTCGATAATACGGATTGCAGTGTTTATAAAGTGATTCAATTGGCTATGTCGCATTATAAAGAGACTTCAGAGCAAAGTGCCTTCTAGGTGGTCCTTACCCCGTCACCTTTGCGAGGCCTTTCGCGGAACCTAGACCCCGAGAAAACCCCGCTAAAGAATATCGTTCTATGAGCTCGCTGCAAACATAAATTACTCCGGATTGCTTTTGTGACTGCTAGACCTGAGCTGCTGGACCCAGGCTATAATGCGCTAGGAGTGTGGCGAAGAGACCCGAATCAGCTTCGGGAGTCGGCCGTAATGGCTGTTGCCAGTACCATAAGCACTGCTTATTGAACAGCCCCCGTAGCTTTTTGTGTTATGTATAGTACATGCGCTCCCGTTGTACTATGGCGCTTCTATGTAGCGTGATTGATTCGAGGAAGGAAAAATCGCAGAAGCAAGCTCGTTGTTGTTGTGGAATTTCATTTGTAGAATAGTCTAGGTATGGGAAATTAAAATGTACCCTGGATGAACTGATGTAATAAAGGATCTCTCGTTGGCGAGCTCGCCGTCCCTAAGGAAAAGCGGCTGTGTCGAAAAGTTTGTAAGTCAGCTGACTCTATCTTGGACCAAATGCCCGCGTTTTTGACTTTTTCAACTCGACTGGTTCTGACTACTCTATTTTGGCCGAAGAAATACGATCCGAGAATCGAAAAAGCCAGCGGCTAGAGACTAAAGCGAGAGATTGCAGTTTGACTTCTTTGATAGAGTTTGTTGCGTCAACAGCAGCAAGTGAAAAAGAAGACGCGAAATGTGAAAAAGTGTTGTGTCAACTCTTGTGTTCTCTTTTTCGTTGGCTTTTTTTTTTTGTGCAGAGCTTTGTGTCTGGCTTCTCGGGCTCGTGTTTTTTATCGGGTTCCTCGCTGGGCAGGTTCGTTTTTTGGGTCTGTGAGGAGCAGGGAGCACCCAATTAACAATCTGTGGCGCAAAGTAGTGTTCTCTTTTTCGTTGGCGTCTATTTTAATATTGCAATCCGTTGGCAATCCTCGAAATATTCGCTCTTTTTCGGTGTCGCGACGAGCTGGATTATATTTTTGCCCTTGGAAATATCTGCGCGTGAATTTGGAAATAGTCTCTCTGAAAACAACTCTCTTGCGTCGGCCTCTTTCCCATACGTGCGTTTCGGTTTTGTCGACTTTTTGCAACTTAGCGGCACCAGTCTTTTTCTCGGGCCCATTTGCGCTGCTATATTTTATAATGGAACAACCCAAGTCACAGTTTGGCCTTTGGAACAGCCCTATGGCCGTTGCATCTCCCGTAGATCGATCCCATGTAGGACTATACTATCCGGTTATAATTTGGAGGCGCTCGGTCTCTTGGCAAATTTTTGATACTCGGGGTGACTGAAACTGAATTCCATTTTTTTAGTAATTCCATTTTACCGCCGTGAGTTAACGCAAAGTGAGTTTTGGAGGAACTGGTTTCGCTACTTGGATTGGCCCTTGTGGGGAAAAGGAGTCGTCCTACATTGTACTGGTAAGACTGAGAACCTGAAGAAGGGGCCCGAGGATGGGAGACGAACAACCTAAGAAGGAGGAAGTGGCTGCTGCCGAGAAGAAGGAGGAAGAAGATGAGATGGCTGCGTTTTACGCTGACGAAGACGAGGACGAGGAGGAGGAGAAGCCAGCCCCAGCGGCCGCCAAGAACAAAGAGGAGGAAATGGCCGCTTGGTAGATCTACTTAGCAAAATGAATTCTGGAATTAATTTTGACTGGAGGTACGATGGAGACGACGGGGATGAAAGTCCGGTGAGAAAAAAGCAAAAAACGGAGGGAGCGTCAGCTGAGTACGACATTTGCAGCCGCTACCCTCTCACAATTGCTGTTTTAGGAAGCAGGAGGAGCCTGCAGCGCCTTCCGCAGCAGCAATGAAAGTTATCAACTCGAACGCAGAGGAGAAGTCAGGCCCGACTGCAGAAGAGATCGCGCAAGCACCCGTGACCTGGGATGTTAGATGTATCGTTGTGCGTCAAGGTCTTGCAGTTTCCCCCCGACATAAGCTTGAACTCGATTTACACTTACAGGTCAATTACAAATCGAAATTATGCACCGGAATCCTCCGATGAACGACAAGTCACTGCTCCTTTTCTGCTCCTGGCTCGACAAGTATTTTTCTCAAAGATATGGGACCTTGGGGCCGGCCTACTAATGTCTCGCCGGCCTAGGCAATTGCCGGTGGTGATCAAGAACTTTCCGTACGTACGGAAGTCGGGGTGTACAGTGGATCTGAGCGACAACATTGTGGGTCCGCAGGGCTTGGATCGGCTACTAACTGTCCTTCGTGAACACAAGGTGCCGTGCATCACGCTCAAAGCATATCGCAACTGCCTCGACGACACCATCGTCGACACCTTGGTGGAATACATGTACATGCAGCCGCATGGTTTTTCCTTATATCACTATTTGCACTAGAAGGCAGCCCCAAAATCTGCATTTTGCTTAAAAACTGCTTCAGGTAATCCCATTCAGGGCATCCATCTGAGTCACAACCGGATCACCGACAAAGGCTGTCGCCGGCTGCTCGAAGCCTGCTCCAAGTGTGGACAGTATTACACAGATAGATAGGTATTTTGCTAACACGCAGTTTGAAAAGCTATCCTCGACGAGTTCAGGATACGACGATGCCCTTATGGCTCCGGTTGGAATGCAATGCGATCGTGAATCCGACGAGGGTTTGAAAATAATTTCCTGGCATCATGATCAAAATACTAGTCATGCCCAGGTAATCATCGATATAACGGACGGGAATATCTGTCTGATGCAAGAAGGCGCCTGCTCACGACCCAACTGCAATCATGTCGACAGTATTTTTAGGGGCGTGTAGACGCTTTTTAGGGGCTTTTTAGGGGCGTGTGTTTGCGCTGAGATTTTTTTCTACATAGATATCCACGCGCAGCTTCCGCATTTCCTGAATCAAGACGCGGAGAACGTGCACCGAGCGTACGAGCACGGGGAGTACGAGCGACAAGCCAATGCGATCTTATCCAACGTGCTACAGCAGGACTTGAGTAAGCCGAGCACATCGGCGAATCAGCCAGCGACTGTGTATTTCAGTTTACACACTGTGTATGGAGAAGTTAAGAAGTGTTGAGCAGCTGAATTTATAGCACGCAGCAGAACGTGCAACTTCCGCGTGCGGAGTTGATGCTGCTGGCAAAGGGCATCCAGAAGGGGATCGTGCCTCGAGGTTTTGCTCAAAACCCCGTTCTTGCCCGGCAGAAATGTTTTGCTTTTTTCAGAGAAGGGTAAGCAGATGATGATCAGTATGATTGCGAATGCCAAGGGCAAGGCCAACACCAACGCCGCAACACAACCAAGCAGCGGCACCGGAAAAGGTCAAGGAGCAGGGAGCAATTCTTCGGTGGCTTCGCGCGGCATGGGCGGCCAATCCGCGGCTGGCGGTAGCACCTCGTCGACCGGGGGCTGGCAGCAAGAAGAGGAGTGGGGTACTTGTGGTGAATTGGTTTAAACGGTAGTGGTCTAATTCTGCAGGCCCGTCGAACAACTGGGGTCGGTCTAATCCTAGTGCGGGGGGTCAGAATAACGGATGGGGTGGGAGCAATAACGACTGGGGCGGCGACTGGGGAGGCGATTGGGGCGGCAACTGGGGAGGCGGCGGCCAGAATCAGAATGGGAAAGGAGGTGGCGGCAGCGGCAAAGGGGGTTCAAAACAGCCAAAAGACTGGTGGTCGGCGACAGCGCCGAAGAAGCAGTGGGATGATCAAGGCCCCGGGCCGATAGCAAGGATCAATAACAGTAGGATTTTTTTTGAATTGCTTATCAACTTTTTTACAACAGATGTCTCGAGGCAGGTGGATATCAGCATAAAGGGTGTGAATGATCCGGTCGGGTTCGAGTACACGTGCGAAGAAGACGGCGACGGGGTAGGCTTAGATTAGTGAAGCTGGGTTTTTACTTCAGATGTTATAACGGGCCCCTCTTTGGAAAACAGGTGGTCAAAGTAACAGTGACCAAGGTTGCAAAGGGTACGGAAGCGGGAAACAAGGGGGTGCAGGTACGAGGTTTTTGCTTGGAAAAAAGTCAAACATTTTTATAGGTTGGAATGCACGTGAACCGGCTGGGAGGCCTCGACATCTCGATGCTAGCCAAAGCACAGGTATTGTACTTTGAAGCGATGTAGTTCTGTGAACTCGCTGTGAACCAATTTTGAACAGGTAACAGAAATGCTGGAAAGCAAGAAGAACAGGCCGCTGAATATACGATTCAAGTCATGAGGCTGTTTTGCGCTGCTTTACGTGGGCCCGGGGCCTTTCGGCTCAGCTGGGCCGCAGTAGGAACTGAGAGCCGCAAGGAGGCCTCGATAGCCAGCCATTTGCTTGGGCGCAAAGCATTTGGCTTTTGTTTCCTGTTTGACTTCACGAGTCAGACTGCTTTTTCGATTGCACTACGACGGCTTTTTCGATTCAGTGGTACACCTAGTTGAGGTTTTTGGCCCAGACATTTGATTTGTGGAAAGGGCTTATGTTTTATTGGCTGCGTGTCGTGTGTCCCAAAGTGTTCTTCAGAGCGCGTGTGATCTTGTGCTTGAAAAAGTGGCTCATTTGTTTGCCGTCTGCGTCAAATTTTTTACATAAGCGTCGTCTTTGAGTTTTCTTGACTTGGCTTTATATCTTGACTTGTTTGAAACTCGGCTGCCACATATACAGGCCGCACTTAGGGTGTTTTGCTAGAAAAGTGAGAGACATGTTTCGCCTGGGGGGTGGAAAGAAGCGCTGTCGCCAATGCATGCGGGCCAGAGATAATGCGGGCCAGAAACGTGGATGGCGCATACGGACGAACCATGCGGAAAAATGCTAAAAGGAAGCTGCGGCGCGCCGTGGAGAAGCTTGCCGCGCGCCAAAGCTCTAGGAACGTCTTGCCGAACTGTTGTTTGCATAATACTAAGTCGGGCCCGCGGGGTAATGGTATGTCTGTTGCTTTTTGGGACGGGAAGCGGCGAACTGCAGCCGGCGGGCGCCCTATTGTATATTCCATACCCCCTTTAGTTTCGCTTTTTAAATTCTTCGAAAAATGGTAGGGCGCGTCGATTCAGGCTGCTCCCGGGGCGTATGGAAGATCCCGTCACAGTTCTGGCAGCAGTTTCTAAAATTGCGGCATCCACACAACGTCGGCCGGCCTGGTGCTACATTGTGCGTCACACTTTTTCAGCGAGATTTCGTAGATATTGACCGTCCAAAGTGTTCTGACGAGATTTCGTTAGATATTGAGCAAACAACTAGTGAGAACAACTGAGTTAGATTGTGATGATATAATACTTTTTTAGAATCGATTCTCTCGATAGATGTTAGTTCGGTAGATTTGGCCCAGCAATTGATGTCTCGTTAGAGTGAGACGGAGCGTTGTCTTTCGCAGCAGCGCGAGTCTATTCTTGAATTCGATCGACTTGCATTGTAACCTCAGTACTAACACAAAAAAACCGATTGCAGAAAATTCAGCGGGCGTATTGAAACCTCCCGCAGTATTGGATTTCAGCTGCCACATTGCGTGGCTAGTACGTGTCAGTTTTCGGAAACGTATATTCGGTATATTTGAAGATGAACGAGGCTTCTGAGTGTGGCATGGGTTCTGCGGAGCACGTGCGGCAGCTGACGCGTCATGTGGACGATCTGCATGCAAAGTACACGTTGTCGTGGAAGAAGAATCGAGATTTGAGTTCCCATTATGATCTCCTCGAAAAGCAACTAAAGCAACGCATTGAGCTCCTGGAGAAGCAGTTGGAATTATCCTCGATCGAGCAGCGGCAGCTTCACGAGCTCACGAACGTCGCCAATCGCAAAGAGGCCAAAACTCTGAGCGAGCGCAATCACTTAGGAACGCTGTTGATGCGTGCGGCGAAGCGAATTGCTGGGGTAGGTTCGCGGGTGGATCTGGATCTGGCGTCGATTGAACTGATTTGGACGGAGGTGTACCGGCTGCAAACTGGAGTGAACGACATGACGAAAATACCAGCCTTGACGAACCAAAAATTAATTGAAGCGTTGGTCGTGAAGAATGTGCAGGCTGTGAGCTGGCAAGAGTTCGAGTTAGACTTGCCGCCCAGGTTTTTCGAGGCGTTTCCCGTGATGGAAGACGCGGCAGCGGAGAATTATTTGGGCGGCAGCAAACTCGGCCACGGGGGAAGCTTTGCATGGGATCACATGCCGGGTGAGAAGCCCGACTCATATCTGGAAGAGTTGGAGAAGCGTACAAAGCAGGCAAAAATGAATCTGAAATTATTGACCGAGGATATTGGCGAGAGGTCCGGAAGAAGTTCGACGGCTCCGTCCGAAGTCGATCTGGGGGCCCGAGAAAAAGATGTTTTGGATGTGGACTATGTGCGGGATTGGGATGATTCTGACTACGATTTTGAGTTAGTTGAGGGGCCCAAGGAAAATCCTTATGCGAATATGGCTAGTCGCGAGTATTTGAAGAACGCCTTGATTTTGCAGCGGCTAATACCCACCGAGGACATGCTGCGGACGCGGGAGCCGAAAACGAAAGTAAAGCAGAAGTTGCTCGAGAAAACTGCAAGCACCGATGTGAAGAATTTGATGGAGCCGCGGGGGTTCGTGGAGCCCGGCCCGTTCCGGTCGTCGTCGGCGCCGAACTTGTTAACGGATAATGACTTGCTCGAGTGGCAATCGGAAACGGAGTGGCTATCGCGCCGGAGTGTGCGGTCAATGTACGCGACGATGGAGAGGGACGCGAACGATGGAGAACTTGTCGATGTAGACAACTCTAAGTCACTCAGCCGGTACCTTGGTTCCGAGTTAGATGAGATTCCGCCTTACGGTGAGCTCCCGCAAGCGAAGTCAGATGCGAAGTATGGTCGGGAAACGGTGATGCCGACTCTGGATATCGACTCGGCGCTGGAGCTCGATCGGTTGTGTGGTGCAAAGTTCTCGATACGACGCTCGACACGAAACGGCCTAGGCGTAGCGAATGCGGTGCGGAAACACGCGCAGGACATGTTTCCAGACTCCGTCGCTGTGCAGGTACAGCTTTTGGTTTTTTCTTAAAAAGTTTGAAACATTCAAGCAACCGCTGTTTGCGGGGAATATCTTGGCGGACTACGAGGAGCTGGGTTTCGATTATCGGCTGCTGATCGACGAGCCCGGAACTGTGGGGGTTCGGCCCTATCCTGATACAACGCATGGCGTGTTTGTGCTTGAGGTGTTGCCGGATTCCATAGCCAGCCGCTTCGGCGTGAATGCCGGCGACCAGATTCTGGCGTTCAACCAGGCGGGGATCAGGAGCGTGGAGGATTTAAAAAAAGCGATGTCGGATGTGCGGCCGTGGGTGATCGTGTTCGCGCGGTATCTGGCAAGCGAAAAACAGCGAAATCTGACGGCGGACAAAATTGGGGCTTGGGGAGCAGGCGCTCCTCCTCCGACAAGCCCAGATGTCATCGAGTATTTTTTCTGAATGTTTTCTGGCCTGTCGGAAAGTTTTGCAAAAACAGCGTGGTGATCAAGAAGGCGGGGCAACTGGGACTAGTGGTCACGAGTGGGAATGGCTCGGAGTGCTATATAGCCCAGGTACAGCCCGGTGGGCTGGCGGACAAAAGCGGCGTGCGTATGGGGGACGGCTTGATTGCCGTAGCTGGCGTGTCCATTCAAAGCTTGGTAAAAAGGCTAAAAGATTCTGAAGGGATTTTGCTAATCAATTTTAAAAGGCGCTGGGCATGGATAAGAAGGAGTGGATGCCTCTGTTACTCGAGAAGCTGAAGCAACGTCCGCTCAAATTGAAGCTGAGTAGAACGCACCATAGCATCGTGAAGCATGGCAGTAGTCGAGGCTTACATGTAGCCTCCCTTAACGCAACGTTTTTGGCGAAACGATGTGGCCTGTTTGAAACGCGTCGTGAATTTTGCCTAGCGAAGGCCAAAGAAATCCGGAAACTCGGGAAGAAAATGTTCCCGTTTTCAGCCATGGGACAGGTTTTTTTTGCTTAAACCGTTTCTCTGTACGACTAGTGTAAAAATTATTACCAGCGTGTGATGACGCAGGATGCTATTCTGGGGTTGGATCACGGTCCGAACATGGGCTTCGACTTCAAAGTCACGATCGAGGCGCCGCCGCCAGGGTAGACTTATTTATTATTCTTGTGTATTAAATATTCTTGTTATAGAAGCCCAGCGCTGCAAGACGACGTGGGTATCCGAGTGGCGCCTGATACGGGTGGTGGCGGGGGTGTGTTCGTGCTGGAAGTGGCGCCAAATTCTATCGCAGCGGGCAAGGGCATTCACGCGGGCGACCACCTCCTGCTGATGAACGCTGAGAAAATCAACTCCTTCGAACACTACCGGGCGCGGGCTGCAGCGACTCCGGTATAGCATGGCGGGGTGATGTCATTTTTAATGATTGAATAAAAAAAAGCGTCCGTGGGTGCTGGCTTTGGGACGGTACGTGGACGAGATGGACAAGATGGGCGGGGGGCATGGGGAGAAAATGTTGTTGAGGAAATCGACGAAGAAAAATCTCAGCATGCGCAGAAAGTCGACATCGAGCAAACCAGCCAGTACCACGGGGGGCGTTGGTTATGAGGTTACGGTGGGAGAAGTCCGCGAAAAGTGCGGGAGCTTCGACACCCGCTTCGAGGAGAAAGCCGAGCGAGCTGACGAGGTCCGGAACATCTCAAACGCTGTGAAAAAAAGTTTTTCGAACAGTGTGAAAAAAGCGAAAATACTCTCCGAGTACGGAGCTAAGGGCTTCGAGTACAAACTGGTGGTGGAGCCTGGGGGGGATCACGTCGGCATTCGGCCATTCCCCGACACGAGCAAGGGGGTGTTTGTTTTGGAAGTGCTTCCGAACACGCTCGCGAGTCGATCAGGAGTGCAGGCCGGGGACGAGTTGCTGCTATTTCACGGAGCGAGAGTGGATAGTGTCGAGGAGATGCGTAAAAAGATGGAGATCCCGCGTCCATGGATTCTCGTGTTTGCTCGCTACACCAAGGCGGCACTGCTCAGTAGTTCGGCGGCACCAAGCATGAAGCAGACTTCGTACGAGTATCAAATACGACTAGTCGAGGGCAATGCGATCGGGTGGCGGTTGGCCTCAATTAAAAACGCGAAGTACATGGAGGTGATGTTCTTGGAGGATAACGGTCTAGCCGAGCGCAGCGGCGTGGAAAAGCATGATCGGGTTTTGGCGATAAACGGCGTTGCCGTCCGCGACTACACGAAGAGTGGAGACAGGTTTTTGTGTTTTGCCATGTTCGAAATTGAGCATGTCCTTTTGATAGGGACCAGTGGCTGCCGCAGTTTTTGGAGTTGTTGAAAAGCCGGCCGTTAGAGATCCAAATGCGGCGGCACTTTGATCCCGAAGCAGCTGACTCCACCGGCAGCGAAGGCGACACTAAGGCCATGCGCCGACAACAGACCATCTTCACAAGTCAAGGTGCGCTGCTCAGACCGTCAGCATTCGACGTGCGGCGGAGCGAAATCGACCATATCATGGCGCAGGGTGACGGGCTCCTAGACTATCTTTATGAGGAGGAAGAGGAAGAGGAGGAAGCGGGAGACGTAATTTTTGTTCATAGCATAATTCCAGCATATCAGTCGCATATGGTTAGGGTTTAAAAAAAAATAGCACTGGTTCTCGGAAGAAGACGAAGCAGCAATGGGGTCGGCAGAAGACGAAGCCGCTCCGAAATGAGGCGCAGGAAGACTCTTGTCGGTGACCCAATCGCCCCTGGGCTTGTGATATTCCCGGGCCCCCCCTGTTGGAAGCAAATAGAAATGTCTCTTGGGAATTATTTTCGAAACGCTGTCGCATTGCATAGTGGTCTTCTTTTTTCATACTACTCGTGTTCGCGTGTGTGTGACTGTGTGTGTGTGATTCCTCTACGCAGCGTTTCTAGTGGGATCTACTATGTTTTGCATTGGGGTGGGACCCGTTATGTTTGTGTTTCGTCTGCGACCGAAATATTATTGCGCGAGTGTGTGCTTTCCTAAATTGCGGGAAATCAGGCAGTTTCATTTTTTTAACTAAAACAGCGGAAGCGGTTTTATACCCAGTTTTCCAGCTATAGGATTTCCAGTTATAGGAACCCAGTTTTCCCCTCTTCTCTGACATCGCATGCAGACTGAACTGGTTTTTATTGTCATTCCCCTGAGTACTATCGCCGTGACTAGGCTGCAGTTAGCGACGCAACACGACCCGGGCAACAACCCCGAACAGTTTTCAGTTTTCTAAGTATGGCGGTTTAGGAAGCTTGGACTTGCTTCTATTCTGAAACAAACACACGTAGATCTAGCGTGTGTGTGTATCTTCGTTGGGATCTCTTTGATTTCTTTTTGGTATCTCCCACTCGGCAAGATGATGAAAAAGAAGGGGTTGCTCGCCGCGAGCACGAAGACGACGAAGCGGAAAAGGGAGGAATCCGAGAAGCAAGCTGATGCAGCGGAGAAACAGAGGCTTGAGTCAAAGATGTAAATATTCAATTATGCGCAAAATATCTTGCCGTGACTTTGCGCATATTAGGGAGTGGGAGACGCTGATGGAAAACGAGCAAGTGAAGAAGCGACGAGTCGCGATGATAGAAGAAGCACAGGCCTCAAGGCAGATAGCAAGGTATGTTTTTTAAAGTTGAAGGGTTTTTTTTTGACACTTGACACAAATTCTTCCTGCAAAAGTTATGCGGACATGGAGGAAGATGATGGCGCCCAGGAAGCTATTGACGAAGAGGATCGCCAGCGTAAGCTTGCGAAAAAGTTTGGGAAGCAAGACGAAGATGACGATGACAATGACGACGGCATTGGCGCGCGGGAAGGTGCTGCGGCTGCGAACGGGAGCGCAGGTGCTGAGGGCGATGCGGACGGGGTGCAACGCAAAGCGCGGGGCACGAGAGGGAACAAAGAAGCGAAGAGGAAGAAGAAAGAGCAGAAGAAGAAAGAACAGGAGGAAGAACTGAAGCGAAAAAAGGAAGAAAAAAAGAAGAAAATCGGTATTTCTCGCAGCCCCATTTCGCAGCGGGTCCCAGCCTCTTTCAGCTAAAAGCGTTTTCCACTAAATGTAAATATTTTCCTCTCAGATGGCGATCCTGATCGGTATCTGACAGCAGCGGTTAGTGGGGAGCAGAAACCGCGGAAAATCGACACGAAGCGACTCTGTAAGTACCGGGACTTCGATGAGCCCGAAGATCTTCGAGCGAAATTTGAGGGCAATTTCCGCCAAACAGAACGCGAAGTTGCGGGATACGACGATTTGTAATTCTGGCAGATGACACTGGGGGTTCTTGCTGGTTGTTGGGCATGATGGGTGGCCACCCTCGCTAAAAGTGAGATTTGGGGCGAGAGACGTTTGCATTCTGTCTGTGTGGTGGAGAACGTGCGGCGCTACGCTGGTCAAAGGCCGCACTGTAGAAGAGACCCATCGTGTGTTTTTCCGCATTTCTTTCATTCGGAAACACGTTTTCTAGTGCTGCCTGTTCTGGAATGAACGCTTCTTTTTGCAACAAGCATCTGTTGACACAGGAATAAAGATCGGATCAGGCGTCAAAGACGTGGAGGTGACAAAGACGTGGGGCACCCTTGGAGAGCACTCCACGAACCCCCGTTCGTGAGTAGCAGTTTTCGCCATTCCGCGGTTTGGAACTTGCTGTACGTGAAAGACTCTGTGAAAAGGGTTGTTGTTTCACATAGCGGACTCGTTGAAATCAGCTGCTTCTTTGTGTTGTGTTGGGGTGTTCGTGTTTTTCGTGAGTACGCTGGGGGTTTGGGTATATGGGGCTGCGAGGAGCAGAGATGCACCCATATATTCATTTAAGGACAATCCAGTGTTCGTGTTTTTCGTGAGGTTCAGATCGAGTGAAATCTGTTTTTTGTTAAGCAACATGGGACAGCATCCAGTGGTCGGTCGGTAGATAGAATCGCATCATTTGTTTGTGGGGTGAGGTAGCAAAATTTGTTTGGAGAGTTTTCCATTGACGAGAATTGGTTTGGAAGCAAAGCACTTGTATGGTTTAGGGACCCCAATTGTCCGGAACAACTGTGAAAAAAATGAAATGTATCTCACAGTGCGAAGCTTGTGTGACGATTCGCTGGATTTGATTCTAAAATCCAATTGTGCGTCGCAAGTTTCCTCGCTGTGATCTGTTTGGCTACAAGTCTTAGTACACGCTCGGGGTAAATCAGTAGCCAACGCTGGAATTTTAGTTAGGAACTTTTTCCAAAGAGAGGAACTTTTTGAAGTGGGACCCAAAGATCTAGTCGCCAAGGCGGAAGATGGGAGGCGGCGGCAAGATCGGCGACCCGAAGGACATGGCCATTGGGTCGGTTCTGCAATGCGCGGAAGCGGCCACACTTGGTATGCCGTTCGAAGTCTGGAAAACTCGGTATATACAGAGTGGGCTGTTATATACTAGTGGGCATGGGTCCCAAAAAAACAGTATGGGTCGATTCAGAAACGAGGGTAGCGTCGAAGCTTTGGTCAACGTCTACAAGAGAAGCGGTTTTCTGTTTTCCTCCCAGACTACATGGCCGGGCTTGAATATGGGGGTTCTAATAGGTATCGGCGGTTACTGGCAAGGGACGAGTGCCAAGATGGTTGAGTCCGCGTTGAAGGGTGGAATCTTGCTCTACGCCAAAGAAGCTATTCTCGTGGGATGCGTATAAGACTCTTGTCTGGACTCCAGTGCTGGATGAAAAAAATCTCAGGAAAACGTTGGTGCGGGCAAAACGGTTTCGGGTTTGGCCGCTGGTTTCGGTGGTGGTATCGCTCAGGTCTCGGTCATGGGTCCTTGTACGTTCCTGGTTACCTGCATCGTCACTGGTTTTTCTTTTTCGATTTGCTTCGGTCCGTCATCTTTGTGGAGGCCATAGATCTATTTCAGGCGACAAGAACATGAGCGTGGCCGGGAAAATCAAGGACACCTGGGCTCAGGGCGGCATCAAGGTGGAATTGCCTTCTCAAATAGTGTTGAGAAGAGATTAGAATAAATCCTAAGGCCTTCTACCCTGGAGGAACGGCACTGGCATTTCGTCAAGGCAGTAACTGGGCTAGTCGTCAAGGCTTCACCGAATTCATCCGCGAGCGCGTCAAGGTTTTTTCAATTTACTTGGCTGAGTCGGGTCTCTAAAGATAGTTTCTGAACAGAACGCGAAGTACGGTGCCGGCGATGCGAAACTCACGAAATGGGAGGAGGCCGGATGCGGCTGCCTCGGGGGAGCATTGAGTAGAGAGTCGAGATTGCAATCCTAATTGGGCATTTTCTGAAAAATAGGTACCTGGAATCAGCCGTTTGAAGTGGCGCGTATCCAAGCGCAAGCTGCGGCAAACGAAGGAGGACCGAAGGTTTTCTGTTTGGAAGAAAACTGTCTAAATTCACCCGCTTATTCCGTTGTACTGTTTGGAAAAAACCCGCTGATTCCTTAAAGATATCAATGGTGGCGACGTTGAAAAATATACACGCTGCTGACGGCACAGCAGGGCTGTTCAAGGGAATCGTTCCGAGAATTGGACTAGGTTTACTACCCTTTGTTGCGGGAATTTATTGGACATGGAACCTTTTTTTGAAAAGGGATGTGGCAGACGCTATTTATGGTGACTGGAGCAAAAATGGTGAAGGATGCAATCGGGTAGAGGAGAACTGCCATAGTGGAGAACTGCCAGTCAAAAATAAGTTTTTGCTTGTGTCTACTTACGCATGCAAAAAAGGGGATCAGATAAGCGTTGGGTACACGCTCATTTCCGTTTTTGTTCAATTCTCGGTCCTACTTCGGACTATAATTTCGGCCCTCTTTCAGAAGTGGGCTTTGCATTGAAGCACGTTTCCTAGTCGGGGTCATGACTCACATCCGGGCCGCAAGATCATGTAGGACATGCGTACATATGCACATAAAGCTCATTGCTGTGTTGATAGATCTATGTTCCGGTCCCGTTGAAGATATTTAAACGTATACGAACAGCATACTTGATGTGCTCGCACTATGAAAACGTGACGGGGTCGGATGGGTAAAATAAAGCCTCATACTGTGCGTAGGCATGCGTCTCAGGGCTCAGAAGGAGAATTTTCCTGTTTGTCGGTTAGGACTAAAGCCAAAGTACGACCTAATTGTATGTAGCTGTATGTGGAGCCTTACTGTGACAGCGTGTAGTTGAGAAGACTGCTGTTGTTGGTAACACACCGCGCGAGCGGAAATACTCTTTAGTTCCAGCACAAGCGTGCAGAGTATCTGCCTGATGTTCAGAAAAACAGCAACACTGGTCGGGATCGCATTGTTTTGTCCTCAGCAAGGGGTCGACTTGAAATTGTCGTTGTCACGACGAATTTTTTCTCCGCAATACTTTGTGTTCGTCTTTAGGCTTTCAGGAGAGGAGACAGCTAAGTATTGACTGCGGAGAGAGACTGAGTCCAGTACGCCAGTTTAAGGGACCGTGAATGAAAATATGAATGTGGAATGACGCTAGACCCATCGGTATGCTTGATATCATTGCTTCGACTGAACGAGGCCATCAGCAGCCTATCGGGGGGAGTCAAATTTCGGCTCATCCAACTCATGTCACTGTCCATCATCATGCCGCGATGGATAATTTAGAAAGGAGTCGCGTCGGTATGGAGCAGGCCGTGCCTTTTGTTAACGGCGTTCACCCGTCAAATGTGGATTTAGCGTATAGCATTGGCGCAAGCTTTCAATCACCTCGTAGTAGTGCACCTAGTGGGCATTACCACCATACACATCACATGTCAAAGTGTGAGTACGAGTGGAATGTTCTTGCTGCAAAGGCTACGTATCCTCACCACAATGTAATAGTAATGCCGATGGTTTATAATGCTCCATTGGTGGATCGTGCGGATTCCGACTATCGAGGAGACGAGAGCTGGAGTGCGCCGTATGTCGCGGAGGCGGTTCTGCCAGGTTGATTAAAAGGTTCTTTCTCTAGTAAGCTTGCCACAAATTCAGCGTCCATAGCAGTAGCCGAAGCGGCAGGCAACCCATTGGACGACGATCAAATAGAGCGCGACCTCGCAATGGGAAGAGTGAGCATGGTATCTATGCGCAGTACTATAAAAATTGTCGGACGGGTTACTGTCGGAATTATTTTACCCAAACGCTCAGCGCGAGATCGAAGCATTTCTGAGGAGCCACAACAGCGCGTTAGGCATCGGGTTTGTGAAATAATATTGCTCGCTACGGCAACCAATTTTCCACGATTCAGGGAGCAGACTCTTCGATCGGAGATTTTAGAACGAATGCGGCCATTCAGAACTGATAACTCCCTAGTACAGCCCTGACTAAGCGGCAACCCAGACTGAGAAGCCTTGCCAAAACCTACGCACCAGTCTGCCGCGCCAGCAAGTCGGTACGCCTCGTCACACTCGAGAGTGATCTGTTCGGAAGCCAAAACGGCGCGCGCGTCGTTTCGTCAATCCCAAATAGAGTTCAATGTCTTTTCCGACACCCCGGCACCGGGTTTCCCGAATGGGTTGGGGCCCGCCGCGGTCGGAGGAACAAGACGATGACGGTCGTTGCCACGCGGTGTGCGAGAGCGATCATTCACGCCCGCGGGACCACCAGCAGGGGCCCCGAGCCACGACGATGATACTTCGTACGCACTCATATTCACAGTACACTACTAAGCTGTGACACAAGTAAACTTTCTCGGAGAGTGAGCTGATAGCTGCACGACACTTAGTTAGAACTAGCTGTTGATCCTACGATCCCAAAGCTGAGATTGAAAGAAAGAAAAGCCAAGTTAGACGGGAGGGTGGGTGGAGAAAATTTTCACCTTAAGCGTGTTAAACTTTTCAGACGCAGTCACACAGACTTGGCCCATCACCATTTTCTCTCACACAGTCATTTACTTATGAACACACAGGGAGCAGACTCTTCGAGAAGTTTTAGAACGAATGCGGAGAAGCGTGAGGAAGATAATATACAATTACGCAGTCAAGCGTGTCATTGTGTCCAAAGATACGCGGCAGATTCAGCTTCTCTTAGAACAAGCTCTGGGCAGCACAACGGACGAACAGGGTCGACTTTATAGCTCCTTTAATGAGCCTACTCGGATGGCGTCGAAGAAACCTGGCGTTTCACGATTTGACACCGGAGAGCCTCGCAAAAAAGGGGTCTCGAGATTTGATTGAGGTTTCTCACTGAGTAAACTCAATGGAGCTAGAACGGACTATGCTACCCTATCTGCAAATAATGATTTAGGTTGATGCCCTCTGGTGTACTGTTGGCTTAGACGGATGGCGGGGATTCGAAGATGATCGTGGAGGATCGAGAAACAGCATCCAGTATCACGTTAAATTGTAATTATGGTGGGCCGTACAAAATTGCACGCGGTAAGGGGACCAAAACTAGTAAACTACATTTTGAAAAGGCACATGGATTCGTGAGGGGTCTATCGCGTGTTACCGTTTGCCACTGCAATGGTTCCTTCTAATTTGTAGACGCGGTTTGCGGGGCCCTTTTAGTAAGTATGTATCCAGGATGACTTTAATATTGTGAATAACGATACGTTGCCAATTATATTGGCTTCGCTCCTAAGCGTGTTTTGGATCGTTGCTCTGAAGGCCTAGAGTGTTTCGTATTCTGGGGGCATATTGCATCGCGTTAACGTAAAGGCAGCTAGACGTCGCGACTGGATTTTGATCAAGTCGGTTTTGCGTAGTTTGTCTTTGGCGAGGGGGGCCCTCTCTGCGAAGAAATCAAGTTCTCCTCCCTGGCTTTTTAAGATAGCTTATATCGTTTATCCCTTGAGTGGTTAGGTTCGGACGTCCGACCTACAGTTTAGGACGTTCAACATGTATAGTCGACCCCACCAGACAGAGAAGAGTGGATGTATCTACTGTAACAGATTTTGGGAAATGCGGGTCTTTGATCTTATGTTGTAAATAATGAATATATATACGGCCTAGGCCGAGGAAGCTGCAGTCTTACTTGAGTCCCCAGCGTTGTGTCGCATTCATGGGAGCCCGGCATTTGTATGTGCCGCTTGCCTTTAGCCGGCGCATACTTTTAGACCAGGGGCCTATGCTTGTAATATTTCACGAAGCAGGAAGAGTGGATGCGCATCGTCACTCGTTCGTAAAAAGGGGATACACTCGACCTAGCCCGAGGAAGCTACAGTCTTACTTGAATCCCCTGCGCTGTGTCGCATTTTTGGGATCCCCGCAACTGCATGTAGTTGCAAAAGGGGCTCAGCCGGCGCAGGCGTTTGGGTAAGGGGTCTATGCTTGTAATATCTCACAAATGTGATGAAGAGACGAGATCCGCAGTAAAGGAAACTGGCTGGAAACTGCCCCTCAACACAGTGTTCGTGCAAAAGGGCCGAGGACAGGATTTGAGTCTTCACAGGGTCAGTGGCTTGAGTCCCGCCTGCGTTGGCTGCATCTTCCTGCTACTTCTGGATCTCGCTTAAACGACCTATTCTGCCTTTGGTGGATGTCCGGTTAATGGCCTACCCGGAGTGCGGTTCGCCCCGGTGACGCTTGGGCGACCCAGCAATGACTGACCTTAGGAGCTGGTTAGCTGAATAACTACTCGTATGCGACGTGCGATCCTATCACTGATATAGGGCACTCCCTAGGGCGACCTCATTTAGATAGGCTCCACAGCGCTTTGGGGGTGCAGGTAAGTAGCGGGGAACGGGCGCGGGGGGGGTTCCGGTCTTGTGCATTTGATCCTCGGGCAGCTGGGTGTTCGTCCAAAAGGGCGTTCGGGCCCCCTGAGAAGCGCGCTAGGTAGACCCCTCCAACGGGGATAAGCGGGCTAGGTAGATCCTTCCAGCCCTCGTGTCCCTCCCGCCCTGCAACGGGTCCCCCAAAAATTTCATTTTCAAGCCGCTTTTTGTTGCGTTAGCGACGACGGCATGGGTAGTCATAGGAAGATCCTGCCAGGAAAGGCGTCAGGTGGCACGGCTGGTGGTAGTAGCCGTTTTCGCTAGTCCCAGTCCGCGGCGTCGCCTCTGGCACTCTTTTCAGAAGGAAATGGGGAGCATGGTGCCTCTTCACATCCCGTCTTTTTTCGGTCTACCGTCAGTGCATGGCTTTGTCTCGGCTTCTTTGGCCCGTGTTTTTTATCGGGTTCATCGTTGGGGCCCGGTTGTTTTTTTGGGTCTGTGAGGAGCAGGGGCCCCACCCAACTAAGAATTGTGGCGCAAAGTAGTGTTCGTCTTTAGGCTTTCATGGCGAGAGACTCATATAGGGTGAGAGAGGACGAGGAAGGCCCAACAGCGTTTCAATGACCCTTTAGCATCTCGCGGTAAGACTCGACCATGCCGAGTCTTCCAGGGAGTTTTCCAGTGCCGAGTTTTCGGCGCACGAGTGCTTCCGGGGGAAAGTTGCAGCCGCTGGCGTCGACGAAGGAGAGGAAGGCACTGGAGAAGGACGCGGGTCTTATCGCAGAAGATAGGAAACGAATCGCGGCCGAGAAGAAGCGCGTGGAACAAGCATACGCGAAGAAACGAGTGGAATGGGAGCAGAAAGAAATGAATCTGTGGGCGCGAAGTCGTGAGCTAGCACGGAAAAACGACGCGATCCAGCTCAAGGTTTTAAAGTTGCAATCTGAGCTACAGAAGAGTTCCTCTTAGCATGAGGCAGCTTAATGTAACCACCGCTCTTTGTATATGAAAGGAGCAAGCAGCCCGTCTGCAGCAGATGTTAGAGCAGGTGCAAAAAAAAGAGAATCTGAAGCAAGCCGCCTCGTGTCTGAATGACTTCATCTGGTACATTCCGGCGCAGTCGAAGTGTATTATGGGGTCCCATTTCCCAGGTACGCGGATAGATTTGGGGGCAAAGCTTGCGTTTCCTTGTGTGTTGATTTGCTGTCGGAACTGCTTCGCAGCACAGACGTCGAGGTCCTCGCCGACGCTTGCAAGGCTTGTGACTCTGAGCTTGCAGGGGATTATCTCCACTACATGGCTGAGGGGATGCCGGGCGAGCTTTGGATCAAGCTCTGCAAGCTGCTTGAGCATCCGAACTACGATGTCGTGTGGCCAGCGTTTAGGTTCTCAGTTATTTTACCTTCTCTTGGCATAATGCGTTTCTAGAGTGGTGCACAACATGTTGTGTAAGCCAGGGAATGGACGCGGTGCAGAAATGAGACAAAGTGCGGTAGCATCCGGTAATTTGGTTCGTAATTTGCAAAAACTGCTGGCGCGAGCGCACGTGTTGAGCAGTGCCCCGGAGCTCGGAGACCTTGGTGCGGAAGGACAGTATGGAGGACCGGCAAGCAACGAGGAATCACGCACGAGCAAGCTAGGCTTTCGAAATTTAGTCTACGGTATGGGGGCTTTTTAGTGAATGGGCTTCTGGGGGCTGTAGGGTGATTACGAAACAGAGTGCTGCAACCTGGTCTGTGCGGTGGTGGCAGAGACGAAGGACTCGGCGCAGTCGGTGCTCGACGCTGGTCTAGTCCAGCTGCTTCTGGAGATTTACCAGGGTGAGGAGATCTGCAATCGGATCACTGATAAGATTCGCGACTGCTTCTTGGAGCTGCTGCTAAACTGTGCAACGGACGAGGAAGTTGCCTGCATTTTTTTAGGAAAGACCCACGTCGCAAGGGGATTGCATGGTTTGCTAGCGACAGAGATGCTGCGTTTGCCATGCCATCAGCCTTGGGGTGGTTTTGAGCGCGAACAAGCCGCGGAGCAGATTTTGAGTGCTATCAAACGCATCCACCCACTGCGGGCGTCGGTGGAAAGCAGCGGTTTCTTCAGTGAACTTCTTCATGTGCCTCGGGATATGCTGTGGGCTTTCCTGAGAACGTATCATCACTGTGAAAATCCACAGGAGAGCCAGTGACTATTTCTGAGAACGAATACGATGCGATTTCTAAACAGATCTGATGGAACTTTGAACTTTAGTATACAGCATCTTTTTTGGTGTTGTAATATTTTATTTTTCACTACTTGGGATTGCGGAACTGAGTTGCATACACGAGATATCGAACTACATTGTCTTGAAAAAAATCTCAACAGAGCAGCACTACATTTATGAGCAGAGCAGCACTACTAGTGCAGGTGCGGTTGTTTTGGAAAAATGTTCTGCAATTGCGAGCATATGTGTTCCGCAAAGTGGGTGGCGAAGGCTGCGTCACCTTCGCTGGGGGGAGCAGCAGGGTTGCGGCAGGGTCGCTTCAGATTTTTCGTTTACTACTATGGTTGCTAGTACCCTGTTGTCGGGTAATTCAGGACTTCGGGCTCAGGAGGCTTAGCTGCAGACAGATACTTCGCTTGGCAGGTGCACTATCTAACCCCCTTCGTGGGCTTGCTGTCTGTGAAATGATTTTGCCTCGGGGATTTTCTTCGGGTATGTGTCCGCAGGGTATGTGTCCATAGATCTTGGGAATCTGGTCCGCAAAAGCTGGGCTTCGGTTAAATTCTCTGTGCTGGGCTCATCTTCCAGGGGTTAGAATTGCACAAATAGTTGGAGCGTTATCTTCTGTATTGTCAAAAAACGCGGAAAGTCGTAAACTGGCACACGAGTCGTGAACTCGAAGTATCCAGCAGACAAAACAAATATTTGATATTACTCTCAGTTTTCAGCAACTGATATTCGTAGTGAAGAGCTGAGTGCAGCTCCGAGATTATCCAAATTTGGTAGAAGAAAATGAGTTTCGTAGTCACAACAAACGTTTTGGCAGCAGCCTTTATTCCGGGAGTCACGCATGCGTATCTGTTCCAAGTAGAAGATGGGCAAGAAGGTTTTGTGGGGAGTGCAGGGGCCCAGCAGGTATATCTTTCGTTTTTTTTGAACCGGTACTGTGTGATTTTTTTTCCAGCTTCGTGAGAAGAAGCCCCAGGGAGGATGTGAGCAGTATTTTTGCTGGGATGGCACAGCACAGTACTATGCAAAACATTGCGAGGGAGGAGGGGGCTGCGTGGAAAAGTACGAGTGCAAGAAAGACGACACATCGCAAAGGTGCAAAAAAAAGGAACGCATGGTCGGCTTCCTCATGTGTAGAAAACCCATGGCCGGCTTCGCAGTGGAGGAAGGAGCGACGTATATGCTTGGTACTCCAGGTGCAGCGAAGCAATTCTCTGGACAGGAACTTGTTAAGGATTTCTTCGAACATAGACAGCTGCCCATGCCGCAGCTGCCTCACAGTGGCTTTGCTCTAACGTATGGTTGGTCTCACTTGTTCGACCCTACAAACGCGAGACCCCTCGTTTATCAGACCGTGTATCAGCCCAAGCCAGATTCAGAGGGCAACTCCGAGTGGCCAGAGTTTTACCTGAAATTTGGAAAAGCGAATATCGTTTTTCAGGTGCGTTTCTCGGGAATCGGCTCTGATACCAAGGATTTCTACGGTATACAGCCTTATGGGGACGAAAAAAGCATGAAGGGCGACTGGATCTTCGCAATTGGGACGATCAGATCCTCGTTTCCAGTAGAAGGTGGTTCTGGCAGAGATGAACTCATTCAAAGAGATGGATGACGGTAAAGGGGGGAAAAACGATCCGGAGTGCGACAATTGCAAAGATGCCGATCGAAAATGGTGCCGTGGAGAAGACAGTTGGAATTCCAGGTTAAGGAACCATTGGGGCTATTGGGGGAAATGGGAGACAAAACATGCATGCAGTGCCAAAAAAGAAGACTTTACGGCGGCTTTGCAGGGGAAGGTAGCGAATGCAGTAGTTGGTTGGTACGATACGGATAGAAAAGAAACTGTGCAAAAAAATGATTTTCGCGTCTTCGGCGTTTCCCAGAGGTTGAAAAACATTCTCGAGAAGTTTGCTGACCGTCAAGGTATTTCCAGTTGATTGTTTAAGTGTCCATGGCGGTTTTCTGCACTAGGTGAAACGCCGGAAGCTAATGTATCGTGGAAATCCGGAGACTACGCTAACTGGATGGTGGCAGTAGACCCTAAGGTGCAATTGCAGAACAAGAAGGAGAATAGCCGCAAATGGATGCAGACGCTAGACGAGGAAGCTCACAAAGAAGCAAACAAGAAGCCAACAAGAAGCTCAGGTAAATAAGCGGGAGCCCTTCCACTTGGTCCCAGCCAAGGATATAGTTTTTAAGTGTTTTTTTTGGCCCTGTCGTGTATATGTATGCCGTTGAACGAATTGGACCGAAATTAGCGAAGAAGTGGGAGAGCCGTCATCAGTAGAGAAAACTATTGCCAAATTCTATGCACGCTATGGAGATTCTTGGCCAGCAGATGACCTTTACATGGAAGATCCAGATGAACGGAAAGAGACCTCGGATATGGATTCTTCAGCCGTCGAGGCCTTGCATGGTTAGATGGTGAAGAAGGGTGAGGGCACTACCGCTTGGTTATCCAGTATTGCCTCGGATTTTTCATTTCAGTTAAATTTTTTCGAGTGGTATGTGGGGACCAGTTTCGTTTTATACAGAGCCGATCAAGCAGGCGGGAAGTGGAAAAATGGTGGAAAAACGGGCTGCGAAAACAAACACTTGATAGAGTAGTGAAGCTTCCATCCATTCGAAGAAACGTCGGAACTTGAATATTTAGCGATTGTCGATATGAAAAACATCACAGGGACCACCGTTTGTTTTAGCCTTTTATGTTATTGGCTCGATTTTTCAGTATAGCTGATCCTGGCGTTTGTGAAGACAGAAGCGAAGCCTGAGAAAGACGAAGCCGAAACACAAAAACCCTGCTATTCGTAACGCAGAACAGAACTGTGGCGTGACGTGCAGTGTAAGCAACTATGGTGTTCCAAGCCGGCAAGGTCCCCCCCCACTGTGGCTAGTACATTTGAACAGTCGGGCTTTTGTCGGGTGCAACTGTGAAGTAGTCAACGGTCCAGTCGCCGGCTGGAAATGGAAACTTGTCGGCAGCCTGGAAACATCTTGCCGAAATCTTGTTTTTTCACGCGTGCTCTGTTCGCTAAATTGAATTTGCGGTCGCACGGTTCGGGTTGGGTCCCGTGGCGCGTAGTAGTAGTTTCCTAGGATTTGTTGTCCACCCCGGCGACCCCGAAATTTATCGCGCTGTTTCCAAATTTCGAATTTCCAATAATTTCCAAAAACACTCTTGCCCGAAGCCAATTTTTTTTCCAAAAATTTCCAGTCGCAAAAGTTGCGTTTTCATGTGGACATAAGAACCCCAAGACATTGTTTTGTGTGCGATTTTTGTGGCGGAAAAGCTTAAAAAAATGGGGCCAAGTCGCAGATCTCGCAGCCGACGAAAACATCGATCACGAAGTCGACGGAAAAATAGTCCGAAGCGGAGAAGCCCTTCGACGCGGACGCGGAGAAAGAGAAGCCACTCACCTAAGCGAAGGAGCGGTCTGACGAAAATGCTTTTTGAAATTTGTTTATGTTTTTGAAAAGGTGAAAGAAAGAGGAAAAGATCGGAGGCGAAAAAGCGCAGCACCAGCAGAGCCCGTAAGGATAAAGTGCCGGAGAAAAAGAAGCGTGGATTCTTCAGTGGTATTTTCGTCAACGGGGTGTGTGTGAAATTTTTTCCCAAAAATAGAGAGCTCGTCAGACCGCAAAAGCGCGTCCCGGTCGCGACGAGAAAAGGAGGGTCCCGATCGACGAGAAAAGGAGGGTCCACCGAAGAAAACATCACGATCAAGAAAAGGAGGGTCCCGATCGCGAGGGGGGGATGCGAAGCAGAAACGGAGCAGATGGTCGGACGAGGAAAGTCGGTCGCGTTCGCGGGAAAGGAAAGAAAAATTGGAAAAATCCGCCGCAGAGAAGAGGGACCGCAGTATTTCCCAGTGAATCTATATGCAGGCATTTGGCGTGCCATCTCTCGGCATTAGGTATGGATCGACGCAAGCGGAGGCGCTCTTCCTCGTCAGATGTATCGGAAAGAACTCGTAGGAGGCGAAAGGAACAAGCAGAAGCAGAGGAAAAGGAAATCACGGAAGTTGTCTCCAAATTTTGCCCCAAGTATGTGTGTGGCTCTGGGAATAGTGGTATTGGGCTGCCCTGATAATAGGTATGACGCGAGAAACAAGCGTGTGGCGATTGTGTTCAGGGGCTTGCCAGGGTGTGGGAAAACGACGGTCGCGCACATGTTGCAGTTCATGCTGGCGGGTCGCGTGGTCGACTACGACGAGTGCGTGAAGAAGTACCTGAAGAGACTCGAGCCGGACGAAGCCTGGCTGGAAGAGCTCAAGCAAGCGGTCCAGTGGAAGGAGAATCGGTTTTTCACACATAGTGGATTTTCCCGTAAAATTGGTTTCGTATAAAAACAGATTCATCTACATCGTGCGGCCGCACAAATTGCGGGACGAGCGCAGCATGCTGGAAGACGCGTTACAAGACTTCAAGGACCAGGGTCGATATCCCTGAAATTTTTTCAGAGTACATTTCTCTTCTTATTTCAGGTGGCAAGCTAATGCTGGTGGACTTCAAGCATGACGACGACCCCAAGGAGGGCTATTGTGGCGCACACATCGCGGCGCTGGCAGAACGGATTAAGAAGCGCGGGAATGCGCACGACACGTTTCACCCCGGCGACTCCGGAGACAATCTGCAGAAATGCCGAGAACATATCGAGAAAGTGGCCGAGTAATTATCAAAATTTGTGGGTTGACAGATCAGGCCGGATCCTACACAGATCCGTGGAGCACCCGACAGCCGCGGAGATTCAGCGGTGGGAGTACCTGCTCCCGGTGTCCGCGACCGGCAGCGTGATGACGCAAGGTAGAGGCCTTATGACATGTGCTAGGATTACTGGTGGAAAAATGAAATTGGTCAGCGACGGACGTGGTGGCCGCGCTGCGGGCGCATTTGAAGGACCAGATTTTTCCGGAAACGATGCCGAAGGACGCGCTGGCTTCCGAGCTGAAAAAAGCCTGGGACATCCGCCAGCAACACGAACGCAAGTGGCGCGGCGTGAGGTAGCATGGTGTGGCACTCGGTAATGTTCTAGTCGGCATGTTTCCAATAGGGACGACATGTTATGCACGAAGTGCGGGGTGGAGGGGGGCAACGACCTAGTGAACATCACCTCGGTTTTGCGCGCGGAGCAGGGCCAGCGCAGTCAGAAGAAGGAGACCAAGCTCTGTACTCTAATATTGCCGATACTTTTTCAGCCATATGGAAAATAATGCTATATGCCGTTTTGAGGACTATACGTTTATGAGACACTTATCTCTGAGGTCGGGAGTGCTGGACGGCGTGGGATAACGAACGGAAGGAGCAGAAGAGACAAGAGGCGGAGGCGGAGAAAGAACGGCTGGAGAACGAGACGCCGAAGCCGTTGTACTGGGAGGTGCGCTTGCCCCAAGCGGTGCAGAAGCTCGTCGCAGGTCTTAATTTAAGTCAGCCGTGAAGGTGGAGGGACCCTTTTGAGCAACCTCTGATCTCTAGGAAAGCTGCCGGCTGGGGTGAGGGCTGTGGCGGAGCCGCACGTGAAACTGGTGCAGATCAAGGAGGAGATGGATGACGAGGCGGAGCACCTGAACGAGGCTCTGAGCGCGATGGACGGCGAGAACATAGATTGCAGCATCAACAAGATCATTGTGATGGGGGAAATGCTGGTGGTGGGCGCGGTTATCTTCGAAAACGCCATCCCCATGGTAGACCAAGACCGCGCGCATGTGTTGCTGGGGTTGAAAGAAGGTATCTCGCCTGAACTCAGCACCGAGTTGATGAAGCTCATCGAAGAAAAAACGTCCGAAGAGTTGACGGAGAAAAACATCTGGGTCGTGCCGCTAAAAAAGCCTAAACTCTTCCAAGGCTACTACAATCTGAAGAAAGTCGTTGCCAGTGAGTGCAATGAGTAAACAATGGGAAATTTTTCAGAGATTGAGATTTGTTGTATGCTGTGTTCTGGCTGCGGAATGTACTGCAGTAGAGAGACGGAGTACTGCTAAAGGAGAGAGCGGATTAATTTTCAAGATGGCTCAAACGCCCAGAGGGAAAGAGAGAAGAAACTTTTTGAGCAGAGTATGAATTAAAGCTTCCCAGTATAGGATATTCAAAGCTACAGAGTTTGAAAACGCTGTGACAGCTTGCTGCCTTGTGTGGAAAAATCGGTGTGAAAAAGAACTTGAACTGGCACTCGCGGAGTTTGGACCGACAACTAGCACAGCTGAAGATGGGTACTCAGCATTTCCTCCCCCAAGATTTGAATTTTTCTTTTCTTTTTATAGACGTGTTGACGCAATCTCGCATCCGGGCTGAAGAGGGGTTTCTGAAGGAGGACACCGTTTTGAAGAAGGCGACGCGGGTGGCCGAGGCGGGCTTCCTGGTTCTACCTCCAGTGAACGATGTCACAGTTTTGCAGAAGATAGTTCGCGAGAGGTTTGCTTTTTTTAAAAGACACCTGGGCATGCCAATCTGGGCATGAGCATGCCAGATCCCTGTGTGAGGTGGGCATGGTACAGGCTCGGGGCCAGAACTGCTCCCCTTGGGTCGACCTGGCTCCCGACTGGGTGGGGTGCATGGTGATGTGAGTTGTTTTAGTTGTTTGTTGTTGGACGCGGTCTAGAGTTCGTGGCGAGGGTGACCTGCTGTGCCCGGCGCCCAGGGCTGGTAAGACACATTACGCTGGCATCTAAGGCCGGTGCATATGTGTGCTATACAATAAACGCAAAGCTGTGGCTTGAGCCTACGGGCCCCCCGTCTGTTGCCCCTTGGTTACAACATAGCGGTGCAGAGGCCCAGCTTAGCTGACTAGGAAAGTAATATGGGACCCAATCAGTTTGTGGAATACTATGGGACCCAATTCAGTTTGTGGAGTTGCACCGAGCTGTTTGCGGCGTGGGTGGCGTTTCTGCAGGGACACGGCTTCACGAAACCGGAAGCGCAGGTATATCTCCCGGGCCCCCTTTGGAACAATTTTCATCTCTGATTTCATACACAGAGCCCCGAGTACCACACGGAAAGCGTCTTGAAAGCGTTTCTCGTCAATGCGATTGCGGCGAAGCCCGAGTTGAACGAGTTGATCAAGAAACGGGTGAACGAGGTTAAATCACTGTTTACATGCACAGGTTGGCCGGCTTCTTCAAGGTTGACTTCTTAAAAAAGCTGAATTCTCCAGACGACATGAGTTGCGAAGAATCCACGGAGGAAGCCAGCGGCTCGATGAGCTTGACGCTGGAGGAGTAAGTGCATGACACTGGAGGAGGAGCTGTAGGCTGTAGCTAGTTCCTCACACTCATTTAATACTAGATTTAGTAAATCTAGTATTCAGCAGTGTAGTTCTGCACAATTTTCGCTGTATGATTATTGACAGAGCGCACGTGCTTCAACTTTTACGTCGTATCGATGGATTAATCCGATTGATCGATACGATGAGAATTACACGTACTACGGTGATTTCGAGTCTCCATACTCAATTCCACGTTCCAGGGGCTATGGGATCGTGGCATATTTCTGACTCAAGATGAGCCTTAGTCAAGGCTGTCCTTGTACTCTGTCCTTGTACTCTCTATCACCGTCATACTTAGTGCGATCACTGGACCATCCATCAGATCACTATCCATTAGATCGCTGTATATTAGTCTACCACAGAATTGTTATGGGAGTATTACTAGTGTAAAACTTATGCGAGTATTCTTTGTATCACTAATAGCAAGTAGAATGACTGTACTGCTGATAAAGGGAGCCTTGGGTTGTACTATCGAAGTAGATCGTACTGCTCATCAACTATGATAGCAAGATCCCGCCAAAATGCTTCGTAGTCAAATCGTGCTAATCGTGCTAAGGCATCTGCCGATTGACAAAGCCTATGCTCGGCGAAATATTCCGTTTTGTGTTGTAGCTTCTTGAAAGAATAAGAACTAAGACCACCCTGGCAGCTGAGTGTTCCTTTTTTGTGACTTGGGCCATGTGACTTGGGTCATGGGGTCCTTCCTTTCGGTGGCTGGGTTATTTTTTTTTGTTGGAGAGCAGCTTTTTTTGAAACTTGGAATTTTTTGGTGGAGAGGATTTTTTGTTGGGCGTTGTTTTAGACTTGTTGACATTGACCTTGGACACAGCTTGAATTAGTCCCCCTTGATTGAAGCAGTAAGATTTTTGGCAGAAAGTATGGAGGTAAAAAGCACGGACGTCGGTCCGACAGAAAGTACAGAGGTTGGGCCGACCTTGCTGCAGCAGTCGAAAAGCACCGACTCATCGAAGCGAGCCTCGTATTCCTTTTTTCACACAGCCTCGAGTTTTCAGTTTGTATGGGTAGGAGCCCCATCCATGGACGGGGTCCGGCGCGCGACTTGTCGGGGCTCGCGCGGTTGCCGCTAGCGCCGCCAGCTTCTGAGGGGCCCCGAAAATCCCGCATCAGGAAAAAGCCCGTTCACCACACTACCGCAATATTGAAAAAACCGAAATGGGTGGACCTGGCGAAGCGGTTTGAGGCGGGGTGTTTTGTGGACCCGAGTTTGAAGCGAGCATGTGAAGATGCCCCCCTTGCCGAGCAGGAGAGAGAAGAGGAAGAGACCGCGGGGCCGCAGAGTAGAGCCTCGACAGCTAGGAAATTGTTGAAAGAGTATCGCATGCTCCGTATCGGCGGCATCGCCGTGCGCGACGTGAAGAAACGTACGGGAAATTTTTTTAGACAAGTAGTTTTTGTGAAAAACTTTTGAAAAAGCTCCGCGGAGGTCGGTGCGACCGAAATGCAGCGACAAGGCCGACATCCGACGGCAGCGGAACCTGGACCAACTCTACGAGCAGCAGCAAATATCGTCAGATGATGAAGGTGATGCTATTACCGGCATCAAGGTGCGAAATTTCAATCTTAGGGACGCAGAAAGACTCCAGCCTGGTCGACTTGAGAGGCGCCGGGTACGCTTCGGACAGCGGGTTCGTGGGTTTCACGTCTTTCGAAAACAAACCCCGACCGCGGCGATTCCTGTGGAAACGGAAGAGACCGCAGCAGAAAAGGAAGCTTTGTCTTGGCCCCGCCCGGAGTCGGTCTGCGGAAGGGGCCGCCGAGAGGAAAAGGTCCACTTCTTCGAGAGAACTATTAGTATGCTCATAACAATAAAATATGTATAGGCAGCTGGAGCGGTATGAAGCGGACCGTGCTATGCGGAAGAAGCTGATGGGTCGGTTTGAATGTCGGGAACTGAAAGTCGAAGACCTGCAGGTGGACATGTCTGCAGTGCACGACATCACCGAAACGCTATTCCAGCGCCAGTTGGTGCTGAACAGGGAGAAGGCAGCGGCCGCAGTACAAAAAGAAGCAGAGGAGAAGAAGAGTAGTGAGGAAGAAGAAGGGCCAGAAGGGCCATTTCCGGCGAAGCAGGTAAGGTCCCAACCGGGTCCCAAACTCCACAGGTTCGTGAATGTCAGGTGTCTATCAGCCCGAGCGCGCTGCCAAAGTCGGCTTTGCCAAAGTCGGCCCTGCCAAAACCGCGCGCCTCGTCGCCAGCCAGACTGATTGACAAGAAGAAACTGAAGCCCTTCCTGTGTGGCCGGCCGTCGAGCGGTATGGCTGGGTCTCGTGGCATTGGGGAGCTGTCGTTCGATGAGAGCTGGTCCATCACGTTATCGAAGAGACTGCGGGGCCGCATCAGCGCGTCTGACGACGACGCCGACGACAATGCCCCCCCAGCGAAGCCAGGTAGGACTCACTTCCATCAGTACCCCACGGTAATACCAAAAGTATTAGGTACATCCCGCACGCTGTGGAGTGCGCGCGGGCAGCGTCGCAGAAGCACAGCAGCCGGCGGCGACGACGACTTGGCGAGGTCTTATTTTAAATGAAGTTGTCTGACTACTTTTTTATTAGACGGCATCCACGTCGGCCGCACAGCGTCTGTGGGGCGAGCATGGGTCGTGAGAGGAGGACGAACTTGACCAGGAAGGTGACACTCGCAACCTACATGTTCTGCGGTCTGCGAAACGGTCTTGTGATGCAAAAAAACTTTTGCGCTTCGCAGTTTGGGTCAAAAATCCTGGATAGGGTCATGCCCAATAGGTGCGGAGGAGTCGCGGAAGTCTTTGTGCACGGGCGGGCAGGGTGTGTTTTTCAACAAAGCCGCAGCCCAGGACGTGGCTGGAGGCGAAGTGGAACTGGATCTGAAGAATCCCCGGCTCTCTCGGCGCAGAAACGCGATCGTTTCACATGCTTAATATACTCGGTTCAAAATAATTATAGTCGGCAACCCCTAGGTGCTGAGCCGCATCCACGCGAACGCGGCGGTGTCGATGTTTGAGTGCTACCACCCGAAGAAGGCGGAGTTGCTGAAGAAGATCTGCGTGTTGGGCGGCAACATGGAACGCAGCTTGCAGGAGATCCAGGACGCCAAAGAAGAAGAAGAACTGCAATTGCGGTTCTACGTCCCGGCCGACGTCGAAATAGAGACGGAGGAGTTGGGTCCGATGAAGACGGCTTTTGACAAGGTCTGTGACGATGTGGGCATCATCACCCGCCGGCAGATGCGGCAGTTGTTATTCGACGTGTTCGGGATCATTCCGCGAACGCAAGAGGAAAAGATCGAACTCACCCATTTCATCATGGAGCGTTTGGAGTACTCGTTCGTAGAATTCGTCACCGTCGCAGTCAACTTGAAGAAACAACTCATCAACAGTCAACAGCAGCGTCTGCGCGAAAGCTTCGACCGCTTCGACACCGACGGGAGTGGAGCGCTAGGTTTTCTTTCTAGTTTGGGGGGATGTTTGGGGGGATTTTTTTTGAAACAGGTGTGGACGAAGTGTACGCGCTACTGGTGCATATGGGGTTGTTTTCGCAGGATCCGACGATGGTACATATACATACATTCGAGCACCATCCAACTCAGTCCAATTTCTACCCCCTTAGTACAGCTGCTTGCCCCTCACGCCAGTGGGGTCCCTTTCAACTGCATACCTCCGTGGGGAACCCGAGGGACCGCTTGAACCCAGGACGGCGTGTCTGAGTGCGGCCCTCGTACGGGTGGCTGACTCGGAGTCGGAAACTCATTTCGGGCTCGTACAGACGCCCTAGTCACGCTTAGACGATGTTGTTTCCACCCCTGTCGGAGCTCCCTACCCTGCGTGACCCTGGTAGGGCCATCCGACATGGGCCGATGATGTACCTCTACTCGCGGGCTGGAGCGAGTCCCCTGTTGAACTGCGGGTGACAGCCGGCCGAAAGCTCCCTGCCAGTCGAGCCCCGAGAAAGTTACCCCTCCCCGGGCTCGAACCCGTGCCAATTAAGCCATACTAGCAGATACCGACGATGGTATATATATCCGAGGTACATATATCCGAGGAAGAAGAGCGCGGGAGGATTCAGGAGCTGATTAACGAGTTCGACGCTGACGGAAGCGGCGAGATCGAGTTTGAAGAGTTTCACCAGATGGTGGCGCGGACCAGAGAGATCTTGTGCATGAAGTTGCTGAAAGAGCAGCAGCGTATCATCGACGAAGAGCAAATACCACATAGCACACTAGCGCATTTCTCGTCGGTGAGTGGGGAAATCGTCACGATCTACAACACTTTTTATCGGTATTTGCAGAACTTCGGCTCCAGGTGCATAGTGGTGAACAAGGACTGGATTAAGGCCGGTTGTAAAGAAATCTTCGCCGTGCTGTGTGACGGGGGCTTCCCCTTCCACTGCAAACCGCATCAGATGGCGGTATTTTCACTTTTTCGATTTTTTAGACTCTGGACCCAACAGGTGATGGATCTGCTGAAGCAGATGTTCGGGTATAAGGAGACGGACGCGGTATCGACGGCGTACTATTTCGGTTTCGCGAGCTATCTGAACTTGGTGATTGAGATTCGCAAAGAAATCGCGACGCAGAACCACGACGAGCTGTGGAAACTGTTTAAGCGGTACGACGTGGACGGCGATCAAGAGCTACAGATGCCGGAAATCTCCAAGTTGCTCGACTGGTGCAACTGTCTCCCCCGAAGTCATGATGAGCAGAAGGAGATTGTGTGCATGCTGGATGAGATCGACGAGGACGGTTCCGGCACGATCAACTTCGAGGAGTTCAAGAACCTGACTTTGAAGATAAAAGAAAAGCAGCTGGTTGCGCAGCGGTTGAAGGAGCGGGAGTGCGCTCTCACCCACGGGATCTCGGAGATGGAGCTGTTTAAGCAGCGAGAAGCGTTCTACACGCCGCTGCCAGGCGAGTCTAATTCGGAGCTGCTGGGTGATCGTCAGTTGGATTTCAACGGGGTGAGGAAGTTATTCCGCAAGTTTGGTTTCATCCACATACCGTTGGAAACGATCGAGGAGCTGTTCGATGAAGTCGACGATGACAAGTCCGGCTTCATCGAGTTTACCGAATATTTATACCTCTACAAGATCATCAACGACCCCAAATACCAGCGGCCTGGGACCTATCAAGGCCAGGGGTCCCATCAAGCGCATGGAGGACAATTGGGTCTGAGCAACTCTCCGGCCATGGGAGTCGGCGAAGAGAAAGGTCTTGGGGGGCATGCTGATCGAGCCTCCGTACACACCATTAAGTGGGCCTGAGGAGTCGAGTCATCAGGGGGTTTTCGTAAATCAGTTTTTTGAGCGAATGCGAAGCATGGAATGGATTTTGGGAACAGTTTTCGAATGGAGTAACCCAGCGTTTTTTACTGAATTTTCGTATACGTGTTGGAAAAGAAAATTGAAGCGTAGTTTGTGTTGAAGTTTTTCTGAGTTCACTTAAGTAGTGGTATCAGCGATGTCTAGACTCTTGTCAATAGTGGCTGGGCCGAGTCGATGCTGAGGCTCATGTCGATTCCTCTCAATGTCAATGTGTTTCTCCATATCCCTGGGTGTTCGTACAGCCATATATGATATAGAGTATAACACTTGGATCCAGCCAAGCCTCTTATGAGAGGGGACCCAGGCGAGGGAAGTAGTAGTTTTTTCAGTGGGACCCATTCTAACTAATATATGCTTACGATGAGAAATTGTAGAAAGAGAGAAGCTGAAATAGTAAAGATGGTGGGATCCATGCGGAAGTGGGCGGTGCTCGGCCTGGTGTCTGCTGCCGTACTCACGGCGGTGGTGGATGTGAAAGCAAAGAAGAAGAAAAAGAAGAAAGACCCACGGGCTCATACCAGCATCATTTTTCATGACATCGTAGTGGGACGCGGTGAGAAAAAAGGTCCGTGCTAGTTTGGTTCACTTTGGGCCGGCCCGGCTCGATGTATCTGTTTGGCCAACGATTTGGCGATTCTTTTTAGGGCGCATCGTGTATGGTTTGTTTGGGAACACGACGCCGAAAACCGCGGAAAACTTCCGAGTGTTGTCCACGGGAGAACTGGGCACGCGAATAGTCAAGGACGCCATCACGAGGAAGGAAAAGAAAGTAAACGTCCGTTGCGTTCTTGGTTTTCCATCAGTGTGGCTTGGGGGCAAGAATACTTAGGTGCTCTTCGGCTACTGGAAAAGTAGGTAGTGTAGCAAGGGCTGCCCGTTCTCAAGTTCTATAGTCCGGAACAAGAGAATCCTCGACAGAAATAATGCACTTTTCCTGGAAATGGCGTTCTGCTCTGGCATGAACGGCGGCTCCGGCAATGGCCGGGAGCAGACCTCGTACTGTAGTCCCGCTTTCCGCTACATATGCGCCATGTCAGGAAGTTCCGAACCTGCTGTAGCGGTGGTACATGTCTGTGCGCTCCCGTCGCAAACTCTTCCGCGACCTGCGTGCTTTCCGATGCAAAATATCACTTCAACTGTTTTCCTTCCACTTAGCCTGCCGATCGTACGGTGCAGCAAACGGACTTCCATCTTCTGAGCCACCGGGGCCACCGATTCCTCTCACCTCTCCCGCGCGCCCAAAATTAGTGTTCATGGAATTTAGGTGCACTTCGGCTACAAGGGATCTATCTTTCACCGCATCGAGAAGGACTTCGTTATTCAAGGCGGGGACTTCACCATGGGAGACGGCACCGGAGGATGGTCGATTTACGACGTGAGATTCATTTTTTTGTCACAATTAGCAAGGTTTTTTCTCTGACTGTACATCGGTGCAAACAGACGGAGAAATTTGAGGACGAGAATTTCGAGTTGAATCACGACAGGCCCTACCTTCTCAGCATGGCAAACAGCGGTTATTCTTTAGACATTTGGCTGTCGAAATAACGCATTTTCTTCGTCATAGCATCTCGATGTTAGCGCATCCTCGTTAAGTCTTGTTTTTCCATATGCGTAGAAGACATGCAAAAATTTCAGTGCTTTCTGACTTCTCATTTGCTTTCGCGTTTCTTGTTTGTGCATCTCTTTCGACGATTGGGCGTCGAATTTCCAATTTTTCTCCGTCACAGAATCTAGACAGTAGTGCATCATCGTTTAGTAGTGCATCATTGTTATCGCTCATTCGTAAAGCATATCGAAAAGTTTCAGTTCTGTCTGACTTCTCATTTGTTTGTGCATCTCTTTAGACGTTTGGGTGTCGAATTTCCGATTTTTCACCGCCGCAGAATCTCGATGCTAGCGCCTCCTCGTTAAGTGTTGTTTTTGCATATGCGTAGAAGACATACAAAAAAAATTCAGTTTTTTCTGACTTCTGATTTGCTTTCACTTGTCTTGTTTGTGCATCTCTTTAGACGTCTGGGTGTCTAGCTTCCGATTTTTCTCCGCCAAAGAATCTAGATAGTAGTGCATCCTCGTTAAGTTTTGTTATCGCTCATGCGTAAAGCATATCGAAAAAATTTTGACGTCTCATTTGTTTTCAGTTGTCTTGTTTGTGCATCTCTTTAGACGTCTGGGTGTCGAATTTCCGATTTTTCACCGCCGCGGAATCTTGATGTTAGCGCCTCCTCGTTAAGTTTTGTTTTTGCATATGCGTAGAAGACATACAAAAATTTCAGTTTTTTCTGACTTCTCATTTGTTTTCACTTGTCTTGTTTGTGCATCTCTTTAGACGTCTGGATGTCTAGTTTCCGATTTTTCTCCGCCACAGAATCTAGATAGTAGTGCATCCTCGTTAAGTTTTGTTATCGCTCATGTGTAAAGCATATCGAAAAAATTTTGACGTCTCATTTGTTTTCAGTTGTCTTGTTTGTGCCTCTCTTTAGACGTCTGGGTGTCGAATTTCCGATTTTTCACCGCCGCAGAATCTCGATGTTAGCGCCTCCTCGTTAAGTTTTGTTTTTGCATATGCGTAGAAGACATACAAAAATTTCAGTTTTTTCTGACTTCTCATTTGTTTTCACTTGTCTTGTTTGTCCATCTCTTTAGACGTCTGGGTGTCTAGTTTCCGATTTTTCTCCGTCACAGAATCTAGATAGTAGTGCATCCTCGTTAAGTTTTGTTATCGCTCATGTGTAAAGCATATCGAAAACATTTTGACGAATCATTTGTTTTCACTTTTCTTGTTTGTACATCTCTTTAGACGTTTGGGTGTCGAATTTCCGATTTTTCACTGCCGCAGAATCTCGATGTTAGCGCCTCCTCGTTAAGTTTTGTTTTTGCATATGCGTAGAAGACATACAAAAAATTTCAGTTTTTTCTGACTTCTCATTTGTTTTCACTTGTCTTGTTTGTGCATCTCTTTAGACGTCTGGGTGTCTAGCTTCCGATTTTTCTCCGCCAGAGAATCTAGATAGTAGTGCATCCTCGTTAAGTTTTGTTATCGCTCATGCGTAAAGCATATCGAAAAAATTTTGACGTCTCATTTGTTTTCACTTTTCTTGTCTGTGCATCTCTTTACACGTTTGGGTGTCGAATTTCCGATTTTTCACCGCCGCAGAATCTCGATGTTAGCGCCTCTTCGTTAAGTTTTGTTTTTGCATATGCGTAGAAGACATACAAAAAATTTCAGTTTTTTCTGACTTCTCATTTGTTTTCACTTGTCTTGTTTGTGCATCTCTTTAGACGTCTGGGTGTCTAGTTTCCGATTTTTCTCCGCCACAGAATCTAGATAGTAGTGCATCCTCGTTAAGTTTTGTTATCGCTCATGCGTAAAGCATAACGAAAATTTTTTGACTTCTCATTTGTTTTCAGTTGTCTTGTTTGTGCATCTCTTTAGACGTTTGGGTGTCTAGCTTCCGATTTTTCATCGCCACAGAATCTCGATGTTAGCGCTTCCTCGTTACGTTTTGTTTTTTCATATGCGTAGAAGACATGTAAAAAATTGCAGTTCGTTTGTTACGATTGATTTCTGGCGAATTTTCGAAAAGGTCCGGACTCGAATGGCTCTCAGTTTACGATCCAAATGAGGAAGACGTCTCATCTGGATGGCAAGCACGTGGTATTTGGGGAAGTTCTCGAGGGCTTCGAATTTGTGAAGCAGCTGAACCAACTCGGTATCATGCGATTTTCGCAGAGTTATTATGAGGCAAACATTGAAAATAGGAACGAAGAGGGGCAAACCATTCTCGGTTGTGAAGATCGTGAACTGTGGCGAGCTGGATGAAACGTGGAACGCGTCGGACCCCTGGGCTGATCTATAAAAACTCCCCCTCTAGAGTATGAGTCGATCGACCATTGAGTTTCTTCTGTATAGAACGAGCCGTTGTATGAATTGGTTTTGGAAAGATATGCTGCTGAAGACTACGACAGCATTTTCGGGTGAAAAAATAGAGATGATGAAAAAATATCTCTCTGAAATCCATGGCTTAAAGCCTTGAAATAGTGGTACAGGTTCGTAAATTGCGGGTGTTCTTGTAATGCGAACAGTAGACTCATCAGCCCCCTGAAACATCAGTCCTCTGAAAACCGATTTTTCGCGCAAAATACGCCAGTTCCAGCAGCCAGAAACTCCCCCCTACATTTTCGACGCGAATTCTTCCAAGAAAATGCTTGTTCATTGAATCGGCCCCGGAGGGTGAAATCCAATACAGAGGGCATTCGATAAGGATCCACAAGGCATTTGATAAGATGGTGGTACGTTCCGTGTTGGGGTACGTGGCGTTCGTGGTGGTGTTGGGCGTTGTAAACAAGGCGGATGCAAACGAAGAGAACCCCCCGGTAAAAAAAAAGAAAGGCCCGAAGATAGATCGTCGCTGCTGGTTCGATATCGACGTCGACGATGAACCCCTAGGAAGGATAATGATGGGTATTTTGCTTAGGTCTGGGAATTAGACTGACCTCAATGGGTCCCTGCCAAGGTCTGTACGGGCGAACAACACCAAAAACAGTGGAGAATTTTGTAGTGTTGTGCTCCTGCGCCATCGACAAGCCAGGACTTGCAGGGAAGAAGATGTGCTACCGCGGTTTTTTATTTTCCACATTATTACGTTTCAGATAATTTCCATTTCAGGAAGTACTTTCCATCGCATCATCCCCAACTTCATGCTGCAGGGAGGCGATTTCACAAAAGGTTTACATCATGACGTTTTCTGGGTACCGGAAAACGTGATTTTTAGGGAATGGCACGGGCGGCGAGTCGATTTACGGCCCGCGGTTTGACGACGAGAATTTCAAGCAGAAGCATAAGAAACCGTTCCTGCTCTCGATGGCTAACGCGGGGAAGAACACGAATTCATCCCAATTCTTCATCACAACGGTCTGGAGCAGTACACACAGTTCGTCGGGGCCCCAGTCGAATTTTTTAGGTGAAGACGCCGTGGCTGGATAACAAGCACGTGGTGTTTGGGGAAGTGGTTGAGGGCCAGGTAGCACTAATGGGGACGGGTCCCACGATTGGGGAAAAATTGTGTGAAAAGGACATAGTGAAGAAGATTGAAGCCTTGGGCACCCAGGGGGGCACGCCGCAAAAGACGGTGAAGATCCGGAACTCTGGGGTGCAAGCGTTGTCGAAAGCCGGGACGTTTATTGACGTCGCAATTAACACGAAAGGCAGCTTCAACGGCCAGGAGTTTATCACCGACGAAGACGAAGTCGGCGAAGCCGGTATTTTGACTGTAAGCCCAGCGAGTGGGAAAAGCTCTCTCTTGCAATCTTCATCAGCCGAGGAGGGCAAAAAAGCTGGCGAAGCTGGCGAGGAGGGCAAAAAGGAAGAACTCTAGGGCTGCCGGCTGCCTGACTCGGCGGTTGCGGGGCGAGAAAGAAAGAACTCTACGGAGCATGAAGGCGCTAGAAGGTGCTCTCGAAGCATGGGGGAGTTTTTGGCAAAAAATACCAAGGGTCTGTGTTCTACCGAAGGGTCCCAGTCAGTCACAGACGCAAGGGTCCTGCACCGTGATAGGGAACCGTGATAGGGACCCAAGTTTGCTTCCTCTTTTGAAAATATCAAAGCGATGAGCAACTGGTGGGAAATCCAAAAAGTGGTCCGACTACCAAACAAACTTTCTTGACTGCTTTGCCAATTGTGGCTGTGACCCCAACCTGAAAAAGGTCGGGCGGCTACTGGAAAAAATTGAGCCACGTTTTCAGGAATCGAGCTGCGCACCCCGGAAATACCTCTCAGCGCGAACAACGAGAGCAGTGATTGGTGCGTCCCCATTCAGACTTCTCAGCAGAAACTGAAAGATGCCCAGAGTTCACTGTGGCGAAAGTTAAGAGTTTTTGTCGTGGCATTTTGCTGGAGCGGTGAGCAAAAATAGGCGCGGGTCTCTGAGATTCAGTCGTAGGGGAGAGAACATCCAGCGCGGGAGAAAAAAGTATCGCGTTTTGAAAGGGGTGCTCCAAGAGTAGAAATTTTGTTGTGCAGAGTAGAAATTTTGATTCAGACACTCCATGTATTATTACTAGCCCCTGCACGAGAAACTTGCTCCAGTCGGTAATCTCTGACGCTGGGTCTTTTTAGTTTGTGACATTCATTTCCAGAAAAAAGTTGAGAAAGTGTGGGGACGAGACGTGTAATAAAATGTGTTCGCGCAAGTCTAGGGGTCATGGTTGAAAGATGGGGTTGGTAAAGGCGGGGTCTATAAGCGCTATAAATCAAGGTTTGTCTGCTGCTAGAAATTAATGCAGCGGATGGCTAATGGGGGGTGTGGCATGGAGGTGGTTCCATTGGGGGGGCGTGATTCGAATTTGAATGAATCCATTTTTTTTGCCAAAAATCCTATGATCCCCATGCCTGACAAGACTTCTGTGCAAGTACAAATTTCTGTGCAAGTACAATTTTTTTCCACTACAATTTTTGTGCCCAATTTTTAGTACCCTTGTCTTCCGGCATCGTTTCCCGAAGAGATTCCATGGCTTTCCAGATTTGAAGGCTCTTTTTGTACTCGACGCCGGCTTCCCCATTTGCTTGCTCCAAAACTAAAACAACCAGGTCGTGCATCTTGAGCGCGGTCTGAGACCACTCGCGAAGACTCTTGCCCACACGCTTCAGCCGTCCTTCGGGAGGGCTCTCCACCTCGACCTCCCCCCATGCAGCTTCAAACACGTCTGGGAAGTTCTGGAGAAAGTGATACACCTCGATCGCAAGATGATACAGCTCCGCATAATTGACCCGCGAACCTAAAAACAAGTTCTCTGACCACAGCAAGATGCGAAACACTTTTACCGTGTGTTCCTGCTTCCGCATGGTTCTTCAGTTTGTAAGCCATTTGCGCAGCCAGTTTCGCAACCTGAGAGTGCCATCAAATCATGACATTGCGGCACGTAGGCCCATTAGGTTGGACAATTTCGGGAACCGGACGTGGACCCCGGGGCTCTCAAAGCGGTTCTTCAGGGGGGGGGAAAGTTCTTCAGGGAGTACTCTCGGCTCTTGAGCAGACTGAGGAACGGGGCATTCAAAGCGAATATACAAAAAAAACCTCTTGCGCGATTTGTAGCACCGTGTCGGGAAACGCCATCGCGTCGGCGCCGTTCTTCTCACGCAGATAATCCAAAGCGGTGTCTAGATAAGCACCAAAACCGCCTAAAAAGTGCAGGGTCCCAATTTCGCTAATGATATAAGAAGCGATAGCTAGCGATTTTCTACCTAGACGGTTTTTAAGAAGAAGGTTGTTCACGAGCCCGAGTTTTGGGAGCTGTATTTCGTTCACCACGGCCTTGTCCCATATAGCATTCCACGTCCTGAGCGCACGCAAGCTCGCTTCTAACAGTTCATGGCCTGAGAAATTATTTTCCACTCCTACTTTCACTTTCCGCTCCATGTACCTAGGGACTCGATCGGTAAGGAAGAGTAACGTTGGAGCTTTTGCCACCGAGTTTGGCGGACTAACGAGTTTGAGTCTTTGTCGCCCCTTCGTATCCCATCGTAAGTAGCCTCGACCACCGCTAGATCCTCGAAGAGGGACATCAAGAAGGCTTTGGCCTCGGGCATCCACCGCGTTTCGGACTGCGTCAGTTGCCCAAAGCCCTCCTTCACCAGCTGAGTGGACAAAAAAACATGCAAAATTCGAGACTCTAATTCCATAGAAAAAAACCAAATTATTCCTCGAAACTGCACGCCAGAATATCATATCCATGTCGAAGCTTTGATCCACGACTTTACTCAAGCTTTTATCTATCACGGGGTTTTTGCTCCCCCCTCGGCTCAGGATGCTCTCCATTTGCTTTTCACTCACAATCGGAATTCCGGACTGTCGCGGTGCCAACTTGCGTTCACCTCGCCAACTTCCTGTTGCCTCAAGATATTCCATTTTTCTCGATATCAAGCTTTTTCTCGCATCTCCGTCCAGGCTTTGAACAAATTTGTCCGCCCAGGTGCGGCTCATTTCTGACGAGTCCGCCCAAGCTGTTTTCAATCTCTCGTCGCTATAGCATCCATCCGTCTTGTCCGAGCCCAACTTATGTGCCAGCGTCATGTGTACCTTAGCCAGATCCCTGAGATATACCAACAGATCCATATATTCCGCAGCCAGCTGTAAAATTGTTAACTATCAGCTGCACAGCCCAGTGTAGTGACGAAAATATCCCCAAAACTTTCGTCACTATACTTTATTTCGGAACGGCAAAAATCTCCCTGAAATACCACAACCGAGAAAAAGAATCCCTTACCGACTGCTGGTTCTCGAGATTCGCGGCAATCTTTGCGCAGAAGTGCGTAATGAGTTGGGACGCGTGGATAACATGAGTTGCGTGGATGTCCTTCTTGTCCTGATTCCGATCCAGGAAGTCCAACATCTCGTCACGGAGCTCCATCAGCATTTCCACACCATTCATCACATCGTCTACTCGTACTTTTACATCATCACTCGACTCGATTTTCGTTGCAGAACGTCCGGCTTTATAGAAGTCGTCTGCAAAACTTTCCCTGTGTACCACCCACTGGTAGATCCACTCTCCGAGGTTATCCCACATTGTCACTTTTCTCTCAGTCTTTGAGAAAACGAGACTGGCTCCCGGAAGTTTTTCTGCGTAGACGAGAAAGCGGAGACGGGACATCGCTGTATTCACCAAACTCTCTGCCACACTTTCTGCGTCAGGAACTTCCTCCATAGGGCCCCAGCTGTCCTCCTTTGCAGACAAAAGAGCATCTACCACCTCTCCTCTACTCCTTTCCATTGCCCACCCATATCGGATTTCCCCACCTTCGTCCAATTTCCTCAGCGCCTGGCGGGCATCTGCTTCCGCCTTCGCAGCGCGCATTTGGTGGAATGCCAAAACTTGATCGTCGGTTGTACCTTGCTGACTTTCAACTTGATCGTCGGTTGTACCTTGCTGACTTTCAGAGTCTGTCGGCTCTTTGCTTACTTGCAAACGATGTACTTCCAAACGATGGACTTCATCAAGTGCTTTGATCAGCTTATCACTTAACGTCCGGTCACGTTCGTGAAGTGAGTGAAGTGACCTCACCGCCCGTTGCAGCGCATCTTGAAGCGATTTATTGGACTCGGGTTTATCCGCATGGGCGGGTTCCCTCGACTCAATGTTGATAGCGCCTTGTGTTCCTTCAAGTTTTAGAGGCTCGAACGTAGGATTCTTAAACTCCTCAAACAGAGCCAAAATCCATTTCCGCTCATTTCCCTGTGCCCCCTCCATGTCTACCAAGTGGGATAGTGCGGATTCTGCATACGTGTTCCAGATGTCTTGCGTCAACTCGAGGAAATAGCGCTTTCTTGCTTCGTCCGGGGTCAACTCATACTCTTCCTGCATTTGCTCCCATGCCGGCCTCCTCTTCCATTCCTCCGACTCGTGGCTCCTGGCTCGAACGAAACCCCAAGAGCTCGCCATAACTTCGAATGCATTCACCGTAGCTTGCACGGCGGCACGGCGAGCCTCCTCGACTGGCTCTTCGATCAAGCGCTTGGCTGCATAGATAAGATACATGGACTCAGCGTATCTAAAGGCACGCTCCATCAACTCCCACTCTGGTTTAAACACATCAGTGCGAGCGTCAAAACCGCCCACGCCGGGTGTCCCGTTCTCCATCTGCACGACCGCTCGAAAATTTTCCAACTCGAAATTTTCCGAAAGCAAAAGAGCTGCTATCCCCCCCCAGAGGTGCCCCGGCTTCCTGCAGCGCAAATGATGGCACCTGCACAGCACCAAGCATCGACCCATCACGCTGAGGCGCTGGCGGCGCAGTTACCCCGTTTGGCTGAACCCTCACCACCGTTTGCCCCACTCCGCCGTTAGAAAGCAGCAGACCGCCTCCTTCATTTCCATTTTCCTCCTGCTCCTTGATAGCCGTGCTGAGTGCATTGAATGAATCCAAGCGGCTCCTTGCTTTCTGTGCTCCTACAATGATTCGCGCCGCCATATCTACCGAGATTCGCGCCTTCGCCTCTTCTTGAACGTCACTCTGCTGCCTACCTCTAGCCCTTTCCATGTCTTCTTTATACCGGTCTACTACGGCTCCTCCTGTTGCAGCTGCTGGGACTACCACATCACGCGCTGAAGTCCCCGAGCCACCCCCTCCTCCATTTCTGCCTCCATTGCCGGCGTCTGCTCCATTTCCTTCTCGTACACCGTCCAGCAATCGTTTCCTCAATCGATTCCACCCACCCCCTCCTCCATTTCCGCCTCCATTGCCGGCGTCTCGTACACCGTCCAGCCGATCCCCGGTATATCGTGTAGTCCAGAATTGCCGCGCGCCATAGCAGCCACAACAAAAGAGCGTTCCGGCAGCCACCTGCCATACAGTTGGCAACGTCTTCATCCAGTTAACAACGTCCCAGAAACCAGTTATGCCCCCGAAGACTGCGTGAGAGGGCGACCCTGGCGTGATAGCACCGTCATTGGCAAGGTCAGCCTGCAACCTTTCCCACGCGACTTCTGGGTCGTAGTCATCCTGGAACGCCTCGACCTTCACGTCGGTAAACTTCGTAAGCAGAGGCCACATGTCCACGAATGCCTTGGTGTCTCCGAGTTTCCTATTTTTTTGCTCTTCTCCTTCCCCGCTGGGTATCCCCCGAATGTCGATTACTAAACTAGATCTTATATTATAGCGAAGGGGCCTATCTCAGCCTAAACGAATCGAAAACTGAAACCATTCCTTGACTTTCTGGCTTTCCTCGTCCGTGATTTCCTGGCACTCAATCCTCGTCCGTGATTTCCACTTGGTCTCATGATCTTTGCAGGACTTATAAAAAGTCTGTTCATCAACCAAAGCTTCAATTTTATTCATCAGCTTCTCGCACAAGTTTTCCGCTGCTTCTCCTGTGAATTTGTCCGCATCTTCAAGCTGCCTGATGCACTCGTCCACGGCGCGACCGCGGGTTTTCTCTTGCACCATGAA
>Ga0099797_100121_pt1 | contig 48957 bp, 40 predicted proteins | sample Uncmet_Sort48C_1_FD_89871 | JGI IMG/M metagenome (GOLD analysis project Ga0099797, IMG submission 89871) | Marine eukaryotic communities from CALCOFI LINE 67, Pacific Ocean - C012_Sort48C_1 | ecosystem: Environmental > Aquatic > Marine > Oceanic | place: Pacific Ocean: Monterey Bay | collected...
ATTAGAATCAGACTCATCGTACAGACCCGTGTTCGGAACATGGGGGGGTAACGAGAAAAATCGCATTTAGCAATTCTGAATTCGATTGAATACTGGCTGCAATGAGGGAAAATATTTCGCAATAATATTGTGGAGTTACTGCCTTGCACGTGCGCAACACGAATAAGTTAACCCGTATTGACATTGCCATAATTTGATAAGTAAACAACCCAAAACCGAATTAAAGCCGAGAAATCACCCGCAAATGACAAGGAAAATAGCAAGGATGAATAGGAAACATTTCGCGATGCATGCCCACCTGCTAAAAACCTGAAATCATCCACAAATCGTTTGTCGAACACTCGTTTGTCGAACACCAGAACAGAATGGAACAAATTATATTCTTCCAACAGCAAGCACAGCTTTTTTCTTGACGGCGCTGAGTCGACACACAGCTTTTAAATTTCTTAACGCCAATGATTTCTTGACGACAGTGATTTCTTGTGACAAATTACAATGATCATCGTGAACGATTCAATCTTTGAATCTCGATATCAGTCACGCCAATAATCCAATTCTAATTTCTTCGCATATGACTGCTACCATTATCACAATGGGAACCAATGTATTTTCGACAAACCCTGTAAGACAATACTTAACTCGCTAAATGTGTAAAGCAACGCGGCTTCAGCCTTACTAGGCTGATGAATTGAATTCTTGATCTGTGTGTCGATATATCAGTCGACGCAAGCTGAACAATAAATATCAATCCCAAATTTCTACGAAATTGACAAATTACGCTTCTTATTCTTGTGCCAGATAATGCCAGATAATCGATTTTCTCTCTCTACGAGAAAGAAAGTGCCAAAAAAAAAACGATACCAATCATCCAGTAAAGCTAAGTAAAGCGATAACACACCCAGGCCATTTTTTGCCATAACTCCATCATGATTCAGATTCTTTTTTTTTTCTTTCCATCAGCTTCATGCTACTCAATAAAATCAAACCAATAAAATAAGATCAACAGCCAGCCGTACGTGCTCAATTCATTAGCGCGTACTAGGGCCAGTGTTGAGTTGTCTTGTGCGAGCCATTACCATGTAAATTCACGTTTATCTCAATAAGTGCTTGATGTTCTCCTGATGTTCTCCTCTCCTGAAATTGAAATCTTCTGAGATTGAAACTCCGTCTTCACGATGTTTACTGTTCTCCTGAAATTGAAGCACTCTCCTTTCGTCACGATGTTTACCGTTCTCCTGAAATTGAAGTGCTCCCCCGCCTTCATAACGTTCACACTACTCTCCAGTATTCACAATGTTCTGACGAATTTCCACGATGCTCCTTTTTTGTCTTCACGATGAGTATCCTGATGTATTTCCACACTGCTCTCCCGTTTTCCCACTCTATAGGTCTTTCCCGCCTTGTGTTCTCCTGAAGATTTTTCCACTCTTTCATTCCCCTGAAATTCCACTCTCCCATTATTCATCTCAAAAGAATTTGAATTCACGCTCTACAAGGCTTAAAGCTCCCCACAATTTTTTGAATCCATCTAACCCTGTTAATTATCTTTTTGAGTTCATAAAATTTTTCCAACGCCTTCTTGATTTCCCGAAGTTCCACATGCCAATCGTCACAGACTAATGAGCCGGAACAGAGAAACTGGATGAGAGGGGACCCTTGTGAATCGAATAGTGCCACTCCGTCTGGCGATGCTGTACTGTTCGTGGCACTGGTTTTATTGGATCTCGGTGACAAACTACCACCTCCAAACAGACCGTCGGTGAGAAACGTCAAAAATCCAGCACGGCGTCTTTGAGTCGCAGGCGAGGAACTGTTTATGTCGCTAAGCCTATCTCGCTTTGTACTGTGTCCTGAGAGCAGCTTCAGATTGAGATCGCGAAGCTGACGATCGATCTCATCGACGAAGTCTTCGACATTGAGCGATTTTTTTTCTCTTTTTGCACCGGTTTTAGTTGTTCCTGTTTCAGTCACCGTCAGTTTCTCACTGCCATACGTAGTATTTGCCTTATCATCACGATTTTCGGCGTGATTCTCCGTGTTAGTGACATTATTCTCATCGCGATTCTCCTTGAAAAAAGGATTTGAACTCATCGATTTGTATACGCACACTTCATATTTTTCCTTCAGTATACTGTCAGGCTTCAATGTCATGATTTGCCTTTCCACCTTCCACCAAATCCTTTCCATCGCTGATTGGACCATGTAATCCGCGGGAGGAATTACTAGGTTTTCAGAAAGAAAATACCGCTTCCGCCCGTCATCGTATTCTTTCAGCATTTTTTCGAGCGGAGATTGGTTTAGAATATCCCTAACTGCCTGTATTTTTCCAAAAAAATTCGCGTCGAATCTTTCGGCTGCTGATTCGGTGGTGATGTTTTTTTCCGCTTGAAGGAGAAGTAGGTCGGTGTATGGACGGTTAGTCCTGAGAGACCACTGTGAAGGAAATTCGGAGGAGGAGGAGGGCGAGGAGTCGAAGGAATTAGTACTCATCCGACGACCGGACGAAAACATGAACGGCAATAGAAGCGAATACAGCTCGGCGCATTGGTAGTGCGTATCTGCAATAACTGTCAAACACATCGACAATAGCGAGGAAATCACTGTGGACGTCGTGTGTTCTGTGTGTGTGTGTGTGGGGGGGGGGGTGAGTATGATGACTCAGATGATCGGAAAGACTTGGCTCACTATCGGCATTCGGTTTCCTTTTCTTGAGGGAGACATGCCCCTGAAAGTCTGACTTTTCGACATACTCGTGTTGCATTTGCTGCTTGCCTTTCGTAATGCCGAAATTTGTCATTACGTCATTTTTCATCTGCTGCTTGCCTTTTGTGATACCGAAGTTCGCCATGGGGCGGCGCGAGTCATAACTGGGTCGTTCGTAACGTTTTGCGCCAGCATTCTGAGTCTGGGTGTCCTGAGTCTTTAGTACATTCTGGATATTCGTCGTCTTTGGACCGAACATCAAGCCTGTCAATCCTTGACTCAATGTTGTAGACTGGCCATGATCATGATACGCTTGTGTTGCTGCGGCTATCATTGGGATTCCGAGACAATGTCCAGCAATGAAATTTATTAGAATCAGACTCATCGTACAGACCCGTGTTCGGAACGGTAACGAGAAAAATCGCATTTAGCAATTCTGAATTCGATTGGATACTGGTTGCAATGAGGGAAAATATTTCGCAATTGTGGAGTTACTGCCTTGCACGAATAAGTTAACCCGTATTGACATTGCCATAACTTGATAAACAACCCAAAACCGAGCCAGAGCCGAGAAATCAACTGCATGGAAAATAGCAAAACTGTAGTGAACATATTTCGCAACGCATGTGACCCGCCCGATACGAATAGAATTGCTTGCAGAAATGTTGCCAGAAAAAGAATAGAAAAAACAGAACAGGGAAACGAATAGAACAAATTGCGATACAGGAGCCTCCAATACAGGTAACAGCATTTCAAATTTTTCTTGACTGCTGGACATGAGCTCAAGCACAGCTTTTTCTTGACAGACAGCATTTCTTGCACAGCATTTCTTGCGACGATAATCGTGAACGATTCAATCTTTGAATCTCGATATCAGTCACGCCAATAATCCAATTCTAATTTCTTCGCATATGACTGCTACCATTATGACAATGGGAGCCAATGTATTTTCGACAAACCCTGTGAGACAATACTTAACTCGCTAAATGTGTAAAGCAAGGCGGCTTGAGCCTAACTAGGCTGATGAATTGAATTCTTGATCTGTGTGTCGATATATCAGTCGACGCAAGCTCAGGCTGAGCAATAAATAATGATCCCAAATTTCTACGAAATTGACAAATTACGCTTCTTATTCTTGTGCCAGATAATGCCAGATAATCGATTTTCTCTCTCTACGAGAAAGAAAGTGCCAAAAAAAAAACGATACCAATCACCCAGCAAAGCTAAGTAAAGCGATAACACACCCAGGCCATTTTTTGCCATAACTCCATCATGATTCAGATTCTTTTTTTTTTTTTTTTCCATCAGCTTCATGCTACTCAATAAAATCAAATCAATAAAATAAGATCAACAGACAGCCAAATGCGCTCAATTCATCAGCGCTCAATGGGCTGTTGAATTGTCCTGTACAAGCAATTGCCTTGTATTCTCTCCTGTCTTCTCAATAAGTACTTGATGTTCTCCTCTTCTGAAATGGAGGCTCCGTCTTCACACTTGATGTTTCTCCTCTCCTGAAATTGAAATCTTCTGAAATTGAAACTCCGTCTTCACGATTTTCTCCTGAAATTGAAGCACTCTCCTTTCGTCACGACGTTTATACTACTGTCCCGGCTTCATAATACTCACACTACTCTCCAGTATTCACAATGTTCTGACGAATTCCCACACTGCTTCTTTCTTGTCTTCACGATAAGTATCCTGATGCATTTCCACACTGCTCTCCCGTTTTCCCACTCTATAGGTCTTTCCCGTCTTGTGTTCTCCTGAAGATTTTGCCACTCTTTCATTCCCCTGAAATTCCACACTCTCCCATTATTCATCTCAAAAGAATTTGAATTCACGCTCTACAAGGCCTAAAACTCCCCACAACTTTCCGAATCCATCTTACCCACTTAGCCTCTACAAGGCCTAAAACTCCCGACAATTTTTCGAATCCATCTGACCCTGTTCACCACTTTCCTCAACTCATAAAATTTCTCCAACGCCTTCTTGATTTCCCGAAGCTCTACATGCCAGTCGTCACAAACCAATGAACCAGAACAGAGAAATTGGATGAGCGGAGATTCTGACACTTGCGAACCACCTAATAGCTGGAATCCGTCTGGCGATGCTGTACTGTTTGCAGTTACTGTTTTATTCGATCTCGGTGACAAACTACCACCTCCAAACAAACCGTCTGTAAGAAAAGTCAGAAATCCGGCGCGACGTCTTTGGGTCGCAGGTGAGGAACTGTTTGCTTCGCTAAGCCTATCTTGTTGTTTATTGTGTCCTGAGAGCAGCTTCACATTGAGGTCTGAAAGTTGACGACCGATTTCATCGACGAAATCTTCGACGTTGAGCGTTTTCTTTTCTCTTTTTGCTCCGGTTTTAGTTGTTCCCGTTTCAATTGCTTCTGTCAGTTTCTCACCGCCGTACGTAGTATTCGTCTTATCATCACGATTAATCCCATTATTCTCATCGCGATTCTCATTGCGAAAAGGATTCGAACTCATCGATTTGTATACACACACTTCATATTTCTCCTTCAGTATACTCTCGGGCTTCAACGTCATGATTTGTCTTTCCACCTTCCACCAAATCCTTTCCATCGCCGATTGGACGATGTAATCCGCGGGAGGAATGACCAAATTTTCAGAAAGAAAATACCGCTTCCGGCCGTCATCGTATTCTTTCAGCATTTTCTCAATCGGGGATTGGTTTAGAATATCTGTCACCGCTTGAATTTTCGAAAAAAACTGTGCGTCGAAACTTTCGGAAGCTGATTCGGTGGCGATGTTTTTTTCCGCTTGAAGGAGAAGCAGGTCGGTGTACGGGCGGTTAGTCCAAGACCACTGCGAAGGAAATTCGGAGGAGGAGGAGGAGGAGGGTGAGGAGTCTGAGGAATTACTCATCGCAGGACTCGGGTTTGAGAATGGATTCGCAGCAGAAGAAGATTTAGACTGATCATGAGTCTGACGCGGAGAAGAAGATTGCCGACGTGTCCTTGACGAATACATGAGCGGCAACAGAAGCGAATACAGCTCGGCGCATTGGTAGTGCGTATCTGCAATAACCGTGAAACAGGAAGAGGGGAGGGTCGAACGGCGATTGGTATCACATTGGCGATTATCATTTCGGGAATCACTGACTGTTTTGGCATTGTTATCATCATCATGGGTGTTATCATTGGACTCCAGACTTGCAGATTGCGCACTACAGGAAGTCTGATGATTCAGATTCGGATGATCGGAAGTACTTCCCCTGCTATCAGAGTTTGGTTTGCTTTTCTTGAAAGAGACATGCCCCTGAAAGTCTGACTTTTCGAGGTATTCGTGTTTCATTTGCTGCTTACCTTTCGTAATGCCAAAAGCAACTTCAAGCGGGCGCTCGATCTGCTGCTTGCCTTTTGTGATACCAAACGCTGGCATTGCCTGGCGCTCGTAACTGGGTCGGTCGTGACGTTTTGCGCCAGCATTCTGAATCTGCGCCAGATTCTGGCCGTCCTCAGTCTTTACCCCATGCTGGTTATTCGTCGTCTTCTGTAACGCCGTAACTACGGTCATGGAGGACAACAATGACACTGTCATGGAGAGATAAGTCGGTATCTGTCTCGACATGGTATCTCAAAAAATGGATGATCAATATCGCTGCAATTCTGATTCAATAGATGTCGACGATGACGTATGGTATCGCAAAACTTCGCAAATGGGCAATGATATGGCAAATAGCCAATCTAGGTAGTGTCCAACTACAATACCGCTGAACAGCAAAGCTTTTTCGAGTCAATCTTCAGACTCATGCAATAAGAGGCAAAACACTGACAGTAACTAACAATATGGGCGGTCATGAATGCGAAACTTTGGAAAATTTCGAAAAAGATGCAAATTATAAGATGATTTAATACAGTTTTAGTCCAGGCCCAATACTAGATGAATCAGATCCATTATCATATGCAAAACTTAAGGAAACTGGCACCAAGGGCGACCAAAAAGTAATGTCAAAATAATTAAACGTCAATGATGACAATGAACCGCTACCAACAGCTGCAATAGAAACTTCGCGCCTTTGAAGGTAGGATATATGCAAATGTGAACCAATCGAAAAACATGAAATAGTTTAACAAGAAACAGCTTCTAAAGTGTCAGACACTGTGTCTGCATGGGTCATGAATGTCTTCTGCAAAAGGTTAAACAAAACTAGTTCTGTCGGCAAAGAGGGCAAGGAGGTTGCTGTCAATGGACGTACGGTTCCTGGTTGGATACAGAGAATGGGTAAAGAGAGTGGTTGGATCGAGAGAGAGAGGATGGACTGAGAAGATGGAATATCAATACAACCAAGAGCCACCAATGAATGCAAAAAGCCGAGCACAGGCCGAAAAGCTTTACGAAGAAAGCCGACTAGGATCAAACATTTACCCTCTTTAAAAACGCAACACCTTTTCGCAGAAAAAAAGAACTATCGCGTTTACTATATGACTTGTCATCTTCCTTGCCCTCTGACTTGTGGAGAACACTCAACTCATCTGCACAACGCATTGACATTCTCCTCAGCATTACTGCATTGACAACTTGCCAGCGAAACACTCTCTTTTGAGGGTCATATTGCTGAGCATGTTTTTCCGAGCTTAAAGATTATGCAAAATCGATATTCCAAACAGTGAATCAATGATGACGCTTCTTTTCAAAATCTTCAAAACGAATAACTATGACTATTGTAAGTGGCCAAGTATGATGCTAAGTTAAAGCCGGTTCCCCGTAAGTGGCCAAATATGCAGATGGAAAAACAAAATTATCTTCAAACATGAGTAAGTAATGTGTAAGCATAGGAAAACAAAAATGTGGACTCTCCGCGGTGTCCGGTTCTTCCTTCATCCAAAATGTGGAGTCTCCTCGGTGTCCGGTTCTTCATTCACGACTGTGCCTTCATATCGCCACTCCATCAACCTCAACCCTATCTAACGCAGCAACTGCTTTTCTCACCCTTCTGAGCCTCTTCGCCAACTTTGCCAATTTCTGATACTTCTTCATTGGTTTGTTTATTTCGTCTGTGATGGCTTTCCACTCTTTGCACACAAGCGGCGCACGTGTTAGAAAATTTCTGCAGTTTTTGTTCAGATAGCGTGCTGTCACATCTTCCAGAATCTTCATGTGCTCCCGATTTTCTTTTTTTCTTGTAGAGGATAAGACCAGATCTTGTAGTTTTTGCATGATGGTCGTCGCGATGGTATTTATGTGGTCCAAGAAGGTTGCTACTGGTCCTGGTAGTGCTGTCACTGCTTGATGAGACGCTGTGTCTGCTAATGGTTTAGACTTCCTTCTTGACCCGAGTCTTCCCTTTTCCGACAACAACTTAGTACGCGCCTTCTCTCTTCTCTCTTCTTCCAATTCTTCTTCAAGCTCTCCAAACGCGCTTTTCGTCATCTGAACTATTTCTTCCAGGTGCAAATATACAAGAGTAGTTCCACGGGCGTTCTTCTCACTGTCAGAGTTCTTATCGGGATCATTCTTATCCGAATCCTGCTTATCAGAATCAATGTTCTTATTAGAATCAGAATTCTTATCAGAATTCTCATCCGAATCCAAATTTCTGCTTCTATCAGAATCAGAGTCCAAACTTCTGCTCCCATCAGATCCACTCCTGTCCCTATCCGATTCATTTCTGTTCCCATCAGATCCATTTCTGTTCCCATCAGATCCATTTCTGCTCCTATCACCACCAATTTTGAACAAAAACTCACACGCGGTCTCAAGTTCTCCAAAATGGTACGACCAAACACTCCTTACCGTGTTCTTCACCCCCCTCACATGACGCATGATTTCATCTGGATCACGGGGCCCGTAGAGAACGCGTCCCTCCAAAACGCGCCTCATGTAGGCCTTTAGAAAGTCAATATCTTCCAGAAAATATTCGACTCTGGAATCTTTCAAAATTTTTTCTATCTTGGTTATTTTTTTTTCGAAGATTTTATCATCTAAAATCTCTTCGCATCTGCCTTCTGTCCGGAAAAGAGCAAGGATTTGAGCGACTCTGGGGAAATGGTAATGGGTGTCCACGAATGGGGGGAAACAGTTGGAAGTTTGGAAAGTTAGTTTTTGTGATTCTACTGGAAAGGGCCCAGATTCTTCTGAATTCGGTTTTGGGACGGCACAAGAGGAGTCGGACGATTGCACAGGGGGGCAACCACTGGAAACGGCGCTCAATGCTTCTCGAAAACATCGAAATGCGTCAGACTGTTGGAGCCACTGGATGAGAGGCTCGAAAGGGTTGGTGTTGGATGAGTCTTTCGAATTCTTTGAGGGTGTTGTTGGTGACAAATTGACACGCTCTGCAGGGTCACTACTGGCACTAGAGTTACTACTGGCACTGGAGTTACTACTGGCACTAGAGTTACGACTGGCACTAGGGTTACTACTTGCACAGTCTTGAATTTCTCTCACAATCTCTCTGTCTGCGTCCTCGGTTCCATCCTGGGACAATTTCCCGATAGAGATACTGCCACCATGGCCGATCTGACTCTCGATCGGGGCTGCTATCGTTGATGCCGTTGAAGAGGACACTCCCGAGGCCGCAGAGAGTGCCGACTCTTCCTGAAACACTGACACTCCCTCAGATACAAGCATTCCCTCAGAGAGATACGCCGACGTCGCCGACGCAATTAGAAGAATTTTCTTTAGATGGATCATGTTTTGAAATGCTTTTGAGATTTCTAGAATAAAAGGTTCTTAAAGAAAGCAAAGCTATGGTATTGTGATCGAAGGGAATCGAGATTATGAAATGATCGAAGGGAATCGAGATTATCAAGGCTGCACCGAACTGTCACTAGACTTCTCATAGAAGAGTCGACCCGAATCGAGGCGCCAAAATACCAGGATCTCTCAACAAATACGATCACGAATATGGCAATATGCTAACAATAGATGACATTGACACAATGAATATGGCAACAAGTTTACACCGTATACACGAACCTGAATGACAATCGTCGGCAATGAATAAGAGTTGAAACCATATACGAGACTTCAAACTGTCACCGATGTCGCAATTATGGTTCATCCTCGCAAATTGAAGAGGAAATACCGCTACTGACGATGCCAAGAAAAGAAACGCACTTCGAAATCGCAAGAAAGGGATTTTTTTCGAAAAAAGAGACGAATATGAGAAAGCACTGCTGCCAACCCTGAACAGAAACATACCATCCAACACAGTCTTGTGAGTTGAGTTCTTCTTTGTAAACTGCAACAAACCGGCGCCGTACTACACCTGGTTGTCGAGAGTCAATATTCAGTCAACAACACGACACAGAAAATATGTTCAGTCTTGATTTATGTTCATCAGTCTTGATATATGTACATCAGTCTTGATATAATCGGCTCGATGGCCGCCTGGCACCCTACTTACTGGCTCTCTGCTCAATAGTATACGAGCCGCCATCCTACTGGCTCTGAATACTCAATACGAATTTGTATTGATTTTGGCCTGGTAGAGGTTTCTGTGTTCTTCGGATTCTAAGACTCATTCATGATGAGTCTTTAAGACTGGTTTTCTCCTTTCCGAAATATTTTGTTTCTCCTCGGTAAAATCGTTTTTCCCTTTCATAATTGCTCTCTTCACCGGCAGAATTGGTTTAGCTTTTTCCACACCGCCATGGCATGCGTCCTAACGAGAAGATCCCCACTGGGATCATACGCTGCAGTTGAATTCCACCTGGTCCTAAATCATAATATATGGAGCTCGTATGCGGTGTCATAGGATGAAACTTCGGATTCCGATTCAGAACCACAATTCACGATCCCCATGATTGCAATGAGACTCAGGGCTACACAATAACACCCCCTTGTATAGTAGAGATTCGACTCTCGAATCGATCAGATCTGATTATTTATAGAGAAAAGTCTAGAACTAACTTGAAGAATCGCAAATATCTCTATAAAGATATCTCTGCGACATATGATACACAACGACCAACTCTAGGAACAACGGAACACATCCGTATCTTGAATACCTTGAAGAGAAAAAATAACTGAATCTAGTAAGTGGAATCGAAATCCTGTATCATAGCTGCTAAGCAATACAGTCTCATGTTTTATGTGAGAATTTGTCTGAAATTTGTCAAGAAAATAGAGACAAACAGAATAGACTATAGAAGTAAGTCATTGTGTGACGAAAATAGAGGCAAATAGCTTGGTATTTTCAATATGTGTCCGAAATCAAAACGGAAAATCGAGACACTTGTATGTAACACGCTTAGTAACCGTGTGAAATCGTGTGGAAATTATTGCTTGTATGTAACACGCGCAACACGTGTGAATAACGCTCATCGTGTGTGAATAACCCTTGCCGTATGTAGATACTATGTTGTCATGAAATAGCATATGTAAACCACTGGTAACACTGTCGTTGTCGGTAATAATTACGACAGCGAAGTAGCTACTTCAGTGAGTCAGTCTTCAAACTGAAACACAGTTTTCAAACAGTTTGTCACTACAAAGATTTTTTTTTCTCCTGACCGAAAAATTGGCAGTCTTGACTCTTCCCGTATCATTTCCGAAACTTCGCTATTCCGATTTCTATCGCCCCAGCTTCGATCCGCCAAAATATAAATCCATTTCACTTCTGATCCTTCCACCGAACCTTTCCAATCCTTCGCACACTCAGTGACTTCACTGTCTGTGTTACTTCCCACCCTCCCACTGCTGTTCAACCTTTTCGATTCTCTCAGCAATTTTTGACAACCTTTCGTAGATTTTCGTCATTTTGTGGGCGTTTTTCGTACACTGCTGCCACTCTCTGCAAACCATTTGACTTTTTGAGAGAAACCGTCTGCAATTTGTGAGCGGGTCTTCTTGCTTCTCTTTTTCTTCTTGATTTTCTGAATCTTGCTCGGTTGATATCGATGGATTTGGTGGAAGTTGGTTTGGCGCAGTTGGATGATGATCTGGCTCTGCTGCAACAAGTTCTTCTGCTGGAACTGGCGGTGGTTGTTGTCCTTCTTCTTCTTCTGCTGGATGTTCTGTATCTCCAGTTGGTTCTGGCGTACTCTGAGACACAATCTTCAAACTCTCTTCCATCCGCTTGTGGATTTCTTTGAGAGACATCAAATTTTCACTGTAATTCGCAGTTTGACTACCACTTGCAGAGCCACTGCTTGAAGCTGAAGATGGACTTTCTATCATAACTTTCTTCATTTCCCAATTTCTTTTTATTTTCTCTACCGTCTTCTGAATCCTTTTTCTCACCGTTAATTCATTCCAGTCTTCACATAAAATAATTGTCAGTTCCAAGCCCAACGTCGGGCCTATGATCGGCATCGTGTGAGTCGTTACGACCTGATTCAAATGGTTGACGAAGTGATGTTGCTGCCTTTGCGCAATATCTCCGGATGTTTCGTCCAGCCAACGCTTTCTGCGGGCGTATTTGCTGATTAGATTTTCGATACGTGACTCGAAGCGGGTTTTCATGAAGCGGGGCAAAACTCCTGCTCTCTCAGGGCACGAAGTGTTCAGGAGTGATTCGAGTTTGTCTAGTTGGGACTCGAGAGTTTTACCGCTGGATTGATGTTCGCTTTTTTTGCCCCTGCTCCTTGTGTTCGGCATCGTGGAGCCTGACTCTGAGTCTTTGGACGAAAGGCATGATGATGATCCTCCGTTCGAAACCGAGACTCTTTCTTTCAAAGCCGAAACTTTCTTCGCGTACCCGTTTTGAGAAATATTGACATCGTTCTCCAGCAACGGGCTCAATGTTAATCTAGGATGCGGATTAGTAAGAGGAAGAAGACTGGAATGCGGGTTAGTAAGGGGAAGAAGAGTGCTGCTGTTGCTGTCCAGTACGATTTGTAGACAGCCCGGAATGAGTCGAGGACATGTTTTATTAGATGTCTTTGTTCCATCGTGATCTTCCTCTGCCTCTGTTTCCGAATCGTTCTCAGCCGACGCATTATTGTCTTCTTCGTCTGATGTCAATTTGTTCTTTGATTCTTCGAGCAACGACCACTCGAAAAAGGCAGGAAACAGAATCGCTAACACCTGCTGGAAACATTGGGCAGGCGTCAGCGGCGTAGCTTGATGAGTAGGTTGTTCGGTGCTGCTATAGTTGGCGGCGAATTGCTGCACGTCAAGTTGGCTATCACTCTGCGACTTCTGAATGACTGCGCTCGAGAGAAGGGCGTTGTCACTGTGGCACTTCGGCACCAGCGGCAGCCGCAATGATTGTGTTGATGGCGTTCTGCTGTCTGTAGAGGTTCCGATGCCTGAAGATACGGAACAAGCTTTCGGTAGCAATGGACATGTTTCGGCGCGCTTCGAAATGTGGAGTCCCAACGTAACGGAAGTAATTCGTGGTGACAGAGAGTCGCGAAGTGGCATTGCTTCAGCCGGTCCAGCCGTTGCCGACGGCGTTGGGAACTTTTTCGACTGGCGGCGCGGTTGCTGATCCAGAGACACTATGATCGGTTTGGGAGTGGTGTTAGCACTCGGCCTAGATCCAAGCCCACTTGTTCCCGCCCCCAACTGAGCGTTAGACTTGCTTTTCCCTTGAACACAAGGCTTGCTTTCCCCTTGAGCACAAGGAAGAGAAAGACAGAACCCACCTGCATCAGTGCGGAGAATGCCGGACGTCTCCCCGAACTGAGATTCTCGCCGTTGCTTCCGGTTACGACGATTCGAGCCCATTGGTATCATTCCTGGAACGTATGGAACCAGCGCTGTTTCGTGCACCAGAGCTGTTTCTGGTACACCGGAATGCGAGATTACCACCGGACTTGTTGGTGGTATTCCCAACTCTGGCTCAATCACCATTGCGCCCGTTGGTACTATCAGTATTTGGAACGAGCTTGTCGTTGTGGTCACTACCAGGAGCCTTGTCATCATGGACATGAACAACATGGACGCCCGCTTTCTCAATGCAAACATCCTGAAAAACATCTTGACACAATGGCAATACATCACTCCTTTCCTAAATTCCTATGATGTGATTGTGTATGATTTTCCAAATGGCAGAAAACCTTTTGAAATTCAAAGAAGTGAAACGGACCGGTTGGAAACGCTTGCTCACCAGTGGGATTGTCTTGACCTATGGGATTCTAAGAATTTCTTGAATAATAATGTTCTTCAGTGGGAAGTTCTTGGCAAAACGGTACCAACTGAGTTGAGTTTTCAAAAACTCAAACTCCGGTAGATCGGATCTTGAAAACAGAAAAACAGAACTAAACAGAAAAACAGAATTTCAAAACAGGACGTAAAAGCAGTATAAGAAACAAGAACAAGAATACCCTGGAGAGATGATGATGACGATGATGATGATGGAGAGATGATGATGAAGAAGTGATGAGATGATGAAGTCTTCAAGTTTGAATTGGAAAAAGTTTGAATTTGAGAGAACAGTTGTGGAAAATTGGAAATACGCAGCCTACGAAACTTCGACATTGGACATCGTTTAAAACGCACTCAACAACCGTCGCTGAAAAATTTCCGATTCGCATACTTATGGCAGCCGACATCATGCTTAGAACGCTTTTGCCAAATACGAAAAAAGAGATTCAATCCAGAAAAAAGGTTAAAAACGTCTCGCATCGCTGATATACAGAATCGATCAGACTCATCAGCAAAAAAGAACAACGCACTCTGTCGTCTGAGAATCAGACTCTACAGGATATACTGTTAATGTTTTTCTTGTCTGTTTTTCTTGTCGGCGCGAATCTATCGCGAGTAGCGTTTTACGCAGCCAAATAAGTATCGTTATGTGAAATTTCAAATATCGTTATGCGGCATAATCGTTTTGTGAAATCGCATGCCGTTGGTTTAATAATGTTACATGGCCCTGGGCAATCTTGGACGATCATTCTCTTAGATTCTCTCATCCAAATGAAGTATGTCTTTATGAAAGAATAGCACGCATGTGCTGCAACAAAAAAGCAAAAACCAGTCTTCTAATATCCAAACTGACGCATCTGCCTTGCTACCTTCAGAAGAGTTCGGAACTTCCGCATTGCTTGTAGAATGTCGCTCCAGTTTTGATTTCCGCCTAGATTCGAGGCTGACTTTCCCGAAAGTCCTTTACTCACCCCCATCAACGGACAAAGAAACTCCTTACAAATCGGGGATACAACAGCATCATCAAACAGTTCTTCCCAAGTTTCAAAATCTGCGAAGTTGACCAATTGAAGTAGAGCAGGGAGACTCACTGGATAATATTCAGGATATTGTGTCGGCAGAAGTGACTTCTGCATGCTGCGTAAGTCGCATTTTCTCTCAAAAAGTTTTCTTCGCGTTTCAGGTTGCAAATTCTGCTGAATTCTCTGTGTTTCTGGGCACAGTGTTTCATTCTCCCAAGCCAATTCGCTTTCCCAAGCCAGTGTTTCTATTTTTTTCGCAATATTGATGCCAATAAGGAGCCACTCTTGATTTCTTCCAGTGTTCGTTTTAACGTACTTTCCAGTACGTGGACACTTGATCCAGATATGTGATATTGTGGCGTCTTTGTCTTTGTCTTTTCCATTCGATTGTCGAGTCTGATTCCCAGGAGTCGAACGCGAAGTACCGTGTTTCCATTTTCCGCTATAGCTCCACTGGGATGTGTTTCTCGGTGATGGACTATTCTGTGAGTCACCATGTGATGTGAGACTACTCTGCAACGCTGAGCCAGCATTACTCTCCGATCCTGTACTATTCCTCTGGGAGCCAGTATTACTCTGTGACGTCAGACAACTCCTCCCCAATTTCTTCTTCATTTTATTTGCTATCTTCTGCTGTCCTTTTGCCATCTGTCTCAGCTTTAAAAACAAAGAAATAGACTCAATCTTAACTCTCATCTCTCTGGGAGAGCAAAATCCATGATGCCAATTAGAGCGCGGCTGAGCTGCTAAATCCCTCAAAACAAACGTAACGCCTCTTGTAGTGAGCGTCTGACAGACCCCGGCGATATAGGCACACCCGATGTTATTTTTCAATTGTGTTTCGAGTTTTTCGACCTTTTTTGAGAGCTTTTCTAGGTCTTTTATTTTGAGAGTGTCGTCTTTTGATTTAAGGAGAGTGTCGTCTTTTGGAACAGTTACATTTCTGCGACTTCCTGTGTTACAGCGGGTGTAGGAGCTACTAGGGTTCGTTTCTTGAGAAAGACTCCTAGGGTTCGTTTCTTTGCAAAGACCAGTACACAATGGTTGGAGTATCGCTTTCAATTCAGCGCCGAGCTTTGGGAAGCCGTTTCGTGCAAGATGGGAGTCAAGGACAAGTTGAAAGATGTCTTGGAATGTGGTTGGTGTAGAGTCATACTTTTGTATCGTGGAAGAGATCGGGTGAGAGTTGCTTCTCGACGCAAACTTCCGAAGAAAAGGCAAGATAATAGCTCTGGACTTCTCGTGAAGAGAAGAGTCAGACTTCTCGTGAGGAGAAGACTCAGACTTCCTGGCGGGGTCAAAGGATTTCCTGCTGCTTCTAGACACGCTGCTCCTTCTAGACGTGACGGAAACACGTCCATGGCACGCCGACGGCATGGACACGCGTCCATGCATCGACGGCATTGACATAATAGAGTCTATTAATGCGCGACGTGACTTTTTGGAAGGCGCCTTATTCTTTGATGATTTCTTCTTTGTTGCCATTATGGATTCTTCTTTCGAGGATTCTCCTTTCGAGGATTCTTCTTTCGAAACAGTTACTGCTTGTGAACCTGGCAATACTATTCCTCCCGCCGTCAACAGGAGGAACCTGGTTACTGTCATCCGAGACATCATTGTTTTGCTCTTCAAATTGCCGGGGGATGATATCCGGCCTCAAACTATCCGGAGTGATTGTATATTTTCTGAAAATCGGATTGAAAAGTCCTGTAAATAGGATTGAAACGCCCTGTAGATGTTTCCTGATCAGGAATCGATCAGGGGATTCGATTCTTTCGATCGAAAATTCGAAACTCCTTGTCAACGCCGATACTGCCCGACAGCCGTCGACTCTTAAATCAATTCCGCAGAAAATTAAGGCGCAGCAAGAACACTCAAAGTTTTGTCCTAAGCTAAAAAAACTTTCCTTGAGCTTACCTCTCACACAATTTTCAATGTACTAAATCTGTGACATTCACGCACGCGGCTTTCAATCAACTCGAACTTCGGTCTTTTGATGATGGGTTGAAATTCTGGCCAGCAACCAAACTGACTCCGAGTCCAGCCTTGTGCTTGATCCAGTGGTCAGTGACTTCATTCTGTTAAAGTTTGTGTAGTCATGCGATGTTAAATGAAATCAAAGACGATATACTATCATGAAGAGCACTACTCTTCTCAGAAATTCGATTCATGTAATGCCACCTAAAAAACATTATGAGGATGCTTGAAACATAATGATGCTTGAAGCATTCGATTGGTATGGATTGGCATGACTGCCACATCACGTCATGCGCTTGCTCATCGCATTCGGAATATGTATGTGTTTGGTTTTTTTGTTATCATACCGCGTACTTATGCCATACGTCACCATGATACGTGATGAAATATGGAAACTTTCTTTTATCAGACACACTCATGCTTTTTAAATTTTCATGCTTTTTCCAAAACTCGATGCTGATAATCATTCCTATGATAGGATTCTCTGTCTCCTGTATTGCTGTACTCTGTCTCCTGTATTCCTGTGCCTTAGCACCACTCGCATAGTGCCTTGGCACCCCTCTCATAGTGCCTTGGCACTCTTACAACAAGATTAAACTCCTCGCAGGAGTCACGTTTTCAAGTCTCACGCTGTTCAGCACTTTTTATCTGTATTGCCACTCTCAACAGTACCCGAAATTTTCTCAGTGCGTGTAATAGCTGACTCCATGCTGAACTAGGGTTCTCTCCACTCCTTGGACCGATAGAAGAAGAAGAATACTGTGAAGAAGAAAAGAAAGCAGAAAATTCCTTACAAACCGCACTCATAGGACAAATGAACTTTTTCAAAATCGGGATTGTAATGAATTCGCGTGTGATTTTTTCCCACCTCTTCAAATCACACAAATGGATGTAGGCGACGAGCGTGTCGACCGATAATTCCCTGAAGTCGAAATCTGCCTGGAGTTGGGAAAAATATATTCTTCTCTGCATTTCTTCGTGATCTGAAAAAATGTAGTTCCTGTCTAAATAGTTCCTGTCTATTGAACTATAATGGTTTGCAACCTGTGTACCATAAGAAGTACCATGAGAATTCTGAGAATTCGAATTCGTCTTTTCTGTGTTATCTGTTACAGTACAGCTAATACCAAGCGTGTCTGAACATGTAGTAAGAAAAAACTTCGTAACGAATTTGTCCAATTTTTTCCCGATTTCGATCACAGGTGCGACCCCAAGCCAATGCTTGTTCTTCTCAAAGAAACGCGATTTTTTCTCGCTTGAATACTTCTCGTTCAAATACTTCTCGTGACTCGCTTTCCTCTCACTCAGTTTCTTCTTTCTATCCGCCATCATGCTCTGGATCCAACCATTTCCATGACCACCCGGCTTCGCTCTGTCAGAAACAATCTGTCCAACATTGTCTTTGCCTCCTCCGTGATTAAATTTCTTCTTCGTCTGCTTCTTCACAGATTCTCCTGCCTGATTTTTTACCACACTTCTTGACTGGAGTACCTCATTCTTTCTGACAGATTCAGCAAACACAAACAGTTTCTTCTTCATTTTGCCCAAAACGTCTCTCATCTCCCCTTCCTTCTCTTTCAAAATCAGAAATAAACCGAAATCCGTCATATGTTGCAACGCCACCGCAGATGTTGGGTCCCCATTTTGCCTCGCGAAATGGATTAGGTTTTGTACTGTGGACGAGTGCTCTATTAGGCAGGATAAGACGGGATTATTGTCCACTCTCCCAGTCATTCGGCCGTATTTCTTCTCACAATCCAAAACCACTCTTGGCAGTATTTCCGTTCTCATTTTCGTTTTCAGAGATTTGAATTTGTTGGAGAGGATTTCGAGGTCTTTGATGATATCCAGATCGTTGTTTTCCCTGCTGTTGATGAGTTCTTCTGTTTCGTCTTTGACATTGAGTTCTGGATCGATGTTCTTTTGAATCAAAACTGGAGTCATGAGAGGCTCAAATATCGCTGTCAATTCTGCGCCGAAATTCGAAAAGCCGTTTCGTGCGAGGTGTGAATCGAGAAGAGGTTGAAATACGTCGTGGAGTGCTGTTGTTGACGGTTCGTAGACCTGATCACCGCAAGAGAAGTCTTCACTGGAATAAACCACCTGGGATATAGTAGGACTTAGACTACCAGATCCACTCGGAGAAGGAGATGAGATACTCTTCGGGAGCGCCGCAGAGAAGAATGACGAAGAAGAAGAGAATCGGGACGACGAGAATCGGGACGAGGAGCCTGGAGATTTCAGGAACCAGCGGAGTCTGTCTTTTGCATCCTGCCCAAAGACAGACTTTTTCGGCACGATGCGTTCTTCCTTCTGGACTGGTTGCTTCCAGAGTGCTTCCTTTGAGGCTACTGGACGCAGTGGTCTATCATAATCCGCTGACACAGCCACAGACATCTCTTGACCAGCAACAGACGATGCTGGAATCCTCTTACCAGGCACCGCCATCGGAATCTGCACTACTGACATCGCGACCGTTATGAAAAGACGTCTGACTGCGCTCGAGAAGAGGAGTCTGACTGTCGACGACAATGTCATCGACACCAAACTAAATATGACCATTGGCATCGATGAAACCTTTTTCAGAGAGACTAGTCACTCAGTCGCTTCATGTATGTGTAAACCCTATGTCCTGGCAAATGCTATTGCTTGGCAACTGCACATGTCAGTGGGCCAGCTCCAGCAAATATCCTGTGATGATTTTCTCATGGAATCGATGATAGCTCCCGATCGATGTTGCGACGACGATTATGGACTGCTTCATGGAGAGTAAGTATGTGTACACTGCCTCGAATACTCAGAGTCACGCTTTTAAATCTGCTCGCAACTTCGCCGTATTTTGCAGCCCTGCAATACTAGCAAAATGAAAATTGGAAAAGTTGGAAAGTATGATAATGATGTGCGTGATTGTGCCCTGAAAGTCATTGCCTTCTTGAATAGGAAATCGCTTCTCAATGATCAAAACGAGGGTTGGAAGAAACGCAAAAGAACACTGCCTACACTTGCATTGCTGAAAACACGAGAATTTTCTTCCACATGACCAATCAAAATGGCATCAATGGGCAAATATTACGAATTTCAATGCATGCTAAACTAAGACGCCAATGTCCACCAGTCTACAATCCTCCTGGCGTGTACTCCAGTGGTCAGCGACTTAGTTTATCACTCAATGACTCAATATCAACGACATTCTGTCTTCTATACATGCAAAAAAACATGCTTTCTGATACAATACTTTTAAACACACCGAAAACACAACTTTTTTTCTTTTTTGCAGCACCTTAAGATCTCTAACACACTTTTAAACACATCTTGACTCAAAAAATTGTTTTTGATGCCTCAGTTACTCATTACATCCTTGTAAAAAATTGAGTCACAATTGGCGCCGGCGCTGAGTCATGTGCGATGTTTATCACGCCGATTCACGCGGCACAACGCCGAGCACCATAATGGTCGTCAGAAAGGAAATACTTATGCTTACGTGTCAACGCTTGGGCTGTTTTGTTGATTCCATGATCCCATGATCCCTTGAGCTTTATTTTTTAAAAATTTTTCACGAAAACTTTCCTGAATCACAGTAAGACTAATCAGATTAGTAAGCTTGCCCTCTTGTCTATGCTGCAGCACGCGGTTTTGCCCGGTCTTCTCTATGAAAATATGTCATCGTAAACTCATTTTTTTACAAAGTCGTAAACTCATCGTTCTTGTCGTGTGTCATCGTTCTTGTCGTCAAATATAGAGTGTGTCCAAATGACATCGAGTATTTCTTCAAAGGGTTTTCACCCTCGTCAGACCAATGCTCCTGTAGTCAGACTGTGTCATCTCCTGTCGTCAGACCAATTCTCCTGTCGTCAGACCAATTCCCCTATCGTCAGACTGTTTCTCCTGTCGTCAGACTGTTTCTCCTGGCCTCAGACCGATTCGTCAAGCCGATTCTTTTCTGATCTGTATCCCAACTTTCAGCAACACCCGAAATATTTTCAACCCTAACAACAGCTGACTCCATTCTGAACTGTGGTTCTCTTCACCCCCAGGACCGATAAAAGATTTTAAAGAAGAAGAAAACGGCGAAGAAAACTCTTTACACACCAACCCCACAGGCAAGATAAACTTTGTAAAAATTGGAATTAGGATGATTTCATCGACCATGTTTTTCCACCTTTTTAAATCAACAAACGCAATATCAACATAACTTACAAATCTAATCATAGCGGGGAGGTCATATTTGTTTTTTCTGAAAACGTCTCGGTCTGCTATGTTCATTCGGTTTCTGACGTCGATGTTCAATATAGCTAAATCCTTGTAGAAGAATGTATTTGGCCACTTTGTCGATTCTATTTTTGGCCACTTTGTCGATTCTATTTCTGATACAGTATTTGGCCTTAGACTTTGTGATTCTATTTTTTTTCCAAACATTTGCGAAGTGTATAGAGTTTCTATCTTTCTTCCGATTTCAATGACCAGACCGAACCCGCGCCAGTGTTTGTTTTTGTCATAGTAGTTCTTCGCAGACTTGTATTTGATATAGCTCTTCAGTTCAATGGTAAATGGTCTCGTCTCAATGGCATGACTCTTCGTCTCAGTAGTATGAGTCTTTGTCTTTCCGTGAGCACGATTCGTCGACGTTTCAATACTATGAATCTTCTCCGTCTTTCCGTGAGCGCCATTCATGCCAAAAGTATGATTCTGAGCTCCATCAACATTCCCGCCCACACTTCTAGTGGGACAATCCTCCGCAGTGACTGTATTTCTCGTCTTCTCCGCCGCACTTCTCGTCTTCTCCGCCGCATTTCTCGTCTTCTCCGCCGCATTTCTCGTCTTCTCCGCCGCATTTCTCGTCTTCTCTGCTGCTGCCGCTGCTGTTGCTGCCGCTGCGTTAGTCCACTCAAGATTCCACTCTACAACATATGCAAAATAATGCTCCCAGAAAAGAGAAAGCTTCTGCTTCATTTTTTTCACAATTGTTTTTTTCTCTCTTTCCAGGGTTCGTAACTTTAAAATCAAGTCTTCCATTCTTTTCAAACTAGGTTGGCCTCCAAAGAAAAGAATTGGAACCAATCCAGAATTCTCAGGTTGTGTCCCTCCTAAATCCAGATTAGAACCTAGATTAGTAGGGTTAGTAGTAAAATTAGGATTAGACAAACACTTGTTGTATTCACGGTAGTAAGCCCTGGTTCGTCCCTCAAGAGGGTGCATCTCTATTTCTAAGGATTCGAATTTGTTGGAGAGAACTTCTAGATCTTTCAAGATTGTGAGAGTGCTGTTTCGCGAGGTTGCGAGAGTGCTGTTGTCTTTCATGATCGCAGGAGTGGTGCTGTCTTTCATGATTGCATTATCGTGTGTGGTAGGATTATCGTGTATATTAGGATTAGGTCGTTGTTTTCCTAGTATCACAAAAGGCTCAAATATCGTTGTTAGTTCCCCGCCGAGCTTTGGGAAGCCATTTCGTACGAGGTGAGAATCGAATATGGGCTGGACTACATCGGTCAAGGTTGCTGTTGACGGGGTTTCTGAGGGCTGGAGTACATCGGTCAAGGTTGTTGTTGACGGGTTTTTTGACGGGGTTTCTGACGCCGACGGGGATTCTGACGGGGTTTCTGACGCCAACGAGGGGTCTGACGGCGTCTCTTGCGATGAGACAAAAAACTTTTTGTCATTGACATGCTTTTCTTGATCATTGAAATTTGCTGCAGGTTCTTCATTATGATTGAATGTCAATGACGATACAGATGGCAATGCAGTTACTTGTTGGGTCTTGCAATTTAGAGACTTACTATGCGAAGCTACTTCTTGTTTAAGCGACTTACTATGTGGATAGGAGTCTGTACTTGAAGCCGGAGTGATGTTCCTCGGAGAACCTGCCGGAGAGTAGATTTTCGGATTTGAAGATAACCGTGGGCGCGAGAAAATAGATTTTAGAAAGCTGAAAGCGGTGTCTTTTGTTCCGATAGCGGCGTCTTTTGTTCCGAGAGTTGAAGTTCTATCGTCCTTTGTATTGGATTGCTCTTGTGTTTTGGATTGGTTTGCTTTGGAAAATTTGGAATGATTATTGGAATCCTTTCGAGCCTCGTCTTTTGAAGAGGAAAAAAGTGAATTCTTGCTAGAGCTGTTCGGGGTCTTTTTGGCAAATGTCTCGGAAAATGCTGATATCTCTTTTGCAGAACTTTTTGGAAAATGCTGAGAAGCCGCAACAGACGATGGAACCCTCTTTCCTAAGACGGCCACATCAATCCAAAGGCTTTGGATTAACTGCAAAAGTAATACCGAGGTCACAGGCGCCATTATGATTATGCAACATTGTCGACGACAAATATTGACTGTCGCCATCAATATTGTCGATACAATCAATGACAAACTAGATATCACCATTGGAAAATTTGGAATCGTAGAAATTTGAAAATGTCCTGTAAAAATGAGTTGAGTTGCGTGGTAACCGGTATGACAACGCGATTAGATGGAAAATAGATGTTATGATGAAAATTGGAAAAGAAGATCTGTCTCTGTGCGCCCTGAAAGTGCCAGCAGTGATCTGCGCCCTGAAAATCATTGCCTTTCTTGAAATGAAGCCTCAATTAAGATGGAAACTGAATGCAAATGGGATAGCTCTCAACTCACAACTCGCTTTCATGAATCTGCCCCGATAACTTTCTGAACAAGTTTCATTAAACCTGTCGACAAATTTTTAAGCACGCCAGAGATCCAAAACACCCAGCACTTTAAACTTTGCTGCTACAAACGACCCAGACTATGTCACCATTCCAATTTGATGCTAGCTAAGGTGACCGTATGCGGTACTGTAACTATGTGCTTCGGACACGAACTTCGGTCCTCGGATGGACTTGAACATCGGTCCTCGAATTCAGGACAAAATATGCACGTGACCCCTGTAAACAAACGGGCTGAGTTACTAAAGAAGTTACTGTTAGTGATTCACTATTGTCACTGGTATGAGCCACACGATGTTCTTTTTCCTTACACGATATGGCAATAAGTCAAAGGCCACTACTTATCTCGAAGAGTTACAGTATTACTCTTCTGAAAGTCGTTAATCTTGCTGCTTTAATCTCAATAGAATGGTAGAATGGTAATGCCGCCCTGTAAAATATGAATTGGCATGAATGCCACATCTGAATCGGCATGAATGCCATTTCTGAATCGGCATGAATGCCGTTTCTGAATTGGCATGAACGGCGCAAACATCAAAGGAGTATTCACATGTCTCCCATCTGAAAGGAGTATTACTATGCTCAGGTCTGCTTTGTTTGTCACACTGGTGGAGTAGGTATGATGGAGCCAGTGATTTTGTATGAGAGGTTCTTGTCTATGCTTTTCTATATATGGATCTTGTCTATGTTCGTGTCTTTGGATCTCGTCTCTGCCGTGGAAATCGTGTATTGTTTTCTTGTCTATCTTGTGCTTCGATTCAATGGAATCTCATTTACCTCCTTGTCTTTTACTCCCTTCCTTGTGTTTCCTCCTCTACCTTGTCCGTCTTCGAAGACCGAACAGTATTTGTTCTAAAAGTTTTTTCGTCTCAAAGACCGACACCTTTATCACAACGACACCATTTTGATCATACCAACGCCCTCTTAATCTGCATCGCAACTTTCAGAAGAATTCTAAATTTCCTCAATGCAGCCAGTATCTCACTCCAAATGGCATTTTGATTCTCTACACCCCGTGTCTCGCTTAAAGAGCTTAAAGAAAACATCTCCCTAAACTCTTTACAAACCATACTCATAGGGCAAATAAATTTCCTCCAAATCGGAAACAGGAGCAATTGATGCGTTGTGAACTCCCACCTTTTCAAATCTGTGCGATGGATGAATGCTATGAGAGAGTGGAGGGGGAGTTCGCGGAAGTTTATGTATCGTGTTAAATTGTTCCATTTTGGGGGTGTGTCACAGGGTGAAAGATGATCCTTATTGAGGTTAACTTGAAGATCGGATGCAAAATTGTCCCATTTCTTGCCGATCTGAATTACCATCCCAAAAGCGAGCCAATGTTTGTTTTTTTCGAAGAAGATGTTTTGTTTTCTCGCTTGTTTCTTCGTCCTGTAGGACTGTTGTTTCTCTTGGAGGAGTTCTCGCAGATTGAAATTCTTCTTGGTGGAATTTCTTGTTACGAGTGAACTCGTAGTAGCGGGTTCAGAATGTCGAGTCTCTGGATTGGAATGGCCAGAATGGGTCTCCAGACTGGAATGGCTAGAATGGCTCTCTAGACTGGAACGGCTCTCCAGACTCTGACTCATATAACGGCTGTCCAGACTCAAACTAGAACGCCTGAGATCCAGACTTTTCCTCCCGATGAGATTCAGACAGTGACTCAGAAGTTTTTTAGATTTGTTCTCAGGATTTTTCTGAACAGGATTGCCACAGTTGCTGTGATTCTCGTTCTTTTCTGAATTCGATTTTTCTGAATTGTTCGATTGAACTTCCAACCAATCCAAATAAAACAAAAACAGCCTTTTTTTCATTTTCTGCACCACTTCCTTCTGCTGATTCTCCAATATCTTGAAATGCAAAAGCCTCTGGACGTTATCGAAGTTTTCTATTGCAGAGTCATGTGGAGTAGCGTCAGCGAGCAAATTTATTGCGGAGGTTCCTACGAGACCCCATTCTAAATTAAAAGCGGGACAGTAAGAAGAACTGTTACTGCCCCTAGCAGAAGATCTTGCTCGCTGCTGATACGCTGGCATCCCTCGGATGCATATATGTCGCGCTTCCGCTAGCATTTTCCTGTCTATGACTTCGAATTTGTTCGAGAGGGATTCTAACTTGTCTAAGTTTGTGTTGGAAAGGGATTCTAACTTTTCTAAATTATTATTCTCTGAGTCGTTTGTGTCCGTGTCTTTCTTCGCATTACGCAGTAGAGGTCCAAATATCTCCGTTAATTCTGCCCCCAATTTCGGAAAGCCGCTTCGTGCGAGGTGGGAATCGAAGAGAGGTTGGAAGATATCGTTTAGCTTTGTTGTTTGCTCATCGTGCACACTGTTAGCAGGCGGCGCAGGTATTGTTTGTTCACTGTGACACGCCGGAAAAGTTATTTCCTCATTGTGACTCTGACTAGCGTGACAGACTTCACTGTGTCTGGCGGGACAGACTTCAGCAGATACAGATCGGGATAGACTACTACTGTTGGGAGAATGCTTCTCACGTTTGTTGGGAATCGGCGGCGAGAGTCGAAGCCTGAGCTTCGATGGCATCGACAAAGATCGGCTTGGGCGCCTTTCCACAGTAGATTGAGAAGATGCTTCTCTCGAGACCACCTCTTCTCTCGAAAGCTCTACCGACGAGTCTTCCGAACTCGAAGAAGCGGCTTCTGATGCCGGCATCTCTCCAACTGGTGTCATGAGCTTTCCAGATACTGGCAAGGGCACTACCTGAAATACCATCATAAAAACCAGACCAAATCTGGCTCTTTTTGGATGAAGACTAAACATCTTGAATAACCCTGTGCGTACGCTGTCCGACCATTGAATGACGTCACATCGGACGTTAAGTTGTAGCAATCTTATGCTTGACTGATGTCCTGTAGATCATATGGATGTCCTGTGTAGATTGATGCCCTGTGTAGATTGATGTCCTGGCGATAATTGATATCCTGTAATGTAATGACGAATGGATATGCTTGCGAATCGCGATTGATATGTAATACCATGGAGAAGATGCATTGACATGGATGATGGAGAGAAATCTGCAATGCTGCCGATTACAATGGATTGAAATCGCGGCCCCCAAAAGTTGAAAAATCCAAATCCATGCATTGAAATTGTCACAAAAATCAGAAGGAGCCTTGACATGCAAATACTGACTCCCAGCCGAGGAGAATGACAAAAGCTCGAACACCATACTTATGACCGCCAAGAGGATCGCGTTTCGTGAGAATCCTAGGCTATGTATACAGTATGATCGGACTCGCGTCACGCGTGAAAATCATCGCGTAACGTTGAAAGAGAGTTTCTTGCGCGAAGAATCAAGATACTACATGTCATACTGTCATTACTTCATGCACAGGGTATGAACGGCACCTCATAATGAGGATCAGAGGCACATAAATGAATCGACTCGCAAATCGAAGTCTGGCTGTACAAATTGAGGAACAGCTCTAGTGGTCACAACATGCTCCTCGACGTAGATACATGTTTTCTGAAGAAAACTTAAAGACTGTCGTCTCATGGAGAAAATTGAAATCCCTTTTCGGCTAGTATGATTAAGGATATCCGTTGATGATATCGCTGAGGGCAGGTCGATTCAAAAGTCCTCGGCAATATAAAATATTCGAGGACGGACCTGTGTCTTGAACCCCCCTTCATAAAATCAGAAAACTCTGTGTAAGCAAACTCTGTGTAAGCAAACTCAGCGTTCTTCTGATGCTGATGAAAGAAGACTCAGCGTGCTGCTGAGATAAGAAGACTCAGCGTGCTGCTGAGATATGATGCGACCAAAAATTCAAAACCTAAAACTCATGTTGTGATTGACTCTCCTCATATGATTCCTGCTAAATAGTAAATACTTCTCCACTCGAAATGTCAGAAATCTGAACTCGGATACTCTCTAAAACACTTTCTGATGCCGAACCCGATACGTTCGCCACGGGACGAGATTTTCAATCGCGTCCAGAAGATCGAGGATTTTTTTTGTGCGGTTTGCGAGATTGGCGAATTCATTATTCTGACCGCAATATACCCCCGCTGTTTCCTTCCATTGCTTACATACTGATCTCATCGAACTCAAAAACTCAGCAGATTTTAGCCACATTTGCATTCTTTCTCTTCCTAGTTTTCTCAACTTGCTTTTCCTTTCTATCTCTGATTCTTTTTTCCTTGCTGCAAGCTCAAGCATTGCCGCGTCTGTTGCGGTTGATTCTAATGGGTCGTCTGTTGTACTTGCTCCTGACAGTTCTTCCATTGTTGGTAAGTTTGTTGCCGCTTGTATGAATCCGATGTGTTCGGGAGTTGCTGCTGTAGTGATCGCGGAAGAGCCGACTAGTTCTGTTTCTGGAGATGCTGCTGCGTCTTCCGAGTCAGATGTTGGCGCTGTTGCTGTTGTTGAACTTGCTACTCGCTCTTCTCTGGCACTAGGAACCTTCTCCACCATTTTCTCCGAACCTATCTCCCCCACCTTCTCCACTATTTCCTCTTGCAATTTGTCATAAAAAGCACTCAACTCGCCAAGTTCATGCAACAAATTGACAAACGTCTCCAATATTCGCGACGCGTTGCAAGAAAGGTTACTGTAATCATTGTGATTATACGATCTGTTGTAATTTTCGGAATTATTATTTCCATGACTTGAGGAGCTGTGGCCTTCGGAATGAGAATCTGAACGGTTTCCAGAAAAAGAATCTGAACCAGAATTACGATTTCCATGACTAGGAAAATGCACATCTTCCGAATCTGTATTGATCGCGTACTCCGAATCGGTATAGGGTTCATAATACTCTTCTTCTTCCATCCCATTGGGGTGCATATCGTGATGAATTCGCCTTGAGATCGAATTTCTGGAAAGCGAATAGCAGTAATCATCCCACATCGTTTCAGTGGTTTTAGCTGAATGCAAAGCAGCGTCGAGGACGGTGTCCAGAATACTTGTCGCTTCGGTGTCCAGAATACTTGACATACTTGTCGCTTGGTTACTGTGTTTGTCTTTACTCACTTGAGAGGGGCCTGTTTGAGAATGGCCTGTTTGAGGGGGCCATGTTTCTTTTTCTATCACTGAATTAGGAGATGAGTCTTCGTTCTGCCATCCACTCTGCTGCGAGGCCCATCCACTCTGCTGCGAGACCCATCCACTCTGCTGCGAGGCCCATGCAGTCTGCCCATGCCATCCATTATCCCTAATTCCACGCACTTTGCGCGTCCTTTCCATGATATGTGCTGCCTCCATAATTTTTGCAACTCGCTCCATATAGTTCAGAAGTGTGGCGTTTGTCATCGAAGAGATAAGTGCTTGGGTGATGCGATTCATGGTTGGCTGAAATTTCTGACACTTGCGTCGTGGCGGACTCATGACCCTTTCAACCAAACATTTGTCCAGATCGGGGATGTCGAGGATGTTCGTGTTTCGTTTCATTGTTGACAAACTCGCTGGATTATCATTTCGCTTACGTTTTACCTTCTCCTTCAGTGAAATTTTCGGGAAGAATAGTTTTGGAATGAGATTCCAAATACTGTCATAAACCCAGAAACGCCAAGAGAATAAACTGCTGACGAATTTGCTAGATGACTGCACGAAGCGGAGTGGAGACTGTACGAATAGGAGTGGGGATGCAATTCCGAGGCTTGCAATTCTGTTTGATCTGTGGACTTTGGCTGGAGTCTCTTGTTGCTTTTTTCTATCAGAAGCGTTTGAATTCCGATCACTGCCATGCTGTGCTTGTGTTTCTCGTGTCCCCTGTGAGTCTCGTGTCAGCAAGCTGACGGCTTGCGTACCGCTGATTCGGAAGATGATCGTCATCATGACGGTCGTGAGGAAGAACCGTAACGCCATCGGTAGCGCCATATTTGTGAAGTAAGAAGAAAGGAAAACCTGCTTCAAAAAGTCTGAAATAAAAGAGGAAAGAAATCGGAAAGAAAAGATCGAAAACATGCTGAGATAATTTGGATTCCGATTTGCATTCCGCCTCTGATCATTCTGAAATTGTTGCGCCGGAAAAGAGCCCAAACAACGACATTGTCACTGCTGCAAAAAAGTTAAACTGTATTGCAGCTGCCTGGCCATGCAAGACACCGAGGCCAACACATACTATGCACTGTTACACCGCCTTTTGGCCGTCGACATGAACAAATAAATGGAGAATCAGCCCGCTGATGGAATTATGGAAAAAAAATGTTTGGAAGGATTCGAGAACACCGGGATCTTGCTTCTAAGGACAAGCTACAAATTACAAATGAGCCTTCAGCTCGAAGGCGGACATCTCAATATCACTGCTTCAGTTTTCATGATCATCTTGAGTATAGTCTATGGAGGTACATTGACCTGCAGTATTCAATTTGGCACTTAAGTTTCAGCCCTTGTGCCCGGGCATTTAATCAAAACAAATCATGAATATGTCGCTTTTCATCATATGTCGACTCAAAAGTTTTCGTATACTTACGTAAATGCATGACATTTAAGCCAAGACTATCAAAAAGCTGCTCTTCCGTGTGATGGTAACAAACATTTCAACCCCGAAAACTGAAAACTTAAAGTTAGCCTGCTACTACACACAATGTAACTTAGCCTGCTACTACACGTGACGCAATATGATATACACTATATCCGGAGGCTGAACTGAAAACAAGACACAACTGACGGATGTTTTAAACATGCCTCGTGAGTCGTCATCAATGATGTGTGGCATTTTTGAACTTCATTAACCTAGATGATTGAATGGCGAAATCAACTACCTCAAACGCAAAAGGGATATTCAACTACCTCTCGATATTCACTCACTGATTGTCTCACGCGCGGCATTGCACCTTGTTACAGTACTGTAACAGTAACAGTAGATTATGGGCGCAGATTATAATAGAATACGACAGAGTATTTTCCCTAGACGAACCGCTTCAGGATACAGACACTCATTAGCAAAATTATCTCGCTTTTCAGCTGCCTTGTTGTATTTGTCCGCAGCCCAACTCGTACTGCTATGGTATTTGTCCGCAGTCCAACTGGTACCGCGATTGCACGCGCTCCTGACACTTTCTTTAGCCCAACTCGTACCGCGATTGCAGGCGCTCTCAACATATTCCTTTCCCCGTCTGAACAAATTCTGCTGCTGTCCGGCCGTGGCAACGTATGGAGTGATAGCCTGGCTGGGAGTGATAGGCTGATTTCGCATTTTTCTTCTCCGCTCTTTTTCTTCACGTGCCTCTTCAACCTGTTTCTTTGTCATCTCTTCCAGCTGCTCATCCGGCAAACATTTCTCTTCGTCTTGTTGGCGTTTCTTTTCTTGTTCTTTCCTCTTCAACTCATCCCGTGCGCAGTGCTCTTCTTTCTCTCGCTGTTCTCGCTCCTCTTCAGTCTCTTCTCTCTGTGGATTTGCATTTTCTTTTGTTTCTTCTCGCTGTGGATTTTCATTTTCTTTTTGCAACCCTGGAGCTTCTGTTGTTCGGCGTGTCGGGCCGGGAGCTGGCTTCGGCGGGACAACAATTTTGGGAACGTTGTTGGGCGGGACAACAATTTTGGGAACGTTGTTGGGCGGGACAACAATTTTGGGAACGTTGTTGGGCGGGACAACAGTCTTGGGAACGTTGTTGAGTGGAGTTGGAGCTGGCCTGTTGTTGGGCGAAATTGGGGCTGGCCTATTCTTCGGTGGAGTTGAATTTTTTTTCGGAGCCTGTCTGCTAGATAATCCCCAAAAACCAAGCGGCAGGAAGACCGCAGCTGAAACCGCGGCCGCTGCTGCTGCCAATTGGGATTTATGCTTCTCAAAAAATTGTTTGACTTTATTCGGCTGCTGGTCTTTCTTGTCATTGGGCGGGTTTTTCTTGTCTTTCTTGTCCGATACGCCATCAGTCGCGGGCCTTGTGTCAGACTCTGACTTCTTGGTAAGAAAACCCGTTGGCGTTTCCGTGTTTTTGGCGTTCGGTCCCTTGTCTGTGTCAGTACTCCTTTTTGTCGTTCTTTTTCTCACGGTTCTTCTCCTTCTCGTCGCTCCCTTGCCCGGTTGGCCAGAGGATGCGTTAGATCCCTTCAAATTCTGCTGTGTCTCAGCAGCAACAAGCGTCATACTTGACTCAAATAAAGAAAGAAGCTCCAGACTTCCACTGCCCAGAAGCAGCGCAATACGAAAGCAGTTCGTCATGATTGGTTGTGTAGAATAGCACTTAGAATGTCAAAAGTTTTTGGAGTGCTGAGAATGTCAAAAGTGGACGAAAAGTGGACATACGCAGTGTCTGCCGGCGATTGGAATGCCAATGGTAAACGTAATTTGGATGAGATGGGTCAGAATGTAAATTTTGGCACCGTGTAGAGAGGCATCGCGTAGAATTTCCCATCGCGTCCAACGCTGTTCGAATAAAAACGCCTCCGAAATTCGATCGATGAACTCGCCTCCAAAATTCGATCAATCGTAATGGACTCGCGCTCGACAAGTCATACTTACACGGTTAATAATGAATGAGACTCATATTTACACGCTCAACGCTCCGGCGCTCAACACCCCGGCAATCTGAGTTTGAGTCTGATCATCAACATAAACTTTAACTGGCTCCAAACGCTCCAAACTCTCTCCAAAACACTCCTCCAAACGCTCCGGAACTATTCGCATGAGAATCAGAATGATAACCACAAAACTAAACAAATTCAACCGTTACCCAAAAGCTGGACAATGGACCAATGGCAAAAGAGTCGCATCAGAACACCATACTCAATCGGATCCAAAAGAGTTGCATCAGAACACCATGAGAGACTCGAGTCTAGGCTTCCTGGATCTGCTGGATGCATGCTTGTTCTCTGAACGAAAAAAGGAAAAAATCATACGTAAAGTGCCAGAATGGTAGTCATGAATTGATTCTTAGTAGTCACGATAGTGGACTAACAATGTCAACATCGACGTCCTTTGGTTCGAGTGTGTGACAGACCCTTGACACTGAATACACTCAGCTGTAGTTTAGTCGTGATGCCAACTTGATATCTTTTGCAGTGTCATATATGAATAAATTTAACTGGAGTCTTTCTGTGTCAACACCCAACAAGAGGCAGACAGAATCATAGAAATACATCTCTGTTTCCAACAGAACTCAGAACGATTTTCACTTCAACAAATGAGACGTCCGACCGCCAATACTATTGCAAGAATTTCGAACCGAGATGCTTTTAATTTCTGTCAAAAAAAAAATGCGCCGCAATACCCTTGCAACGAGCTAAGTTTTTGACACATTGCGTATCTGATTCCAGACTCACTGACACCGATGGAGTTCCATTATTAGCAGCGCTTTCTTCTGGTGTCTTGTATTATAACCGGGTGCACTGTTAGCTGCACCTCGGTCACTTTCTGCGGTGAGAAATTCTTGTGAAACGCAATAGTATGGGTTTGGTGTCTCGTCTTTGTTGTTGTTCTAAACATCTTGTATAGCTTTTTCATGCTAAATCTCAAATCGAATCCACAAGATTCGCGACGTTATTGTTTTTCAATTTATGTAACAAGAAGAAATTCCAACCGACCACAAATTTCGTACCTGCAAGCAATGTTTCATGACGCCAAGATTACTTTTTTTTTCTTCTATCATCAAATCTATAGAGAGGAATCTATCTGTGTCAACAATCAACTCAACGAGGCCGTACGTTGACGCACTCATTATTAAAGAAAATTGCGCTGAGCGATACCATTTAACAAATCAGACGTCCCCTCCACCACATATACTATTGCAAGAATTTCGATAAAAAACTTTCACGCCGTAAGCATGTTGAAATTGTTGACACGTCCTGAGTCTGATTTTCAGACTCAAAACCATGGAGTTCCACTCTGTTCCATGGGTTTTCCGGATAATAGACGGATCTTCAACTCGATTACATGTCGCGGCGCTGTGGTATATCTTCTTTGTTTTTGTAAACGTTCAGGCCTTTACAAGTTCTTTTATAGCTTTTTTGCGACTTTGCACATCGAATCTCAAAACAAACCCACGAGAAACGCCCAAATATGAATGGTCTTCCTTTTAAATTCTTGACTTTTGTTTGTGTATGTAATATAAAACTAGCAGTTCTCTTTTTCTACGTAACAAAATGACACTTCCTGATTGTTCACAGGCTAAGAATCATTCCTCCACAGGAGGACAATGTCTCTTCTTTCCTTTGTGCGCAGCTGTGCCATAGTTGGTCTGCCACACTTGGTCTTTCGAACCGTCACCATGACAGAAGAACTGACGAGTTGCAATCTGCTCGACTCACAGCGAATACTGCTCAGAGTCTGAGATTTACATTGTAATACAGCGTTGAAGCCCTGTCAGCTTGAGGCTGCCTGTAAATCAAATAGCCTGCGCCTTTTGCTGCAGATTATAATATTTTGTCCATTTAAAAACTGCTTGAGGATATCCGAGATCTTTCCAAGTTTGTCGAAGTGTCATAATTTCACTAAGTCTTCCCACTTCGTCATTCACTATTTGACTTGCTTCTGTCATGGCCTCGTTCAAAAGCTTCAAGTCCTCTTCTTTCAGGTCTTCATACTTGAAAATATGACGTTTTCCCTTGTAATCGGGATGATCCTTTACGAAAGTAGAACAATGGGATGATACAAAATTATAAGCTTTATCGGGATGATACTTTACCTGGACCTTCTTCAGCTCAACTATGTGTTCCCCCAATGTGCTCCATTTTATCGTACCTTTGTTGGGTAGTGATTGTGTTTCTTTTTCGAGCATCTGGAAGACCAATTTCTGGAAGAACGCTTTTTTTGCGACAGCGTCTTCGCTTGCGAGAATATCTTCGCTTACGGGAGCGTGTACGATTGCACAAAGGTGACGGTGATATAGAGTTATGTGAAGGTTACTCTCAAGCTCGCCCAGTATTGCATCGGCTGCTTCATCGTATTTGTCCGCAGCCCAACCCGTACCGCGATGGTACGCGTTCTCGACGCATTCCTTCCCCCACTTGAGCGCTTCCATGAAGCATTCCATCCCCAATGGAACATCTCTGACCAAATTCTGCTGCTCTCCAATTTGAATCGTGGCCGTGGCAACGTTTGGAGTGATAGGCTGGCTTGGAACAGCATTAGGCTGGCTTGGAGCGATATTAGGCTGGCTTGGAGCGATAGGCTCACTTCGCGTTTGTCTTCTCCGCTCTTTTTCTTCACGTGCCTTTTCAGCCTGTGTCTCTGTCATCTGTTGCAGCCGCTCATCCCCTTTGCGTTGCTCTTCTTTCTCCTCTTCTGTTTCTTCTCGCTCCTCTTCTGTTTCTTCTCTCTTTTGTTGCGGCTCCTTCTGTGGATTCTTCTGTCGATTTTCATTTTCTTTTGGCGACTTCGGCTCCTTCTGTGGAGTTTCATTTTCTTTTGTTTCTTCTCGCTGTGGCTTTTCATTTTCTTTTTGCAACCCTGGAGTTCCCGTTGTTCGGCATGTCGAGCTCGGAGCTGGCTTCGGCGGGACAACATTCTTGGGAACGTTGTTTGGTGCAACAACATTGGCGGGAACATCGTCGGGCGGGACAACATTCTTGCGAACGTAGTTGGGTGGTGTGGCGCCAGTCTTGTGAACGTTTTCGAGTGGGGTGGGAGCTGACCTCTTGTTGGGCGAAATTGGAGCTGACCTCTTGTTGGAGGGAGTTGGACTTTTTTTCGATCCAGAGAATCCCCAAAAACCAAGTGGCAGGAAGACCGCAGCTGAAACCGCGGCCGCTGCCGTCAGAAAGCCTGACTGTTTCGCCAGAAAACCCTTTGCGTTTTTTGTATCCTTTGCGCTTTTTGTATCTTTTGTGTTTGTTCCTTTCGTCTTTTCGGTACTCGCGGCTTCTTTGGCTTTTCTTTCACTGGTCCTCTCATCACCGTCAGGACTTTTCTTGACGGTTTTTTTCTTCGTGGTTTTTTTCGTTTTCGTCGCTCCGTTGCTAGGCTGTCCAGAGGTCCTCTTCCCAAAGGAGGCTTTAGGTCGCTTCTTCTGTGTAACGGCAGCAACAAACATTGCCGTGCTTGGTTCAATTTCTGAAAGAAATTCCAGACTTCCACTGCCTAGAAGCAGCGCCATACGGAAGCTGTTCGTCATGATTGCTTGCGTAGAATAGTTTTTATAGTATGTCAAAAGTTTCTGTGGTGCTTAGATTGTCAAAAATGGACGAAAAGTGGATAATATAATATACGTGATATCTGCCGGTGATTGGAATGGTGGCCGTAATTTGGAGTCATGAGATGGGTCAGAGTGTAAATTTCGAAACCTTGCAGAGATGCTTTTGCCATCGCGCCCAACACCGAATGAATGAAAACGCCTCCGTAATTCGATTAATGAAATCCGCACCGCCTCCACGCTGACACGCTCCTAGATTGTTACTCAAAGAAAATTCGCTTCGCCAGGACTTCTGAAAAAAGCTCGCAGATACACGCTCAACACTCCGGGAATCAAGTCTAGTAGTGATATCATCACAATAAACTTTAACGTGTACGCAGTCACTGAAAAACTCGCTCCAAACGCTCCGGAGAAAAACTCGCTCCAAACGTTGCGGATCTATTCACATAATACGTCATATGAATTGTATTGCTGCGAGGGAACTGCATTATGATTGCTCCCGTGCAAGGCGCCGTAGACATAGACATAGACGTCACAATGGCTCCGGCCAATAGACGCCGAACCTAGGCCAAAACGTTTAAATGTACCGTTCCGCTGATTCTTGCCCGTAGACATGGAAAATCATGGAGACCAGGAGTTGTTTGAAAAACTGCTTGCTTCGCCGCTGATCGCCGCTGATGGAATTATGGAAAAGAAATCTTTGAAAGGCTCCGAGAACACCGGGACACTTAGTTCAAATGACGTCTACAATATCACTGACACTGTTAAGTCCAATATTCATCATGAATATGGCACTTTGACCATTTCGCACTTAACTAAGTTGCAGCCCGTACGCCTGGGCATTTAATCAAATCAAATCATGAATATGTCGCTTTTCATCATATACTTATCAAAAGTCTTCGTACCTGACACCTAAACCAAGACTACTATCAAAAAAAAATCGACTGTCACTCTCAGTCTCTCACAGAGAGAATCGATACCATGCCTCCGATTCTGTGCCCCACCGCAACTGCGTAAGACTTATGTGAAGACTTCTTGATAATAATGGGATAATAATGAATACTTGCACACGATATCAACGAAGCTCTGTAGTGTTTATAATACGCTGTTCTTCTATGTTATGGCAACAGAATACTTAGCCTGCTACTCATCCTGCACATTATTGGAACACGCTATATCGGGATGCTGACCAATGAACTCCAATAACAAATAAGTTAACTAACACAGAAAAACAACGCTGCACTGAATGCATCCCGATACTCGAATATGTGACAAAACATGCCTCGTCGTCATCGTGTGACGTTCTTCAGTAACCTATAACTCTGGCGAAATCCACTACCTCAAAATATCATATGCGCAAGGTGCTGTTTACTACATGTGAGCCAATGGAGGCTCTCCACCTTTGCGATTTTTTTGGTCAGACTGACAGATAATACGATATACCTATCGTCAGAGCTGTACAAGAGATTTACTTAGATATCGTCACAAGAGATCTACTGATCATAAACAGTTCGCATTTATGTTTTTCACTCAGCGCGATCCTGTCGCTTACGCTTCTCTCGTTGCTGTAAGATTTGTGACTGTAGATTGTAATAATTTCTCCATCGACGAACCGCTCTGGGATATCTGAGATATTTCCAAGTTTTTCGATCTTGCATAATGTCATCAAGTCTGTCAACTTCGGAATTCAATTGTTGACTTACTTCTTGCATGTCTGCCGGTGTCAGGCTTTCATTCTGCAGCTCACCATTGTAATAAAACTTGACTTTGGATCTAGGGCTGTTGTATGTCCTTGCCTTGTCTTGGTAATACTTTCTCTGGAGCTTCTTCAATGCAGCTACATGATCCTCCAATCCGCTCCATGTTATCGGAGGTAGTGACCGTTTTTCTTCGCCGAGCATCTGCAAGACAGCTTTTTTTGCGGGAGTGTCTTTGCTTGTCGGTTTCAAAGGGTTAAGGTGAAGCGCACTGATAAGCGTACCACACAGTTGTTCACCAACAATCTTATCGCACTTTTCGACTCTCTGACTGTATTTGTCGGCAGCCCAACTCGTACTGCTATTGTATTTGTCCGTAGCCCAACTCGCTGCGCTCTTGACACTTTCCTTAGCCCGACTCGTGCTGCGATTGTATTTGTCAGTAGCCCAACTCGTACTGCTATTGTATTTGTCCATAGCCCAACTCGTACTGCGATTGCATGCGCTCTTAACACATTCCTTGCCCCATTTGAAGAAATTCTGCTGCTGTCCAACGTCGGCTCTGGCAATGTAAGGAATGATAGGCTGGCTTGGCCTGATAGGCTGACTTCGCGTTTTTCTTCTCCGTTCTTTTTCTTCACGTGCCTTTTCAACCTGTGTCTCTGTCATCTCTTCCAGCCGCTCATCCCGCAGACGTTCCTCTTCGTCTTCTTCCCTCTTTAACTCATCCCGTTTGCGTTGCTCTTCTTTCAGCCGCTTTTCTCGCTCCTCTTCGGTCCCATCTCTCTTGTTCTGCGGGTCCTTCTGTGGATTTTCATTTTCTTTTACCGACCCAGGCTCTGTCGTTTGGCGTTTCGGACCAGGAGCTGGCTTCGGTGGGACAACATTTTTGGGAACATCGTTGCGTCGTGGGACGCCATTCTTGGGATTCCGATTGTTAGGTGGAGTTGGGGTTGGATTGCTCCTTGGCTGGGTTGGATTGTTCTTAGGTGACTTTCTGCCAGATAGTCCCCACACACCAAGCGGCAGGAATACCGCAGCTGAAACCGCTGCCGCAGCCGTCAATTCCGATTTATGATCTTGGAGAAATTGTTTGACTTTATGTGGCTGTTCTTTCTTGTCTTTCTTCTCAGTGGGCGAATTTTTCTTGTCTTTCTTGTCCGATACGCCATCAGTCGTGGACTTTTTGTCAGACTTGGACTCATTCGTAAGAAAACCCTGTGTGTCTTTTCCTTTGGTGTTTTTAGTATTCGTTTCTTTGGCTTCTCTTTCACTGGTCCTCTCATCACCGTCAGGACTTTTCTTGATGGTTTTTTGCTTCGCATTTGTTTTCGTTCTCGTCGTGCCTTTACCAGGTCGTCCAGAGGCTTTGCCAGAGGAGGCTTTAGGGCCCTTCTTTGGTGTCTCGGCTGCAACAAACGTCATACTTGATTCGACTCCCGAAAGAAATTCCAGGCTTCCACTGCCTAGAAGCAGCGCAATACGGAAGCTGTTTGACATCATGATTGAATATTGATATAGTGGCAATTCTTTAACTTACTGACGATATTACTCACGGTTCTCCTTTGATAAATAGATACCTTACGTAGAATGGTTTTTCCGATGATAGTATAGTACTTAGATTAAAACTCGAATGCCAAAAGTTTTCGTGGCGCTTGGAAATTAGAATGTCAGAAGTGGATGAAAACTAAAAGTGGATAGATGTCTTCTGGAGCCTGGTGATTTGAATGGTAAGGAGTTAGAGTTTTGCATCAAGCTTGGAGATTCAACTTCACTATCGCGTCCAACACTGTATGAATGAAATCGCATCCGTAATTCGATCAATGAAACTCGCAACCATAATTCGATCAATGAAATTCGCACCGCGCTGACACGCTCCTAGATTGTTATTCAAAGAAAATTCGCTTCGCCGATAGATAACTTCTGAAAATTCGCTTCGCCGACACACACTCAACGCTCCAGCAAACCAATCTAATCATCATCACAATAACTGGCACAATGTACTCTGAAAAAACTCGCTCCAAACGCTCTGCAACTATGCTGATTCGCATATGAATCAGAATGATAACCGCGAAACTGACAAATCCAATCCAAAAGCTGAACTATCGAAAACAAAGGAAATAAATTCGAAAAAGAACGCTCCTACACGATTTTTTTTTTATGCAGATTTGAAGTAAAAGGCGAACAATTGCATCGAGTTCCCCCAAACACAGCCATCACCAGAGAAACTGAGACAAAAATAGGGGGAAAAGCCCTTTTGAGCCAAAAAACAAGAAGCCTCCCACTCAAGTCTTGTGGGCCAAATCCGACAGCCATCGCTCAAATCTAACAGGCTTTCCAGCTGTATTATTGCCTTTCCAGCTGTCTTTTCAATAGTCGTGAGAAATACAGCCTGTTTTCCTTTTCATATTCCCTGTTCACAAACACACACCTTCAATCACGGGCTTCAAAATCCGCACTCCTACCACTGATCAGACTTTTTTTTTGAGAGCATCGAGAATTCTGTCCAATCACAACAATGTCTCGCACTTCGCTGCACAATATTATAATGATCACTGATCGGATCCTGAACCCTCAAGATCATCTCTCCTAGGTAATCTCTCAGCGCATTATGAGAACACGCAGACGTCAACTTTCGAATCGCGCCAAACATATCGTTCGTTTTATATCTTTCGTCACTAGCTTATAAGATTCTGTGGTCAACTACCATAAATCAAAATCATATGAGTTAGTGCGATATATGCGACATGGTTTTCAAATACTTTTCGTAAATTTCTGGACCTTTTACGTGTTGGTTCCAGGTTTTGGGATATGTCGGTCTACTATAATCCGGTTTCTAATCGTCGCTAGTGATATCTCGGTCTATTGCAATCCGGTTTCTAATCTCATTTCCACCATCGCAATTGATAATGAAAATCTAAAAAAAAACGTTGCTGAAACTTCAGCGCCACTCAATTGCTATACAGATACCTACTATAAGCTAGGTGCCTACTGTAGATATAAGCTAGGTATGATAATTCACTCACGATTGAAAATAGAACTTGACGACATGACTGAAAATACAACTTTACGACATACACAAAACAGCAACACATGGACTTCTTTGGAATTCGAGAAATGCAGACGTTCTGTATAGATACTGTCGCACAATTTATGATTGCGCTACTTTCGACCCTTAATCTCCTCGTTCAGTTTTTGACTTGCTTCTGTGAAGGCCTGCACCAAGACCTCCAAGTTCTCCTGTGTCAGGTCTTGTACTTGCAGTTTGCCCCTGTAATCAAAAGTATAAGCCTTATCGGGGTGATACTTTACCCGGAGCTTCTTCAGGGCAGCTAGGCGAGCATCATGACCCGCTGGCAACTGGCGATAATCCTCATTGAACATCTCTATGACTGCATTGCAGGCTTGGATACCTGCTTTCTTTGTTGGATCATCGAGTTTCGGCTTCGGTGTTAAAGGCCCAGGAGCGTGCTCAGGAGCGGGTTTGCGACGAAAATGCTCCCAGGTTCTACGAGCGTAGTCCCTCGCCGAACCATACGCGCCTGTCGATTGCTGCCACCAGCTCTCTTGTTGCCTTTGTCTCTCCGCTGCTGCCTCTCTCTCTCTCGCTTCTGCTGCCTCTCTCTCTCTCGCTTCTGCTTCCTCTCTATCTATTCTCCTTTGCATTTTTTCTTTACGCGCCTGCTCACGTTGTTTCACGATTTCCGCATTCCGTTGAGCTTGCTCTGCTCTCATTCGTTCACTCCGCTCAGCTGCTGTTTCCTGCCGCGGTTGCTGCGGATTTGTGTTCTCTTGCCCGGATGGAGGAGTTTGTCTGGGAGTAGGTTGGCCAGAGGGAGGATTAAATCCTCTGGGAGCAGTTTGTCTGCGAGCAGCTTGTCTGGGGAGAGGAGTTTGCTCAGAGGGTCTCGGAGGAGGCTGCCTGGGCATGTTGTTCGTTGCAGAACTACCATTGTTCGTTGCAGAACTACCGTTCGTAGCAGAACTACCATTCGTAGCAGAACTCTTCTCCCCCCCGAAAAAAAATAGACAGAGTTTTTTTCCTATAAAATGGAGTGTTTTCCCTAAAAAATATGTTGCCGCGGAAAGCACTGTTATCTTGAGCAGTGGCGTCACAACGGCCTCTATCTGTTCTAGCTCCTCTTTATCTCGAGCTTCTTTTTCTGCCATTTCTTTTGCTTCTTTTTCCTTCTTTTCTTTTTCTTCATCCTCCTTGTCAACATTTCCAATGCTTGTGTTGTCCGCTTCCAACTCTTCTTCAGCCGGAGCACTTTGCTCTTTTTTGAGAAGGCCGTTGGTTTCGGTGGTGGTTCCAGACTTGGGACTTTGTATCCCCCTTCTGTCCTTCACCGGTCTTCTATTCTTTTGTTGTCCTTCGGCTGATACTGTTGTAACAATGAAGACGCAGCCTGAATTTAGAATCCAAACGCCGATAAACGACGCCATTCGAACGAGCAGACTCCCCATTGAGTTTGTCTGTGGCGCAACAATTGCCATCATGACAATAATTCAGTCGTAACTTAAACTGTACACTGAGACAATACTATAGCCTGCGTGATCACACTCCGTGTGCTCGGGAACCTATTAAGCAGTAAAATATCGCTTTCGAAAACTTCAGCAGTAAAATATCCTTTTTCGGCTCGAAGCGCGAGCCCGCTCTAGAAATAGACAGAACTGTTACTACAAGTCTCTGACTGTTTTCGGCTTTCTTTTCTTCTTTCTTCCGAATACAACTTGACTCGAATTTCTTCGCTTCGAGTTTCTTCGCTTTTCTATGATTTAATTCTGAATCTTTTTGAAGCCAACTACTATTTGAAATAGTGCTATAGTACTGCACGCACTGAAAACTTTTAACTTACTTTTACTTATGGATCGTGACAATTAAAATTTGACATGGACTTACTGCATGGACCTGCAAAATTCGATGGAAAGAAATGGAAATGAGTTATTGCAGCCGCCAGAAATGGCATAATTTTCGATCAATACAAACGCAGATGACTGGATCAACAATATCGCTTCAATCGCTCGCCCAATAGTTAGACTTTTTTCGCTCATCATAACCAATCCAAAGGCCGCTACCATAATAATCGCAGCACTCATCATAACCGAACCAAAAACCGATACCATGTCGCATTGCTCATCATAACCAAACCAAAAACCATAGGGCTATCTAATCTCAATCCAAAACGCTGTACCAATTCCAAAACGCTGTAACAATTCCAAAACGCTGTACCCGCCCCAAAACGCTGTACCCATGCTAAAACGCTGTAACAATTCCAAAACGAACAGAAACATGATTAGCGCGAACACGCTCAATCTCTCTTTCGTTAGTTTCAGTCTGAAAATAATAGTCCACAAAACGGAAGAACCGCATCGACAACCTTCATCGGCGATTCGAAAATGAATCTATGCGATGTATACACAACGAAATTTGAAGAGCTTAATAGACACAGACACGTCTGTTATAATACGCACAATTTTTGGCAATTCTACTCTCTCACATAGGGTAATTCGTAATTCTCAAAAATGGCAACTCTTTTCTCAAAACTTAAAAGTGGCAATTCTACTCTCTCACAAAAGGTAATTTTTAATTTCTCTCACAGCGATAATTGCTCCCTGGCAATTCTAATCTCTCTCTCACAGCGAATTGCTGCTTGGCTGACGATAGTCTAGCCGCTGACTGACCTAGCTGATGGCTGACTTAGCCCCTGCAGCAACATCGCAATGCATTCAATCTTTGAGCTGCTGGCTTGAAGTCGTCAGATGTCAGCTCGTTGGTTACATCTCTTCTTAAGATTTTCGAATAGAACTTGAAATCGTTTTTCTTTGCTGTGGAGTCGGTCTTCTTTCCTCTTGAATCCCCAGAAGTAGCAGCAGCTGTTCTTGCATTCCGATTTCCAGCACCAGAAGCAGTAGCTTCACGAACTCTCTTCATGTTAATCTCAAACTTATCTGGGTGGTAGATCTTGTGAAGCCTGATGAATTCCTTATTCCGTCTCTCTTCATCCCATTGTTCATCGCCTCTCAAACGCCGTTTGTTCGGATCACGCAACATCTCACTGTCTTTGTTGAACTTATCCATGACCGCTTTCTGCGGCGTTGTGAGCTTCTTGTATTCTTCTATTGCAAGTTCTTCAAGTTCTTTGAGTCTAATTTCTGCGGCGCTTTGAGTGCCATTCCTGTCAGGCTGGTGAGAACGGTGGCTGTTGGAAGAATGAGAATGCTGTCTGTTGGAAGAATGATGCCGAGAGCGAGACTGTCTTTCGAATTGTGAGAAACACTTTTTACAGGCTTCGTTCCAGTGCTCGTTCCACTCCTCACTTCTATCTTTGCAAAATCGTTCGAACCGTGCGTAGTTTTCCGATGCGGAATGTGCCGCGGAATTGACGAAATCCTGAAATTCGCGGCGGCCGAAAAATTCACGTCTTCGCGCGTGTTGTCTTGCTGTTTCTTCTTGTTCACGCGCTGTTTCTTTCCTCGCTGTTTCTCCCCTCCTCGCTTGTGAGTCCCCCCTTGCTGCCGATGATTGTCTTCGCGCTTTCTCTGCTTGCGCCCTTTCATTATGCTTTCTTTGTTCCTCATCTCTTTGCTGCTGTTCTGCTTGCTGGCGTTCTTGTCGTTCTCGCTCTTGCGTTTCTCTTTGGGATTCCTCAGCTTCTACTTGCGGACTGGAATACGGATTCCGATTGAAGTTTGTTTGTTCTTGTTGCGTGTGATCGGGTTTAGATTCGTGATTTTCGTTCGTCACGGTATCAGACGAATGCTGAGCGAAATTCTGGGCGTTGAAAGAATTCGTTGCGCTGTAGATTGGAACTCCAATCGGAACTGTATTGGAGTCTGTTGAACCAGAGAAATTCGTTGACCCAGATATATTCGTTGACCCAGACTCAGAGAGGATTCCGGAAGGCTTGGCATCTAACTTACCACTGCCCAAATTATTCGAAAAGAAACTGAGGCCGTTTTTGATGACGGTCCAAGTAGCGATTACAACGGGTAATATCGCCGATGCAACCATAACTGTCGACAGAAATCCAGAAAGAAACTTGGCCACCGGGTGTTGGATTGGGTGCTGATGGCGCACAATGGACTGGCTTCCAGCGTCATCTCTTCTTTCAGAATTTCGTTCAGATTGTGTATTCTGTCCGTGTTCTCTAGAGTTTGCGTCTTTTGTACTTGTGTCTTTGGCTTGTTTATCAGCACTTCCTTTGCTATTGTTGATTGCAGCAGGAACAGCCGCTCGCCTCCTTCGTGGCCTTCTTCTCATGGTCCGTAAGGTTTTCTTCGAGTCACTGTTCACATTCGGCTTCGTGGACTCCGCTGAAACAAATGATCCCACTTCCAGTCTCCAGTCCAATTCCAAAAACCACGGAACGGCAACGAAGCGTCCGCTTGTGAACAGCGCCATTCGGAAACAGATCGCCATTGGAATTGTCCTCGTCATATTGCTCTGGATAAGGAGGGGAAGATAGGCTCTGAGACGGGGAGACCAGCCTTCCGCAATGCAGCAAGAAATGATGAACTTCAACTATCTGCACGAACTAAACTGCTCCAAGAACTAAACTGCTGCAAGAAAATTGGAACTCTGATTGAAAGTGGCCTGTATTCCCAGCGATGTGGGCCGGACGGAGCTGATCCTCAGGAAGGCACGTCAATAACGGGGCGACGAGTTGAGAATCGATTCTCGGCCACAATGATAAGCAATCAAATCTCCTCAATTACTTGTTCAAGTCTCCTCGATTACTTTTAAAGTAATCATAATGCAGCGTCTGCTGCTGGAGTCCTCTCAAGTATTCTGCTGGCAAGAATTTGGATGAGATTTGGAGTCATGAGACTCGCACTGGAATCATGGAGTTTAGACTTTTTATTTTGAAGTTTTTTATCATCTGATATCGCTCGCGTCAGAAATGACTTAGGTCGGAAATCGCTCGCGTCAGAAACCGCCCACGGAATCGCAGTTGAGAATCACACTTCCAAGAATCGATCACAAATATGCGTCCGATAATCATTATCATAATGAACCTGCTGCAGCCGTATGATAACATTCATCAAGGTTTTTCGCTCGCTGTGGTTTTGGCCACATAACTGCTCTCTGTCGCTCCGCAACAACGCTGCTCCGACAATTTCCCTCGCTCCGAAATCGCATCGCTCGGGAACCGCAAAAACCACACCGTTACGATAGCTTTATGATGAGGCAACCACATCACGTCAACGGTGAATGAATCTGATAGTTGATGTCGCCAACATTTTCTCCAAAGCCACGACTTGAACGATACAATACACGACTGTACGGGAACTAAATTTGATTAGGAGCAGAACGATCCGCGTGACTATGAATCTCCTAGACACATTTCGACTACGATAATCGATCGCCGCATCTGTCCCTGGAACAGATCCAAGACGACAACACACCATCACCAATAACCCCTTGGAACAATGTCAAATGAACACCCTCGAGTCACAAACACGATAAATGGTTACAGATATGCATTGATTTTCGTTTTGACTATTGTGGTCTGATGATTCATTGTCGACTATGAACACGCAAAAATCTGCTGATACTATTACTCTGAAGGCGAACTTTGAATCCATTCAGCCGAACCAGACTACTCATTTGCATAGTATCGGCCCCTGCTGAGATTCGATCGACTGTCTAACAATGACTCGCTTGGGATCATCCGAATTTTTCAAACACATACAAAAGGGATGACCCATCGTGGAATACACACCAGGACTTGCAACTAGTTACTGTGCGTCAGTGTGTGCATATAACTACTGGCACATGATACTACTGACACATGATTGCTGTGATAATCTGCGTCGGCTATGGAGACGCTTGTTTTTTGAGATTGTTTCCAGCTCCATCATAATTGACATCGTAAGATTGTAATGACGTCAACAGTTACAAGGGCGCTCCAAATAGTTTGCGCTTTTTTTCGCTTTGAAACTAAAGCGCACGACTCGAATTTCTTTTATGGCATTCACTCGATTCATACATTATTTGTCTTCTTAGGTCTGGCCTTGCGATTATCATTATTTTGCAGGACTCTTGCGTCTCTTCTGTTTCAAAACGCGACTTACTTTCAATCCTCACAATATTGCTTTTTGTTGTCTCAATAAACTTATTGAGCTGATGGCTATGGGTCCCATCCCCATTGTGACCATTGTCGACCTTGCCGCATCAACCTATATCTCTGCCATTTCACCGCCACAATTGCGCTTTGATTCCGTCGTTGATATATTTTTCCTTTGACACTAAACATCTAGCCCATTGGCATATCGTTTGGACATTGCATTCAATCAAATCAAATCGATTGGCCTGCGAGAGCTGCCGCACTGTCTGGGCCGTTACTTAAATGCTGCTCGAGGATACCGGGCAATCAATATTTTGTAAGGCTCCGTGAAGTCCTCTTCTTTCAGTTGAAGAGTTATATCGACATCTCCGTCCATAAACACGAAATCAGGCTCGGACTGCTTTTGTTGCTTCACTCGGTCTAGTTTAGGAGGGATCTTGTCTGGGTGATACTTGATATGCAGCCCGTCACCGAGTTTTCTTCGTTCTTCGCGGTCCTGAATCCCCAGGACATAATTGACGTCTTTAACGATCTGCTGCATCACTACTCTGCTGTTCGGTAGTTCTTTTGTGAACTTTTTAAACTCGTCTTTCTCTTTTGCAGTAACAGGATACCGAAACACTGGCGGATTTAGGTGCTTCACGTCTCGCGCGTGTTCTCTCTCCGCGTCTCGCGCGTGTTCCCTCTCCGCGTCTCGCGCCTGTTCCCTCTCTTTTCTATTCTCGGCGTCTTGCCGCCACGCTTCTTCTTCACTTGCGGACGGTTTCTTTCCGTTCTGTCGCCCTGCCTCTTCGAATCGCTTACGTGCTGCTTCTGCTGCTCTGGCTCTTGCCTCTCGAGGGTCGTTCATATTCGGCTTCGCTTGTTCTCTTTGTCCTCCTGTATCGTCTCCGCTTTGTCCTCCTGTATCGTGTTGTCCTGCTCCGCTTGTTTCTCCTTGTTTGTTTCTTTTTTGCGCCCTCTCTGCTCGCGCTCTTTCATTGTGCTGTCTCTTTGCCTCTTCTCGTTGCTGTTCCTCTGCTTCCTGCCGGGCTCGTCTTTCTTGAGCTTCGATCTCCGCCTGTTGTCTTGCTGCTTCTTCCATCTCCGCCTGTCGTCTTGCTTCTTCCATCTCCGCCTGTCGTCTTGCCGCTTCTTCCATCGCCGCCTGTTGTCTTGCTTCTTCCATCTCCGCCTGTTGTCTTGCTGCTTCTTCCATCTCCGCCTGTCGTCTTGCTTCTTCCATCTCCGCCTGTTGTCTTGCTTCTTCCATCTCCGCCTGTCGTCTTGCCGCTTCTTCCATCTCCGCCTGTTGTCTTGCTGCTTCTTCCATCTCCGCCCGTTGTCTTGCTGCTCCTTCCATCTCCGCCCGTTGTCTTGCTGCTCTTTCCATCTCCGCCCGTTGTCTTGCTGCTCTTTCCATCTCCGCCTGTCGTCTTGCCGCTTCTTGCGTCTCTGTCCATGTGTGTGCTGCTGGATCCTCCGTCTCTGTGACTTGTTTTCCAGGCCTTCCCGTCCGTTGAGCTGCCATATCTGCTGCAGCTGTTGGTATTCGCCTTGCCCCTTGGGGGGACTCGCCCATCCGGAAAATCTGAGAATCAGTCGGGGAAGACTCTTCCTCGACCTCACTGGACTTCTTCTTCTTAACACCAGGCCCAACTCCTGAGCGGCTCGGCGACCCCCACGATGACAGACCGAAAGGCAAAATCATCGCCGAGAGGATCGCGGTGACCGCAACAACAGGTGCCCACTTGCTAGAATCTCGTAAGAAGCCAGAAAAGAACCTCTTCAGTTTGCCAAGCTTCGTCTTCGCCGCTTCACCTCCATGATTCTTGGAGTCAGAATTCTTCGACTTTGGGCTTTTTCCTCCCTTCACTTTGCTTTCTTCACGATACTCGGAACTTCTTACATCGTTTTTCCCCGGGCCTTTCGCGTCAGATCTCGTGGCTTTGACCCCTCCATCTTTGGGGCTTGCCGCATTGGGATCATCGTCTGCTGCGTCAAGATGTGAAGTTTTTGCTCCTCTTGGCTTACGCCTTTTTCCGTTTTGTTTTGGTGGAACCTTTTTGCCAGCGGTTCCCTTTCCCTTGAAATTTGCTTGCGGACCCGCTGAATTCCCTTTCCCTGAAACAAAGAACCTCACACCTGAATACGAGAAACTTCTGCTGCACATGAGCAGCGCTATGTTTCGAAAACAGGCAGACACACTCATCATGAGATAAATTCTCGAAGCGAGTAACTGACTCGCTGCGCATGGGTATACTATGTCAAACGCCGTAAGGTACGTTATTCACCTCGCAATTAATAGCAATCACTTTGCCTATCGAGAACTTTGCCCTCACGTAATTTATGTTCTAGAATCCAAAATCGTAAGAAAATCAGAAAGAAAATCAAAAGGTTGACAGTCACAACGCAACTACGTGCACACTGCTGGTAAGTAGATCTGGATGAGTTTTATATTGGGGATTCAGTTTTTTTTTTTTCAAATTTCGATTCGCATGCTCCGAAATCGTATAGACAGATTCGCTTCCGTCAATGCAACCCCGCTGCAGTCGTTTGATACATGTTATTTCGCTCGCTGCAACCAGTAGTCGCTCTCTTTCACAATAAGTAATGATCCAGGGTTTTCGCTGGCTCTGGTTTTAATCAAATAAATGCTTCCCCTCGTTCCGAAATCACGCCACCTTCTTTCCGAAATCACGCCTCCTTCTAAACATGTTGCTCCGTAATAGTATCGCTTCGAAA
>Ga0099797_100123_pt1 | contig 48881 bp, 23 predicted proteins | sample Uncmet_Sort48C_1_FD_89871 | JGI IMG/M metagenome (GOLD analysis project Ga0099797, IMG submission 89871) | Marine eukaryotic communities from CALCOFI LINE 67, Pacific Ocean - C012_Sort48C_1 | ecosystem: Environmental > Aquatic > Marine > Oceanic | place: Pacific Ocean: Monterey Bay | collected...
TGCCAAAATGGTTGTGGGTTCAGCTTCTTCTGATTGTGAGGCATCAATTTTCAGCATACAATTTCAGAAAAAATTAATCATTTTAGCTACAAAAGTTGCGGTATTGGGTGCTGTGTCGGGTGTTGAAGCGAAAGACCGAGAGGAGTGCTGTTGAAAGGAGAAGAGTTAGAGGAGTGTTGTTGAAAGGAGAAGAGTTAGAGGAGTGCTGTTGCAAGAAGAAGTAAAGTTGCAAGAACGTGACGAGTAAAATGCAAAGAAAGAAAAGCATCTATGATGATAGAAGACCAGTAAAATGGAGAACGTGATGACTGCAAGAAGCTCGTAGAAACGAGAAAGCATTGGTGAAAGCTTTTTTTTTTGGAATGATGGTTAGAACCTTAGATCCTTCGACTTTCCAAAAATACTTTCCAAAAATTATAGGGGATTGGTAGAAGTCCTGAAGTTAGTTTGTAGCTGTCAATTTCAGAGATCTAAGCGTGGCTGTCAATAAAGAAGTCGCAAGTATCTCCAAGCTTGTCAGTTGACAAAGATCTATAGGAGAAAAAAACCACATCTGCGCAGTGCGTATTATGATTCTCGAGTGTATTTGTTGCGTCATTGGGTTGCGTATTTGACAAATAAAGCATCAGTTAAGACATGCGTCAGTTTCAGTGAAGACATTACAAATGAGATAGTAGCAAGTTGGATGCAAGGCGTGGCAAGTTGGCCGCGAAGTCTAAGTCGAGCAGGTTTGAAGCACATCGTCAGCGAAGTCTAAGTCGGTCTGATCAAATTCAATTTGTCAGTGGTCAAAAAAAAGTTTAGGAGAGCAAGATCTCCTCGATAGTAGGATCGTATCGTCAGTCGACAGGATCCTGGTGAGAAAACAGGTTTGAGATCCTGGGGATAGAATGGATTTGAGATCCGGTCGAGAGACTGGATTTGAGATCCGGTCGAGAGAATGGATTTGAGATCCGGTTGAGAGAATGGATTTGAGATCCGGTTGAGAGAATGGATTTGAGAGATCCAGCATTTCCTTTCAGATAGTCATGTGTGTTCTGGTCGTCTCATTGTCCTTTCGTAAACATGGCGTTCCGGTTTGTGTCACACAAACCGGAACACATAATGTTTGGTGGTGTGTATGGTATTCATCGTGCGTATTGTAACTATGTAGTCGTGTTATCATGCCTTAATAGGCAAGTTTTTTCCCGTTCGTTAACTTACGGTTTTCGGACTCCTCTGTTCGTTCTCTTCCGTTCGTTCTGTTCGTGTGGTTAATTTTCCATGTTTAAATGAAGGTGTGTTGTTGTTCTAAAAGAGGGGCGTTTTCCATGTTCGTAAAGCGTTTTCCCAGTGAGTGTGTTTCCCTGTTTTCAATGTTGACGTTCGTAGTGTTAAGTGCGAGTACTATTTGTTGAATTTCAGGGGTTCTGATGATGTGACGTAGCACGATTCTGACGTGAGCGATGGATGTTCTTGAAGAAGTTGAGGTCTTTCAAATTCGTTTCCTATGCAGTGAATTCTATTATGTTGATTGCGTTTCCGATGTTGTAAGTGTGCCGATTGCGTTTCCGATGTTGTATGCGTGTTTCCGATGTTGTAAGTATGCCGATTGTGTTTCGGATACTGTATGCCGATTGCGTTTCCGAGTGCCGCCGTGCCAATATTACAGTTGATGTCAATGACTCAATGACAATGTAATTCAATTGTTTCTCTCTTCCCCAGGTAAATTTATCGTTACGTACTTATTTAAAAATAGAATGTGAATGGAAAAATGAAGTCTCTTTTTTTTTTGGAAAAGTGGAAAAGTGGAGTCATCGACCTCTGGAAAAGTTCAGATATTTTCGAAGATTCAGCTTCTGGATTATTATATCCGTAATCTGTTCTATTATTATTTTGAAGATCCTTCTGGCGTTTGAGTGTGCGATTGGCATGATTTGTGGAATCCATTTTTTTTCGATTCAAAGTGACTCGTTTTTACCTAGGAGTTGATGCTCATTCAATGACTCACTTTTTCACATAAAATAATGATATGTCAAAGGAAATTAAAATGGCAAGACCATTTTTCAATCGGTGTCGACTAAGGAATCCTGATTCCTTGACGATATGTGTACCTCTTACGATCTATTCAAATTTTGATACAAAAGCGTTCCCTCTCAGAAGAGTTGTCATCGATACGATGATGATGAATGCGGTTTGGCATCATCAATGACGTAAACGATGAGTATTGAGTTTGAGTTTGAGTATTGTTTGAACTTGTAATGATGTTAACGATGTCGAGGTAAATTGATGACGTCAGCGATATAATGATTCTGAGTCAGAATATGTTCGCAATGGAGGACCGCCAAATCGTAATGGAGGACCAACTACTGCCACTGGGCCGGTTTCTCTCCACCCAACAGGATGCCACAAGTGAGCAGGAGGGTCTTCTCGCCGTTTTCATCATTGGTCTCTTCGTTTCATCCGTCATCTGTGGTCTCTGTTCTTATTATCTCCCCCCGCCTTCAGAAGAGGACGATTTAGACAATGACGATCCTAACAATTCAAGCCATCACAACAAGCAAAACGTCGTCGTGATGATGAAGACGAAGCGCATTGTCGCGAATAATGCGGAGAAATTGCTCGTTGAATACATAAGGGAAGAAAATGCTAAAGCACTAGAGGCGTGGTATATGGATGTCGCGCGTGAAGAGGCGGATCGATACGGAATATCGATTTATGAGACGAAAGTGATGCAGGAAGTGAGGCGGAATATAAATTTGCAGCATTTCGATGTGAATAAAAATCCAAGTATTCTGAAAAACAGTGTGACGACGACGAGAACTACGCGGACTGGATTCGGGATATCGAAATCGGTGGGTGAAAGGCTGTTTGCAAAAACCAACTTTGCAGAGAGGGTCGAGCGGTTTTTGGGGCCAGGTATGGGGGTCAGTATGAAATTAACTACGCTTCAGAAAGGAGCAGCAGGGACTCCTGGAGCAGGAGGGACTCCTGGAGCAGGAGGGACTCCTGGAGCAGGAGGGACTCCTGGAGCAGGAGGTCCTCAGAAAGGCAGAAATGGCCACAATCTACAAGGCGAGGACGGAACATCGTCCCATGCAGGAACAAGTAAAGAGGACAATCCTTCGAGGCAAAGCACGAAGACGTCAGATGAAGGCCCTATTTTGTTAAGGTTTTCGACGTTTGAGAGCAATACTGTTGCTACGAACACGCGTGGTGATAACACCCGCGGTGACGGTCGTGTCACCCCGGTCACGGGTCCTATGACTCCCAGTCCTAATTTATCAAAGAACACGCCTGCTACTCCTATTTTGTCGAAGACCACTCCAAATGAAAATGACAAAATTGAAAATGGGCCTGCTGATGTCGGGCCTGCTGATGTCGTGATCAATATTCAGAGTGATGAAACTGGTGAAAATGCCGCAGGTAAATCCTCTGTCGAGACTGGAAATTTAAATACTGCGGCTAAATCCTCGCTCCAGACCGGTGGAAGTGAGGCTATCGGTACTGGAAATGTTGATAGTCGTCCCTCAGCAGCTGAGACAGCACCTGAACTTCCAGCGGCTGAAGCTGAAACTAAAGACCGTGACTCTAACAGGTTTCGAACAGACTCCAAAAGACCGCAGAGATCTCGTTTTTTTTCTCTGTCACCGATGGCGCGCTTCACACCCACACCGCGTCTGACAGGATTGACACCGCGTATGACACCGACGTCTGATCCCGCAAGCCCCAATCCTGGAATTGCTAGCCCAAAAATAAACAAGATAAAATCTCTCAGGTCGGTGACTAGTGTGGGCACAACTGGCACTACCACCAGTGACACCGCCCTATATCCGAAAATATCTCGTTTAACCAGTATCCTAAACCCATTGAATTTGATGAGGAAGACCGAAAAAATTGAAGTGAGAACAGACAACTTTGATATTGGAAATAACGGCGAAAATACTCTTCAGAAAAATGGAAACACCAATCCAGGTCAGAAAAAGACCACAACTCAGAGAAAGGGCGTTTCATTCGCGGCTCAACTGGTCGATGCGAGTTCGAGTTCATTGGGAACTTCGGAGTATTCAGACGAAGAAGAGAGTTCCTATGGGGAAGAGGAAGAGGAATCTGATGTAGATGAAGAAGAGGCAGAGTCAGATGATGAAGAGAATGAGACCAGTGAAGACTGCGATGAAAGGAATGAAGAAAGTAATGGAAGGAGTGAGAGACTTGATGAAGAAAGGTCTTTGAAGTCAGGAAACAACAAAAATCTTAATTTATCGAAAATCATGGAAAAGTCAGAATCAGTTTTCTCGAGTTACGGTGAAAAACTCGAATTGGAACTGCAAAGGGCGCGAGACAATTCAGAATACAAGAACACTATTACGCAGGAGAGATTGTCACAGGCGCGGCAGACACAGGAGAGATTGTCACAGGCGCAGACTGTGCAGCAGACACAACAGCAAAGACGTCCATCCGACAAACAGTCCGATAGACGTTCTTCTTCCAACAGCCGAGGCTCGTTTGAGCGCAGGTCTTTCCGTATGAACACTCCTGCACTCGTTCGACCACCCGCGCCAACCCCGGTTTTGCTGACGCCGGAACTGCTGCCAGAATTACCTGCTCACGCGGGGGAACACGCAGAGGCTAAACACGTGCAAAAACGGGCTCAAGAACAGTTGCAGAGAACCACGATGGAATTGGTTGCGCGGATGGAAGAAATAGCGAAAATGGAAGAAGCAAAAATGGCGAAGAGCCCCCAGTTTGGCGGTGAAGACTTAGATCCATCTGGCATTGTTGGTCCATCTGGCGTTGATCCATCTGCCATCGAAAATCTGAAAAGAACCGAGCAGAAGAAAACCGACCAGAAGAAAACCGACCAGAAGAAAACCGAGAACCAAGACGACTTGACGAAAGCGAACGACTTAACGAAACCAGTTGGAAACTTCCGAACGAAGCCGCGGGCGTTGGGGACGTTGGAATTTGACGACAATGTGCAAGATTCTACTTTCGAATTCAACGACTCTACAAGTCCAGGAAACTTTCCTGGAAATCAAAGTTTAGGAAAAGGAAATCAAAGTCTTGCTAACCAAAGTCTCCCCAACCAAAGCCTCCCTAATCAGTCCGTGCCTAAATTTCCGATGTCCGACATCAGCCCGAACTCCACGCCTTTACATGTCTCGTCAGCAAACTCGTCCGCGGACACCGGATCCAATCGTCCTCCAAAACTTGAGATGTCCGAGTATACAGGACCAGGATTAGCCCTAGGTATGAGTTTTGGGGAGGAAATTTCGCTTGAAAAACCAGATATAGGCGCAATAGCCTCTTTTGAACTGGCGGCAAGCTCGATTGTGCAAGGCAGTCCGCAGCATAATGCGAAAGACCCACATACTGGGAAGGGGGGCAAACTTCAAGATCAGGGCACTAAATTTACTCCAACAGGGTTGTCTCCAACAGGTTTGTCTCCAACAGGGTTGTCTCCCACAGGTTTATTCGTTTCGAATTTCAAAGGTCCTGCAGCGACTGCAGGGGTGAGTAGTGACTCTCCGAATAGCAATAATTTTCCAAGTAACCACAAGAAGCTGGAGTTTAGTCAGGTGAACCCGCGAACAGTTGGACAAACCGTTGGACAAACAGTTGGACAAACAGTTGGACAAACAGTTGCACAAACAGTTGGACAAACAGTTACAGTTGCAGAATATTTAGAGGGCGACATTAACAGTGCAGAAAATTTAGAAGGCGACATCAACAGTGCAGACATCAACAGTGCAGAATTAGGAGGAGCCGTCGTCATAAAAACGAAGAGCGTCACATTCGGGGCGGGCGTAGTGGGCGGTGCGAGCAGTAATGAAGATCCGAGTTCGGTCGGGTCAGGCCTTCCAAGTTCTTCTGGTTTTCCCAGTAATGGGATTCATGTCGGAGGTGATCCGATTATGGCGCCGATGACTCCACAGTCAGCAAGTGTTATCATTGCAGGAGGAGGGAAATCCATTCCGCACGAGTCAGCGTTGGAAGCATCGACGGCAGCTGGTTTAAATCAAGCCACAAGAGATCCGAGAACCAAAGAGACAAGAGATCCGAGAGCGACTGTCGAACCTGGTGAGGGAACCACGGATCCACAACTAACCGCAGATCCACGCTTAACCGCAGATCCACGACTAACTGCGGACGTCGGAACCGCGGCCCCAGATCCACGTTTGACCGATGCCAGCGATCCGCTCCAGAATGATCCCATGCTGGAGCCCCGTCTCACGAATAGCTACACTCCCACGGGCTCTCGGTTCACAGAATCCACTTTCACAGCGACAACAGAGACAACTGGGCCTAGCTACCCGCTCAATGATGCACGTCTCAGTGATGCACGTCTCACCGACAATTCTGGGTTGAATTCGCGCACTACTGAGGTGAATTCGCGCCCTGTTTCTGAAAATCCGTCCGATCCTATACCTTTCTACGGCCATTTTCGCAAAACGTCTGCTAAGTCTAACCGAAAAACGAGCTTAACAACGCCACATGTTCAACACGCCACAAATGGAACGCCACACACCACAAACGGAGGGTTTTTGAAAAAGAAGAAATCGAGCAGAGTTCCTAGCAGTTCTGCTCAGCCCCAGAAAACGGCCTTTATAGTGCCGCCCAAAACTCCCGGCGGTGGTAATCGAAGATACAGCGACACTAATAACCGACGACACAGCGATACTGGCCGAAGTGATCATACCAACCGAAGTTATAATAAGAGTAACAAAAGTGCTCTCAACAACAGGACCGCCGACAGCGAGTCAATAAGACAGCAACAGGACCAACGACAACAGCGTAGCGGCTTCGGTAATCGTAGTGGCTTCGGTAATCGTAGCGGCTTCGGGAATCGTAGCGGCTTCGGTAATCGTAGCGGGCAGCACAAAGACAATATTTTTGATTCGGTTTTCGAGAGGCCAGGGAGCCTGAAAAGCATCAAATCTGCCAATAAAAACAAACAAAACGTCCGAAATGTTCCGATCCGAAAATCAATAGCGTCCAAGTCATCCATCGCTAGTCCGAGCAGGAGGTCATCCGTCACGAGTCGCAGGTCGTCTGTTACGAGTCGGAGGTCATCCGTCACAAGCCGAAACTCTTCCGTCTATTATCACAATCCGAACACCCACAATCCGAACAACATCAGTAGCCCCGGTGGATTGACGCCGAACAATAAAAAATCAGAAAGAACAAGCATCTATGAAAGCCGTAAAAAATCTGGTTTACCTGAAAGAACTCACTCTGTAAGCAGAAAAAGCGACTTCGCGTACAGCAGAAAAAGCGAGTTTCAAGGCGGTAGAATCAGCCGCAAAAAGAGCACAACGAATCGAAGCACAACGAATCGCAGCACTACTAAGTTCAATCGTAGTTCCAACCGGTATACCGAGTTTTCCATACGTTCCGCCAAAAGCACCGCCACGGACTATCGCAAAAGAGTTCCGCCACCGCCTAAATATCTTAGATCCCAAGTGAAAGTGTTTTTGAAACACGCATCTTTGGCGGACATGGGCATCACTAATATTGAAGAACTGGAAACGGCGCAAAGAAAAACGTTGTTGGCCAGTTTGACACAGTTTTTTCGAGAAAAACCGTCGATAAACGCTGTGAGAGAGAGACTGTGGGCCAAATTAGGATCCAGAGTTCATCTCGTCGGTAAAGTAAGAGCGTTTCCGCATCTGCAGACAAAGGATTCCGCGTTACCGGATGGTGATGATACTGCATCATCAAAAGATACAGGAACAGGAACAGCATCCAAAACGATTTTCCAAAATGGCTCCAAAATCATTTCCAAAATGGTGAAAGACATCAAAGCGTATTCCACGGGAAACAAACACGGGGAGGATGATGATTCTAACGATGATGAAAATCGAAAACTGGAAAAGACTCGTTACAAACCTAAGTATAACAACATTGAGACAGACATACTAATTGCGAATTTCGAAAATTTCCGTATACACGGCGTTGCAGCTCTAGAAGGTCCAAGATTGCGACGTGGAGGTAGCCCGTTTGGAAGCGGTACCAAAGGCTTTGGAAGCGGTGCGGGGAGTGGGAGTAAGTTGTGGAATAATGGAGGAATGGCTCACAATGGAGGTATTCCGAATGGAGGAATGGCTCGACCGGTTAATATGGGCCTTGTTACTGTACCGGGGGGAAACTCGAATGGAAATTCACCGCCAAAGTTACGATATTTGGGAACGACCCCTCCTGTGTTGAGTGCTGACGATGACAATGACGGCGTCTTACTAAATTTGAATGCAGCAACACCAGGCACAGACGAATCGCCTTTGCTCCGGCAAGGAACTGTTGAAGACGGAAGCTCGGGTCTCCCCTCTGGTCTCCACGGGCGAGATACGGTTGAAACTCACATTACGGCCCTCACGGGTGACGGATCATCGGTGATCATGACTGGGGCAGGAACTGAATCCAACCGCAGTCATCAGTCGGGCACAAGCATGGGGAAAAAAGGTGTAAAGATAATGGAGGGAAGTGAAGACATCACTGACAGGACAGTCGATCCGCTTATTCCGGGACAACACATTCCGGGGAAAAACAACAAAAATACAGTTTACGGTAACAAAGGTGGCAACGCTGCGAAAAGTCTCTACAATTCAAGTGGGGGAGCCTCGGGAAGTGGTTCTAACGGCAATCTGATGCAGAGACAATATAATGATAATATGCCACGCTATTCGGTCTTCAAAACCGCGCGCACGTCTGCTCAAAAAGCCCGCGAGAGAATCAAACTGCAGCGGAAAATGCGTAAGATTAACCGCGGAATGGCACTCGGGGGGGTTGGACGGGGTGGTGCGGCGGCGCGTCCGGCTCCACTGAAACGTGCGGAAGCAGGCACGTTGGAAAGCAAGCTCTTCGAACGGGACGCCACAGACCCGAAAACTTTAGAAGCGAGATTGAAAAATCTCGGCAAAACGGGGTTTATGGTGGGCAAAAAAACCGTCACAAACGGGCTGGCAGGACTAAAAATGTCTGGATTTCCTTCTCGAGGAAACACCGTTCGAGCAAGTGCGATGACATTGCAAACCAATGTGAGTATGGCGAGTACGGTTCGAGGCAACACAACGCCGTTTTCTGACAGCAACCCGGGAACTCCAACAGGCTCGCAGAAAGGCTCGCACCACAGCAGTACTACGGGGCGTGGTTTTGGCACTATGTGGGGGAATTTCGGCGCCAAGAACTTCGGGAAGAAGACGTTTTCTGGTATTCTGAATGTCAAAAAAACCTTTTCCGATGGCAGTCAGGGCCATAAATCAGTTAAAAAAACGGTCACGACAGTTTTGTTTGGTGGAAGTAACCGCAATACCAGTGCTAGTACTAACGCCAATACTAGGGGTGATCTAAATAGAGGGACACAGGCTGGGACACAGCATGACAATGATTTTTCCAAATATCGTGGCGAAAATAATATAATTCAAGAACTACTTGAAGAAGACGATATTGTTGACGATATTGCTGCTGGCATTGAACAGAATGATAAGACTTTGGGAGATATTGCTGGTATTGAACAGAAAAGAGGTGACGTCAATCCCAGTAAGGATGCCAACTATCCCAGTAAGGAGGTCATTGATGCTAACAGAAATGTTCGCAGTGCCCGCGATTCTGGTCAATCTGCTGCTAACACTGTTGTATCGAGTAATGAAGTCGATTATTTTATGAGATCGAAGACGGTTGGGCCAGATGAGATGAATTTAGATCAGCAGTGTGATTCACGCCGTGAAAGAAATACCGATATTTCGGAAATTTTCACTGAGATTGTACTCAGTGAGTCAACGACTCACGGCGGAAGAACGACTTATCAGGAGGATGTGGCTGTCGGAGATGGCGGGCGGACAACATATCAGGACGATGATGTTTCCTGTAGAGGTAGCGTTCCAGATGGTGGGAGAGCAACGTATCAGGACGATGATGGTGCTGAGGGACGAAGAGAAGAAGAAGATAATAAAATGGATCATAGGCACACAATGGAAGAAGATAATCAAATGTGTCAGAGGCATACAATGGAAGAAGAGGCACACTCTTTCGGTCCGGTGAAACAGTCTGGAGAAAAGAATATGCCCCATGATGGTTTTGATTCTGAAGAAAAACCCAATGGCTTTGACTCTAAAGAAAAGCCGAATGGTTTTGATTCATCTCTTCCGTTTTACGACAAAGATCCTTTGGGGACGCTTATTGAAAGCACAAAAAATATATCTGATCATGACCATAGGATTCTACCCGTTGATGTATCTGATCACGACCACAGGAGTATGACTCCACCCGTTGATGTATCTGATCACGACCGCAGGAGTATGACACAGCAAGTTCTCGAAGATCCAATGAGTCAGAAGAGTACCAATCAAAAGAGCGAGACACATCAAAAGGGCGACGTGTATGAGAGGAACGATACCCAGCAGAAAAACGACACCAGGAATCCTGAATTTATGGAGTCCCGCGGTGACAAAAGCATTGTGGAATCACGCGGTGATCGCGAAGCCCGCGGTGATAAAAGCATTGTTGAGTCACGCGAAATGGCAAATTTATATCTCGGCACGGCAAAAAAGAAACGCCTAGATTTAGGAGCTGATCGTAACACTCTCGCCTTTGATATTTCCCGGGTGGACAGTCATGCTTCGCGGGTAGACAGTCAAATGAGCGGAGGTATTCAGGAGATTAGCGCGCCGAGTCAGGAGAGTCCAATGGCGATGACAGGCGATGTCGGGGGGACCAGTGACGACGTGAAAACCAGCCATGACGTGAAAACCAGAGTGAATTCATTCAAAGCGTGGGGAGAAGGCATTGACAAGTCAAAGGTGGAAGGCATTGATAATGACTCAGTGCAGCTTGCTAATAACCTGAATAGTACTGAAAGAAAGGTAGACTTTTGTGCGCATGATGATAGTTTTAAAAGAAATAGTATTGAAGAGAGAGAAAGAAAAAAGATAGACCTATCACAACATCATAATTTCAAAAAAATCATTGAGCGGCCGAATCCTTGGCACGATATCTTTGTTGAAAGCAAGAAAGAAGATAGCCTTGTTGAAGGGAGGATAGAAAAAAACTTACCAGATGATGTTAATAAAGTTCAAAAACCAAGAGAGAACTCTGGAATTAGTATGCCAGATAAACCTCTTGGGTTACCTTCGAGTATCATTTCGGGAAATGATTCCCGGCCTCGTGGGGTTCAACCTCCTGCGGGAGGTCTAAAAGGAAAAGGCAACGAGAACACGCAGTATTCTAAAGGTAAAGGCAAAGGGAATGTGTATTCTTCACCCAGTAAAGGAAATGTGTACGATAGATTGAAGGAGATGCTCTCAGAGAATTCGAAAGAGGATAGGAATTCGGAAGTCCATGAATTCATTAAGAATTCGAAGAGGTTTATTTAATTCGTTTCAGTGAAGGTGAAAGTGCTGCGTGCAGTGAAGCAAGCTTTGTAAATGATCGGCTTTTTAATTTCTGCAATGATTGTGGGTAGCTGTAAACAAAGAGTTGTAGGTAGCTGTAAATCTTAAGCGATGGACTCATATGTATGGAGCCGCAATTTCATTGGAAATTGGAATTTGGTTTGTCACGAAAGAAAAAGTCTGTGTTTCTAGTATTGATAACTCATCATTGTAATTCATCACAGTTCAAAAAAGTTCGTCAGGTGTGGTGGTAATTCCCTTTCAAGAGGTGTTCTTTTTTTTTTTTTCTTGTTCCAAAAACGTTCTCTGCGAGTCTTGATTCTGGCACGACGCATAACTTTCTCATGTCGTATTTCCCCTTCAATGTTATGAATTTTCAAGCGAAGAATGAACTTTCAAGCGAAAACTAATCTCATTGATGACATGAATCAGTTTCCTCGAGTCACTTGCATTTGCTCCAATAATTCGAATCAATTTCTCAGATAATTCGAGTCTTGTGTTTCCCAAATCAGGCGAGACTGTGTTATATTGTTGATCGGATCCTGACAGCGTTGCTTCGCGATCTAAAGAAAGAAAGAAAGAAAAAAAATGATGGCGGCGTCCTTCAGGTTGCAGACGATCACGTTTGGCACGAAATATATGTTTCTGTTATATCTGCCCTTTCTATCATATCAAGTGGCCGGTCTCCCCTTTCTTTCAATGAATTATAATACCGTCGTAAATGTTTCTCATCCCGGGACGTCAGTTGATGTCATCAGCGAGAGTCATAATTTTAATGCCAATGCCAATGGAAATCTAGCAAGTGACAGTCTCACCAGGGGCGGAATAATTCGAATAATTCCTAGATTGGCGCTTCAAAGTCTCCGATCTATTTCCAATTTTTTTCTCCCGACAAGCTTTTTCGCAAGCTCCCGAGTAAGGGGGATGACAGCATCGCCAAGCGGCAGTTTCTCCGGGATTGGGACAACAGCATCTAATCTAAATTATTCTCTCTCAGATGTCTCCGATTCTCCTCCGACCGATGTTTCTCCACCCGTCGTCTCTGATTCGCCTCCGACCGATTCTCCTGCGCTCGTTGTCTCTGAGTCTCCCGATTCTCCTCCAGCGGATTCTCATCTTTCTTCAACCGATTCAGCCAGTTCTCATCTGTCTCCAGCGCTTTCTCCTGACCGTATCCAAAGCCAATTACCGGAGAATCAACAAAACAACTGCCTTGGCAGAAAACCACAGCAGCAACAAAAGCAATTGCAGCAGCAGCAAAAGCAATTGCTTCCATTGACAGAAGAACTCCAAAAAAATATTGAAAAGCTGGAGAAAAAACTTCGACCCTATGTGGAATTTGTGAGGAATTCTTTGGGCGAGAACTCTAATTCTTATTCAAATGGAAACTCTATAGGCGATAATCATAATGGTTCTGATTCAAATTCGTTCTGGCAACCATTTGGCCTCTATAAGTTGGGACAAGTTTGCAAAGGGTTTAATAGAAACTTCGACACCAAGGGGCTTAATAAGAACTTCGACACCAAAGGGTTAAATAAGAACTTCGACAGTTTTTCTCCAACAAATGTTCCAAAACAAGAATCTGAATCTGAATTATCGCCAACAACTGTACTACAACACCTCTCCCAAGAAATTATATTGCGATCGCCAACCTCTCAGAGAGTGTCTCTGCAACACCTGCCCCAAGAGTTATTGCGGGTAAATATCGCGGGTTTCGTTGGGGCGCAAGTTGTCACAAACATCCCGCGATTGGTGTCAGAAAAAGGGGGAGAAAAAAACTCAGAAAAAGAGACAGAAAAAGAAGAGATGCATTGGTATTCCACACTAAGAAACCGATTTAGGTCGAAAAGTAGTGTCGCCGCATTCCGGGCAACATGGTGGTATGCCGTCAGTCAGATGTTTTTGAATCATTACATAATACCAAGAGAGAAAAGAACACTGCCGAAAATACAAAAATTAACAATGCTCAATGTAAAGGAGTGGCTGAATGTAAAGGAGTGGCTGACTGTTGAGTCACAAGAGAAGAATGTCAGCAATGATACTGTGACGAAGTCTTCTTCTGGTCGTAGTACGAATATAAGCAAAAATACTGGCAAAGACTCGAAGTCTTCTTCTGGTTCTATGAAAATGAGAGAAGAAAGAAGAGACAAAAAACTCTTCTCCTCCGCAGAAAGCGCTGCAAAATTGGTATTCTTCGACGCTACGCCGCCTGTTGAGGTACTGATGCAAGGATTGGATGAGACGTATTTGATGAACAATCGAGATGATCGAGAAAGTGAATACGCGATCAATAGCGTTACCGCTAGCGAGATCGGCAGCGTTACCGCTAACGAAATCGGTAGCAGTGGCTATCTCGCCGCTATATCAGCTCCGAAATCTTTGAATAATCTCGTTGCCCAAGCAACAGCTTTGCTAGATTACGATCCGCTTTCGAATCTAGTACATGAACAGACAATTGTGACACCGAGCAAGGACTTTACGTCGCGGTCCGGCCTATTTCCAGAAGTCGTTATCATACTATTGAGAATTTTTGAAATAGCAGTGGCTGCGGAGTTTTTTGTTCCTAGTTCTGTTCCTAGTTCTGTTCCTAGTTCTGTTCCTAGTTCTAGTACAAGTTCTACAAGTCTTTCAAAGAGAGAAGAAGGCAGAGTCGAAGAAAATCTTCTACAAAGAGAGATAGAATCGACATCCGAGGCGAAGAGGTTGGCGAAATTGATTTTAGGAAGCTCTTCACACACACAGGAAAAAAATAACAGAGACAGTAGCTCGATCAGAGACAATATTTCGATCAGAGACAGTATTTCGATCAGAGACAATATTTCTATCAGAGACGATATTTCGATCAGAGACGATATTTCGATCAGAGACGACATTTCCAGAGACGATATTTCTATATTCAGTCCCGCGTTTCAAAAAGGACTCATGCTTTTAGGTGCGAAAGTTTTTGCATTGGAAGTCGTCCACGCTGTTACGAAGTATGAACATGGACCTGATAATTTTCTGCGACCACAAATGCTTAATCATAATACTTTTTCAGACACAGAATGGCAATATTATTGGAGACAGAACGTCTCGCACTCCGGGTTATTGAATAGTCTTGAGTGATTCAATAACCTTGAGTGAGAAGTGTTTATGATACTTCTTCGATACTGTTTCTGACACAGAATGGCCTTCAGTGAGAGACGTTTATGATACTTTTTTTGGAGACAGAGCATTGGGAATAACGTTTTGACGCTTTGACGCTTATACCTCTTGTGCGTCGGATATATTATAATTATCATTTAACATTGTGGATGGTTTTTTTTGTTTTTTTGTTTGATCTATAACACGAATAGCAGTCACATATTCATTCATTCCAGAACCATGTAGAGTACGTAACATCATATGCCATGCGAATAAGGCAATTGAAATTTTATCCGGATTTTCATAGTTCTCAGAGTCTTTTGTTGTAGCCCTGTGATTTCCAATTTTAAACTTGTCACATGAGCCGTGAATGATTGCGGCCCTTTCTTTCGGCACAATTTGTATACAAATGGACTTTACTTTTTTTCTCGAAGACAGACATGTCATTCAGAAATCAGATGATAAAGGGCATGCGTGATATCACAGAGGCCGACAGAGAGATTTTTCGAATTCATTGAGTGCATATGTGTGAGCCATATTTCAGCCAATGCATAGTTTCTGACTTCATAACATGAATTATTCAAAAGTTTATTTTTTCATAAATCAGCGAACGCCGAAATCAGCGGAAAGTCATGACTGTACAAAAAAAGATATGAATAATAAGAAGACGCATTTTTTTCAAGCGCAAATTCAAAACGTCATGATGAATCCGAGAAGGAAAATGGGTGGTCAATCTGAAATGGGAGATGGATGTGTTCTGATTTCTTTCTTGGATATTTACCCCAGATTTACAGGGGCGCTTTTCAGATCGATAGAATTTCGGTGAGAGATGGCTCTTGATTTTTTTCATATTGCGCGTAGAGCGACTAAGATTGTCATTGTCCTGGTATTGCGAGTACATTGATTCTGAACCTAAGGCCACTATCAAACTCCTTGTCCTCATGCAGGCTAGTAAAATCCTTGTCCTTCTCCATTTATCAATTTCCTTGTTGCGATATTGATTGCGCGCTTTTTTTAAAACAAACGACGACTCCTTGACGGTAGTCACGACGTCGAAGAAAATGATGTTCTTTTCTGTTTTCGTCATGAGAGTGGCACTGGTTGTCGACGCGCGGAAAGTTATGAAAGTGTCTCCCACCACTGATCCAATGGGCACAGAAACAGCCAGTACCATGGTTACTACAGGTATCATTACGACAGCAGGCGCAGGACTGACGTCAGACACGGTTCCTCATTTTACGGCGCCAATGATGCCAGACGCGTCTCTAGGACTCGGAGTCATGGTTGATTCGTTTGGGCCTCACACGCTCATAACTGAGTCTGGTGGAAATTTTGGCGCTACTAGTTCTCCTCTAAAACTTTCTGCTTCTAACTCTCTCACTCTAAGTTCGAATCTCCCACCAGCATTCCATCCGTTATACGACCAAATCCTTATCGTGCTCGAGAAATTATACAGAAAGTTGAAGCCTTTCGTCGATTTGGTCAGTGGTGACCGTGTCTCTCCACAGGTGCAGAAAAATTTAGTTCCGCAGGAAGCTCCAGAAGAAACCGAAGAAGCGGGTTCAAAAACAATTTTCAAGGGAGTTCAAGATGGAGAAGCTATATGGTGCCGAGAGTACGGCTTTTGTCAAAAATTACGGCCTGTGTGCAAGGCGTTCGCTTTTGAAAACATGATGTCGGAAAATTGGAGTACCAGTTTTCGGAGATTCAATGACAGTTCCAGTTTTCGGAGATTTAATGACGGTTCGGATCATGTATCAGATCAAGACGGTCACAATACTTGCAGCAAGAGAATCCAAAACAGTAACTCGAGTCTCCTCCTTCAAAGCACTCTTCAAAGTAACCCTCCAAAAAGCCTCCTCCTTCAACTCAACGACGATCTTCTTCAGAAAGTTTCTGGCTACATCGGCAGGGACATGATTTTGGAACAGATTGAGACTTCGATTATTGGGAAAGAGCTGATGCAGGGCGGTTCGATCAAAAACGAGAACTCTATCTATGCAGTCCATTGTTTCCCCTCTAGAAACGAAAGAGCATGGTTCAGGCAGCTACATTCGCGGGAATACTATCGGGATTCAAATTCAAAACATAATGCTACCGGGGATCAAAAAAACTCACAAACAAAAAGAGCCACCAGCACCCAAAATCTTCGAAGATTTGTGAGTCATGGGATACAGTGCCATCACAAAGCGCTTTCCAAGGTCAGAGAGGTGCTGGAATCGATCATCATCAAACGAATTTTAGCGGGTGTTTTCAATACCTCGGAAGAGGATTCTCACAGGCAACATTCAGATGGGGACTCTTCTGACCCTGATTCAAATGATGACTGTGATTCAAAGGAGGATACAGTCGATGACAAACTTGTCTCAGTTACGGATAGAGATAGAGCAGACACAGTAGTCATAGCTGAAAACAGCGTCAGCCACAGTGGCAGTGGTAATAATGTCAACCATGTTGGCAGTGGTTTAAATACTAATCTGAGTCACCGGCAGGCCACAAACCACACTGGCAGTGGTAATCATACTAATCTGAGTGGTAATTTGAGTAACAGTGGTGAGACAACAAGAACAAAGACAACAGGAACAAAGGTAAGACCAACAAAGACTAGAACAAAGCAGAAAACCGCTGTTGAGCAGGTCTCAAAGCCAAGACCACCGCAGAAAAGTGCTGTTGAGCAGGTCTTAGAAGACGCAACTTTTAGAGCTTTGAGCCCAGATTTTTATCAGCATGCCCTCAAAAGTGTTATCAATGCGCTGTATAGTTCTTCTTCTTCTTCTGTTTCAAGAACACGACAACAGCAATCTTCTTCTGTTTCATCACAACGACAACAGGAATCTGAATCTTCTATTTCAGAATCATCACAAAGGCTAAAGGATTCCGACCCCTTCACCGCAGAAGCAAGATCCTTATCAGAAAGTCTGGACTTTTCAGAAAGTCTCGATTTCTACGATCCAGCCACGCATCTGGTCTTGTTTCCAAGAGTACATTTAATCTTATCGCGGTTATTCGAAATTGTTATGGCGTCGTCTCTTTCTCCATCACATATTGGGAAGACCGAAAAGAGAAATAGCGAAAAGAGAAACTTGAAGGCCTTGTTACAGGCGATAGAAAGTTCCGAGATTGGTCAGAAACTGGGGGAGATGGTTCTAGGTGCGACAGTGATTTTGAGGAGAACGGTTGTTTCTTCAAGTTCTACTACTTCGAATCAAAATTCTACTTCTACTACTTCTGCTTCAGGTTCAGTTTCAATCTTCACTTCCCCCTTTCAAAACGCACTGCTCATTCTATCCTCCAAAGTCGCAGCCTTGCGTATGTTGGATGCTGGGACACATGGGTATTGATTCGCGGATTTGCGTATGTTGGATGCTGGTACGCATGAGTATTGATTGCGTAGATGCTGGGACTCATGGGTATTGATTGTTGGATGCTGGGATCCTTCATGGGTATTGAATGTTGAAATGAAAGTTAACAATGGAGTCAGAATCACAATGACAATGGTAAGGAATCTAATTGCTCGGAGAGATATGAAACGGAGTAAGAAATCTAATTGCTTGGAGAAATCCGGGTACGTATACTCGGTATGAACACAGGAGACTGCGGACAACGAATGAATCCAATTTTTAAGGAGTTTCAATTTCTAGAGAAATGTTGAAATTAGTGAAAAAAGAACTTCTGAGATTTCCTGAATCAGCCTTTTGTAACAGCAAATTTATTCATAAATAAATTTCGTGTTGACAGTGATAATATGACTTCGGCATCAATGAGGTCCAAAAGTTCGGAGGACAGTCCCAGGGTCAATAGACTTATGAGACTTGATGATACTATTTCAGTCAAGTACTTGTGACTCCTGGAACAGCCGCCCACAGTCGTGACATCGACCGAGTCGTGAGAACGACTGTAGGCCTTTTGACAATACAAGTTCTTCACGTCCGTTGTAACTGTTTATTACATTGTTTATCGAATATTACCCCCCGTGTAATGATTAAACGCTTTTCCTCAAGTTTTGTCAATGTCTCTCAAAAGAACAGATTCCACACTGATTTATCTTTATCCTCCGACAAGCGCAACGCCAGGTGTGTATTCACACCGACCACGAATATTTTGTATTTCTATTTTTTTCTAGAAATTTCTAAATTATTACACGATTTTTGTCAATTTTGACCTCATGTGATGCATATGATTTGAAATTGATTCGATGAATCGATGTGCCTTTGATTTTCGTCAGGTTTTGGCACGGCAGATATGACAGCATTGCGAATTTGAAAGAGATCTGATTCCACAATGTCTACAACCCAATCTACAAACTGCGTCCATTGGAATCTACAATTTGCGGAGTTCCAATTTGGACGATTTCAGTTCTTCTTCTTCTTCTGTTTGCTGCCGTTTTTATGCCGGTACTTAACGGCTTTACACACGCTATCGGGTCTAGGACAGTCCGACAATTCCAGTTGTTACTGTACATTGTCATGACACCTTCAACAGTTCGCCATATGATATCTATTGTCCTGGTCCACAACGGTTGTGGATCGGATATCATCACGGATCTTTAGAAATTTAGCGTAATATATTGTTAACTTGTTTGACCTTAATTGAACTTGACAGATTCCTCGTATTCTCGGCTGCTGAAATTCCTATTATAGTATTGAGGGGTCATAAATTCCTATTCTCGGCGGTCATAAATTCCTCGTCCTGTTCTCGAGGGGTCAGAAGTTTCTATTATCCGGGGTCAGAAACGAGGGTCACAAATTGCATATTTCTTTTTTCTCATTCAGATCTGACTCTCGTTTCAAGTCTCTAAACTCAATTTCAATGATTTGAATTGTTCTTCCATAACATTGACAGTCCATGTTTCATGTATATATCGTATTCAGTATTGACTCCCTAGGAGCAGGTGTCACCATGTGACAATGTAACTAAAGTCTATAAAAAATTTTGCTATTTTGATGAGTTTTGCTGATTTTGCTATTTTGGTGATGTTGATGTTGCTATTTTGATGAATTTTTCTGATTTTGTAAATTATAACTTTCGACGTTGTGTGATGAATTTGTCAAATTTCAAATTCTAACAGTCGTGTGTTCGGAATTATCAGGCGCCGCCGTTCCTGAGAATCATTCGTGAATCTCTTTAATATATTATGTGAGTCTCTTTATCAGTCAGGATTCAGACTCTTTCCCCAGGCACACCGATGATTCGATGAGTGTCATTTAAATTACTATCGCAAATTCTCCCAGCCGATGGGATATCCATGGCAATTGAATTCTCCCAGCCGATGGGATATCATATCCATGGTACTGATCGCGATGCGGAGCCGCGAGCGACTTAAATTACTGCGTGTGCAGCGAGACGAGTCTCCGAGAGGGTGGGTGGTGTGCAACGTCTCCCGTGTCAAGTCTCCCAGGCCATTGTACTCGCGCCGGTTCGTAGCGGTTGCGGCGCCGTGATGGTGTCACGTGCAGTCTGGCTGTCCCAGTATTATTTCATTGGTTTCGGCAATGACCTCGGAAATCTGCGCGATGTGCCGTGTGACATGGGCAGGGAACGCAAATTGAAACTCCGACTCGATAGCGATGCCGTGCCCTGAGGGGCTTACTGCCAAGACGTCGGAGGTGAGTGTCATTTAAATTACTGTCGCAAATTCTCCCAGCCGATGGGATATCATATCCATGGTATTGAAATGTGATTGCGATATCATGCAGAGGCGTCCAAGCGAGTTTAATTACTGCGTGCGCAGCGAGACGAGTCTCCGAGAGGGTGGGTGGTGTGGGACGGAGACCACTTTGTTGAAAGGCCACTTTGTTGAAAGACCTTATCATAGTTGAAAGACCTTATCATACGTCGCGATGTTGAAAGACCACGTGACTTTGCTGAAAGACGTCACATCATCATATGTCACGATGGCGCGGCGTCAATGCCCGTAATTGTTTCGGATGGAAATCATGCGCCGTGCCCTTTTCCCTACGGCGACACTTATGGCGACGTCATCGGACGGCGAGCGCCGAGTCGACGTTTTGTGTATGAATCGATAATGATAGTCATATTAGTTCGACCCTGTTGAATTCGGCGCCGAAGTGGTCGGGGCACCGTTTCCGATTTCGACAACATGGCGCCAAAGTTACTAGGCCGGCGCCGCTGGCCCTTCGTTGTCGATATATTACCAACCTCAGGATGGGCCAGTCCGAGCGACTCCCCGCGTCGGTCTTAAGTCACAAGTAAGTTAGGTATCATTCAACTCGTCTCTCGTGTCGGTCTCAAGTCTCCCAGGCCATTGTGCCTGCGCCGTTTCGTAGCGGTTGCGGCGCCGTGATGGTGCGTGTGCTGTTTTCAGAATTTTTTATGTTTTTTTCTGCATCCGTACATCAAGGCTCTTTGAGTTTTTTTTTTGCTGAGTTATGAATTACACGGCACAGACCCGAAAAACAGAAGTCTGTGAGTCTTTGAGTTGTTTTATCAAACAGAATGTCAATCGAGATTCGAAATTTGTTGAGCTCTGGAAGGAGAGAGCTTTCATTCAATTAAGAGATTGTGCCCGCGCCGGGTCGTAGCGGTTGCGGCGCCGTGATGGTGTACAGATTGCCATTGTTTTCAGAATTTTTTATGTTTTTTTCTGCATCCGTGCAATATTTGCAGTAGCGCACCTTCTTGGCTGCACGGGGAACCGGAGTGAGGACCCATTCAGATACAGCTCGCGTGGCGACGCCATGTTTTTGTTGTTTTCATTTCACGCTTTGGTCTTTCACTTTTGGCTTTTTTTTTTTGACCTTTTCACTGCAATGGCGACGGCGAGCGCCGAGTCGACGTTTTGCGTATGCATCGATAATGATAATCATATTAGTTCGACCGTGTTGAATTCAACACCAAAACGGTCGGGGCACCGTTTCCGATTTCGACAACATGACGCCAAAGTTACTAGGCCGGCGCCGCTGGCCCTTCGTTGTCGATATATTATCAACCCCAGGGTCGGCCAGTCCAAGCGATTCCCCGCGTCGGTCTTAAGAACCTAACATTCGACTCGTCTCTCGTGTCGGTGTCAAGTCTCCCAGGTCATTGTGCCCGCGCCGGTTCGTAGCGGTTGCGGCGCCGTGATGGTTTTCTGAATTTTTTATGTTTTTGAAGGAGCACGCCCTCCTCCTTAGAATCTAAGAGATGGTGTTCAGATCGCGAAACTGTTGGTAGAGTGGAAAGATCCGGCTTGGAGCGCAAAATCTCACCAGGAAACGGAGAACGCGAAAGTTGAAAAACTGGAATCGGCGAGCCAGACCGAAAGGGAGATGTAACCGGCGAACAGAGGTTGCACCGGGAAAATCTGCGAAGATTTACTTATATAGAGGCCCGAAAAACAGAAGTCTGTGAGTCTTTGAGTTGTTTTTTCAAACAGCAATATGGTAACGCTGACAATGTCAATCGAGATTCGATTGTTAAGCTGTGGAAGGAGAGCGCTTTCATTCAATTAAGAGATTGCGCCCGCGCCGGTTCGTAGCGGTTGCGGCGCCGTGATGGTGTGCAGACTGTTTTCTGCATTTAAAATCTCTTACGAGAAGTCTCGGCTGTAATCCTCTGCTCAAAAGAGAACAATGACTGAACTCCGAGACTCATGATCACTCTCTGCTTTATAATATGATGCCAACAATACAAATGCCTATTCTAGGATCATACTCTCTGCTTTAAATGATGCCAACAATACAAATACCTACTCTAATACTTTTTGCGTTCTTTTTCTCATTTTCGCCGTGTGCCCTCTTTCATACCTCAACGACGCCCGTTGAGGTATAGCTCACGTGGTGGCGCCATATTCGCCGCCCTCAAGTTTCTCTCGCCTTTAATTTATCTCTGTCGTTTGTCTCCTGCGATGGGGAGCTGCCAAGATACGTCCTCTAGTCGTAAACTCCGCAAAAATTGGCTCTGTACAACTCCACAAGGAGCTACCGTTTCAAGTTTAGGTAGAGCTGAGCTCCTTGGGACTCGAACTTAAGCCGTCGTTATGGTTTTTTCTGGAGTAGATTATTATGGAGTTCATTCGAATTTCGATGATTCATGAGATTGGGAGAGATTGGTTCATTATGATTGGGAGAGAGTAGTTCATTACGATTGGGATTTTTCTTCGAGTTGATTTGTGTGATGTTGGCGTGCTTTTTGTTCGACGACAGTCAGCGTGAAAAGTAACAGCTGAGTTAGCTTGGCTGAGTTCGTACGGTTTTGGATTTGTTTTGGTAGACTCGAGGGCAGTATGTCTTTTGTTCGATGACAGCGTTTGTTCGTGTTTGAGTAGTCGGTTCGTGAGAGCTGAGCGTTTGAAATTGTTCGTGTTCGAATAATCGGAATTGTTTTGTTTGTGGAGAGTATCGGAGTTCTGGTTTCCAATCGATGAGAGATTGTATGGAAAAGGAGATCCGTTTTCCGTTAATTTCGAGGAGATTCGAGAATCGGAGTTCTGGTCCCCCTGGATCGAGTGGCGTTCGAGGAGAGCAGTGAGTGTAGTTTGTTCTATGATGGCGCACATGTATTAACTTCTCTTAAATTATTGAATGGAAATTTCTCCCAATGTCTTAATCAAATCTTCCTCCGCAGAATCTGAATTATATTTCGTTTCCAACTTCGGAAACGAAATATAGAATTACAGAGTGATAATTTCAAATTACAGAATACTTACAGAAAAGAAATACAGAATACAGAGAATCATCGTCGAGAGACAAAAAAAAAATGAGTCGGCCAGTTTCACCAAAGGAGCGCTACCTAAACGGTAGCTCCTTGCGATTCCCCGTCCAGCCCTCAAAGGCGGAGGGCGTTCTCCTCCAGGTGCTGCACGGGTGCAAAGGAGTCGAGACCAAGAATCAGCCGGATGATGATGTCTTCGGGTGGAATCGGGGGACGAAGAACAAATGGACGAAGTCGATCGGAACTTCTACTGGAAAGGAAGAGAGTATTTACGGACCTGTGAGACCGGAAATGCTGTCTATTCGAGAGAAGGGAAGAGAAAGAGAAGCAGGATATCTCGATCATGCGGAAAAGATCAACGTCCAACAAGATCAGGACTTCTATTCCAAGATGGCGAAGAGGAATTTGAAAAAGGAAGTCAAAAAAGAGGTCGCTGAGATTTTGGCAGATAACGTTTTGAAGACATCTCCCTTTCGATATGGTGCCCACTCTATTATATCGTCAGATATTATCCGCTCGTCAGCTGCGAATCGTTCGCCGTCTCCACTCCTGTCAGCTGCGAATCGTTCGCCGTCTCCACTCCTGTCAGCTGCGAATCGTTCACCATCTCCACTCCTGTCAGCTGCGAATCGTTCGCCGTCTCCAGTCGAAAGTTCTTTTGCTGGTAACTACAATCGAGACCTCATTGAAAGAGGGAACAACAATCGAGACCTGATTGAAAGAGGAAACGCGCTGTTGACACAAATATTGCGGAAAGTGCATGATCTTGAACACGTTGAACAACAACTGGATCCAAATACGATCAATCAAATCATGATGCATATTCAGAATCTGCCTTCTCAACAACAGCAGTTTCTGTCTGCTCAACAAAACCTGTCTTCTCAACAAAACCTGTCGGATGGTGCACGGGCGATTGAAGAGGAAATGGCTGCTCTCGCGCGGTTGCAAGAGCAATATTATGAAGAGAAGAAACTGGCGAAGGAGGAGAAGAAACTGGCGAGGAAGAAGATGAAGTTGAAAAATGAATTCACTCAGAGTGATGGTGATATCAGGAACAGTGGTGACTTGCACGAAGGCGGTGGTGATATGAGGAATGGCGATATGTGGAACAATAACGATATGAGTCCAGCTTTCACAGGGCCGCATGATGGTCCAGTCTCGTCGAAGGCTAAAGATTGCTGGAAGATATACAGCGATTACATGAGGAGCAACGGCATGAACCCTAATTTTGACGAACTCGAGCCTGGAGAGTACGAGGCGCAAGAGTATAAGCTGCAAGAGCTTGGCAAGCTTGCGTTTGGTCCACCAGATGATTCAGGGTATGGTCCTGTTCCCCACGGGTATGATCCTGATCCACGAAACAATAATCCTGATCCACGAGACAATAATCCTGTCATTACGCAAAACAATAACTTCGTGCCCATCAACAACAATAACTTCGTGCCCATCAACAACAATAACTTCGTGCCTATCAACAACAATAAATCCGTGCCCATCAACAACAATAACTTCGTGCCCATCAACAACAATAAGTTCGTGCCCATCAACAGCTATAAGGCTAAAAAATGCTTCCAGATATACAGCGATTATATGAGGAGCCACGGCATGAACCCGGATGTGAACGAACTCGCGCCCGGACAGTACGAGGCGCAAGAGAAGAAACTTCAAGAGCTTGCTTCAGGACCTTATCCTTCAGGACCTTCATTCAACAGCTCGTTCAACGCAGCTCCACTGACAGCAGGACTCAACATGATGTCGCCATTCCAGGTTTCGTCGGTTGATCCAAATTCGCCGCTGAATTTGAACTTTGTTTCGCCCAGCTTTTCCGGTGACTTTGGCGGTGGCGGCTTTACCGGCGGAAATGGTAACGGTTTGAGTGAAAGTTTCGGAAATTTGAACAACAGACACAGTCATAACAGCGCGTTTGGTATGTCCAGCCATAACAGCGCGTTCGGCATGTCCAACAGCACAATCTCTCTGCAGAGCTCCAATTCGAATCCTGATATGCGAAAAGTGAGGCTCGGAAGCCCGAAGAAGGAGAAGAAGGAAGGATTGTATTCGAAAAAAGATGTACATCATTCCCCTCACCATCGTCGCTTTCACCACAACAAGCCGCGACACTTGCAACGACGTGCTATTCGCGGGCCGAGGCACTTCGCGGATCGCCAATGTCATCCATACAAGAGAAATGTGAATGAGAAGACTCATGGTCAGAAGCACTATCGTAACCACGAGATGAATACTCAAATTCCAATGACAACAAGCGGAATTCCAATGACTACAAGCGGAATTCCAATGACTACTGTAAGCGGGATTCCCATGGCGGTTAGTGTTCCCATGACTGTCAGCGGTTTGAGTAACGTTCCTGCAACACCTAAGACTCCTACTAACGTGACTAACGTTCCCATGACTAACGTTCCTGTGACAGTGAGTGGTCTTCTGTCGAATGCGGCTGGTCCTTCTCTTGGAACAGCAGAACATAAATCTACGGTCAATATCCCAAAACGCGGCGCCAACTCTTCCCTGATTTTCGGTTCCGCTGTCGTCGATATGGTGCACGGAGATCAAAATGACCAGCGCAAGTTCGATTTGGAGACCCAAACTCGCAATTCCCCTTCTCGCGGCAATTCTCGCGGCATTTTCTCCCTGCAAAACGGTATGGATTCCACTACATCGGGTATTTTCTCTCAGAAGAAAGAAGTTTCCGGCGGGATTTTTGCTGATTCTCAAAATTATTCGCCGACTTCTCAGACTTCACAGAGCAACAGTTCCGGTTCGCCACATTCTGCAGGTTCTCCAGATTCTGTGGGTTCCCCGTCTTTCGGTCAGAAGTCGCCATCTGTACAGGGTCAGAGTTCTCCATCTTTTGTTCAGAGTTCGCCATCCGTGGGTTCCCCGTCTTTCGCTCAGAAGAACCAAAATTCGCCTTCGTTGTTGACGACCACATTCCTCTCGCCCAGTTTGGCTGACGGCGGAATCTTTGACTCAAGTCCTTTTCCTGTTGGTCAATTTTCACCTCCATCGCGGCGCGAGACACCGAATTTTCGTATGCCAAGTTACGCAGCGAGGATGGGCCCACATGGGCCGGGGAGTATTTTTGGAGATGAAATTTTGTATACATCGCCGTCCATGGCGCAAAATGGAGCCAATGGAGTTTTAAATGTCAATGGGGAATACTATGTCAATGTGGGGCCTTCTTACGTCAATGGGACAGGGGGATACGTCAATGGGACAGGGGGATACGGAAGTGTCTTTTCTCCTCCAAGTCCTGGTGCTGACGGCATGCCAGTTCACATGAATATGAATCCGCAGTATGATGCTCGTGGTTACGATTCTCAGTCTAGAATTATTCAAGCTCCCCTCCTCTCAGCAGAGCATTATTCGCAGTTTCAGAACTTTCCTCTCGGTGGTTCGCAGTTGCAGAACTTTCAGAATTTTCAAAATCCCGGTCAGAACTTTCAAAATGCCAATCAGGCTCCCCTCGGTCATTCCCCAGAACAAAGTTCCACGCGTGACCACTCTCCAGACATTTTAATGGGAACTTACAACGGCGGATACTATGGCGGAAGGAGCTTTTCTCCAAGTGTGTCTCCAAGTCGGAGTCCTGACAGGGGAAGTGGGAGTCCTGACAGGAGAAGCAATGATATGAGGAGTCAAAGTCCCTCTGGTCCTGCTGATATGAGGAGTCAGAGTCCTGAGCTTGGAAATGTGAGAGGTCATCCTGACGCAATTTTTGCACAAGAAGAAATGTTGTTGAGAGAAGCGCTGAAAAAAGAAGGACAAGAGACATTGAAGCGGGCGGAAATGATGGAAAGGTCAAGGCAGACTCTGGAAGATGCAAAGTCAAGGCAAACTCTGGAAACGGTCAGCGAAGCCAGGGCAGACTCAGAAAATCGAAGTTCCAGGGCAGACTCGGAAAATCGAAGTTCAGAAATACGCCAATCTGCCGCCGAGATGGCATATCCTGATGAAACCGCAATTCCACACTGGGAGAATCTTGTTTCGCAGGGTGATGAAATTGCCAATGCAAACGAAGATATCGACGCTGTGATTGGGAAAATGGATGATGGTTCTGATGCGAAGAAGATGACAGAGCCATCTGCCGCTTCTAATGCGAAAAAGATGACAAAATCGGGACCAATGCCACTCAAAGAAGCTCCTGGACCAATGCAGGTCGCTCAACCATTACCGGACAACATCTCCTATTCGCCGATTCCTCCTGCAACGCACGAAAACGCCTTTGACACACCCGAAAACTACTATTCGGATTCGCAGTCTCTGTATCATTCTTCTTATGGTGGGCAATTGTCTTATGGTGGAGACCAAATTCAATGCAATGGTGGTGAGACTTACAACCAAGGACTTCGCAACCAAGGATTTGCGCCAAACCAAGGACTTCTTGCTTCAAACCAAGACCCCAATATGAATGACGCCTGGGAAGAAAACGCAAGTTTCTATTCGATGGGATTGAGTCAGGGCGCAAGTCAAGCGGCATTCGGCAGAGCTATGACGGCTAACAGCGACGAAATGAACGATATGGGTTACGGTATCAATGACATGGCCACTATCAATGATATGGCAAGTTTTCCGGACTTTTCAAGTTTGCCAGATATGTCCCTGCCTGAAGCAGGAGCGTTTTTGAACGAGGAAACCGCACAAGAAACTTCTCAAGAGAGTGGAGAGTCGGTGACTCAATCGCAAGAAGAGAAGAGACTTCATGACTTTGCCGATGAGACAAGAAAAAAGAAATCTGCTGCAGCGCCTACAGTCAGTCTCACCTTGCATTCTCCTGCCAAAGGCCCTGGCACTAGCAGTACTACTGCTCTGAAGTCAACAAGCAGGCCGCTGAAACCGACTCAAATGCAACATCAGAGTTCAGACTTGAAGCATCAAAGTTCAGATTTGAAATCCGATTTCAGATCTGTAACAGGGGGCACCTCGTCGGTCAAGACGGGCACAGAATCAGTGAAATTCGCTAATGAGGTTAAATCTCAGGAGCTGAAGAAATTCCAAAGACGTCATTCTGTCACGGAAATGCTGGACGCTTTGTCAGGGCAGCGATCCTCATCTACATTATCCGGAGCACAGCAACGATCCTCGTCCGCGCCGGCTGATAATCGTGATCCAAAAGGAAAGAAGACGTTACATCATGCTTCTTCAAAAGGTACTCTCGTCTACACGTCGCCGAGCGGGAAGATTTTCACCACAGTTTTGGAAAGAGCGAGTTCACCGACGGATGCTAACCGCGTCGCGGGTGCACGGGAAAATTCTCTATCGACGAAGTACGGGGATGCACGCTCTCGTCTGGCCAACGCGTGGAGGAATGAACAATTGAACAAAAACAGAAGGAGAAGAGGGAGTTTGATGGAGAATCTTGTTCCAAGTCAGGCGGTTGGTAAAACTTTTCTTTCCAGATCGAGCTTTTGTCTCACGCCTTTGGATCCGAATGCGCTGAATTTGTTTCAAACAAGTCATGGAGGACAAGAAGACGGTGATGTCGTTAGTTCAAATCGGAGCAGATCTCGTTCATCCCGTGCGGCTCACAGGCAGCTCAAGAAGGAAACGAAGCGGGAGGAGAAAGAATTGAGGAGGGAAGAGAAAAGACTTGCAAAGGAGAAGAAAAAATCTGACCGATCTAATTCGAAAGACAGGGTCAACTCCAAAGACAGTCATGTGAGTCAGAAATCCGAAAAAAGTTCTGGAAAAAGTTCCGGACAGCTCGAAAGCTCTGACGATGTTGATACTGACGATTCGGAGGATGATAACGAATCGAAAGAAATTACAACAGATTCAAATGAAGAAGACGACGAATTCGATTTGAATTCCATTTCTCTGACTGGAAACGCTGCCGAATTAGCCAGCGCTCTTTCCACCAAACACAATCTCACTTGGAATCAATCGATCGCCGCAACGCTGAACTCGGGGAGAGACTGGAACGAATCAATGGCTCAAAGGGCGTTTGATTCGAATATGTTAGTTGTCCTCAAACCGAATACACAAAAGAGAGAAATACAACGAGATGGAAAGATTAAGCAAAGAGCATTTTGCTCTCGTGTTGCGGTTGGAAAAGATTCCACTATCATCGGAAAAAATTATTCATCTATGGTTAAGGGCGAAGTTTTTGCCACAGATATATCTAATCAAACTTGTACTAAATCATTTGTGTTAGCTGCGAGTACGAAATTGCAGCAAAAAAAAAATCGCAATTTGTTGATAAGGGAAGGTGGTTATGTCAGTATGAAGTTAAGGAATAAAGAAAAGCTTGAGTATGAGTTGAGAAATAAGGAAAAAGGAATAAATTTAAATCAAGAAGGAACTGCGAAGAAAGTTAAAGTAAAAGACCTTGAAGAAAAAATGTTGATGCAAATCAATAAAGTTCGCGAACAGGGGTGGGCATCTGCTCAAAGAATCGAAAGTGTCTCTGGAAAAAAAGATCTAACAGCTCATTTCGCAGGCAAAACTATGGCTACAGAGAGCCAGATTATGAATGTAAGGCAAGCTAATTTAAATCAGAATGCTGGTAGTGTACAAGCTAATGCTGGTAGTAATCAGAATAACAAAATATCTAGGCACCCCCATTTGTACAAAAAACCGGAAATGCACACGTTCGAAGGCCGTCTCCGGGCTTCTCAGATGATCAATAAGTTTATTGGCAATAAAATCAATTCGAGTAGTGCAGTTGCGCCAATACTCGGTATGGAAAAAAAAGCGGTCAGATGGAATGATTTGATGGCTAAAACAAGACCAGCGTTGGCAGTGCGCCCGGTTAAACAAAAATCCCAGGAGAAGCTCGAGTACCCATGCAACATGCTAATGTACTTGTGAAGTTGTGAGTATGGTGCACGGACTCGGAGTAGAAAAAAAAGAAAAAGAAAGTATTTGATAAAGAGAAGGTGTTTCTGGGTATAAATATAGGAAAAATAAATATAGGAAAATGAATGTGAGAGAAAATAAATATAGGAAAATGAATGTGAGAGAAAATAAATATAGGAAAATGAATGTGAGAGTACCGTATTTGATAAGTAGAAGGGTATTATAATAAATAATCGAGTACGCGGAGGAATTGGAAAGCGCGGGGCTTATAGGGACGCACGTCCTCGAGGATGCTCGCGCTTGCGCTCGTTTCTGGCACATGAATACGCCGCGTTTGGCACATCAACCGCCAGCACACCCACCAGGCAGAACGGCCCGCCCCCATGGTCTTTGCGCAGCTTGTGTTTTCCGGGAACCAGTTGGCCCCTGGCGCCGACGGGGACCCCTTGGAACAGGGACCACATTAAAAAGCCAAAACGCAAATTACTCCCCAACAAAGAAAACCCGCAACCCAAACCCCTTGAAAAAACCCAAACCCAAAATAGCGACCGAAATACCCAAAGGAAACCAAATGCCCCAAAATAGGCCCAAATACCCGAAGGAATGAAAGTATCCAAAGGCAGGAAAATCCCGAAACGGCAGCCATAGCGTCCGAATTGGTCACACGATCCGACCCTTCGCACGTCTGCAAACGCCCAAAAGGGGCGGCCTAAAAGGGCCGGCGGCACGATTTCGATTTGGGCGTGTCAGAGTTCGACACTCTACCCGTGTTCGGCTCTGGTCGGTGGGTCAATATGATGGACCCGTCCCATGATCTCTTCCCCTCCCCAGACGCCAACGATCCCGAATTTGCTGCCGTTTCGAGAGCTTCGCACGTCTACAAACGCCCAGAAAGGGCGCCCCAGGGGAGCCATCGACGGGGTGTCGATTTAGGCGGGTCAAAATTCGGCCCTGTACTCGTGTTTCGCTCTGGTCGGTCGGTCGGTCGGTCGGTCGGTCATCGAGCGTCTGGCACTAATAAGGCAGGGACGCGGAGGAATTGTAGAATGCTCGCGCAAGCGCGAGCAAATATAGGAAAAGGAATGTGAGAGTACAACCAGAAAGAATGAATGTGAGAGGACAACCAGAAAGATCATTGTATAACGTTGGTTGGGAATGAAAGTAGCGGCACGGCGTGGCACCTCCATTTGGGTACTAGACGTGTGTTCTCGAAGCATATTAGCCTTTAGGCATTCCGTTCGGTGACATGTAGCAGGTGTCACCTGAGGCGACTCATGAGTTGACTGAGAGTTGACTGAGGTGATTCATGAGTCATCATTAGGATTGCTTTTTTTTGCTGAAGCAACGACTTTGTGAACGAAGATGTTTTCAGTTGCGGAGCGTTGAGTCTTCTTATAGCTGGGCTGTTCTTTCTTTTGAAAGTGTTTGTTTTATTGGTATTGGCTGTTCTGTTTTATTGGTATTGGTATTGGCTGTTCTGTTTGGTATTGGTTTTGGTTTACGGATTCCCGTTTCTGTCCAGTGTTCTGAAAGTGATTGATGGAGTTACCCCACAGATGTTGGCGACCATAATGGGCGGCGTGATCTATGACTGCAAATCTCTCCTCCATGTGCAGATCAAATTTCCGGGGACCATCGCGCATTACAATCTGTGGCTCAAAAACGAAACCCACTATGTGAAATCCTACAACATCGAAAGAGCAGACACGCCGGAAGTGAATCAAATGAAGGCTGCAATGACCAGGGTGATCAACAAGATCAAGAAACGCAGAGACAGCGGCGAAAAGGCGCAACAGCAGATGATAATGGACCAGGGCAACGGTGCGAAGGCTTCTGATGGAGAAGGCGGCAAAATAGGCGCAGATCAGAAAGATGAGGTCAAAGGAGGCGATGGAGAAGACTCTGCGTCTGAATCTCAGGCAAAAGAGAAAAAGAAGAAGAAGAAAAGCGATAAGTATGATTCCTCCGACTCAGAACTCGAAAAGATCAAGAAGAAGAATGAGACACAGTCATCGAGCCAGAACAGCCCAGTTGGTAAAAAGAAGAAAGCACAGAAATCCCGCTCGCAGAGAAGGAATGAAAAGAAAGGGAAAAAGAATGACAAGAAAGTGAGGCGATAATAGAGCACATCAGAAGGCCAAGGAAGACGAGGGAGCGAGCTTCCCATGCGGATTGGAGTAAGCAAGTCGAAAAGGGCTGATGGAGAGGCTATACTTTTGAATTGTTAATCCGAATCCGAAATGTTTGGAGTCATATTGCTTGTTTTTATTAGTCAACGCCGTAAGCTCTTTGTTAGTTCTGTAATGTTTGGACTGCGCTATTTGAGACTGTGCTCTACGTTGAGATGAATCCAAATTTCTGCTGTTTGTTAAGAGTTAAGTACTTGGTCGTGGTTGGTTATGCTTGAGACTCGTTGTGAGATTTGTTGTTGATGTAAAGTGAAAGGGCCCCAACAAGTTAATTTGTGAGAATCCAGTAGATAGAGTTACTCGATGGGTGAAAGTGAAGTGCCGACTTGGGCAATATCATATGTCAAAGCTAACGGATGTCATGAAAGACGAAACAAAATATTTGAATGAAGATCGGACGTGAGTTGGTTTTTGGGTCTCTGGTTTCTTTTTGGTTTTGTTGCAGGGGATTTCCATTTCGTTTCTCCCAGTGTCGTGAGAACGGCCTAATCCATACCTTTCAAAAAAAAAAAAAAAAAAAAAAAAAAAACTCTATTATTGATTCACCAGTCACTGTCGAAGCGGTGGGTTGTCTTCTGAGCCATGCAATATCCGGAATCCCAGAAGGTCGTAATAAGACGGATCGACTCCTCGTAAGCATCGTGCATCATGGGACCGAAAGCGAAGGCAAAAGCCAAGTCGTCGAACGCGCCGAAGAGATTCAAACCAGAGGAATATGAAGAACAGAGCAAGAAAGAACATGGCGAACGTATCAAGTGGCTGGATGCGAAAGGACGTCTGGGAATTCGAATACAGGACACTGAATTTTACGCCAATTGCAAACGGATCCCGTACCCTCCGGTGAAATGGCATCCATGTATGTGCGGCACGGTAATGATGGAGGAGCACTACGATACACACGCAGAATATTGCAAGCTGGCAAGCGATGACTTTCCAGATGATGGGATATGTTTAGTCTGCAGGTGTAATAAATTCTATGTTTGGCTTCCTAAGTCTGGCATAGTCTGCAGGGAAGTCGTTGAAGATGCAATAAGACATCATTGCGAGATATCGAGGCCACGCAATCCGAATGTGAGATCATGGCAGGGACATAACTGCCCGTATTGTGGTATGTGTCCTGGTAAAGCCAGGAAACAAAAGGGGTATGGTTACATTGACGGACACCTCCGGTATTACCACGCGTTCAGACCGGAATTGTGGAAAATGTGCGAAAAAAGCAATGGGTCCATCTCGACAAAGGCTATATTCACGGATGAAGACAGACGCCTGAACAAGCTCTCTGCTAAGGCGACAATAGAACTTACAAGAATAAGAGTAAAAGAAAGAAACGCGGGCGGTATGATCTTGATTTGGAACGTCAGAGGTGGGACAACAATAGCCAACGATCTGATGGCGGTTCTTCGATGGGCGAATGTGACGCCCCATTTTCTCATCCTGCTGGAGCTGCATGGCTCATACGACCATTTTCGGGTGGATGGATTGACATACCACAGATTATCCTATTACAAACGGCGGAAGGAGAATGACGGATCGGTGGGCATCTATTTTCTATCGACGATAGCTCATCTCTTTGAATTAATTCACCAGAAAAGCGACGCTGAAACAGTTCCGAAAGATGTGAAGGAGGACAAGTTTATACGGAAGGTCGAGCATCGGGCTGAGTATGCAGCGGCGTTGATAAAGATGCGCGACAATGATCAGAAATATGCTCTCGAAGCGGGGTATTATGCGCATGGCATACAAAAATCGACGGAGGTGAAGAAAGTTGTTCTGACGAAATCTCCGGAAGTAATAACAATAAAAGCACATGATGCGAATTTTCAAGGGCCGTGGTCTCCAAGGCCGGCGAAGAATCAAAAGCCCAAAATGGAATATTGGGAAAGCGTAGCAGGGTTCGAATTTTTGGGAAATAAAGAAGTGACAAGACCACCGACGACAGGCAGTGCGACGGCAACCTCGCCGGACGTGATTTGGGTGAAAAAAGAACACAAAGAGTTACTTCACAGAGTAGTTCTCCTTCCACAGAGAGGCAAAACGTTCGTCATAAAAGGAAAACAGCCCAGCGATCACGCGCCGATGCTGATAAGCATCGACGATATGTTTAAACGATCAATATCATCCAGCGCAAACACAAGGAGAAGGGGGCTGAAAAAGAGCTTCAAGGTTCCGAAGGATTTTCATCAGCAGAAAAAACGATGGAAGAAAGAGTTGGAACAAGGTTTCAAGTCCGAAATTGACGAAATCGCGAAAAAGTCCGAGTCATTATTTGCTGAGTGGAAGCGCATTCTGTATGTCGTGGATTCAACACCAGAGCACGCATCGATGCGTGAGGTGCACAGTGTCGCAAAGAGAAATGACAAATTCCAAAAGTCGCTGGTGAAACACCTGGAGGAGACGTCAAATCTAATCAGAAGCATGGGGAAGTCAATATGGTCGTTCGGAATCCCAAAAGGGCCTGCGACGGAGAAAGAAACCGAAATGAGGCAAGAATTTGAAACGCGGAATGTGCTGGCAGAAATCGACATATACGACGACATTCGGAAAGAAACACAGGCGACAAAGATAAAAGCGGGGCCAATAGTTTTGCTGGAAGAAGAAGAAGTAGCTGTCGAGCATGACGCCGATGAAGCAGAAGCAGAAGTGAAAACAATGAGACGCACAGAGATCAATGATCCGGAAAAGATCCAAGCGGTAATGACAGAACAATTGTTGACGCATCCTCATCGAATGGCAGACGAGCGCTTTCCGGCGCCGGATGTGAGGAGCCTATTCTGGCAGTCATTCAAGCAACGTGAGGGGCATGTTCCTGGAGCGTGTGAAATTACAGCGACGAATGAAGTACTGTGCGCAAGGGAAGAAATGAAAAACATTCATGCGGTAGGTCCAGACCAAATTCCGTTGGCTCTGGTTATTGTGTTGCCTCTGCCATTGGTAACCGTGATAGCACACATCATAGACATGTCCAGCTACCGGGGAACTCCGAAGGGCTGGCACTTGTTCTCCCTGCTTCAGCCTATGATAGAAGAATTGGGGCAGATGCTGACAAACCCAATGTGGAAAGGCAAGGGATCGCCTTTGGTGAGAAATTTTTACAGAGGAATAGGGAAGATAAATGTCATATGTCAACTGAAAGGCGTCGTCCTCAGATCTAGAAAGAGATGGAGGGTGCCGCGCGATCCTTCCCAATTTGGGTTCACAAGAGGCAAGACGATTGCCATGCTAATAAGACAAATCATACGAATACTTCTCGGAATCATAGAACGAGAAAGCCTCGCGGTGACATCATTCACGGACGTCGTGAAAGCATTCGATATTTATGATAGACTCAGAGAAAAAGCGAAAACAGCCGAATTTGATCAAGAGACAGCAATTAGGTCGTTCCATTTCACACAGGGACAGAGCGTGAAGCTCATCGCAGGGGATTTGACTGATCATCAAATCCAGCAGCTTGAATGGTTGAAGTTCTCACGTGGTAATGTACAAGGAGCCACATACGCGCCGGATGATTACAGTTACGGAGTTGCGGGTCTTCCGGGAATGGTGGAGGACATTATGAGGAGATTCCCGAAAACCTTGATGGAGTTCGCCAGATTCTATGCTGACAACCTCATATCAATAGTCGAAAGCAAGCTGGAAAATGTGCCTGCAGCGGCGAAAGCGCTACTGCGTGCCGTAGAAGAAGCAGGGAAGAAATTCAAAGTCCTTTGGTCAAAATCAAACTTCGACACCACTGAAAGTGGGCAGTCGAAGAGGAAAATGTCGGAGTCGAACATCATGATTTTTGGAGCGACGCAAAAACTGCTGACAGAGGAAGTCTTGCTCGAAGGTGAAGTAGTGGAAGAAATAGGGAAACTCAGGATCTTGGGGGTTTGGCTCCCGCGCAACATACACGAAAAAGGCGCTGTCATGGGGTTTGTGAATCAGAGGATTGGAATGGCTCGCCAGTATCTGATTGACTTGGCTTATGACGACGAATTGGTCGTGGGGATGTGGTCAAAAATTTTATATATTGTGTTTTTTCTCGGAAACTTCCGGCATTTGTTATATGCGTACAAGGACATCATCACAGAGGAAGAGAAAAAAGAGTTGGACGAAACTGCACTCCACGCGCTGGCGGATGCATATTATGCAGATCCAGTGCCTGAGCTATGGGATATCACGGCGTTGCCGAAACCGAGTGACATTCTGAACGCGAAAGAACTTGCTGAACCAGATTTGCCATGGTATCCGGAAGAAATCGATGGACAGCGGGTCTTCATTAATAAAATCGAATGGCATGAGTTTTTTCACACATACAAAAGGAGAGACATTCTTGAAATGGCCGGAGAAGAAGCCAGCTACGAAAACTCGAAAGAAGAAAAAGCCCAAATAATTTTGAAGAAGAAGAGCGAGTTTCTCAGTGGACAAAAGGGGATCCACATATTCATCGACGATTCGTGCAGCATAGAAACAGGAAGGGCGGCGTTCGCGATATCAATTTACGACGCGGCAGCAAATTCCGATCATCAAATGGAGGCGAAAAGGCGGAAGGTCCTCCCCAAGAAATGGAACAAATCAGTTTCTAACACTTCATTCTGGCAACAAATAGGCGCCGAGACATCGTCGTCGCCATCGTCATCCACCGATAGTTCGTCGCAGTCATTGTCAAGGCCATCTCCGGAAGGTCCGAGCCATTCATCATCCAGGAGTTCTTCGTCCTCGAGCTCATCCAGCGCAGCGTCAGTATCGGCATCGGCGTCGGAAGCGGATTCTTTGGAAGACGAAACGCAATCGGAACAGGAATCAGAGGCATCGCAGGTCACCTCGGGCTCTGTGAGTCCGGCAAGCAGCGAGTCGTCGTCGTCGCTTGGCGTTGATATTGATGTTGGAGAAACTGAAGTGCAGGAGTATTGTGGCGCAAAGCTGGCCGCATTTGAATCGGTATTGATGAAAAGCCACACAAAGCCACAATATGCAAGTTTGCTAGGAGTAAGTTTTGGACTAACGGAAGCACTGAGAATTGCTAAGGCAAGGGAGAAAGCTGAAAGGCGTAGAAATGGGGAATATATTCCTCTAATGTTCCATCTTGATAATGATGACGCCGTTGGATCTTTCGATAAAAAGTCTGAGGATAATGAGAGTGAAATTGCCAAATACATAATGCGCCGCATAGCGTGCGAAAAGGAAACGCGGCAAATTAGTGTGTGGCATGAGCCACGGGAAAGTCCGCAAATTGCTGAAGTTGATGGTCGAGCGAGAGTAACAACAAATACGATTGCTGGCGTTGATAAGTACTGGGAACGTGCGCGTGCTGTAGTCCCGCTGGTCAGAAAAATCCCAATATTTCAATGGAAAGAGATCCCAGAGTATTTCGTCAGATCGGTGCAGCTGCTATATCTGGCGATAGAGATAAATCTTCCGCGAACAAAAACCAAGAAGCTGGCTTTTCTTCCGTGTCATTGCTGGGACGAAGCGGTGATGATGGACGAGACAGAAAATGTGTATCATGATAAGCCCAAAGACATTTTGAGAAGATGTAAGACTTTTGCGGAGGCACGCAAGCAGGTTTTTGAAAAAGAGGAGTTCGGAGAGGAAGAGTTCAATGACATGTTGTGGCGGTGGGATCCGCGAATATTTGAAATAGCGATGCTCTGTCTGCCAAAAGAGACCACTTGGAGATACAAAAGGGGCCGCTCCAAGTTGTATCAACGTGAGAATATAGATGTGCGATTCACAAACTGGGGCATTCAAACGAAGAGAAGCCACGGCTGGGAAGAAGAAAAAGGAGAGATAGCAGTGTGCGAGGAAGTGTAAGTAATACAGGACTGCGAGAATGAGAAAGGCTGAATGTGACTGATAGCGAGGATATGAGTCCGACCAAAATGCTGAGAGTAACGAGCTACTTAAGTTTCTGCTCCTCCAAAATCAGGTCTGAGCGGAAATTCCGGGAATTTCAAGTTGGCCAAAGCAGGACAGGCCATCACTAAGACTGAGAAAGGGCATCGCTGGCCAAAAGAAGTGTCAAAAGCTTTCATGGGCTATATTCTCGTGGCTGAAAATTCGATGTTATGCAGGGCATGCATTCATGTCCCAGAATGTTTCTACTTCAATGTCAAATCAGGTATCAGGCACTGTGTGCCATGTCTCCAACCAATGAACACGATTGCATCAACGTCCTATTACTGGTCGTCAACTGTCGTCCTACTGCTGGTTGACAGGCGTGTTCTTTGGATGTGCTGCCATTGGGGAACAGGTTTCAAGTGGAAAGTGAAACACTTGAACAATCAACTGTTCAAACTAGTCCTTGGTTCAGGTCGGAATGCCACCCATGGTGACAATCGTTATCAAGACTGCGCAACCAGCGTGCTGGGGGCAAATCGAGATGACACGTCATCTGTCAAGACGCGCGCCTATCTGCGAATGCTTGGACCGCTGGTGTGTCTTGGGGGTGGGCGATCGGCGGCTGCAATTGCTTCTGATATCCGATGTTTCTTCAGTTGGGAATTCCGCCACCAACTGATGTGAAGCGAGATACAACACAACAACGCCGTTAGTGGTGAGGCAGCCACTTTGTTACGTGTTGCTCGCTATCCGGACCTTTATGGTCGCAGGGGTATTGTCTGTCCAGGCACACGCCGTCCTCCTATCACTGGTGGTTGGTGAGGGCCTGTTTCCCCTCAGTGCAATTTCTTTCTCATGTCACTTTGTGGCGCGGAGGCGGGTGAGGGCAGTCCCGCGGCGGAGAGATTTGGAATTCACGACCCTTGGCGATGCGGTGACAGAGCGGGGGGCTGCGGCGGTTCAAGAAGGAGTGTTCTGAAAGTGATTGAGCTTTATTGTAATTCTGAGAATTTCTGACACTGAGTTGGAGAGATACTAAAAAACTGAAAAAAGAGAGAGATACTAAAAAGAAACCGGAGCGTCGGATAAAGCGTAACGTTTTGAAACGAAATTTGATTCTGTGTGTTTGATTCTGTGTGTGTGTATATACTATATCCATTCTAATTTATCCCAAAAAAAAAATCCCAACAACAATTAAACTTTCTGATATCAATTCTCCCAAATTAGCTTCTTTGCGAATTGAGAAAGAGTTGAGAAGTCGAGGTCATTCGGTTGACTGAGTAAGTCTATAAAAGCGAACGAGTTGAGAAAGTCTATAAACCCGAAGTGGGTGGTATAAGTAAAGAAAAGTAAAGAACGAGTTGAGAAAAAGAGCGATTGAGTGTACCATCACTGCATTCAGATCATTGATCTGACATAAAAAAAATTCAAAAATGATGGGCGGTATGTACCAGATGGGCGGTGGCATGGGTATGTCCCAGATGGGTACACAAATGGACACACAACAATCTCAACAATCTCACAACAATCTCAACAACAGTAATGGCAAACCCGGTATGCCAACGCATTGTCACTCATGTGGTTCTGATAGTCTCTTCGGTCAGAAATCTCCAACCCGGCAGATCCAAAATTCGCCTTCGTTGTTGACTAATGTGTTTCTATCTCCCAGTTTGCCCGATGGCGGAATCTTCGGAATCGAAAGTCCTTCTCCTCAATTCCAGTATGGTATTGCTTCTGGAGTTGATCAATTTGCACCTCCATCGCGGCGCGAGACACCGAATTTTCGTATGCCAAGTTATGCAGCCAGGATGGGTCCTCATGGTCCGGGGAGGATTTTGGGAGATGAGATGTTGTACACATCGCCAGGTGGGCTTACAATGGCGCAAAATGGAGCCAATGGAGTTAATATCAATGGAGAATACTATGTCAATCGGGGGGCTTACGTCAATGGTTACGTCAATGGGACAGTGGGATACTATGGTGGAAGTGTCTTTTCTCCAAGTGGGCCTGACGGCATGCCAGTCAATATGAGTTCTCCTATGAACATGAATCCGCAGCACAATAACATCCAGAGAATCACTCATCAGGCTCCCCTCCGTGGTTATGATTCTCAGAGAGTTATTCAAGCTCCCCTGCTCGCAGAGAATAATAATTACTCGCAGTCTCAGGCTCCCCTCGGTGGTTCGCAGTTTCAGTACACACCGCCGCCAATAGCGCAAAATGTCAATCAAAATGGAGCCAATGGAGTTAATATCAATGGAGAATACTATGTCAATCGGGGGGCTTACGTCAATGGTTACGTCAATGGGACAGTGGGATACTATGGTGGAAGTGTCTTTTCTCCAAGTGGGCCTGACGGCATGCCAGTCAATATGAGTTCTCCTATGAACATGAATCCGCAGCACAATAACATCCAGAGAATCACTCATCAGGCTCCCCTCCGTGGTTATGATTCTCAGAGAGTTATTCAAGCTCCCCTGCTCGCAGAGAATGGCTCGCAATCTCAGGCTCCCCTCGGTGGTTCGCAGTTGCAGAACTTTCAGAACTTTCAAAATGCCAATCAGGTTCCCCTCGGTGGTTCGCAGTTGCAGAACTTTCAGAACTTTCAAAATGCCAATCAGGTTCCCCTCGGTGATTCCGCACGTGGTCGCTCTCCAGACATCTTAATGGGAACTTACAACGGTGGATACTACGGCGGAAGGAGCGTTTCTTCAAGTCGGAGTCCTGATAGGAGAGGCCTCAGAAGTCAAAGTCGCAGGGCTTTGAGCGAGACTTCAAGCGAATACTCAAGCTCGAGCGACGACTGTGTAACTCCGGGGATCAGTCGCACCCCGTCGCATGAAATTCAAACGGAACGACTTACACCGCGGGGCTACTTGAAGATACGAGCCCCATCGCCGACTCCTGAATTTTTACGACAGGCAAGATATATTCACCTTGTCGAAAAAAATGCAGGTGTAGTCGCGGGCTTGGGGATACCAATTCATCGACTCAGCGGGGAAGAACTGAGCTGGGGTTTGGGGGTCCAGTTCATCGATGGAGCGTGCGAGGCGGTGGAGAATAGGGGGGCCGAACTAGAAAGATTGTATCGTGTCGACAGCAATTACAGTCACGATACAGAGGAGCAGACCATCTTCTGGTCTGACTCGGGCAATTCCAGTCCGAGAAGCATGTCAGCTGAAATGGCATATCCGGACGAAACCGCAGCTCCTCACTGGGAAAACCTTTCTTCGCAGGGTGATGAAATTGCCAATGCAAACGAAGACATTGACGCTGTTATAGGGAAAGTGGATGATGATTCTAATGCGAAGAAGAAGACGGAAACTGTCAAGACTGAGAATGTGAATGGAAAACCTGGACCAATGCCACTCAAAGAAGCTCCTGGACCACTGCAGATCGCTCAACCGTTGCCGGACAACATCTCCTATTCACCGACCCCTCCTGAAACTCATACCAACGAAAACCCGTTCGACGCAGCCGAAAACTATTACTCAGACTCGCAGTCCTTGTATCATTCTTCCTATGGGGGGCAAGGTCATTCTTCCTACGGTGGGCAAGGTCGTGTTGGTCTCGTACCAAACCAAGACCCCAATGATATTGGGAATGACGGCTGGGAAGACCATGCAAGTTTCTACTCAATGGGATTGACTCAGGGCGCAAATCAAGCGGCATTCGGCAGAGCGATGACGGCTAACAGCGACGAAGTGAACGATTTGAGTTACGGCATCAATGACATGGCAAGTTTTCCGGATTTCTCAAGTTTGCCGGACATGTCCCTGCCTGAAGCAGTGGCGTTTTTGAACGAGGAAACCGCACAAGAAACTTCTCAAGAGAGTGGAGAATCGGTGACTCAATCACAAGAAGAGAAGAGACTTCATGATTTTGCCGATGAGACAAGCAAAAAGAAATCTGCTGCAGCGCCAACTGTTAGTCTCACATTGCATTCTCCTGCTTTAAAAGATTCAGAATCTACCGGGGTTAGAAAAGAAACTGGTACTAGCAGTACTCTGAAGTCTGACTTCAAGTCAACAAGCAGGCCGCTAAAGCCGACGACTCAAAGCTCAACGTTGCAACATCAAAGCTCAGATTTGAAATCCGATTACAGATCTGTTAAAGGTACAGAGTCGGTTAAGACGGGGACAGAATCAGTGAAATTCGCGAATGAAGTCAAATCCCAAGAACTGAAAAAATTCCAACGCCGTCACTCGGTTACAGAAATGCTGGACGCGTTATCTGGGCAGCGATCCTCATCTGCATTATCTTCTGCACAACAACAGCGCTCCTCATCCGATCCGGCTGATAATCGTGATCCAAAAGGAAAGAAAACGTTACATCATGCTTCTTCTAAAGGTACTCTTGTCTACACTTCCCCGGACGGCAAGATTTTCACCACTGTCCTCGAGCGTGCGAACTCACCGACGGATGCAAACCGTATCGCGGGTGTCAGAGAAAATTCTCTATCGACGAAGTTCGGGGATGCACGCTCTCATCTGGCAAACGAATGGAGGAATGAACAACTGAACAAAAATCGAAGGAGAAGAGGGAGTTTGATGGAAAACCTTGCTCCAAGTCAAAATCTCACTCCTCTGGAGCCTGGTCATCGAGGACAAGGAGACGGTGGCGTCGGTAGTTCAAATCGAGGCAGATCTCGCACGGCTCGTGCGGCTCACAGACAGCTCAAGAAAGAAACGAAGCGGGAGGAAAAAGAATCGAGGAAAGAGCAAAAAAGAATTGCAAAGGAGAAGAAATCTAATTCGAAAGACAGAGTCAACCCCAAAGACAGTCATGTGAGTCAGAAATCCGAAAAGTCCGAAAAAAGTTCCGGGCGCGGGAGCGCTGATAATGATAATAGTGATGACTCGGATGATAATGATAATGAATCGAAAGAAATTACAGACGATTCAAATGCAGAAGAAGACGACGAATTTGATTTGAATTCCATTCCCCTCACTGGAAACGTTGCCGAACTGGCAAGCGCTCTGTCTATTGGACTGGTGCCCCCATTGATGAATTTTTTTTTGCAATGAACGAATTAAATAAAGAGAAAGGAGGAAAACCGAGTATGTATTGAAGAATGATTTTTGATTTGAGAAAGAAAGAAAAAGGTATAAGTATGATTTTCGATTTGAGAAAGAAAGAATAAGGTATAAGAACAGGTTTTGAGTATGATTTTTGATTTGAGAAAAAAAGAATAAGGCGCAAGAATAGGCTTTGAGGTTGATTTTTGATTTGAGAAAAAAAGAATAAGGCGCGAGAATAGGCTTCGAGTATGATTTTTGATTTGAGAAAAAAAGAATAAGGCGCGAGAATAGGTTTCGAGTATGATCTTTGATTTGAGAAAAAAAGAATAAGGTGTAAGAATAGGTTTTGAGTATGATTTTTGATTTGAGAAAAAAAGAATAAGGTGTAAGAACAGGCTTTGAGTATGATTCTTGATTATTATCTATAGTACGCAGCAACTTCGTCAGAATTCTTTTAGATATTTCTTCTGCTCCAGCTGCCACTCCCTCTATCGACCTGTAAAGGCAATCGCAAAAAAAAAAAAAGAAAACGGAAGCTGATCCTGAAAACCGGAGGCGCATTGCCTCTTCACGAGTAGTAACTCCCTGTTGTTACAGGATTGATCTGCTTCAAAAATCGCGACGACAAAAGCAACGAAAGTTGAACAGAGGGAGGGCCTATCATCTGTAAGCAAGCGCATGCTAGTATGTTTCTTGTGATAGTAGTTACGTATGTTTCTGAATGTGTCCGCTTGTATCCAAAGTCTTTCTATTGTGTACACAAAATGCAAGTGCTCGAGTTGAGAAGTCGTAACCGTGTTCGAGCAACACAAGTATGCATCGGTCATTCGGAGCGGGGAGTCAAGTTTTTATCGGAGCGAGCGCGTAGCTTGCCAGGAGCTGCTATCGAGTTTCTTACAAGAGTACGGAAGTGCGTGGCGTTGTCAGGTTGAACTCACACTGAAGCCATGGGCCAAATATCCAGTGCTCGAGGTTGTGGGACTGCAGTGGGTATCCAGTGCGTAGACTACAGTCACGAGGAGGAAGTCAACAAGTCCAGCTTTTTTTTTTTTTGAAAATTCGACGTGTATTGCCAGCAGTGGCAGCGTTTTGCCATTGATGAGTGGTCCAGGTTAACGCGTGAAGGGTCCGAGCCCTGAGGATTGCGCTTGAATGTGAGACAACAAAAGAGATGATATCACGCCGCGTGTCGATGGATATTGCCGAACTGAAATCGTCAGGCGAGTGAGCCAGTAACAGTATCGAGGAGTGGCGAATGAGAAAAGGGCTTAGTGCATGAGTCTACTCGTGAGTCTGATGCTCATTTTTATGAGGAACAATCTTTGAGCGAGCCGTCAACTGAGCGTGGTTACTCTGAGGGCAGAAGTTTTGAAGGCGTGAGTTGAGGCGTTACTGTGGTAGGCATCAGTGGAGTGCGTTACATCCAAGTGATTGTGGAATGCGAGGGATTTGAGAGTCGAAACAATTTCAATTTGAGCGTGGCTGTTGCTTTCCAAACTTTTCCTCTCTCCTGATCCTGCTGTATGCAAAACATAAAACCGAAAAGGTTTTTTAGGTCCAAAAGTCGGCGAGTAGCATCATGAGCAATGCTTAAACTTTGTCAGTCATGTATTTGAAACTCAGATCTGTATAATGAGGAGAGTTGTCAAGGAGGCGCTGGCCAGTCTCTGAACAAGGGGCCCAAGCACGTTCGTGGGCATAGCATGCCGTTCTGTATAGGCATGATCGCAAAGACCTCACACGTACGATTTTTGCGTGTGTTGTCCTTTGCCATAAACATGACTCATGTACATCGTCAACATCTCATCCGGGATAGCGCCACGTGTGCCAATCAGCACCAGAGGAGCAGTTAAAGTCTTCCACTTGCGGTCCACCTCGGTATAGTTTCACTTTTCGTTTAGCAGAGATCTCATTTTGGTTTGGTAATTTGAAGTTTATACATTCAAGCTTCAGCGTCAATATTGTGTCATTGTGGATTTCAAACTTCAACGTCTCTTTATGGCCTGACTTTCTCTGAAAAAAAGTTGTGATATTCTTTCAGTTTGGCAATTCGCAAAAAAAAAAAACAAACTGTGCACCTCTAAAAACTGTAAGCTGCCAGGGCGTTTCTCGGTGGTTATGTGGAGTGGTTATGTGGTTACATGTATGGCGTTGCTCATCTGCAGAAAGCCAGACTATGAATGCAAGACAAGCTAATGCAGGTAGTTGTCAGAATGCTGGTAGTAATCAGAGTGCAGGTCAGAGTGGTATTCAGGATGCTGGTAGTAATCAGAAGGCGTCTTAGACATTTTGTTGTAATAAAGCCGGAGATGCACACGTTTGAGGGGCGTTAGAGAGCCTCGCAAATGATAAACAAACTCATTGGGGGTAAAGTTAGTTCGAGTACGGCAGTAGCACCGGTGCTTGGTATAGAAAAGCGGCATGCTAGGTGGAATGATCTGATGGCGAAAACGAGACCAGCGTTGGCAGTACGGCCTGTCAAACAGAAAGTCCATGAGAAAGTGCTGAGTCAAATATTTATAAACATGCATTGTTGCAGGGATAGACTCCACGTCGTATTCCGAGCGCGTCTTGGAATTTCGATCATCGAGTATGTAGTCTTTTTGGATATGTAGTCGGGAGTGAAGGTCTGAGGTTAGGAAGATGGTCTGAGGTCTGGAAGATAGACGTGTGTTCGCGAAACTCAGGCAATCCGTTCGGTGTAGCAGCATGAGTCATGGAGCTGCTTTTTTTGCTGAAGAATGCCAGCTGCAGTAGGACCGACAGTAGGCGGATTCCAGGCCTGCGTATGTTTTGAATCCATTTCATGCATATTCGTCAACTGTGGACTGGTGAGTGAGAAACACGCGGGATGCGTTTTCTTTTTGATTTTTTTCTTTTCTTGCGAAAAATGGGTGTCAATCTGAATGCCCATGCATTTTTGAATGTCCATGCAGTATGTGCATGTATTCGCGTGCGGAATATCCATGCGGTATGCTGATAAATTTGCGAGGAGGCGTACGGCATCGTTGAGACGTCCTCTGATTTCTATTAATTTAAAAGCATTAAGTGGGTGACGCGGCAGAGTTTTCCGATATGAGGACTCTGGGTTGAGTATGGCGCCAGCCGTACAGTATGATTGTTGCCATTGGTCCGAGATCATCGTAACCGCGGCTATTCTTTTGTGACCTCTCCGCAATATTCGCGAGGACAGATATCATCTGCGTCGGCCGAGCACCTGCCTCCCATATCCCACTGATGAGTTATATACTGTGTAAGAACTCATCTCTTGTTCTATTCCTATGATTGTTTTCTTGAGATGAGAGGATCCTCATGTGTTTTGGAAGATGAGAGCATGATCGAAGGAAAGATGAAGAGAAAGACGATGCGAAAAGATGAAACGAGCGAAGTGTGAGGCGAAAGGCAGAGTGGATTTTGAATTTGTAACTATGAAACTCAATTTACCAATGCAAAACGTTGCAATTTCATTTCAATCTCATTTGATCGATTCTTCTTTTTGATTTTGCTCGAATTCCGAATTCTCACAAAAACAAAAGATAGGGACTCTTTGACTCTCAAAACATCTTGACCAAAAACGATTTTAAAGACTGTTTGATCGATTGGTGATCGATAAACTGTATGATTAGTAATCATAATTTCAACTGCTAAGACAACTTCTGAAGAGTAACGAAATTGTTCGCAGAAACTGAATTGTGACGTATTTTGGGGCGTAGAATATCGTCATCGTGGGGGCGTATTCACTTTTGAGCTACATTTGTGGTGTGAAACTGTTGTGTGCGATAACTGAAACTGATTTTTGTGTTATTTGTGCTTTTAACTGTGACAGTGTTTGCACTTGATCCCACTTTCCTAGTTGGAAAGGTGCAAACTGGTGGAGTCCTAAAGTAATTATTACACGATCCTGACAGTTTATTTAATGCAACAGTTGCCGTATATCGACGATTTAAACGAACAAATTGTGAGTGGTTTCATATTCTCTGAAATCAGACTGATATTTATCATAACTTCTTTGATTGGCTTTTATTATTCATTTTTCTGTTTCAACAACCGAGATACTAATAGTCGCATTAGAATTCCGCGACGTAGTATCTATTTGAGATATTCTAATATTCTCTGGGGACCGTCCTCTATTCAAGCACAGTCTCACCGTGATTACTTGTTACGAAGTTTAGGACTTGAACCTCCGTTTTCTACTGAGATTCAACAATTCTATACTTTGGAAATATTATATCAAGATATTCCGCTCCCTACTGAATTTCAACGCCCTAACTTCTGGGAACTTTTATATCTTTACGCTGTTTGAAGTTTCATTTCTGGAACTATTCTTTAGAAAATTAACGCACATTAGCTTTCTACGAAAGCAGAAACTTTTGCAAATATCATTCTTTGAAACGTATATTAGCTCTCTACGAAAGCAGCTTTTGACAATTCTGACGAACGTATATTATCTTTCTAATTTCTGAAAACGCATATCGGTCTATCTACGATAGACATACGTACAATATTGATTTTCATATGAAGTAAAGAGCTACATATTCGGGAATATTATTTTGTGCGAGTTTTCACACTCGTAATTTTGTTTCTTCAATCTCATCTTTGTATGTGAAGTAACTAAAACGTAATTACCCCTTGGCGTGGCCACCCTCGAATCTCTGCCCCTTATCTAACTGTTATTTGAGAAACTTTCTTAACGTTGTTTCTCATTTTCTGCTCGAGCATTTTCAACCGATACACGTGTCTTGTAAAATATCGTATCCGATTTTCACGGGCACATTTCGAAACATATTTCAAACATCTCTTTTAAATCCAGAAAGTCGATTGCTGGATCATTGAATCATATCAACACAACTGACAAAACATTTATAACTATTTCATTTTTTCTGAAAATCTTTTTCCTTCGTTTATCTCTTCCAAGATGACGAAGAAATCAAACACCTGGAACCAGTTCCAGTCATTTCTGACCGAACATATGGGCACTATGCCCGTGGGAAACAAACAAAAGCTGTACGAAAGCTTCTTAGAATATAAAACAGATCAAGCAAAGGTGCTTCAGAATAACAATGACGTCACGACTGTACTCCAAACGTGGTTCAACACGACAGAACAAGCGCGACTGCTTCAAAACAATGATGACATCACGACTGTATTTCCACTGGGCAAAGCCAGTTCCCCAGTGACTGACATGTCTGTCAGTATTGATTCGACCGTTTCTCCGACAGATGCAGCCACTGTATCGCAACCGACTGTATCTCGCCTCTTGCCACCGGCAGAGGATCTCACTGGAAACCCCCGTAGTTTCCTGACTGTTCACAACATCGCAACACCTGATTCCGATAACGACGACAATTTGAATGCTAGCATTCCGCTGTCTAGCAGCGTTTCTGAAGGAGGAAAACGAGCTCGCGAATCACCGGAAGGATGGAAAACTGTATCTGTGCCGATTCACAAACGCAAGAAGAAGGAGACAGGAACTCCCATTGCAACAACATTCGTCAGTCCGCAACTGATGCAAAGAACGTTCGAAGGAATGGCTGATGAAATCAAAAGAGAAAAGGAGATTCTCGACCAGACTGCTGTCCGCATCGAAGAAGAAAAACAACAAATCGAAAAACAAGTGGAGTTTGCGAAACAGCAGTTTTCTGAGAAAGAACACGAAATCGAAGAGAAGCGCAAATCGGTTTCGGAAGGTATCGCAGATGCACAAAGACAGTTTATCGATGCGAAGACAGAAATCCAGAGACAGGAAACCGAAGCAGCACGGATCCTTGCGGAAGCACAACAAGCACAGGCAGCGGCCGCCGCAAGGGAAGACGCCATTGCTAGGGCACTTGCAGATGCAGAAAGGCGAGCACGTGAAGTTGCAATCAAAGAACAGAATGTTGCGCAAGCATTAGCTG
>Ga0099797_100124_pt1 | contig 48672 bp, 58 predicted proteins | sample Uncmet_Sort48C_1_FD_89871 | JGI IMG/M metagenome (GOLD analysis project Ga0099797, IMG submission 89871) | Marine eukaryotic communities from CALCOFI LINE 67, Pacific Ocean - C012_Sort48C_1 | ecosystem: Environmental > Aquatic > Marine > Oceanic | place: Pacific Ocean: Monterey Bay | collected...
ATTAAAATTGAATATGAAAAGGGAAGCAGCCAGGTCTATCCTGAGGTCTCGTCGTATCAAGCTATGAACGAGGGGCTATGAAAAACTTCATTGTAATTTGTGATGTAGTCTGCGAACGATATACGATTTTGAATATTTTCCTTGAGACGTGCTATTTTCCATAGTCGAAGTGGGGGTCGTAAGTATCACTCAGAAAAGAGCGCTTATGTATCACAATTGCGCGAAGAGAAAGCAGTCAGTTTGTATTCCAGACGACTACTTAAGTGAGATACTGCAGCCGATTCCATTTCTACATCGGGCTGTTTTCAGGTTTGGGAAAAATGAAATGGCTGTTCCCGAGCAAAGGGGACGAACCTCCACATCGACACACTCAGCGCATGATTTCGTTAATCACAATATCCTATTCAAAATATACTAAGATAGTGGGAGAAATAGAATTCTTAAGAAGTAAGAGCGTTGACGATCCGCAGCAACAGCAGCCAAGGTAGAATATAATTACTACATCAGGTAGAATATACTACATCAGCGAATGTGATTTTACAGGGATGTTTTTTATCAGTCGGTTCAGTAGCGGAGGTCTAACCAGTGGGGCGGCTTTCTAAAAAGAAAAAAGTCCATGTAAGGCGGCCGACAAGCGCGGCATTCCTAGCGAGTGAACAGACATTAAAATATCGTCGTGAAAACTACTATTGAAAAGTAAATGCTCCTTGTGACAGACTGCGCTAGCCTCAAGATGGATACGCATGTTCACCTTGCGTTAAGAGGTGTGTAAAATCTTGTGTCTCTGGTCTTTTTTGTCCCTGCAGACATGAACCTCGGCCCAATAAATGTCAGGTTTGATTTTCCCTGAAGAAAGGTTCCATTTCCTGTCCCGTTGCGGTATTCGGAGATAAGTCTGTTATGCGAAGGCGCGTTCATATTTATATGAAGGGTCTATACTTGGAGCTCAAGCAAACTCTTTTTCATCAACATTTTCCTTATTCAAGAGAACAACACGACTCTTTGAGATTTTCCGCGAATTCATTTTTATAGTAAAGAACTGTGCGGGTTTGATCCCAGCAGATAGTTTTGGTCGTTTGGATCTATTATTGCCCCTTTTGCATGCAGACGATGCTCTGGAGGAACAGATGAACTCGGGCAACTAGAAATGTCTGTCATCTCGTATCCCGAGCTTCTTATCTTCTTCCTATTGCTAAGAAAGCCCCCTTTCCCATTCAATTCAGACGGGCGAAAAACAAGGCGAGAGGCTCCTAGACGAGCTCTTTCGTGAGGTACTCGACGGACATGTCTCTGGCGCTTCTGCGAATCGGCAGAATTTTATTCAAGAAAGATGAGGACAAACAGTCGGGATCTCCACAGACAATTTTGTGGAACACGATTTTGTAGCACTTTTGTGGAACGACTTTTGTGGAACGCAAAATGCAACGCGAATTGAATGGGCCCCCGTTTAAAAAAACTAGCGTCAAGTCTAGCTGCAAAAGAAGAATTCGTGTTCGATTTGTGTACTTGAAAAGTATTTGACGCGCGCCGTGCAATCTTAATATGGTACTGGCTCTACTACTACCGTGATATTGAAGAATATCTATAAGTGAGGTGGGCTGGGTTGAAGGGGGGCAAGCCCCCGGAGACAGAGGGAGAGAGAGAGAGAAGGAGGGAAAAAAACAAGACGGAGAGAACGGAGGGAGAAAAGAAAAAAAGAAGGAAAGAGCGAAGGGGAAAGGGAAATGGCACTGGCTCTGAATTCAAAATTTGCGTAGGCTACTTTATGGATTTTTGAGTGCTGAGCCTATTGTTATGGAGATTTCCGCCATCGAAAAAAGGAAAGAAGCCGTCCAATATGATTTTGGGCCACATAACTGCCACTCCGCTGCCAGTGCATATCAATACTTCGAACGCCGTGACCCCCGCGGCGAGAGACGCTGTCAAGACTATCGAGGACGTGCTGGAAGAGCATGAAGAAACCCTGGAGCACCTGAAGGCTTCTGACGCAGAAACGCGCAGTGTCCGGCGGCGGGCGTCACGCAGGATGGACGGCCGCCCCCCTCAGCACCGTGGCGAAAGCTGCGCCACACTTCTTGGCAGCTCGCGTCTTCAGTTTTTGCTTCAAGATTGCGCGGCGGCCATTTTGAGGGCCACTGGAAGCGGCGGGACGATGGGCGCGGCGGATTCATTGTCGCAGTGGAGGTGCGATTTTGCAAACCCCAGTGCTAAACGTGTACGCGAGCTGAAGCCAGCCTAGGCAGCGGAGGAGCCGTTGGCTGAGGGGGCTGATTCATCGTTGGCGTGAGAAGCAGTACGGGGGCGAAGCCGGGGATGAGCAGCGCTGCATTGGGTGCACGCTTGCGCACTGACTTCAGCCCCGCAGCGCGATATGTACTGGAAAGAGTACAAGTACGCACGCTGTAGTGATTGCAAGTGCGCGGCCGAGTGTCGCACAAGTGCGGACAAGAGCACAAGTGCGCATGTAGACGGCTGTAGCCTCAGCTGCAGTGCATACAAACTAGCTTCTCCGCCGCTAAAATCTGTGTTCGAAAAAATTTATCAGTGCCCATTGTCTGGAGTTTCTGGTCAAGATCTTTTTCGATTTTTTTTCGCGTCACATTTCTCGAAGGTGGTAAATTTTGTCCTCAAGCCCCCATTCTTCGGCCCCCATCGTTGTGAAAGGAATTCAGCTCTGCGAAAGATGCGACTTTTAGACCAAGAAATATTCTTGACGAATGGTTCTGATAAAAAGACATACAGTGACTATAAGCTATTTGAGTGATCTACGAAGCTGTTAGCGATAGTTATTTTATTGCCCTAGCAATTCATATCACAAACTGTTGCTTGTGAAGTATAGCATACCCAACATATTTCCAGAAAGCCGGACGATGATTGGTCAGAGAATCATGGCACTATTTGCTATCCTCTGCGGCTTTCTATTGAGCCCAAGCGAGGCGGCGTTGGGTATGCAGAGTCGTAGCAGACAAAATGGAATGAAAATCAGAGCCTTGTATCTACCTAAAGGTCTGCAAAAGAGAGACGGGTTCGCAGCTTATTGGGTCTATCCTGCGGACTTGGTTCAGACGTTAGATATCGGCATCTACAGATCCGCAGAAGCTAACGTCTATGCCGGAGTGTTTAAAGTCGGTGATCAGGCGAAACTCATTGTTCCAATTAACGCGAGCCAGCGCGGAGTGATCAGACGCGTTGGAATAATGGCACAGCTGTTGGGCGCAGATGCTACGAGAAAACTAGTACCGAAAAGTACAGAACGTCGAGACAAAGGTAGTGAAACAGAGAAAGCTTCCGGTTCACATCCTATGAAGCTAAGAATATTTTCAGAAATCCGCGATGTATTTGACGAAGGGAAGGGAAGATTCACCGTTCTCGGGCATGACACCTTCGGGCATGGCACCTTATACCTTAACCGCTCATTGGACCAGTACAAGACTCAGCACCAGATTGGCCACTGGTTTGCTTCTATATTGGAATTGCTTGCTGGGAAATCCGATTTGAGGTGACTAAAAAAAAGGCCCGCTGGTGAGGTGACTCGGTACATAGCAATTTAAGCAGAGCTTAGGAGAGAAGGCGGAACTTTCGACTTCGGAGAGAAAAAAAAAATAGGTACGAGTACCTTGGATGCACATTAGGGGCCTTCTACGTAAAGAATATTTTTTGCAAAGGGTTTTTGGCAAGACTATTGGAATTCTGGCATAAATACAGGAGGCGGCTTTTCTGGGAGAGCTGGTGGAATCGGTAACCCCAGCAGAGCCTGCGGCTGGAGTGCCGGATATCAGCGCGCCAGAAGCCAGCACAGTGCCTTTACCCAATGAGTTGCGCCTTGGTAATCCGGGCACGTGGTCCCAGAAGAAGTCGATTACCACCTCGGAGGGGCCTCCTGCTGTCTGTCTCGCCGATGGTTCTTTGGCGGTCGGTTTCTATCGGAAGTCGGGGTATTGTACTTTTCGTATTACTGGTTAAAAAAAGTACCAATTCAATTTCAGGACCAGTAGCTCTGGAGAGCTGCCAGAATTTGGGGCTGTGCTGCGTTTGTGCGATCTGTATCCGGAGGCACACTTACGTGAGGCGAAGGTCTGGGTGCCGATGGTGGCAGATTTGAGGATACAAGAATTTAACCGGATATGCAAGATACTCTCGCAAGAGACTGGACCAATATCTTGGGAAAAACCCAAAGTAGAATGGCACCAGGGGCAGCAGGGTAGCACATGCCAGTCAGCTGAGTACATTTCTTAGTTTTAACTTTTGACTTCTACTCAGACCCATTGCCAGTACTTTTTTGTAGGTACGTGTATGAGGGATTCGACGAGAACCTCGCTTATGTATTTCAGATCAGCCTTGTTGCAAAAACATCTCAATATATTTATCAGCATGTCCGCAGAAGCATAAGTGGTGATCGGACGGCACTGCTGCCGAAATGGCTTGCACGGGTATCCGAGGCATCGCGCAGCACCATGGCACCTAGCGCCGGATCAAGTAACTCGCTCTGCACCATGGATGCGTCCTCTCGTCCGTGCTCTCCGCCCCCTGGCATGGAGCTTTCAGTCTCACAGCGCCGTCCGTCGGTACGTTGGGTTATTTCACAAAAAACGGACTCGCTGGGTTATTTCGCAATTTCCTTGAGGGCGAGATTTCGTCAGAGGACCAAGAGAGTCTCGCCCTTTTTCGTCAGAGGACCAATCTGCAATCTTTGCCGAAAGTTTATCGTGTGCCGCCTGGGTTTGAAAAACCGGTTTCAATTTATGTTTTCCAATTCATGTTTTCCCCCCCTGAGACTGTATCACTGTATTTGCTGAACTAAAAAAAAGGAAAGTGTCCAAAGCGCATGGGCATCGTCAATGGATGCCAGTCAGGACCCGGAACGAGAGTGCCGAGCGGGCCCCAGTCAGAGGGAGTTGCAAAATGAAACACGGCGGATTGCGCTACAAAATGTAGAGCTTCTCGCGCAGCTGCGTCGATATTGCCAGGTCTAAAATTTTTGCGTCGTCTTTGAAAAGAGCGGCGCAACTTGCATCTGCAAAATAGGAACAACTGGGCCCCCATGTCCCAAGAGTGGTGCCACCGCCTCAGAGGCAGCATGAGTGGGGGACCATGCATGAAGACGGAGTCTCTGGAGCCATTCATGGCACCGGAGTCGGTCATGGGTACCACGAGCAAGTATACGGGAAAAATCTTGTGAACGAGACTTTCGAGGAGCCTCGATTTGAGGTGAGGGTTTTATCTCTCCATGGCCTTCGAAGTGGCTCTCACGGAAAAATAGGAAATGGCGTTCACTATCACCTGTCGCGAAGAAGAAATAGTTGACTGGTCGGAGGCGCTGAGGCAAATAAAGTGCGTCTGTGCGCCATTAAAGCACAAAGCGCGTCTTTGGATGGGAATTAAAAACGCGCTAGATGCACTAGAGACAGCCCGTGGTACGAAGCGGGAGCAGCTGCTCAGCAATATAAAGTTCTGGGAAATCTTGGTTCTGACTTTTTTCCGTATTTTGATGTGGCGATTTGACTTTAAACCCAGGGTAATTTGGATTCTGAGCGTCAAACGGCGTGCCAGCGCCATCCTGCGATGAGCTGCCTGCTGAGTGGGATGGCGGCTCCTCTTCAGCGCTTGCAAGCACAGGTGAAGGACCGACTTCAGTCCTTCGGCCACCTGCCGAAGCCCCAGCATGCAAGTAGTTGGGAGCATGCAAACGGGAAGCCGCCGCATAGGACGTCCCAAAACACAGTCAAGAATGAGGGCCGATCTTTTTTGGCAGCAGCGCCATACGGCGGCTCACTTAGTGCCCAGTACGCCAACTTGGGTATACTTTTCGAGAAACAGTGGTTTTTCATTTTTGAGTTGTGTGCACAAAAGGTGCGGGGGCTGACGAGCCGACGGGGGGTTCATCCTCAGGGGACGGCGTGATAGCCCCTGTGGACCCCCCATGGGACCGACCTGCCTATGTCAGCATCACGATAAGCAACGGAACGGTATCCAATCGTCAGATAAATTCCAGACAAGAGTGACTGAAATAGGAGCAGTGCGTGTGCACTCCGGGGACCGGCGAGGACGGACAAAACATATTTGCTGCACTCGCGAGCCAGGATCGGAATCTCGCGCGACGGAACGGACAATAGCTTGTCGCTAGACACATGGAGCGTCTGACGCTCGTTTTTTGAAAATAAATCGGCCAGGTGGCCGCTAGTTGGCTGTTCGCCGAAAGCTTTCAGAAGGGTCGCCCCGACAGGTCCCAGGAACTTCGGTAAGCAGCCGTATAAGATAAAGAACTACCCGGGTGGTGGCTACATAAGTAATATATATATAACGCTAATTAATCTCCTCCCATATAATCAGGGCGGCATATTTTCCATGACTACAACTTTTCCATTGTCGTCCCAGAGAAACTGGCTTCTAGCCAGCGCTTTTCCGCGGTTCGCGCGTAGTCCCCTTGGTAGGGTTAGTGGTTCGTCCTTCTGAAGCTCATACTTCCATCGCATCTCTATTGGCGGCCCCCGGAACAAAAATCATCCGTATTTGAAACGTGGAACCATTTGAAACTGATGTGTAAGACTGCTGAAGGGCTAGCGTGGCAGGCTTTGACATCAGTTTTCAGACCCGTTGTGGTTCGACTGTATTTGCTGGCCCTGGTCTGGATGAGGGCTGACTCGAAGAACACGTCGTCGAAGTGGGGGTCATGTCCCGCAATACGGGTCTATTTCGCTAGACACATGAGAAAATCCTGAGAATGAGAGTGGATATCTTGAAAGCAACTGAGATGCCACATTTCGTCCAGCATCTTTGACGGGCGGAAGCATCCATTTCGTGGCGGTGTTGTATCTCAGAAGTTGCTAAAATGAGTGGCTGTCGATTCAATTGTCATATGTCGTTGCGAAATAGGGAGCGCAGTTCGATTGATTTTATGTTTTTCTTTCAGCTTACACGTAATGGAAAGGACCGGTCTTCACGCAAAGAGCGGCTTCTTCCGCAGCAAAAAGCTGTATCCTACAAACAACGAATCTCCGCGTGCGTCCCAAGTCTTAGCAGCATTGATGATATTGAGTGACAAATGAGTGGTACTTTTTTGTATGTATTGTGAGAGTAGACTGAATTTTTCAGCAGAGTGATAACATTTTCCGAGAATTCGTGTTTCTAGTGTAAAGCTCAGGAAACGGAGTTATGGATACTATCTAGCTTTATGTCAACTGGAACAACTATTATATGATCTCGGTCCATCTAACGAGAGGAAGCCTCGCACTACTCACGGAGTTAAACTCTGCACCTCATGTGAGTCTCTTTTGTGTTTTTCATCTTTCAAAGATTGAGAACAGAAAATTTGCCATGCAGGTTTTTAAGTGGTTGATTTAACACGGGGAGGTCCTATGTCGCACGCAGCGTCAAAAGCGGAGGCCGTTGTCGCAGCTGTACTAGCTGTGAGCTACTATAGCAGCTGTGAGCTGTGTTTTTTTCGATGTGAAGCATGTGCGGCTCATGTGTCAATAAACTTCTGTTCAATATTCTCAGCAGTAAGAGAGATAGGCAGACGTTTGTGTACAATATGTGTCGGCGCTGTACTCATATTTATACAAAAAACGCGTCGCGAAATGTGTGAGATCTTTCTTCTTCTTAGATGGCCTGGTCCCAGCAGAATATTTTTCAGAGCAGGTGTCAGAAAAGTCAAGTGTTCGCGTGATTTCCTGCATCTTCAGTCGCCCTGAAATCGATTTTCTCTCTCGGAAATCGATTTTCTCTCTTCTTTTTCTTTTTCTCTCATCACTATCTAAAGGGATCGTCTTGATTTTTTTCAGATCACTATCGAAATTTTTCTGAGACTTGGTTCTTAAGGAGTCTAGGATAGCGACGCTGACTAAAATGACTTCACAGTCTGCCCCTGTCCCGAATAAAAATTCAATCTACTGCGCTTTCGCAAGCATTTTGTTTGTGGACTCTTAGAGAACCTGTCACTTTCAAGATTCTGTTTCATTGTAGTAAAGTAGCTGCCAGAGCAATTTTCTTGAAAGATATATCGTAGAGGAAAAAAATAAAAATACTACAAAGCGTGATGACGAGCCAGGTTTTCGAACAGGGCCGTCGGCTGAAGGCCGAGCAAGACAAAGCCGCGCGCGATGATTTGTTCACTGTGCACTTTAGCCAAGGGAACAGAACGGCTTCTAGGGTGTTTAGCTCTGGGAAAAGAACTCGATCTTTCGCTGGGGAAAGGCCTGCGCTGTGGTGGAAAAGTATGGTAGAGGGTCTTGCTTCAAACTTAATAATGCACAGAAAACTCATTCCTGTTCGCTCCCAGGCGTGGCTTGCTCTGCAATTGCTGTGTATGTCGGGTGGGAGCGTGGCTGCGTTCGGCTTCGAACTTCGTAGAGCAGCGGGGTGTGGAGATGGTAAGGTGGAATCCACGTCGCAGGCACCTGATAGTGCCGAGGTTTTAGTTCTTGGAAATTCTCAATGTCTTGGGAAGTCTTCATTTTTGCGGGGGTCGCCCAAAATTCAACGCACAGGTAACCAACTGGAGTGGTCGGGAGTTCAAGAGTGAATCCAAACCACACATGCTACATATCCCAGAGCCAAAAAGTGGGCAAGAAGGCAGCTCTGCAGGAGGAAAGATCAGCTATAGTACTTTTTCATTCTTTGCATTCCTAATTTCATTGCAAATCAGGGTTACGCCCCGAAAGCACTGTAGCAGAGTTACAGTGGGATAAGCAATACTGGGATAAGGAATCTACATGTTGGAAAGTTCCGCTATTTGTTACCACTCTTATCAACGTCGAAAGAGTCTCCGGCGGGTATTTTCTACACTACTGCCCTTCGCTTCGTACACTAAAAAATATTGTCTCAAGTACTGCAGCGGGAACAAAGCGTCTTACGTCGGAAACAACGAGTCAGATCGATCTGAAAGTTGTTGAGCACGAGCCGGCGGCATCGGAAGCGATAGTAAAATAAGCTGACAGTCGTTCTGATGGGGTGATCGCTAGGAATTTTTTCTGCTGATTAATGGGATTAAAGATCGCTAAACTGCGATCTGCGCCAGCAGCGGGATCCGAACACCGTACTTAACCCTGGTTGCCTTATTCATACTTAGCCCCATATCTCAGATTGTCCATACCACCGACGACCTGAGTGCAGCCAAGGACACTTGCGCAGAATAGAGCCCAAGCTCACCGAACTACGTGAATCGCGCGGCCCAAGCAGAGACACCTGGTCCTGACTGCACAGTCGTCCGCGAGAACCGCAAACTCCAGGCAGCCCATGCAAATGGGATTGTGTGACTCAAACTCAGTACAACCTAACCGAGATGTCGGCCCATTGACCTGAGGAACGACCTCGTGTCTTTTGGTCTTTCTCGGCATGTCAATCACAGCTTAGTTCCAGCGACCAGACGGCCCAGCGGAATAGAAACCCCCCGAAGGCAGTAACTTTGGCTCCGCGGCACTCAGGATTTACGTCTTTTCTTCTCTTTACAAATGCGCAACTCAGCTGCCTTTCTATCGAGCATCGAAAGGTCGCTCTTAACGTCCGACCAAAATTGGTCTACAGCCTTCGTGACAATAGCCTCTTCGCACCACTTAATGCTGAATAGGCTCTCTATCACCATGAGCTTGTCCATCCTCGTCGTGGCGTCAGCCGCCCAATTCCTCTTCGAGGAAATCCACGCGAAGTACTGCTGATACGAATGCTGCTTCAAAATCACGCGACAGATAGAGCTATTCAATCTGGTCCTCCCGTACCCTTTATTAATCATCCACACGTCGGACTGATTGTCTACATGGTAAATACTGATGGGGTGATCGCTAGGAAATTCAGTCGTTCTGATGGGGTGATCGCTAGGAAATTTTTCTGCTGATCCAGGCGTACAACCGTCTGCCCCCCAGTTTCTGTGGGTGCTGATCCAGGCGTAGTAAATGTTCAGCGCGCTCGTTCTTTTCACGATCAAACGCGCTAACGCTGTCGACAAGCGCTGTTTATTGTGACCTTCCATCAGAATGTAGTTGTCACTCGAGTTGTCCACGTGGTGAATGTGCAGTAGCTTCTTCTTCATCTTTTTTCCGAAAAGCTTATGGGAAAGTCGTACCGCCATCAATTCGTAAAAGCCGATATCGATGCCCTCTAGCTTCTTCCTCTGATGCTCCAGCTTCTCTTGAGCTTCGTCCCACACCACTTTTCTGTTTTCATCGTACTTCACGTATTCATCGAACTTAGCTTTCAGAGATTCAAGATCGAACTTAGCTATTATCACAGGTAGGGAAGGCGCAAACTGCGCTGAAGACCCGTATAGTTGAGCTACCCCCCTGGAGCGAACTCGGGCACAGTGAAAACAGACGGGAGTTGAAACGTTTGCTTGTCGAAATCCGAAATGAATGCAATCCATCGCTCCCGGAAATGTTAATGGCGTAAATAAATCATGAGGATGCGATCTCGCTCTGACTTTTCGAACAATTTCAGGGTAAAGAGTGCGCTAAGAACTGCGCACTCGGATAAGAGCGGCGATATGAAGGGTGACTTGGATCGGAGACTGACACTGATGCTCGAGCTGCTCCAGGAGGAAGATCGTGAGGCGTGGTGGTCGAGGGAGGTATGGCTTAGTCTCGATTTTTCAGAGATTCAAGAGACTCAAAGATGGATTTTTCGAATCTTCTGACTCTTTCGGCTGGGATCGAGATACGCATTCCGCTTAAACCCCATCCGTATTCAATCGCGTTTTCTCCCGTTGTTCTACTGGAAAACAAATGATATACTAGCCCTTCATTTCGCCGGTATAGCATTCCCAGATGCCGGCTTCTACGTTTTTCTCCGCTTGTCGTAACAATTCGGCCCGCTGCTCGTTCCTCCGCTGTCTTGAAGAAATGTTCTGATTCTTTAAAGAGACGACATCTCGGAAGGGGTGGCCGCGTATTGAATGCGGATGAAGAGGGTCGATTCGACGAGTGGATGGCAGCTTTTGAAGAGTTGAATTGCCAATCACTGATGCAGCATCTTCTGAGTATAACAAACGTTATGTAGCGGATCGTGTTATGTACTCGAAACAACTGAAAAGAGCAGCATGGAAGTACGCGGGACGTGAAATGGGATGGGTCGTGCATAAAGCAATCTCACGCTCAAAGAGAGTTACATCCCCGGGCTAAAAGTAGCCGTCAAGTCTCGATCATGTACAGATATTATCCACTAATTGCTTTCTCCTCTACCCCTCGTCACCTATACGCTATGGGACTGACCATTCAAAATAGGCCATTGTCTGGGGCCCCGTCAAGGGGGGGGCAGGTGAAACGTCCAAATGACTCATCCGATGGGAAGCAGCCGGAGAACCTACTACAGAAATCAGCGGAAGAACCGAAAAATGAGCAACCATCTCGGCAGTCGGCGACAGAGGGGAATACTGAGCCTAATGACGTGGCGAAAAAGCCTGATGACGTGGCGAAAAAATCTCGGCAGTCGGCGACAGAACCGACTACAGCTTCTGAGCCTAATGACCTGGCGAAAAAGCCTGATGACGTGGCGAAAAATAATAGGGTCGAAAAAAAGGAGCCAAAATCACCGGGATTCAAAGTTGACGCTAACAACAGAGAAGTCTACCCAACAGAAGAAGGCTCCCCTATCACCGACCAGCCGAACAACGTATAGAGCACGTTTTGTACCCAAGAATTGCGGCCTGTGCCTCCACCTATGTTTATAAAAACAGTTTCCGCGGAAGAAGCACAATGGCTCGGGGGAAAATTTTTTGGGAGAGCCAGAGCGTCTACTTCGAGAATTGCAAGAGACAGTTCAATTTCCGGAGAAAAAGGACGGCCTGGGCGTCTTTGTTCCTCGAGGTATCGTTGTATCAAAACTCTAGAAGCAAGCTGACGAGAGAGAATTGGCAATAGGGACGGAGGACGAGAGCCCGTGCCGCGCAGCTAAGGAGAAGCTTGTAGCTCTTTTAACTGAGTTTCTGGCGGAGGAGACGGCGGAGGCGAGCAAGCAAGCAATGAAGCAAAAATCTCCGCTGGTGTCATCAGGCAGGACCCTCTCGCTCACAGAGCTCTTGGGTCCTGCTCACGGAGCTCTTGGGTCCTGGGGACCTACATCTCAAGGCCCTGCGGTATTTAGATGACTAGGTGCGGGCCCCTCGATGGTCGTTGTGTTGGGGAGAGGACCCCCGCGCTAGTTGGGAGGGCGTGGGCGGGGATGCGGTAGAGAGTAGTAATTTGCACGGATTTCGAGCGACTTTCACGGGCGTCGAGCTATTTCCACGGGTTTCGATCGCTGTTGCCCGGATGTTCGAGCTATTTTTACCCGGAGGGAATTCGAGCTATTTTTACCCGGAGTTCGAGCTATTTCCACGGATGCCGAGCTATTGCCACGGATGCCGAGCTATTTCCACGGATGTCGAGCGAGTTGGACGGAGGGCGCGCTATTTTCACACACACACGCGCAGCCGCCTGCCCTAATGGGTCTTCGACCTTGCCACCCACACGCGAGCGATTTGCACGGATGTCGAGCTATTTGCACGTATTTCGAGCTCTTTTCACGGATGTCGAGCCATTTCCACTGATTTTTATCGATTTCCACGGCTTTCCGTCGCTTTTGCACGGATTTCGAGCGATGTTGCCCGGATTTTGATCGCTTTTGCACGGCGTTGGAGCTATTTTCATGGAGCTCGAGCGAGTTGCACGGAGGGCAAGCGATGTGCACGGAGCTCAAGCTGGTTTCACGGATTTCGAGGTGGTCGCACGGATTTCGCGTGCTTTTCACGGCTTTGGAGCTATTTGGGCGGATTTCGAGCTATTTCCATACCCACACGCACAGCCCTGTTGCCTAATGGAATTGCGCGCTTGGGACCCAGACACTCGGCACGCACACCCCGAGCGACGTGCACGTATTCCGAGGTAGCTGCACGTATTCGGGAGATTTTCCTGCTGACGGAGCTCTTGGGTCCTGCTCACGGAGCTCTTGGGTCCTGGGGACCTACATCCCAAGGCCCTGCGGTATTTAGATGATTACGAAGTAGAGTATAAAACAATCCCAGGTGAATGGGAGCGAGGAGCCGTTGCGTCAGCACGGTGTTTCTTCAACAGGCATCAATGCTGCCCCGCAAGCTGGTATTTTGGAAGTGGTCGTGAAGTCGGAAAATATTATGTTTACTCAGGACTCAAAGTTCCCCGAGTCGGTGGAACATTTTATACTGGGTTCCAAGGGTTGAAGGCTATGATGAACGGAGTACCGGTGGACGACGTGGCAGCCAGCATTCGGCAAGAGATCGCGGCAACAAGACAGCCAGAAAATTACTTCGGCGAAAAAGACTTACTCGGGGCGCAGCGGATTCTGCTTCATCTAGCGCAACGCCAGCCGGAGGTTCATCTAGCGCAACGCCAGCCGGGGGTTGGAACCTCTGGCACAAGGCAGCGAAGGCACTCAACGCTACTTCCCAAAGGAGCAAATCAATATCAGTGAACAGATTTGGTGGGGGCCCAGTTTCAACAATGATATTTTTAATTTTCCCGGCCTAATACGGAGTTCCGGTCTTAGCAGGGGGCCGTTAGAGGTCCTGGACCGCTGTAAATGTAGCCCATGTCTGGTATTCGATGAATAAGCTTCAAATGTAGACCATCTGTATCGTTTCATAAAGCTTTTAGTAGGGCCAGCTTTCGTAGGGTCATGGCAGTAGTATTGAAAAGAGATGGCATGGGTGAAAGACGTGCATCTTTTAATCACTTAGGTGCTCTTGGAGAATCGATCGTTTCGTATTGAAAGGCGTGGCCCAGTCTTTTGTATTCAGTTCGTCCGCATAAAGGGATAGCCCATTTCTGGGCCCGAACTGTACGTTTGGTGCAGCATGTTCTAAAAAGGGATAGGCCCCCCCACTGCATGAGCTGACAGAGCTGTCTTGTATAATAAAGGAATAAATATTGGCGCAAGGTGAATCGAATCCTTGCGTTTTTTGAGAGGGAGTAGCGATAGCTGTGTAATCTCTCTTTCTACTGGGTGTAAATGCTAAAATTGCTTCAACATTTTTAAACTTAGTAATAAGGCCCGACTGTCCCTACACATCCTTTATCTGCGTCTTGTGTTCGATTTTGTATTTGAGCATAAAGTCTCTCTGGATTTTTAAGTAGAACATCTGAGAGAAACATATTTTGAGAGCAGAATTTTTATTTTGAGAGGAAAATATCCATCGATGCTACACAGCCAACAAATCTTGAGAACTGCTTCCAATAAAAAGATGACAACAGCGAGTCTGTGATACAGAGGAGTTCTTTTGCATCAGGGCGCTGTGTTGGTCTTGGATAATTAGGATATGGAAGAGGCTGTGGATCAAGGGGCCGGCGGTAAACGGTCACAGCGCAACGACACGGATGATCGGGCTACGAAAAAAGCCAGGGTCGACTCCAAAAGGTCCTCGGACTCCACGAGCACTGAGCAGCTACAGGGGCCCGAAAAGACTCAGTCCGAAGCAGCCGTGGACAACCCATGTGGAAAGGAATTCTTGATCAATGTGGCTCCGGAGGATGCCCTGGATTTCTCTGGCTTAAGCGTGCTGAGCGGCGTGAAAGTGCGTGTGGTGGAGCGAGATGCAGAGACGCACGCATGCCTCTGCGAGCTCAGTGAGGCATCTGCCAGCTCGATGCTAGTGCCCACGGATCGCGATGCTAGTTTGATTTTGTGGAGACAGTGCGCGACCGTCAAACGCGTGGGTCCTAACATAGTGGTCGTACCGTTTCAAAGGCTCTCGCCGTTGGGTTTTCTCGAATTCATTCGACAGTGCTAGAAACTGAATTTTAATACGCAGGTGACACAAATGCGCCGCTGGCAGCTGTGAAAGAAGTGGAAGTTGAAGATGTGTTACGCGACACTCTCTTGAAGGAGGCCGTCGCGCCGGTGATGGAGGATGTTATCGCGCATTTCAACACGTATTAACTGGAGATTAATTGAGATTTTCAAATCATTCGTATAGAGCGACAGGGTTGGAGAGTATCAGCGACGGAGCGTTGCCGGAGTTTCCCTATGTAGCAGAGGCCCCCCTGGCAAAAGAAAGGTTCACCGGACCATGTTTGAAAGCATTAAGCAATCTATTGGAATTTGGATTTAAGATTGGAGCGATTGGATCTGATGAAGAGAGCATGCGTCAAGCTAAAGTCGGCAGACCCGGTGGAGCCGACCAAGGCTTTCTGCATCTATGCTCCCCCAGAACCAGCGTCTAAACTTCCTAGCGACGCTGTCGAGCCTTGCCCGGCGCACTCACCCGGAAGAGGACCTGGGCGCACTCACCCGGAAGAGGACTCGGCGTACTCATCCTCTGTCGAGCCTTACCCGGAAGAGGACCCAGGCCCAGCGCAGAGTGGGTATACACTGTGCAAAGGTAAACGATCTTTTGCTTTCGAGGACTTGTATTGCAGTGGCCAGCACCACAGCGTGAATCAAAACCGTTTCATCAATTTTGTCACGCATGGTTTCTGTCTTGAGTGTCAGCGAGAATATCTTGGCGTGAGTATGCAGCCAGAGAAAGCTGGGAAAAAGTTGTACGAGCCTCAGGTTCAACTTCCTTTCGAAGTTTTGTTTTGCCAACGAATATCTCACAGACGCATCTTGACTATGCCGATCATCCGGACAGTGAACCGGTGCATCAGTTCAGGAAACAGTTCCAGCACTGGGCGGCAAAACTGAGAGCGGTGCAGGCTGACATGCGTGCGTTAGAAAGTGAGTGGAAGCGACTTCCGGGTTACCCAGGATGCTCTGCGCAGCGTAGGCCGGCCATTGAAAAGGCTCGAGAAGACTCCGAGTTTGCTTCAAACTAGATACACACGGGGCCAACTCCTTTCTACCAATTCTAGGTTTTGGGCTAGACTTGGCGCAACAGCTGCGCTGGGCGGAAGGTACCTGCAGCAGCTCGTGCTGAGGTATTTGGATCGAAAAAACGAGCTGGCTTCCTTCAAAAAGTCGATGAGTAAAGACATCGAGGCCTTCGCAAGAAAAACGAATCAGGTACTTCCTTGTGTTTTTTCTTGTGAAGGTATTTCCTTGGCTGAACTTCCCAGGATGTAGCACGAAAGGACGGCGAAGTGGAACCAGCTGCGGGGGGCAGTAGTAGTGTCGACTTCCTTTCGCGGTCGTTGTCCCTACTCTCTGCGAATAGATCTACTGAAAACCCCGTGAGTAGCGACTTGGAATTATTCTATGAACTCGTGGCGGGGAAAAAATGGAAACCAGATCCCCGTGCGACAGAAAAAACCGCGATCACAGACTATCCGCGGACCGACGGAAATGGCGTGCGGACGAGCATTCAACTACAGCTGTATGACAACGATTTGGAATACCAGAAGCGGGACATTGTGAAGATTTTGGGAAACGCGGATAAAGACCCTTTGGATAAAGACCGCAAGGAATTTCTTCTGAAGATAATGAGTATTATCGATGTGGGATTAGCATGGAAGGACGATGATGTTGGCGCTCTCACAGCTTATGCAGTAGACCGACTTCCGGATCTACATGGTCTTTACGATCTACCGATATGTTTCCGCGACACCTTGGGTGTAGATCACACAGCCACAGGCTGGAGCACCGATGGAATGTTCGTACGAGACGTTCAGAGACTGATGAAGCAAAAAGAAACTTTGCTGCGGCTACATCTTGTGGAAGGAGGGGCCCATTCTGATCCCAAACTTAGCACGAACTCTTTAGGTCGCACGCTGCTTTGTCACCCTGACTACCGCGATTCTCTTCGTATCCATGAAGCTCCCAGCGATTTGCTACATCGGTTTAAAAGTGCAACCTATGAAGAGATGATGAAGCTCGCGCGCAAGATCGGTGTCAAAGATGTGGATGCGTTTGAGGAGAAGGCGCGGCTGTGCTGCCTCGAGCCCTTGGAAGACCCGGAGCAGCTAGTGTACAGATACACAATCGACTACCGGCATCATCACCGCCTGCAGGCATCGGAGGAGTGGAGCCGCTGTGACGCGAAACGAAACGCGGTGCTACCCAGTACGATCGAAAGTGATACCTTTGTAGAGCATCTTGCGAGCATGGACAAAGATGTTAGGGGATGGGTTTTCTAGATAATATTGTTTTCCAAAAACTTCTGTGGGAGAATGAAAAACTTTCGGTATCATGGACGTGGTGAAAAAAAACCCGCGAAAAAAGTTGATGTGGCAGTTGTACGAGCAGTCTGCTTGGGAGAAATGGGTTGCGAACCTTTCGGAAGATGCCATCAAGACGCGCATCGCTGCACTCAACAGCGAAATCATATACCAGAAGGGGAACTTGTGGGAGATCGAGGTTAATTATTTGGGACTCAAACTTACATCGCACATGACTTTCAATTCGAGGATCATCTGCGCGACGAGGAAACAACTGAAAACTTATGGTGGGTAAATGAGTTCGTATCTCATCTGAACGACGCGTTGCAATGGACCTGGAATTGCTTGGAGATTGGCGCGCTTTCGGCGGATGCCGTCGACCATTGTGTATAGATGAGACCTGTTGTTTTCAATACGTTTTGATATTTTTCGACGGATATTTGTCGGATAGGAGTGGCTCTATCAAGAGATGGGCCGGAGTCTGGGCGGGCACTTCTCAGGGTTTGCGGGTCGTCGGGATGCGTGTTTTGCTTTCGAGGCAATTCAAGAAAAGGAACATTTCTTGCGGTCCCTGAAAATAGAAGCGGGTCAGCTCCCCCGCGAGTCCTGTGCGCGGATGTTTCTGGGGGCCGACTATTTTCTGCCGTATAACCGCAGCAAGCTCCGATACCGACGCTTCAAAGTAATATCCGCTGGACACGCGTTGTCTCCACATATCCAAAATTAGGTGGCAGCGTACGCGGAAATTCGGTTGCTTGCGGAGCAGCAACTCAAGTATCCGGAAGCATTTGCAACAGTTGTGGCGCAGCGTGAGGGTGTGATCGAGGAATACGTTTTGAAGAAAGGCAATGAACGTGTGTGCACAAATTGCGAGGATTATTACGTGATCAAGACGCCGGACACAACGGGCGGCTGGTTCGAAGACCAGATGCGCCGCAACGTATTCTTTCTCCCATGCGTCTGTTTTCTACATTAACGATGCTCAGGCGCTGATGCACCTGTTTGACGAGCAGCGCGCGAAAGAGCAGAAGATAGATGGGAGGATAGAGGAAGCTAGAGAGAGATTAGAGGCCCTGGATCGGAAGAAGCGTTTGCTGGAGGCGCAGCGTGATCGAGAATCCCTGAGCGCTTCTTCGCCAGTTCATAGCGTTTCCTCCTCCTCCTCCTCCTCTTCACGCACCTCGTCCCGTTCCTGGCGGCCTCGCTCCGAGTCCGAGCCGGCAGAGCCGAACCAGGCGTTAAAGCGGAATGGGGGGGATGCCCCATCAAGCATTCCGGACTGCGAGACCTTCGACGAATGGTTGCGTCGAGTCCAGCAGGCGTAGACGGTGTACCGAACCCGTGTTTGAATAAACAAGAGAGATGAATATGTGTAACAAGCTCACGAATAAGTATTTAAGATTGTATAGAATTCTTCGAACATGTAATACGCTTTCTGAATAAAATTTCTGCCATTTTATCTTTTAAAGTTTCTCTTCATTTGATTCTTGTCTCCATCAAGATGGAATTTCGTTAGTGTTGGCGTTCTCAACAGTTAGATTATTGTGTCCCGTCAGAGAGACATCTTGTAATATTTGTCCTGAGTGCTTGTGAAATATATTCGACGTAGATGGCTATCGTACCCCACCGTGTAGTAATATGTGTTTAACCCCCAGATTAGCGATTATGTACACAAATCCCGTACTCAATACTCTGTACCCTTGAAGCTATACTGTGCCCAGGATTCTCTACAGGGGCCATCCTTTTCTAGTGTGTAGAAACTGTTGATGGGAAGAACGGCTTATAGGAATGTTTCTGCGCAGCGCGGTGTTCATCTGATGTGAGAGAGTGACACTTTTTTTCTGAGAGTGCATAGCGTCACGCGCAAAGTCTCTGCCAGAACATGTGTCTTTAAAATCCGGCCGGGCCTAGACTGTAGGGACACGAACCGTGCAGCGAAACATCGCTCTCGACCGGAAGATGGTTGCTGGACAGACAGGCGGCTTGAGTAACCAAGCTCGAGAGAAGAGGATGCGCGATATTGCTGATCCGGAGCCGCAGAAGAAGCTGAAGCTCGCTGACAGTGTCGTTTTAGTGTCGAAGACCTCCACTGCAGCCGAGACTAAAGCTTCTCCGCGCTTGTGGTGGCGGGATCTGATGGCGATGGTCGAGGATTCTTCTCGCAAAAGATCTGAAGGACATGATGGTGAGAACGCCCCACTGCTGACAGAAGGGCAGATGAATCAGATAGTGCAGAAGGAAGTAGTGGGGCACCGGTTCAAGCTCACAATGGGTCCTGAGACGAAGGCTGCACCGTATAAAACAGCTGCAATTAAACGTTTTTTTACAATCACGTCCAGGTTCTCTGGCGTGGATGCGTTCGAAAACGTACCGGTGCAAGTGATTAGATACAACGAAGCCACCCAGGAATGCATCTGCCGTCCTATTGGTATTGATTTTGGCCATGCTCTATAGTAGAGGAACTTTGCTCATAGCGGAACTCCCCACTGGGTCGCCTATCGGAGACGGGGACCAAACTTTAAGGGACGAGAGCGCAAAGGCGGATATGGAAGGCATCGACGGTGTGCGGCGAGGTATTCGACGAGGACTTTTCTGGGATTCTCAAGATGAAAAGAGAAAAAATCTATTAAAAGGGGACAAAGAGATCGCTGTGCCGCTGAGCAAGCTTGTTTATTTTGACCGTATATGATTGGATGTTTGTTTTCGATCGGGGGTCCCGGCCACGCGCGCCAACACCCGCGCCAAAAACCCTTTAAATTTAAGCCAAGAAAGAGCCGGAGCAACCCTTGTCACGGAAAGAATTTGAGGACGAGGATTACAGCGACGAAGACTAGCGATCCGGCTAGCTGGTTCCTCCCGCCACACATAGGTTCTTTCATCTGGCTCTAGATTCTACTATGAAACAAGTGAAATTTCAGGCTGGCGTTCCATGTATGATTGTTGGATTTTGATCCAGGAGGACGCGGCTCTCTGCATAATTTTCCCCAAGTCAAACATCATCTTTGGTTTGCGCTGCTTCTGTTCAAATTTTCCATGAAAGTCGATTTTTGTAGGCTCATCCGATGCGTGTCGGAGGAACAAACGTTTCATTCAAAGCAGATCAATTTTGGTAGCAAACTCTCACAGATATGTGAAACCCGGAAATGGAACCCCTCGACAGCCGTCAACCCTTTGCGAAAATAACGTTTTTTTCATATTTGAGCACTTGAAAAAAACGTCTGAATATATCTCGACGTTTTTTTCAAGTGCTCAAGTGCTTTCTCGCGTAAATCATTCTATGGTCTGACCAGATACGTGTGGGAAAATGTCCATGTATCGCTTCGTTCCCGAAAGGAAGCCGCGCTTCTTGCCTCTCATGTCGTTGAGATCGAGTTTCGCTGATTGTGTTCGGCTTAAAAAGCGGGACTAGCTCACAGGGAGAAAGGGCCCTGTGTGATATGTATTGGGAATAGCATAGACGCCATTCTTGAGAGCAAAAGATCCACAGAGAGGAAACATATGTAGGTATTTCTCCTAGTTAATTGGATTCGATGAAAGCTAATGATGCTGAACGCTCACTGCTACGTTTTCAACTTCAGTCGTTTTTTATGCTTATGCATGAAATAGAGTTTAGAGAATTATTATTGCTGAAGAAATGGGGTGAGCGGGGCTGGTGGTCGAGACACTGACAGGATGATGAAAAGGGCCGCGCCTGGGACAGACGCAGACGAGGATAGCTGTGAGGGCCATCGCCGCGCGGAACTTGCAAATCGATGGAGCAAGAAGATGAAGATGGATGACGGGGGGGAGGAGATGGACTTGGAAAATGAGCGAGAGAAACTCCTGGCAGAGGACCTCGAAGAGAAGGGGCTTCTCAGTAGTTCGGCGGATGACGAAACCCCATGCCTTCTTCAAAAAAATGACGAAGCTGCTAATGCGTGTGTCTCTGTTGGAAAGGACTTTTTGCTCGATGCATCCTCTGAGGCATGTTCCGGTTTCTCCGGCTTAGGAGCTTTGGTCGGCGTGCGCGTCAGGGTCGTGGAGATTCTAGGGGAAAGTTGCGTGTGTACCGTGCTGGAGGGGGACCCACTTCCGGCTGGCAGTGGGACTAGTGTGGGCCCCGGCTTGGAGTTTTGGCAGTTTCTCCTCGCGGATGACGAGGGGGAGGGGCCCAATGGCGTGGGGATAAAGAGGGACGGACGGGACCTAGTGATTGCGCCGCTACACAGACTCTTGCCAATTCCTAAGGGGGGAAGCGCTTCTTCCTCCTCCGGTGGAATTCTCGTCACACCCATTCAGTCATTTGGCAGCCGCCTGAAAGCGCGGGCTCGGCGGCATGAAGGCGCTGGGACGTTTGAGCCGGCGGACTGGGCAGCATTCTCGAAGCACGATGACAATGAGCCAGTGCGACTTGTATGGAAGCAGGTAGAAAGGTGGCACACGAGGGTTTTGGGCCTGTCGCAAGATATGGACAAGCTGAAAGCCGAGTGGGAAAGATGTGAGGGCGAAAGATGCGCATTGTCTATTGACGATGATCGGGAGCCGACTTCACAACATCATTGCGTGGGTTGCAAAGTTAAAAGTTATGATATGGATGATAAGTGCAACTGCGCCAGGTTTTTCCAGAACTTGCAGCGGCAATACCGCACTCGCAAGAAAGAAATCTCGGGCATCCACAAAGCAGTGCGTAAAAATCTTGGCAATGTGATTGTATGGGCCAATGGAGAGCTTGCCATCCACCAGGACGGACCTCGGAACCCTGCAGTGGCTCAGGGTCCTAGCAAAGATGTTTTTCCAGGTCTCTTAGCGCGCCTGCTCCGAGCCCAGCGGAGCGAAAATCAGCTGAGCGACTCGATGTACAAGTTCCTCTTTGATTGTTTTGGCTCTAGACCAATTTACGACTTTGAAGCGACTCTAGGCGACGCTGCGTTCGCTTCTGGAACCCACCTTGCGATAGAGGAAGCGCTCTATAACCAGAAGCTAGAAGAAGAGAAAGAGTATATCGCTATGGCATACGCGTTCCAGCAAGTGATCCCATGGAAGACGATGGCTTGTCTACATGAAATCGGCGCGACCATAGAAGTGGCCCTGAGCTGGAACGCAGAGTCTGATGAAATTGGGGCAATGTCAACGCAAAAGCTGGAGGGTCTGCGATTCCTCGTGGGTGAGGCAAAACAGTTTTCCCACACTCTGGCAGACCTTGCCTTCGTGAAGCGGGTCTATGATTTGGTACGGCGCAAAGAAGCTTTACTGCGTCATGCTCGCATCAACGCAGGACATCTAAGCGTGGCTTCTGCAGCCAGACCCACCCTGTGCGCCGCTCTTGAAAATGAAAAGGCAATGCAGTCCGAAAAGAGTGACGAAAGTGTAAGGCGGCAGGACAGCCGGATCAAGGTGAAAGATTTGGGAAAAGATTTCGTCCAGCGTATCAGACAGGCGACGTTTGAGGAGATGAGAAAGCTTGGACGCCTCTATCTCGAAGACCCGGAAGCGTTCGAAGAGAAAGCTCGCCTGTGTTGTTTCGATCCCAAAAGGAAGGAGGAGCTCCGTAGAATTCAGCTGAGTCTCTATTCCGTTTGCTGGCCGCCTCCTCCCCACAGTAAAGCACACCGTGATTATTACGATCACAGGAGTGCCCAGAGATTGAAAGTACGTCAGATTACTCTCGAGACGGCAGTCGAAGACGATGATCTCGCGTCGGAACTAGCAAATTGTGACACGGGCATACGAAATGCGGTTTTTTTTCTTGTGCCACCGGTCAGTAGGTGGGCCCCGTATGAAAAACAACGATTCGACTCATTTTTTTAGCTGATGCAGGAATTTTATCGCCAGAGAGACGAAGAAAAATGGCTGAGTGAGTTAAAGGACGAGGAGGCGAAGAAGATACTTGGTGAGATGGACGACAAGCTGACGGAACTGCAAAGGGTCCTACAGAAAATAGAGGACTTCGTGAGGAGTTTTGATGCCTCTACAACGCAAAATCTTGGGTTGCTCGTTGACATGCGCAAGAGTGTTGACGCAGTCCTGGCCTTGACTCTTCATTGCGATGAGGTAAATATATTTCTCGTGCCAAGACCCGGGTCGCTCGTTATCTTCGCGTATTATTACACTTCTGAAGGTTGGGGCGGCTTCTGCGTATGCCGTCGATTTCCTGGAAAAGAAGTGTTTCTCAGTACCTCCTAACCTTGAATTTCCAATGTTTTTTCGCAAGCCCTTGTCGCTTATGGACATCACGCGGAATATCTACAATCTTGCTTACGGAAAAGAGCATTTGCTGCGTGCCCTCAAAGTTTCCACTGGGGCCTTGCCTCAGGCTTCTGCAGGCAGGTTATTTCTCCTAGAAGATAACGCCCCGTTCAATCGCAGCAAGCTGCGCTATCGTCGTTTTAAGGTAGCAGGAATTTGTTCGTATAGACAGAGTGAAGAATCGTATAGGTGGCGAGCTACGCGGAAATTCGGTTACTTGGGGACAAAAAATTAAAATGCCCGCAAGCCTTTGCGGAGGTGGTGGAAAAGGAGCAGGATGGAATCGAGGAAATTGTTGGGCGCGCAACTAGCCATAGGCTTCATTATCATCATCATGATTATCCTGCTGAAGAACGAGGGGATGTGACCGGTGGCTTCTACGAAGATCAATGGCGGCGCAAGGTAGAAAACTAGGTTCGAACTACACTATCAACAAAAATCACAGTTGCTGATGGAACTCTTTGACAAGCAAGTCCAAAAGGAAAACACGTTGATGGAAAGACAGAGCATGGCCCTGGAAGACAAACGGGGTAATGAACTCCCGATCTAAAAGTCTGGTGTTGTATAGACCTGCGTAAAGAGTAGATGGGTCCACTACAGAATAATAGCTCCTACAGAATAATTCCCTCTTACTGCTAGCAACAAATTGATTTATTATATTTAGGTCTTCTCTATAGTTAACAATGCAAGCTTGAATTCTTTGTGGTGACACTTTCGTTTCGATCGTTGTCCTCGGGATATTTGATTTCTTGTTTCCATTGCTACAAGCTTTGAAAGCTACTACGAATAAACACTCGTATCCGATAGATCTGCTGTACAAAGTTAGTTTGAATACTCTATACGGGAACAGTGCGCGTCGTGGGTGCGCGTCGTCGCATCAAAGGCAAGGGGATGATATAGAAGTGTACTGTCTTTAATTCTGTATACTATTTGGTTGCCATTCAACTCCTTACAGTCCAAATCTAGGGCGCTCGAGTACGTTTTCTAGCAGTTAGCTAGTATGATGGTGTTATAGCTTGTCTAAAATATGTATTGAGAGAAATCTGAGAAACTCTTTGGGTCATTGATTAAATTTGGGTGAAAATGAAGTAGAGAAGATACTAGTTGAAGTAGTAAAGTGTGATCGCAGGACGGAGATTCGGTAGCAAGTGTGACTGACGGTAGCAAGTGGGACTGAAGGTCGCGCCATCATGCCAGCGTCTTCTGGGAAGGCACTAGACGGTGCCAGCATGCCGACGGGGCGACAGTTGCAAGGCACGCCGGCCCCCATGGGCGAGGAAAACCCGCACTTACAAGAGCGAGAGCCACTGCTCGGGAACGCTGCGGCGAAGCGCGGGCCACCTTCGTCCAGAGCTGGAGACTCGGACCTGCGTGCCAAGAAAAGACTCAAGAACGATCCTTCTGACCAGAACGATCCAGATGAAGATGGCCTGGCGTCACCCAACAGCAATAAATGCTCGAGCCCCGGAAGTAATGTGTGCGCGACACCGCACACGCCAGGAAGCGAGCGGGTCTGGTCTGCGGCAAAAGGCAGGGAGGACGGGCAATGGAGTAATGGCCGTCACACGCTACCTGCCGCGGTACATGGCAAGAGCGATGCGCTACTGAGGGACCCAGACGGCGCGTTGGAAGACAATGAAGTGAATCCCTGCGGGCGGGATTTCATCCTGAATATTACTGATGAGCTCACGCGCGATCAAAGGTTTATGTTCTCTGGCTTGGATGCCTTGCATGGTACGAGGGTGCGAGTTTTGAGCTACGATCACGAGACTAAGGAATGCACCTGCGAGATGCAGAATGGAGCCGCGGCAAAGTCGCCGGGGGACCTTGCGGAGCCACGCGTTGCAATCCAAAATGACGGAAGTGCCTTCCGCGGAACTTTGCTTACCATGGATGCCAGCGGTCACGTGGGCATGGTCTCCACCAAAGTTGACGGCATGGAACGTTTAGCGCGCGATCATGTGGTTGTTCCAATTGAAAAACTCATACCGGCTCCAAGTCGTATTCAATTTTCCATATTTCCATCCCCAGTTTACTTCCTTATGGCAAATGATCCTTTTCTAGCAGCAGAAAAAGGCCAGGCATCGAGTTCCTCGGAGAAAAAGGTATCGGACAGCGAGACGGTACTGTGAATATGGGTTTCGGGAAGTGATTTTGGGTGATAATGTGAAGGTTCCGATGGACGTCGATATGCAGGGGCCCGGGACGCCAGGATTCGGAAACTCTCTAGCCCAAGACCACGTTCGTCTCATGAAAGCCCTGAGCGAAGCGGTGTCAGAATTCCGCACACCTGGGTATAGCTAGCTGGAGGAAAATCTTCTATAAGTTTACTACTCGAACAAAGGGACGAAAATCAGCAAGGTAGAACTCTTCTCACGGACAAGGACGAGATCTCCCGGTTTTGACATTCACCAACGAATTTTTAGTGAAAATAGTCTAATTTTTTCTCCGTGCTGAACAAAAAAGGCTGGGCGTACTGAAGCAAGCGATGGAAAAGCAGGAATTTCTCACGGAGGTTGCATGCGTATATCACGGAGCGGCGCCTGAAGATGCCCCCGCTCCAGCGGAGGTAGTGGCCCAGGCAACTAGCGTTGAAGTGGACCTAGAGCCTGTCCCCGAGGGTCTCGTACGATGTCACAGATGCACCTTGCACAACGCGGCAGATGCCTCGACTTGCGACGCCTGTGGAACCACGCTGCGCGGTATGTCTTTTAAAGCTGTTTTTTTAAAAATGATGTTTTTTCCAGGCACTGGGAGACGACGAGCGCCTGGGCGGACAGTATGTCCCTGTTGCCGCGGCGTTGATGACATTGGGGTAAGTCGGTGGTGCGCCATGTGCGGGTTCGACCTGAACGAGCGCGACAGTACGGGAGCGCTTTTACCGGAGCTCTCCAGTGCGTCCGGCGCAGCAATTGACGAGGGGAGCGGTAGTTTGTCCGAAGTCGGTGTTGAAGAAGGGCAGGGAAAGGTTTTGTGTCATGGTCTTGGCATGGTGGATTTCGAAGATTTCGCAGAAAATGCAAAAAACGACACGGAGCTCAAAGAGCGTTTCATCGCGTTTATTAAGAATGGTATGTGTTGTGAGTGTCACAAGGAGTACTCAGTTTCAGAGGAAGCTGCTCTTGAGGTGTCGTCTTACGAGCCTTTAGATGCGACGGAGTTCATGGAACATGCTGACTATGCGCCGGTTCGGAGAATTTTAAAGGAGCTGAAGAAATGGCAAGACAAGTTTCGTTCCCTAACAGCCGATAAGGTCGCGATTGAAATCGAATGGAAACGGAGCTGCATTGTCGGAAACTTCTACAGCATGGAAAAGGCTTGTGAGAAATATCCGACCGGCTTTCCCGCTGTATTAACAGGAATTCCCGGATCGAATTCCCGTGTTTGCAAGTGCAGGAAGCCTGGATGCAGTTGTGGTAACCCGAATTGCGGCAGCTCACAACCTGCCCGCTGCAACTGTTTAGCGCACATCAATGCCCTAATGGGAAGGTACAAGGGAAAGGGCGCGGAAGTCTTGGACGCGCGAAAATTAATGAGGCATAGTATCGATAAACTCAATCTCCAAGCAAATAGAGAACTTGCAGTGCTCGATGGTGTCACGCCTATGCCTGAGAGGCAGTTAGCTAAGGGCAATTTGAAGCAAATTGATCTTTTAGCCGAGTTTGTGAGGGACTTGTTGGACGACGGCTATGATGAGATGCTTTATGGCGAAGCATACCCTCTACTTCCCCCTCAGATGCCCACGCGCTTGGTATTGCCCACGGAAGTTCCGGACGCCATTGTACAGCGAGTGGAGGAGCACTTGTACAATAAAAGGTGCCCATTTAAATCGCAAATGTCGTCTACTGCGTGAAAAACAAATATGTACAACAAACAGGCTGCAGGAAGAGCGTGAATACATCGAAACAGCCGAGGCGTTTGGTAGTGTAATTCCAATCTCGACCTTGGCCCTGCTTCGCGAAGTACGCTTCCACATTGATTGCGCGCTGCAATGGAAAGCTGAAGACATCGGCGCCTTTTCTGTTCACACCGTGGACCGTTTCCGAGGTCTCTTGCCAAAACCATTGCGTGTGGGTATGATGAGAAAGGGCACGGTGTATGATTCAGATTGCGATCGACCATGGGATGAGGATGAAAAATGGATTGCCCCCAAGCAATCTGACGTTGACACGGAGTTTGTGAAAAGAGTGTACAACTTGATACTGCGGAAGGAAAGTTTTCTTCGGCTGGTAAGCATTCAGACAGCCCGGCTAGACTTGAGTTCGGGAGCCCGCGCTTTGCTAGATTTCAGTGTCCCGGAAGGATCGCAACCCGAAAAATCAGCAAGCCAGAAAGAATGCCCAGAAGATCTAATCAAGAACTTGAAGACTGCGCGGGAAAAGGAGATGCTGGCAATTGCTAAAAGGCTCAAAGACCCAGCTGTTTTTGAAGAGAAAGTTCGACTGGGCGTGAACGTTGTCGACGTCGACGGTTCGACAGGACTCGTCGGCATGGGGGAAATCGCTCTCATGGATGTACGAGCCCGGGAGTGGGTATGCTCTATTTCAGAGAGTTTCAGACAGAAAAAGGCAGCGCTCTTTTTTAAAAGCTGATGCAAGAATTTTATGATCAACAAGAAGCGGAACAGCGTCTGGAAAAGAGCGATATTCGCCTTGAGCTCGTTGCGTTTGACGAGAACTTGCAGTCCGCGCGCGAAGTGACTTCAAAAGTAGAGCGCTTTGCACATGTTTTCGACCCTTCCTGCGTCGAGTGGGCCCTGAAGTTCCGAGATGTCATTGACGCAGCGCTGCACTGGACCTTGGAATGTGACGAGGTATACCTTTGATCTTCACGCCCGGGAAATTTCAAATTGACACTGCAGGTCGGAGCACTATCCGCGTCTGTGATAGATCGGCTCGAATACCTTCTGGCAGATCAAAAGAAATGGCCAGTTTCGGAAGGCTTCTTTCCATACGATTTTTCTTTTGCAGAATTTGGCAATTGGGCCCTTCAAGTGATTCAAGAGAAAGAGAATCTTCTACGCCGGAAAAAGATCGACCAAGGGAAGCTTCCTCAAGATTCAATCTGCAGAATCGTTTCGCCGAAAGTTTTGGTAGGTGGCAAGAGGCGTCTGCTCAGCTATGATATCAGCGAAAGCGTACTGATGCATCCGGCGTCACTCGATCCTTATGTTCGTTTCTCAGAGAATGAGCTCGTTGAGTTTTACAGCGAAGCCAGATATTGCTGGATCAGGGCGCGTGTGACGAAGGTATTACGTACCTTGCACTCTTGCAGAATGTCAAAGAGAAAGTTTTTGAAAAGGTGAACTATGCCCCTGGCGGTAGGAAGGTTGCTTCGTACAGTTTAGATGTGAAGCCAAATGTGCCAGCCTACAAAGTCAGAAAAATTGGAAGTGGAGGGCGAAACGACCCGGTAGAATCTCACGATGATAGACGATGAAAAAAATTACAATGCAGGCTCCGATCGAACCTTCGTCGAGCCGGCGCGGCAATACCTTGGAGATCAGCGATGACAGCTTTGGGAGCCAACTGCGATATCGAAGATTCAAGGTTTTTTTTTTTTGTACTAACTATAAATTTCGGGTGTTGTAAATGGTAGCGCGCTGCGTATGCGGAGATTCGGTTGCGCGCAGAAAAGGAGCTACCGGATCCAGCGGCGTTTTTCAAAGCGTTGGATGATATGGAGTTGCAGATCGAAGGCTTCATTGGGTTGCAATTATCCGAAGTGTCGCGCGCCGAGGACGAGGACGTGTGCTGGTCTGAAGATGGCGATCGCCCAGTAGACGCAACAGGCGACGCAAAAGGCGGATGGCTGGAAGACCAGATGCGGCGCCACGTAGAGAATTTCCACAAAATTTCCACAAATGGATGGCAAAGCAACCTGTCGATTGGAATTCCTTTTTAGGCGTTGCTGACTCTATTTGACGAGCACGCTGCTGAGCAGAGAAAGACAGGTGCTGTCGCAGAGAATGCAGTAGAGCCACGAGGTGCCGAAGCTGCACAAATGTCATTGTTAGATGCGTGATTGGATTTGAAAAAAGTAACTTCTCTCCGAGGCCATAGGGAATAGTCTAATAGAGCCTTCGTACTATCGCGTTTACGATCGAATTATATTTCTACAACTCCGTGACAGCTTGATTGATTGGGACACGTCCCAAGTAGATATTGTTAGACTTGTAATTAGAGACTTTCTGTATTAAACTATCAGATACTGGTCATAAAATCAGCTTGTTGAATTTCTTCGAACGACGTTGTTGATAATACTAAAAAACATCTCGAAAAACAGTGCAAAATCGTAGCTAAAACCAGAAGGAAGTATGAAACCCAGTTGTTGTGTCGTAGATTGTCTGCTCTGTATGGATATGTGTCGCTTTATCACAAAAATTTTTCGCTGTATCGAACAGTAGTAGTCGGGGAGGGCGCTAGTAGCATTTTTCCGCTGTAGTCCTTGGGAGAGCGCTAGCGACTGATTTAGTAGTCCTTGGGAGACTTGTCTTATCAGACGCAGATGTAAAGTACAGTATTTAAGGGTCGAAGTCAGAAGTCTTGTACAGTATTTAAGGGTCGAAGTCTTGTACAGTAGATCAGGTAGAAGTCTTGTATAGTATTTAAGGTCGAAATCTTGTACAGTATTTAAGGTGCAAAACTTGTACGGTATTTAAGGTTCCAACATTTGTACGGTATTTAAGGTCGTGTACGGTATTTAAGGTCCAAAACTTGTACGGTATATTCACTCAAAAACTCGAGACAAAATGGCTCCCTAAAACAGTGTTCGAGTGGGGTTTCTGTGGGCTTCAGGGGGTTGTCTTGCTGAAGACTGCTGGGTAGCGGTTGAACAGGGTGGGGGGCTGGGTCTCAGTTTTGGGTAGGATTTAAGTTTTGTGATCAAAATTTTGGTTCGAGTAGTCTGGGCAGCGGTGAAAGTGCGGGACCCTGATACGGAGAATGATGGGTAAGAGGTCTTGTAGAAAAGCCCCCTGTTTCAGCTACTGAATTTCCCCCCCCCCCCATTTTTTTTCCCCCACGCTATGGTTCTGATGTTGTAAAATCGGCTGGAAAAGCTTGTTTTGACTACATGCAGCGGGACCCCAATATGAATTTCTGGGAAAATTAGAAACTTACTGTATCAAGGCATGGAAAACCCGAAGGATGCGGCAGCACAGGTGAGCCCAGCGGACATACGGCGAGTGTCGAGATCTTTATCGAGCCGAAGGAAGAAAACGGTTGTGACCAAAATCTACCAACGACAGTCGGAGGCCGAAGAGGCAGAGGAGGAACGTCGTCATACCGTGCAGCTGTCAGCGCAAGACTTGGCTCAAGAAGTGGCGCAAGTGGCTGAAGAAGTGCGACCTCCTTGTCCGGCAGCAAGTGGAGATATCATTAAACCAGGAGCAAAGAAAGAGGATAAAATGCTCGAAAGCGACACAGCTCTTCAAGACGCAGCTTCTCAGCAGTTTTTGAAGGCGTTGGAGGTGAGATCGAACGCAGCTCGCCAAAGACTGGGAAGACAGAAGCTGGAAGCAATAAATGAAGAACCGGTTGAGGAGATGAATGGAAAACCTAATAATTTGCAGGCAGAGGTGGAGAAGCCTAGCTCGCAAAATGCTGCTGCTGATGTTCTTCCGAACAAAATGAATGATAGCACTGCTGCAGCTCTGAGCGAATGTCATAAGCTTTGCGACGACTTATTGCTTGATAATTTGCTGGCAGGGGTGGAGAAGCCTAGCTCGGAAAATGCGGCTAACGTTGTTCTTCCGAACACTTTGGTGAGTACGCCCACGAACACGTGGCAGGGCGTGCCATACGCAGCTGAGTTGCGGGGAAATGATAGCACTGCCGCAGCTCTGGGCGAAAGTCATAAGCTGTGCGACGGCTTATTTCGGCTGCATAGCGCGCGATCTGAAAAAATAGACTTGTCGAGTATGTTAGCGGACGGGGGGGCTTCGTGGATCCTGATGCAACGAGCGCAGGAAAAGATGATCTTGTCAACTCTGGATAAGATTCTAGAAGATCGAGGGCGGACCATACTGTCCATGGCGAAGGAACTAGAGCGGGCCAAGGGGGAGGCGGCGGCGGCGCAGCAGCGTGCGAAAGAGCAAGAGACGCTGGGCGTGCACACAGCAGCAGCCTTAGCTAGAGCCGTAGAGCAAGGAAGCGGAGCGGAAATCGGTGAAAAGGGTGACCTCGGAGGAGACCGAGGAGACCTCGGAGCGTACACAGGTATACTTTGTGAATTCATATACATGGGGCAGCCGTCCTAGCGTTGGATTGCATGGGACCCGGGGCCATTTGCGGGCGGGGGATTGTCGACATTAAAAGGGAGCAGCAAGAAGGTCGAGAAGATGGGGCCCAGCCAGAAGGCTGAGAAGCTTGAGGGAGTAGCTGAGAATTTTGTGCAGAATTTCGGGGGTATCTCACCGTCAGAAGAGCCTTCGGTAGCCCAGCCTGGTGCCCCATCAGATGAAACTATCTTGCAGCATATTATTAGTAGCGCTTCCAGCCTCTTTGCAGGCGCGGAGGCTCCTTCCAAAAACGTCGATGATGCCTCCAGCAAGAACGGAGTGGACCATGTACAACAACCCGCTCATGTCGATGTTACAACAACCCCGGTGCGACACGAAGAGCCTTTGGTGAGCAACAACAAGAACAACGACGAGAGGGAAAAAGTAATAGTGTCAAACGTTTTGGGTCCCTGCACATCAGTATTTGGGCAGTCCATATCACGCGCTATAATAGGTATTTGGCGCCCAAGACGGCAGCGACAATGGCTTAGCGTCCCCGGGTGTTCCGGCAGAAAGTCGCAGACAAACTCTCACACCCCCTGAAGTTCGCGAAGAAAAGGTACCGTCACGTAGCCGTAGTAGGCTGCTGAGTAAAGAAGGTTTGGGAGCCGAAGCGTTGCCTTCCGAAAAGAAATCCGGAAAGAAATTGTGGGGTACAGCAGCTTGAAAAGCTCCTACTTTTTTCTGCTTCGAAGCATCTCTATTTAACTCTTAGGGAAGTTGAAACGGCTGGAGGTTTTCGACTCGAAGGAGATTCGGGTCTCGGAGAGCAGTCCGAGTTTCTTTGACGCCGTGAAAAATGCGGTTTTTATTTTCCATCTTGGTCGCGGAAGAAGGACGCCCATGGTTCGAACATTGTTATAGGTAAAGGTCGGGAAACAAATACACGCCACGGAAGAGGAACTCCGGCTCAGCAATCAGGTTAGATATAGATTCTTTTCAATAATAAGGGCGCATATTTTTCTAGGAAAGGGAACACCGGATTGGCAGACACTTATCCGTTGACGACGAGTTCCGGTTCAATAACCAGGTTGGATATTTTGTGAAGTATAGAGCCCCCATGGTCTATTAGAAGCCCATGTGACGCAAAAGGTCTGTCGCGCGTTGGAGGCGTACAGGAACATCTGCCCCAAAAACATGAAGGATATTTTGACGCAGGCGCTGCTGGTGGCAACGAGGGACCGGTACGTACCGGCTCTTAAACAACTGTATCTTATAGCTAAGAACACAACACAATACAAGGTTTCCATAAGATGAATGGCAAAACCCCAATCTTTCAGGATCTTGGGCATGAGCATGAGATTTGCAAATAAACACCATTTCTCATTAGGCCTGTAAATCCCCCCCCCCCCTTTGTGGAGTGGACCGGGGATTCCTCCCTTTGTGGAGTGGACCGGGGATTCCTCTTCCGATCTTCCATACGGGACCCAACCGCTCGGAACTGAACGTGCAATCAAAACCCCCGCTCGCTTTTCGGGCGAAAATACAACCACGGGAGAGCCGCTCACGACTGAACAGCGGCCACAAAGGACTGCTCCTCAAAGGGTTTGATAAAATTACTAGGTCGTGGATCCACTTGTTCGTCCAGCACACGGATGCGCCTGACAATGCTCTCTTTGCAGTAATTCTACTCCGGGAAGACGACTCCTGCTGGTTCTGGTATTTTGCTGGAAGTTCTCAGAAGAACTTCTATGAGCAGTCCTAAGCCCCGTATGATTATCATCTTACAGGTATCCGTCGGGGATGTTTGGGGGAAAGAACTGGCTCAAGGTGTGCGATCGACACAGACTACGAAAGAAGTATCCGATGCCGGAAAATCCGCAGTTCTGCGTGGGGTTCCGCCAAGAAGTCGTTGCCCAGAAATGGCCCCATAAAGCTTTCAGGATGTGTGCGGACGAAGATTTAGTCTCCAGAGCGAAAAAACAGAAGAAGGAGTTAATGAGTCTGCGAGAGGAAGTTGATTACTCGCGAGAGGAAGAAGAAGAGTCGAGGAGGAGTAGTGTCGGGCAAGGGCCGTCCGAGGTGCCGGTGTCATCGCCATCCGTCCTCGGCAGCAAGAGAAGCCTCGGCAGCAAGAGAAGCAGGTCAAAGGAAACTCTCGAAAAAAAGTCGGTAGAAGAAGGTGAAAGGAAGTACGGCGAAGATGTATCCGACGGAAGTAGAAGGTGAAAGGAAATGGGACCCTACTCAATCTGCTGGCGCATCCGGGTCAGAGGATTTTACGCTCGCAAATTACTTTTCTAGAGGGAACTTTGCACATAAGCAGGTGGCGATAAAAAACTCGGCTCCGTTTTTTACCTAGTTGGTGTTCTTGTTCCAAATTCTGAAACCGGAGCCAGACTTCTGAGTGCTGGGAGAGAAGTTAATACGCCTGTATGCGACCCACGCCTCTGTATGGGACCCGCACGCTAAAATCCTGGCATGTCTGTATGGGCCTCATCTAATTATTAGCCTCATCTAAGTCTCATCTAAGTTGGTCGTGAATCTCAGCTAAGCGGGTTGTTGCCCCACCCACCAGCCTTGATGTTCCCTTCAGGACGTGGTGGAGTCTTTGTGACGTGGTGGTGCTGGAGTCTTTGTGAAACAACAGCGAACGTCGTGATCGGCGGATATGGCGCGCCGAGGGAGAAAAGAGAGCTCGGCGACGCGAAAGAGCAGGGAAGGAGGATCGAGCAAGTCCACATTGCGCTGGGGGACAGCTCACGTGAGTTGAACCTCGAGTGGAGGTCTTATAGAAGAAAGTCCTTCGAGTAATAAATAAGTGAAAACTTAGTACGCCGGGCTCCATCGAAGACAGCGTGCAGGCGTTCGTGGTTTGGTCTGCCAGCTCCCACGTCAGGGAGCTCGAGCTCAGCGATGCCTTCGTGAATTTGTCGCGAAGTGCTGTCGGGTAATTTAGGATTTAAGAACCTCCTCAGCTCTTGCTGCCGGAGGAGGTCCTCAGCTGTTGTTCCACCCTGATAGGCTTCCCTTCCGAGTGTCCGAGCCGAAGCGGTACGGCTCGGCAGAATTCAGCGTAAAGGATATGACTAGCGGTCCTTACAGTGAAAATCCTTTGTGTGGGACCCAATCTGATCGCTCTATGACATCGGGAGAACTAGGAAAGCATGCCGAGGCAGCGGACTCGGGAGAAGAAACTGTGTTACTAGATCTCCTATTGTCGCGTCTATTTTCAGCGGGGGGCGGAGGGGATCTTCCCAGCGGCGAGCTTCAGACAAGTCTGGGGTCCTCGTTTGCCTTTGTGGAGGAGGATACGAAGCGGGACGAACGTGATCGCGCCGTGCCTACCTGTCCGGATAAGCTGAAAGACTGGACGCAGTTCCCAGAATGCATAAAATCACGCCAAACGATGCACCGCGCAGTGATGAAGAACTTGAATCCGAGTCATCGCTACTTCTACCGCGTGGGTTTTGTCAAAACTAGTTTTCTGAAGGGGCTGAGAGAGGTCTTTTGCGCGGGAAGCGCGGAAGATCCAGAACAGGATTCCGAAACTTCCACGGTTGTCGCGGTCTCGCAGACGTTTTCCGTCCGCACTCCGCCAATACGAGATGACGCCCATGCCGGGGGAGCGAAGCCGCTTGCCTACGCTGTTTTTGGTGATGTTGGCATGGCGTCCGTGCAGTGGAGAGGGCTGGAGGACTCCCTAGTAAATAGTACCGTCACGAAGGCGAGGTCGCATAGCAGATTTGAAAGAATTTTACCCACGGAGTGGTACCAATCCGCGCTCAGTTTCTTAGGGCTGAAGGGGAATGCGCCGAAGAAGTCTACAATCTTTCTGGACTTGATGGCAGACAACGGACTAGATGTGATGGCGCATTTGGGGGACATCGCTTATTGGCTCAACGATGTCGGGGACGAGTACATGCGTAAACTGGAGCCGCTCGCCGCGCAGAAGCCATACCTAGTGTCGCCCGGAAACCATGAAGCGCCGCTGCATCTAAACAGCTACACGGCCCGCTTCCAGAACATGCCAAATAGAATGATTTCATCGGAAGCTAGGGGTAATCTGGAAGATGGTAATCTGAGGTTGGAAGGCCTGAGCCCGGTGCAGTTGGGGGCGCAGAATGTGCGGAATAACCACTGGTATAGTGTCGAGCACCCGGGGTTCGCGAAATGGATCTTCCTCTCCGAGGGCATGTTTGTTGCCTACACAGACAAGGCAGACGCAGCGCGCGATTTGTTTGTGGGCGAGGTTTACAAGGGGCACACGACCGAGGCGATCGAAGCGGAGATGCATTGGGTCGAGCAGGAACTGAAAAATGTCGACAGAAAAGCTTTTCCTTGGGTCTTCGTGGGTGGCCATCGCCCCGCATATTGCACCAATCTCTCGGTGCATTGCACTACTGTAGCTGCCATGGTGCGAGACGGTGGCAAGAAAATTCTAGAAGAATCTGCGGAGCAGGGGTTATCTTGCAGGGGTTCAATTGGAAGAAATTAAAAACCTTTAGATCCGAGGAAGAATCCGCAACTGCTGCTAGTATGGGAACATCAGCGCAAAACCGCACAAGTGACGGTGAGGAGGAAGTGCAAAACCGCGAGGAGGAACATGAGGGGCCGGGGCTTTCGGAGCAAAAAGGTGAGCAGGAACAAACGGATGCAGGAGCCCTTGAGGGACCACCTACAGAGGAGCATCCAGCGGACGAGCATCCAGCGGGTCCAGAGGAACATCCAGCCGAAACAACAGGTCTTGTCTACTAAAGATTTGTAGATTAAGGCTATGAATAAAAGCCGGGAAGCGTGGAAACATTTATTCGATGAAAAAAAACTGTTCTTCGATGTCCCGGACTTTAAAATAGTCCCGAACCCCGAACTACGCTGCCGCGCCCCAGAATAGGAGGGAGGGTAGAACCCTCGCGCCGGGACCCTCCTCACGAACAAGAAGGCCTCTCCCCCGCCCTAAGGTTTGGGTTCGAGTCAATGCCTATCCAGTTGCTGCGGTTTCTGACGACCAGAAATGGGACCCCGTCTCCGCCGCAAGACAACTGGCTCTGAGCCCGGGGTGCCTCCTGCCCAGAGACTAAAGACTACCGGATTCGCGGTGAAAAAACAAGTCACCCAATCCACTCCTGCCCTCGATGCTTTGGAAGCAAACTTCCTCCACAACTCGGGACGACGTGATACTGGCTGTGATCTACTACTCGGGCTGCCTTACGACCCTAGCAGAGATTACTGTGAAAGGTCACTGGAAAAGGGAAAAGACAAACTCCCTGACCTATCCACACCAGAATCACCGTCATCGAGGAGTCTACAATGAATACTTCTTACGAAACGAACAAATATCCCCCACAAAGTTTTCATTCTAAATAATTGTTATAGTTCTAGCGGAATTAATAAAAGCCGGGAAGCGTGAGCCTCCAAAGACGCTGGAGCATTTATTCGATGAATACGGAGTTGACGTGTACTTCAGTGGCCACGTGCACAATTATGAGCGGTTTTTCGACATGCGGCCGCCAGAAACATCGGCCGAGGAACAGGAGACCACGCATACAGATTACTACGGCGGTTCTTCGGAATATTCCCGAACGGTGGATCACGAGTACGGCGTCACCGGGAGGAGGACAACGAATCCAGCCGGCACCACGTAACATCTTCATAACTAGCTGGCCTTTTGTGGCCGCGACCCCCGCCCCAAGTTCTCGCGGCAGTCGGCGAAAATAAAGGTACATCGTGACAGGAGCGGGCGGTCGAATGGGTAATTTTGATCACATCGTGAAAGACCCGAGGGTAACGGCAAGTCGAGCTAGCAACGTGTATTCCTACGGGCGGCTGGAAGTGCATAACGCAACGCACGCGCTGTACCAGCAGCTATCAGCAAGCAGCGACCGGCCGAAAGAGGTTCTAGACGAAGTCTGGCTCATCCAGGAACATCATGGGGATTTTAGGTTTTTTCTCCCGGCTAGAGTAGGATGTTTGTAGGCGCTTTTCGACTTTGAAACTCTAAAAGGAAGCACCCGAATCGGTCCGAGGCAAAAATACCTGTCAGTATTCACGATTTGTTAGTTTACGAAGCGGAAGTAGCGGCGGTTTTCGCGGAAAACACGTATAGAAATTTCGGGTGGAGGGGGAAAACCATGGTGTGGATCTCAATAATTTCCACGGTTATCGGAATCTTATTGCGGATATTGAGTTGGGCCAGTTGGTTCTATGCACTGATTCCGGAGCGGATGCGCAGTACGTGGGGGAATTACACAGCACTGGACAACTCCTCCGATGCCAGAAGGTCTTCACTCATGCAGAATCAGGCCGATATACTGTCGGAGGTTTGTACTGGGATATTTGCTGTGTTGGGAAGATATTTGCCAATTAGGGCTCCAGTCCGCTGGGAAGAGCAGGCCGATCACGAGCCCGCGATAGCGAGCCAGGCCCCTATGATCTGTCGTATTCAACGCCATTTGAATAGCGACAGCGAAGTCGATATTGTGTTCCACTCAACCGAGTCTGATGCGCTTCCAATTGGAAGAATGAAGCCTGTGTTGGCAACACATTGGGAACATCTCAACCCCGGAGAAACCTGGGGCCACAGATAAAGGCGCGGTGTTCGCTGAAATTTTACTTCTCTATTTGTGTGGACATTTCGGAACACTGAAAAAGAGCATTGCGAAAAGGGGTTGTCTCTCGATCAAAATTTGCACGCAGGCGTTTTTGCTGTGCGTTGTTGTCTGATGTCCCAGGCGGTCTGCTCTTGGGAAGAACCCAGGACTGTGCGAATCAAACTAGTAGATGTATCCCAAAAAATGATTCGAAACACTAGGATTTTTTTTTGCCGTTTGGGAGTTCGCTCAGTGTTCGGGCTCCAGATAAGTGTCCTTTCGGAAAGCGATGTCGCAATAGCCACACCAACATCCGAAACGACCAGCCGACCGAGCCCCGAAAGGAGCTCGGACCTATGTGCCGAAAGCGCGTCGGGGCCTTCAGAGAGGGTTCGACGTCGAAACACTGCAATACAAAGTGAGGAAAAGTCCCACTTCCGCAGCTGAAAGATGTGCTTGTATCTGCCTTCCCAATATAGCACGGAGCGGGGCGGCTCCTTGATACGCTTCAGGGGATTTCGGGGCTGAGCGCAATCCGCACCGTCCTTGCAGGTACGTTTCATCCGCTTCGGCGGAACAAGGTATTACCGCATTGCAGGGACGCTCTGGGGAGGTCTGACTATCGTTTCCCCGCGAAGTTGATGTGCCGTGCGGGGAAGTAAAGTGCCCGCAACAGTTTTCAAAGAAGCATCGGTCTGCAGATGTCCGCTGCTGCAAATGGTTATCACTCGAGAGGTAGATGAGTGCGGAGTTCTGCGTAGCGCTTTTCATTGGTGTGAGACAGCTTTTAGCCACCCATGTGCACTACAGGGTACTCAAAAGCGATGTACATATGGAATTTCATTTTGACTCGATTTTTAGGAGTTCTCCGGGGACCTTCATGGGCCCTCCTCGGCATGTCCTCGTCGTCGGTTCTATAGTCGTAGTGTGCCCGAGTTTGGCGTACTCGCGAGTGGTTGAGCAGGTTCATGTTGCCCTAGGCGACGAAAAAGGTGGAACGGAGTTAAACGTGGCATGGAGCACGGAAGCCCAGGTATGGGGTGCTCAAGCGCGCGCTTTCATCCTATGGTCGGAGCATCCCCATGATATAGAGAAACTCAGAGTTCCGAAAGCAGAACTTCTACACGATGGCAGTTCGGCAGATCAAGAAATGGTCTGGGACCTCGATGCAGGCGATCTATGTGAACAGGCGTCTGAAGTGGCAGATGCAGATTTCCTGGCAGCGGTTCTTTTCGAGAATGTTGAAGGTGCGCAGGAAGTCGATGCCGGCACGTCTTTCCTTTTCGTCGCGGAAGCAACAGTAGACGGAGGCGAGAAGGCGGACTACGCAAAATGTGAAATCTCGTCAGAATGGACGAAAGACGAGAGCTGCGTGGGGGTTAAGTCCTACATGCATCGGGCGACGTTGAGGCATCTTAATCCTGGGAACCGGTATTACTACCGCGCTGGCGTCCTGGTGCATGCGCCGGAGCATGCACACGACGAGGCAAAACCCACGCATACATCGTGGGCCGATCTGATGTGCAAAACACGGGCGAGGGTGGCAGTTTCAAAAACATTCTCTGTGCGGGCGCCGCCAAGGGGAAAGTCAGTGTCCTTCGGGGTCCTCGGCGATCTCGGGTTGGAGGGGGTGTTGTGGGAGGAGCCGAAAAAAGTCGAAAAAACCGTGTTCCGAAAGCAGTGGGATCCAGCGACGCAGGGGCCACCGCAGACTTCTTCTACCGTGTTTCTGGACTTGCTGCAAGATGCAGTGGGCGATGAAATCGACGTCGTGGTGCACTTGGGCGATATGGCGTACGAACTTTACGGCGACAATGGTAGACAAGGAGATCGATTCATGAATAAACTCGAGCCCCTCGCGGCCCAGATACCTTACATGGTCAGTCTAGGTTTTTCTTTTTGCTACTCGATATCAGGACTAAGGTATCGCTTCTAAAGGCAATCACGAAGCGTCGATGCATACGAATGCCTACACGGCTAGGTTTCAAAACATGCCGTTTTCAGAGGAGAATCGGGGTCTTGACTTTCTGGGGGGTCTTAGCATGTGGCAGATGAATGTGACAGTGCGGAACAATCATTGGTGCTCAGCTTCATTCTGTTTCGTTTTGATCTGTTGTCTCATCAGGTACAGTTTCGAGGCTGGGTTTAGTACGTGGGTGATGATCTCAGCGGAGATGTTCGTGCTGGATGACGGCGCAGCATACAGAGGGGCCCAGAATGAGATCGCTATCCAACGGCAGATGAAGTGGCTCCGTCGTGAACTCGAAAATGTGAATCGCACGCGGACGCCCTGGTTGTTCGTGGGGGTTCATCGTCCGCTATACTGCACCAACACGGATGCTGAATGTTCTTCGCAGGCAAAGCTGATTCGGGAAGGCGGGAAGCACGGGCTGGGCTTGGAGGACATTAATAGTATGGGGCAGGGCTTGGAGGAGCTGTTCTACGAGTTCGGTGTGGATATCTGCTTCGCGGGGCACGTACACAACTACGAGCGCTTTTTTGATATGCGGCCCACCAGGACGAAAACATCGTCTCGATATAGCGCTGCGTCAGGCAGGCGGACCGTGAATCCAGCGGCGACGACCTATATAGTGACGGGCGGAGGCGGCAACGCGGATGGCGCAGTGCGTTTCGAGGAAGCCATGAATCCGTCGTTTACTGCCGCTAGAGTAGGGGGCGTGTTCAGTTATGGCAAGTTGACCGTTGCAAATGCGACACATGCACTGTACCGGCACTATGCAGCTGAAAATTCCGCAGCTCGCGGCACGATAGTCGATGAAGTGTGGATGACTCAAGAGCATCACGGAGATTTTCGAGAGCACCCAAATAGAGATGTAGCCGCGCCACCTCTATCGGTCACTGAGCAGTGGAATTTTGCAATATCAAGGTTTCTCTACTACGAGAGATATATAGCTGCAATCTCACAAGTCGTCCTTTTTCTGCTTGTCCTGGTCTATTCCTGCCGCTGGCGACAACAACTCTGGGAAAAATGCCGGATCGGAGGAGCCCGCGCGTATGCGCCGCTCTCCATGTCGGCCCCGCGGCTACATGTTGGCAAGACTCGGCTATACGTGGGACCGGCTATATAGCTGCAGTAAGGCTGTATCGTCAACAGTACACGGCCACGCATCATGTGAGGCGGGGCCCAAGCCCATACTGAATTCCGAGGGTTGCGTGTGTTCGACGGTGCGTCTGCTTACCAGGTGCATGGATTTATTCTTAGAAATGCTTGTTGAAAATTCGTATTGCTGCGTTTGATGAGGCTGGCTCTCGTTTCAAATTTCGTACTGCTGCGTTTGCATTCTGAACAGTTGCGGAATTATTTGAAATCGCGCGCAAGAAATTGAGCGTCTGTGGAAAAGATTGGTTTTTGTTTTTAGTGCAGAAAACGGCTTTAGAAATGACGGTGACGAACCGGAGGCGGAGCGCTAGCGGTAAGCGCGTTGCCGCGAAGGACACAGCAACGAATGGCACGCATGCTACGAACGGTGCAACGAATGGCACCGTTGCAAAAAAAGCCAAACCGGCCCAGGCAGACAACCGGCAGAAAGACGCCCTCGATCAAATGATCGACACTATTACGATACCTGGAACTTTCGGCATTCTGGTCCTATTAGTATCCGTCGTGATCCAAGTCTACGGCGTGCCAGATGATCTGTCACTCTATATTTGCTCCGTCGTCATGGGTATGGGCAGAGGGGGCGTTCCAGGTAGAAAGCTTTTGTCTTCTCTTTGTGGAAAGAAGATTCTTGGTCGCGGCGCATCCGTGGGAAGGTCTCGCAAAACACAGGTTGCGCAACGGTGGCTGCCGCGTTTTTCGTGTTGTTGGCACCGCCAGGCCAGGTGGGCGCGATGTTGGCGTTGATGATCGTGGCTGAAGGTATTTTGAAATCATTTAGCGAACAACTGGCATTAATTCAGGTATGCCAAACCAGCTGGTGGCCCTCGTGTATTGGCGAGACGCTGAGTGGGGATTTTGCGCGAAGTTCAATGTTTTCTGCGCGTTGGGACTCGGGTGTGGCGCCGTGCTGGCGAACCACCTGTCGGATCAAGTGGTGCGGAAAACTGCCGGAGTCGTCTTGCTCGCCGTCGTATTTCATGTTTGCTGGGGAGAACTCCCTAACTTTTCCAGAGAAAACTGAAAAATCCCCAATACAATGAAGGTCGCGCAGATGACGTACGAACTGATTCAGAAGAGGATGGCTGAAAAAAAACGGCTAAGCGACGCGAGTTTGTCGAAAGCGGAGAAAGATAAACTCGCAAAAGCTGAAGCGGAAGCCAAAAAGAAGCGAATCGCGTTCCTCAGATCCCCCGTCTTCATGTATCCATTGGCAGTTGTGGGCGGGCTGTTGTCGTATTTAGCAGGAAACATGGGACCTATCCTCAACGTCTACTTGGTCTTTCTAGACATGGAAAAAGTACATTTTTTGATTGACATGGAGCTGGGTTTTTGATTTGCACTTTTTTGATTTGGGATCCCAGTTTCGGGTTCTATTCGGCAATTTTCTGCAACTCGTTTAATTCAGTACGCTATGGTGGCTACGCGAGCCGGGATTTTCGTTCCGATCGATGCCCTGAAGCTCGCTTCTCGATGGATGGCCGGTACAGTTTTTTGGATGAGAATCGCCTCTACTGGGACGAGCAGCTGGAAACATCAGGTGACATTTCGAGGACAGAAGATTTTGTGTACGGAGTTACACTGGGTCTGAGCGGCATCGTGGGGGTCATCCTGGCAAAAATCTTCCTCAAAACCGTCAGCCCGTATTTTTCATTTTCGAGGATCCGCCATAAAAATCCAATGTATTACTATAGATGCCCCTCATTTAAAGAGGTGGGGCTCATTTGGTTTGCTTTTTCCAACAAAAATTGTGAACATTATAGGGCGTTCTTTAAGTTCCTGTACGAAAAAGTGACGTACGTGATGACATTCATGTCCGGAATGCTGTTGGTGCTCGGAATCGACCTAAAAACCGTAATCCTCCTGGTGATGAATGCCTTTTCCAAGTGAAAGAAGCCCCCAGATGGATTAAAGTTCTACAGTGCTACGTACGTAAGCTAGATGGAGTATGAAACGAGTGTAGTCCCCCTTCATCATAAATTTAACTTGCAACTAAATCGCTCGGCTTTTTTCTTGTCCGGGCTTTTTTATGGGTACACTCGTAGTATGTGAGGGGACAAAAGCTTCCGAGTGTTCTCCACGCAACAGGCTGGAGCAACGCGGGCGGGCTAGTGAGAGAGCACTTTGGCCCTACACAGCATGTACTGGGAGAAAATGCTGTGATTTCAAATAGGTGTTGCACAAATGTCGGAGGGCTTGGGATTGTCGCAGATTGCCTTCCTGGACCGGCTGTCTCTGCTGGCCGCATCCGACCTCGGGAAGCAGCGGCAGTCAAATCGCGGCAGTGGACATGCCGAGCCAAACTCCCATGCCGAGGCAACTGTGTTGCCAGCGCTAAAGCTGGCGATAACAGCATGCAGTGAAGAAACTTCCAGCTGTGTAGAAGCTTCGAGCACTTCAGAGGAGAAAAAGAACTCACCTGCTTTGGTACACAGAAACCCAGAAACGTCTTCAGGACCAAAACTGTCGTCGTCGCCGCCCAATACAGCGGGTGGTGTAGGTCCACTTATGGTTCCGAGCAGACGAAAAATTCGGTGGAAGCCAGCTTCGGGTCAAGCTTCTTCTGCCGCCTCGGGGCACGGCGTGAAGGCCTCTGTAGAACTAGAACGCGAGAAGGAGTTTGCTGCCGGGCAGCAAGAGGCGACGATGTCTGGCGCGACTTCTGGAACGCCGGCTGAAGAAGGGGCGAGTTCTCTTGGGGCTGAAGAAAATGCCGAAGGAGAAAATACATTTGCTGACACGAACGAGGTTGAAGAAAAATCTTCGCTAAAGAACGACGTCGAAACGAGCAGACTGTACGACGCTGCGCTGGAGGTGTCGGCTCGTTTGGGTGGCGTAGTGAGGAGTTTGGATGCGGGTGGGGAGAGAGGGTTCACAACCAGAGCAGAGATCGCGCGCAAGTCTCCGGGGCTCAGGGAACTCAAACATTTGTTGTACCCCCGGGCCACAGCGGGGAGTCTAGCAGGGTACGTTTGAATTTTCTTTCTAAAATCGGGCATGCTAGAATCCTTCTTCAACACGGTATGGAATTTCTAAAAGGGGCGCCAAGCAAGAGGATGAAGCATGGGAAATCGCGGATCAGCAGCAAGCATTGCTGGAAATAATCACCAACTTTGTCTTGGACGAGATCGCGGTTGACGCCGCGACGCTTTTGAACAGGGTAGAATCAAGAAAGCAAGAGGCGCTAGAGCGTGACGCTGAAGCCGTCAGTATAGATGATTTCGCTGCCCATAGAGCCAAGTGGCTCGCGACAGTCTGCCAGGATAAAGCCGAGCCATTTCCGCCGGTCGACACCCCCGCTGCAGCTGTATCAGGAGCTTGCGGTATGGACGTGGCGACACAAGGCGCTGAGCCGGCTTCTGAAAGTGACGTCGGGCCGGCTTCTTGTCCTAGCAAGCACGGAGGGGCGCAGCTGTATGTGGAAGGGCTCATTGCCGAGCAGGAGAAGAGAGAATCTGCACTGTGGAAGAAATATTTTGGCTAAAAAAGCATTAGAAACACGGTCGACGAGATCGAGTGTTCTCTGCGGTCTATGATTCTGCAGCGGGGAAAAAAGCAAAAGTGGCAGTTCAAGCTCAATGCGCTGCATTTGCACAGTCTTTTGAGTCTATTTCGCGGAAAATGTATTTGTTCGAATCCTTAAAAGTTTCTGGCAAAACGATTTTGAAAACTTCGCGGAAAATCAGACTTGTTACGAAATATCATTTCAAACTTGGTGACTCGATCTTTATGAGGCGCGACACTGATAAATTCATGGCTTTAGGATATATTTTGATTTTTGTTTAGCCCTGTTTTATGGTATTTGCACAAGTCTGCGGCGGAGGGGTTCATAGACTTCTACTATCATTCCCCGGACGAGTTGTGGGGGTTTTCGATGGCGGGGGGCGGCTGCTGCGTCTCCGCAGTTCAAATGCCATCGCGGGTCACGTGGTGGGCGCCGAAGCACCTGGCGAGGTGCTTGAGCGGTGCTTCTATACAGAGCCCCGCGAATGCGTGCGGCACAGCGCGCGCGAAGTGCCTAACAGCGAAGCAGCACGCAACCTGCAGCGAAGTTCGGCGGAAGTTGAGTCGGGGGTCGGCAGTACGTTGCGCCACCAGTGGTGTGACGAGTCGCACGGTGGCGGCGGGGCTTTAGTGGTCTTCCGCGTCGATGCTTTGTCAGGGTCGGGCCGCTTTTACGCTGCAGAGCCGGGCCAAGCTATTATGGCTGGGGCGCCTGTACATGAAAGTCCCGGCCCACTTCGTATACGGACATCTGCCACAGCATCATTTCCCCCCTTTTTGAGCGACACAATGCGTGGAGGCGCCGAGATGTGAGACTGTTACAAATTCAGCGCTGCCGCCAGCAAATGCAGGGGAGCCCTTAGCGCTATTTAGTATTTTTTGACCGTCCTCGTACGGCCCGGCTGAGTTGGTGGAGAGTTTTGGCGCCGCGGTCCCGTGCTGAGATCGCTAGACGGGGTCCACGCCGGGGCTGGGGTTTTCCTGTTACTGGTGGAGAGCGTTCTGTTTGAGATCCTGTCGGCCGACAGCTTTTCCGCAGCGGCCATCATATTTGCAGCGACGCTTATCGGGCTTACCGGGCCGGCGCGGAGTGCTGGGACTCACTATCCCCCGAGCATCCTGACGGCGGGGAGGGGTTTGTCTGTGCTATTTCGTTGCTGCTCATGTTACAAGGCGTGCACTATATAGAAGCTAGCGGCGCGGCGCAACTGGCTAGGAAGAAGCCGGGGCGCAGTGCTTTTGCTGCCGGTGGCCCGAAGGGTCTGGGGACAGTCTGACAGAAGAGGCATATACGCCGCCCGACACGCTCGCTGCAGCTGTATCAGAAGGTTGCGGTATGGACGTGGCGACATAAGACGTCGAGACTTCTGATCGCGTCGGGCTGCAGCTGCACGTGGAAGGGCCCTTTGCGGAGCAGGAGAAGAGGGAATCTGCACTGTTAAAGAAGTATTTTGGCTAAAACATCACTAGAAACACGGTCGACGAGGTCGAGTGTTCTCTGCGTTCTACGATTCTGCTCAAGCTCAATGCGCTGCATTTGCACTGTCTTTTGAGTCTATTTCGCGAAAAATGTATTTGCTCGAGTCTTTAAAGTTTCTGGCAAAACGATTTTGAGAACTCCGCGGGCGATCTGAATTTCAAACACTGCGCCGAAATATTTTTCAAACCCGTTGACTCGATTTTTATGATGCGCGACTTCGATTAATTCACGACTGTAGGGTTTTTTTTGGGGTTTTTGGGTCTCGTTTTCGCTCCAAGACAGCCAGGGACTTTCTGTCGAAACCAGCACAACGGTAGCGGCACCGTCCATGAAAAGATGGCGCGCGACAGCGGCGAAAAGACTACAGGCGGCGAGCGCTAGGCGCGCCGCAGAAATGTCGCTACCGATACTAGCAGTGCCAGCGGATGGGGCTCAGCGCTGGGCCCCCTGTTAATCGACACGAGAAGAGCGCGAGACAAGTGAATGCTGCGCTACACAGGCGCCGGGCCGGTGTCTGGCTCCACGGCTTCTGGCACCACGCAGCGCTGCAATTGTATGTTGACGGGCCCTTTGCGGAGCTGGCGAAGAGATTTTACTAGCAATCTTTGGGGTGGTAGGATGCTCGGGTCTCCATTGCTGCAATTGTGGAAGACGCATGGGGCCGCCCAGTCGCGCGATGCATCTTCCAAGCTCTACGCATTGGAGCCAATCTCGACAACGGAGTAAGCGCTTTCTATCAAAGTCCGACATAAGTGTTCTTTAAATCGTCTCAGTACTAGGGTGTTATAGAACTCACGTAGCATTTAAGCTGTATTTCAGAGACATGGCCCGAGCCGCGTGGGGTGTTGATTTATAAGTTCAGGAGTCGGATCGGCACCGAAGTTCGGAAGTTCAGAATATGTATTCGGAACAAAGCATTCGGAACAAAGCCGTGTGGCGTGTATAAAAGCGGGCTGCGAGTTGGCTGTTTCCAGCTGCCGTTTTGCAACTTATTTGGTTGCAACTATACAATATTTGGGGCAAGGATTGCTTGCGTGTATATGTTTGTAAATAGAAAAAGCGTTGATGGCCCGGGCTGGGTTTTCCACTATCAGTGTTCATGCCTTTCTGGCTCCAAACTTCATTGTATGGTGAAATGCAAAGATTTCTCTCCTACTCGAAAATTCTTTCTTTCGAAGAAAATCTTTGTTTCTCGGAACTCTGACTTTTTCTGTCTGGCATTCGGATTTAAGATCTTTCACATTTAGGATGGATTTCAGGCAGGTTGACTATGCAAAACATTTGGGCTTGGCTTCCAACATTTCCCATATTTAAATTTCCCGGGTTTGGAGCGGCGCTGCCACGCAATTAGCAGGGCGAGAGTTTTTTACGGGTCAGTGTCTGTTCAAGATGTTGTCGATCAAGGCCAGTGGACCGAAGTCTAAAAAGCTGTTGCAGAGCTGGGGTACTGATGCAGCTGGGGAAAAAGCTTCCACAGAGCATGGAAAACAAGCCGGCGTGGCGGAGAACAGCACTGACAAGAAATTTTTACATGAAAACTACGATCCCGAGGAGGATGCGTTTTATGAGAAGTCCGAGGCTTTTTATGATATCCCCAAGAAAGTCGGCTCTGGGGGAAATAAGTCGGAGAACCTGGGCGCGGCAGAGCGCGCGACGGTGCAAAAGATGAGTGCGCGTATTAACTTGGATCAGCTCGAGGCCAAAACGTATGTTGGCCACACCGCAAATAACGGAATCATTGCGGGCGAAAAGAAGGCAAATACGTCAAGAGCTATTGGGCTCTGTCGAGATACACGGGCCACCATTCAGTCCTGCCTAGACCCCAGGACCATGCAAGTACTTTTCACTCTTTTCTCCAACATTTTTTTGAGAAACACCACAAATTATCTCATAGGCGATGGCGAAGCTGTTTAACGGCGGATTTTTTCAGAGCATCCACGGCTGCATTTCCAGCGGAAAAGAGGCGAACGTCTACTACGCGACATCGGACAAGAGCTGTGAACAGCTCCAGAACAAAGCGGACCCACGTGGCGGTTTCAGCAAAGAGGGTCAAGCTTTCGCTTCGGCTTCCGGGGCTACGGTATTCTTTTTCCTCGGAAAAAAAAACACTGGCAAAAAAAAAGCTGCAGAAGACGCTGTCTTCTGAAAAAACAGAGCAACTGCTGCACACTCCCGGGAGTTTCAGTAAAAGGGTACTGTTTTTGCCACAGTCGAGCCGTTGCCCATTTTTTTGTCACTTAGGATATGATGCTGCAGAGAAAGAAGAAGAGAAACTTGCGGAAGAAGGCTGACGGAGACAAAACTGTCGGTGAACATGAGAGCCAAGAAGAACTGGGGGAGTTTTCTTCAAGTAGTGCATCATCTTGCGACGAAGGGGGAGAGGAAGTGCCCAAGTGTGTCACCCCCCGACAGCTCGATCTTGGCATTTCCTCGGTGGACGAAGATAATGTTGAGACCCCCCGCAGTTCCTATCAAACCGCAAGAGATGCGTCCTTTCACAG
>Ga0099797_100125_pt1 | contig 48393 bp, 38 predicted proteins | sample Uncmet_Sort48C_1_FD_89871 | JGI IMG/M metagenome (GOLD analysis project Ga0099797, IMG submission 89871) | Marine eukaryotic communities from CALCOFI LINE 67, Pacific Ocean - C012_Sort48C_1 | ecosystem: Environmental > Aquatic > Marine > Oceanic | place: Pacific Ocean: Monterey Bay | collected...
TTGCTCGAGTTTGGGGATCCCCGCTGTCCTCGTCACGCCGAAGCGGGCGCTGTTGGACCGCACGCCGGCATCTCCGCACAGGCACTCAATGACAAAAGGGCAGCCCGCCGCCTCGGCGTACACCAGCAAGAGCGGCGGCACGGAGTCGTGCATCTTCTTGTCGGCCGAATAGTGAATCAGGGCGTTCACCACGGTTTTGGCGATCTTCGGCGTAATTTCGCACAAGAGGGTTGGCCACTGCTCGAACAGCGCGAAGTACGCTTTCACCAGGAAGGGCCGCGCGTCGATGAAATGCAACGTCTTGTCGTCCAGCCACGCCACGAGGGCTTCGCCGACCGCGCTGCTCATCGTCGCACCACTTTGCTCGGCACCACTTTTCGTGGTAGCGCCCTTCTTCCCGTGAAGCCACCATTTTTGCAGCGCGGTGATCGAGTCCACCTTCACCTTGGAATACTCCGCGCTGTTGATCTCCTGGAAGAGCGGCAGCGGCAAGACTTCCTGGGCCACACGGCTGGCGTCGGAGTTGTTGAAGGGAAAGTGCGCCCCGTGGCTGCAGCTACTGTTCACAGGACTGTTTGGGTCCCGATAATACGAAGAATTCATGCGCAGGTGGCTGTTTGTATTATTCCTACTAGTGTTGTTGTTTCTATTGCTGGAGGAGTGCACGCGCTGCTGCTGCGACATATTTGAGGAAGAACGTTGGTAATAATTTGCACCACCCTTCTGCTCGGTGCTGCGGCCGCGTTCTTTGGATTGCTGTAAATCGTCGGCAATTAGTTGTTCTTTTTTCAATAATGGCATCTTCCCCCCTAGACGACCCCACAAGTCCTCAAAACTCTTTTGCCGGCCACTTCCGGTCAGTTTCTGGCACGTCAAAGCCGCGCGCTCCTGGCTCGTCAGAGCGCCCCGCGCCTCGTCCATCGGGTTCTCGCCCAGCTCAAAGTTGTTATGGAACATCCCCGTGTCGCGGAGACAAAGTGTCACCAAGCCCCGTATGGCGCAGTCCCGCACCCCCTTATCGGAGTTGACCACATTCGCTTGTTTGAGGAAGTGCGGCTTGGCCAGCATAATGGTGTTTTGCACGTTTTCCGACTCCACCCCGTAGCTCGTCCCCAAATCCAGGGCGCGCACCACGAACTGCATCGCCATCTGGCGGGCGTGTGGGGACACGTGGTCGAACATGACCTCCAACTCGGCGAACGCCGTCTCGAGACTCATGGTGTGCAACAGCAGAAAAACCTTTTCCTCGAGCGGTTTCCAGTTCGACTTGTCCGACATGCGCTGGAACAACGTTTTGATCGTGAGCCGCGCCAGGGGTTTCTCCATCGTGCGTTTCAGGCCCCGGGCGAGGTACCCGACGATGCTCACCGCCTCGCGGACGAGCATGGTGTTCTGTTCCCTCTTCACCAGCGCGAGCAGCGGATGCACCAAGTTCGAGATGTCCTTGTCCTCCTTCAAGTGGTGCCGCCTCTCCAAGAGCTCCGTGAGAATCGCGAGGTACTTGCGCTTCTCCTGCCACTTCACCATCGAATCGAGTTCGTGCAACGCGTACTTTTTGGGTAGGTGCGCCATCAAATCGAACTCGGCCGCCTCATCAAAGTCGAGCATGTCACTACTGGAGCACGCGTTGTGCGCGTTGCTGGGGACTACGTTCGGGCTCTTCTGCGCGCTGTCCTCGTTCGCCGCACTGTCGTGCCGATACTTACGCGGTACGGGCGGTTTTCGCGAGACCTCCAACGCGGTCATCTGTGCCATCTTCTGCGCGATCCGTTTTTGGAGTTCCCTCTGCTGGATTTCCGGAATTTTGTTCGCGGTGAGGTCCTCGAATTTCGCTTCGCCCATCCACCTTTGCACTTCTAACAGCAGTTCGTAGCTCGACTCCCGCAACCGCGTGTCCTTCTCGCAGACGTACTTGCAGGGTAACGAGATGAAAACGTGCGGGTCGCAGCGGCGGCCGCCGAACTGGTTCACCAGGTACTTGAGCATCGTTTGCGCGAACGCGCCCGTCTTCCACTTCACGCCCGCCACCTTGGTTGTTTCCCACACTCTGCCGTTCGCGTCCACCAGCTGGCGGATCAGGGGGGTGACCGTGATCACCTCCGCGATGGCCGCGTACACCTGTTCGCAGGCGCGCAGAAACTTCGGTTTGTCCAGCTGGCCCTTGTGCGTCATGAGAATCCCGGTGAACTCCAATAACAAACTTTCGTCGGTGTCGCGGCAGCACGCGGTCGACCGCACGAAACGCTCCACGCACGGCAGCGAATCGTTCAGAATGAGCGGCATGGACTCCGGCGCGACGCGGTCGATCAGATGCTTGCGAAAGAAATCGGCATGCCGGGGAAACTCCATTTCCGCGTAGGCCGAAACGCGTTGCTTGGGCAGCGCCTTGTTCAGAAACCGTTGTTCGATCGGCACTCGGGAGTAGTCCTCCTTGTCGGCGAATTCCGGGACGTGGGGCGGCGCGTGGGCGCCCTTACCCACGTTCAGCTCCTCAATGAGTAAAGAGTTCTTGGGACTACTACCAGGTGGTGGTTCCGCTTCTTCTTCTTCTTCTTCTTTTCCTGCATTGTCGTTGTTGTTGTTGTTGTTCATCATCGCTTCAGAAGACTTGTGGTGACTACTACTATTGTCTTCGCGAATGAGATAGGGATTCGAAAGCGCGGATTCGTTCACAAGGGAGGAGGCTTCATTCCCATTCACATTAGGCTCCGCAGGCTCCTTCAATTTATCTTTGCTTCGGTTGCGCGCGGAACGGAGCGGGGAAGGAATTTCGTCCGGCGCGTGCATACCACCACTTCCGTGAGCTTCTTTTCCGGGCTCCGTTAGCGCGGCGTTCCACGGCTCAACCGCCTTGACCGGACCACTGGAACTGGCACTGGGGGGGCCCCCCCGGCGCGAATTGGCCGACAGCGAACGGCTCCGCGCCCGCTGGGAGGGCTGGAAGCTGTTTTTTCCCGCACTCCCCGAATCCCGCAAACGGGTCATCGCGGTGTCCAAGCTCTTGAAAACACTGTCAGAAGCGCTTTGTCCAGGTCCCGCGTCAGCAGACCTTTGCGGAACAGCAGTAGTAGTGGTGGTTCCCGGCGTGTCTTCTTCTTTACCAACAACAACAGGCCCAGGAGGCGGCGGATTTACGACTCCCCGGCCGTCCGCACTGTGCTCACGCGAACGTGGGCCCACGCTGCTCCCTCGGCGCCTCTTCTCACGGTCAACGCTGAGCGAGCGGCGGCGCGTACCCACGTCGAACACCGGCTTTTTCGCGTTGCCTGTGAAACTCGCATTGCCGAAGATTAGCAGACCGGAGCCTGCGGCAGCAGGTGTGTCCTTTTCAGTTGTTGTTGTTGACTTTCTGTCCAACTCTCCGACGCCTCCGCTAGCGGGCGCTTTGGTGGAGGCAAAGATTCCACCACCGTCATCGTCGGGGGACCCGGAGGAGGACCCGCTCCCGAAGCAGGCGGTCGTCCGGCCCGCCGGCACGGCGCCCCCTGCGGAGTTGTCGGTTTGGCTGGTAATCTCGTTATTAGTAGCGGCTAGTCTTACGTTGCTGAAGATGTTCGACGCCGTCGAGAAGCCCCCGGCTGACTGTTGCTTGGCCCCAAGTGCTCCGAAGATGTTACCCCCAAGTGCAGCAGCGCCTCCGTCCTTATTATTATCAGTAGTGTCACCCACGCTGCCGAATATATTAGACTGCGGGACGTATGAAGCTCCTGCCAGCGATCCGAAGATGTTCGACGTTGCAGCGGACGAGGACGACGTTGCACCACTGTTGCCATCATCAGTGGTTCCTGATGCAGTGAGATTTCCGAAGATGTTGTTCGTCGTACCGGTGGAACTACTGCCTGGAATGCTCGTGGCAGCAGAGAACCCCTCTCCTCTTGCTGGGGGATCTATGTGGTGGGGAACTTCGACGATACTTGACGGAAACTCTTCCACGGTATTGAACTCTTCCTGCGTTTTTTCCGCAAGCGAGCTGCTCTCCGGGGAAGAAGAGAGACCTCCTGGGAGTTGTTGTTCTCCGGGCGCTGAAGAAGAGGAAGAAGATGACAACAACCCACTTTCAGGATTTCTACTTTCTTCGGACAGGAGCGGTCTTCTTCTTTCGCCATTGTTGTCCCTGAGGCCATTGTTGTTAAAGTGGTCGTCGACATTGTCGAAGTAGCGGCTGGGCGGAAGCTGTGGCTGGTGGTGGTGACCCTGAGCGCTCAGCGGCTGCTGTACAGCCCCTCCTGCTAAGGGACCCCCACAGGGGGGCGCCCCTGTAGTAGGTCGCTCAACAGCAGTTCCGGTGTCGCTCAGCAACGACCCGTTCTGCTGGGCATTTGAGAAACCACTTTGGTTCCCCAGCAACAGGCGGTCCACAATATCGGTCTGGTCCACGCTCGTCGTGTTAAAGCTCCCATCCGGGACGAGCTCGCTGTGGTTTTGCGAGTGCGTAAAGCTACTACCCCCGAGGTCGTTTTGCGGGGGCCCGTCCGAGGCGCCCTCGATGTGCGAGGCGTGACCCGATGCCTCGAGGTTGCTGGGCGTGAAAACCGGGGTGTTGATCGGCTCTTTTCTTTTACGGGAGCCAGCAGCTGCACTCCCAATAATATTATACAGTGGCTGCGGGTTGTGCTCGACCGTCATGGTCTGCACCTGCTGCGTAGTGACCGTCACGGAGCGCGCGGTCACGTCCTGGTACGACGAAGACACTTTGGAGTCGTTCGCGCTGGGCAACACGCGCACTTCCTCGTACGTCTCGGAGATCCGGGGGGTGTCTTCGGTTTCCACCGCCGTGTCCAGCTCGGGCGTCGCTATAGCGGGGTCGACTTCTTCCTGTGCTATGCTTGCTTTCTCATTGTGTGCGGCATTTTCTGCATGTAGAACACCACTCGGATTCTTTTGTGCTTGATCTCCGAAACGCCAGCTATTCGCGATTTCCTGCTGCTGCGAAAGCGTCCGGTCACTACTGGGCACTTCGCTGCCCAGGCTGGTCACGTTGGCAGTGGAAATGGCGTCCCCGCCTTCGAGGTTCTCCACGATCCTTTGTGCCTCCGCGTGGGCGACGTCTTTCAATTTTTTAATCACGATTTCACAAAATCCGATATACAAAATGGTGTATTCGTTTGTCGCGTGGATGTATCATTTTTTTACTTGTAATGAAAACCCGGGCTGGAAAGAAATATAATCTGAAGACGATGATGCATATTAAGAAATGGAAACACCTTCAACGAGATCCTCGTGATCGCTGAAGCCCAGTTCCGAGCTGTTGGGTGTGAACACCCGCGACTCAGTTTCCTGCGCGAAGAGTCCTTTCGAGCAGGCTTCCCTTTCGTTCGCAATGGCCGCTTCTTCCGCTTGTTCCGCGGCCGCTTTTTCCTGGGCTTTTGCCTGCTTCAGTTCGAGGTCGCGTTTTAACGTGGGGAGAAAATCCGGGGGCGGAATAGGGACGTCAGAATCGAACGAATCGTCCTCAAAACCGATTTCGTCCTCTAGCTGCGGGAGCTTGCTCTCGCTGATCTGTTGTTGTTGTTTTTTTTGTACCTAAACAAAAATTGCTCTGGGGGAAAATCGTTTCAATAAATCTAAGCCGAACTCAAGCGAGTGTATTACTATACTATAGTATACTGAATATGACCATCGGTCGTCTCTTAAATGATATTGTATACCATGGATGGATGATTGACCTTTCCTGCTATATTATAAGTAAAAATTCTGAATCATCCACCAAAAAATAGTAGTACGAGCAACCTCCTGGATTGAGGCGGGAACTTCGCTCTGGTCCATCTTGTGCACCTCGCTCTGATCCATATCAGCGTCCCTTCCCTCCTGCTCGTCCAGTGGCGCAAGTGGGGTTTCACCCGTGCGAAACATCTGTATGAAGATTTTTTTCCGACAGGCGGCCAATATACTATACTGATGGAAATAATAGTCGAAGGACATTTTGCTGTTCAAATATCGCGACGAGTTGTACCTCTGCATTCTACTGTATCACCATGTTTTTTCTTTTACTACGAAGAAATCGAAGAGATACAGAGTTTTTCTGGCTTCCCCCTCGCACGGCCGAAAACTGCAGGTCACCCGAGTCGTTGATGGCAGTCGCCTTTTTCATTGTATCACGGTGCATTTATCTATGAATCTTTATTATGTGTTCGTTGCAAATCGACGTCAAAATGGGGAAAATCATATAGAAATTAATTTAATGGGAAACACATACTAATGTTAAAACATAGTGTAATACCATGTGCGTGTCATCAGCTCGGTCGGAGGCCTTGCTGGAGTCTACGGAGCGGCTGTTCTTCATCGCAGATAAGGGTGTGGGCCGCATGCGCAAGTTATTGGCGATCTTGAAAATCGGCGGCGAGCCGATTGGGTTGTGATGTTGTGGTGCGACCTGAGCTTTTTATTAATTATCTTTTTTGAATTAATATGGGGGGTCCCCTGGGTATTTGATAATAGGAAGACCCTGTTAATAGTTCATATTCAGACTTGAGTAATAGTATTCAGAAAATAATCAAGTCTAATACAGCTTCATATTATGAATCAAATTGCTCTCCGTACATTAAACAAGAATACATTTTCACAATAATAATAAAATGACATCACAGTTTTATATTAGGTATCGCCAACCCGACTGCTCGTGGCGGAGTCTTTGCTGCGGGACCCTCCGTGGGACCCACTGCTGTTGGAAGAAGACCCACTGCTGGAAGCAGCGCGGGAAAGTGGGTACTCCTCGCCGAGCTTGTTGGCGCCTCCGGAGGGGATCTGGAGGTCGTACCTCCAGTTCTGTTCAGTTGTTGGGTTTTTTAACTTATTTGCTATAGTGATGTCAAATATGAAATATTATAGTAACCGTCTGTTAAATATAATAGGCACTTGAGGAGGTGGCCTCTTCTACGGACGCTATAGAACTACTTTTTCTGAACTACATTCTTTATTTACATAATAAACAAATATATTATCTGTACCACGGACGCTCGGCGGGGCGAGGGGCCCCTCTCCGGGGTCCCCGGGCAGCGTTTTTGCCTCCCGAGGGTGCCTCGGCCACCGCCTCTTGTGGGGGCGTGGTCTGTAAGCCGGGGACCTGTACAGTAAGCCGGTTATTAATTTATACTGCATAATATATTATCTAACCTGGATGATTGGATTCAAAGATGATTGTAGTCCTTCCGCTCCCATGCGACAATATTTTGCTTACGGACTTTTGTCACTCTAATATTGTGCTATTAGTCTCTGCACATATAATTTATTGCTCATAATTATTCTATGAACGATACTCCGCTGCTGCAGGTCATTTTTATGCGAATATCTGAAATAGTCATTATACAAACCGAGCTCCGGAGCGGCGAGATATCCCCGAACATTGGGTCCACTGGAAGGATCTCACGCTCAATTATTGCTCTCTACTGTCAGTACGCCCCTAATTTGCGGGTTTTTCACGCCCCTCATTTCAAAAGTTCGCCGCGTCCGCCATAGTGTTCAAAATTGCTAGAATTCAGGGACTGTAAGTATCATCTACTTATACAATATAGACAACACACGGACGGTCCAAAATAAAATACTTCTAACTTGGGGAAATAAATACCGCGCTATAATATCGTTGATTTTTTGATTTGCCCACCGGGCGTCCTATTGATGGCCATGATTTTGCCAAAGATGTGTACCATTACAAACTTCATATGCACAGTGCGTCTTCAACACTTAAGCTATAATGTCCGCCAAGAAAAAAACAAGGAAAAAACAGGAAGAGAGGAGACAGGAGAACGCCTATTATCAGCCTCGAAAATCGGAAACAACCACCATTTGTATAGTATACTATAGCTATGATCAATTTTACAGCGATACTGTCGCTGTAGGGCGGCGATGGGAGAGACACCCGTAGGCTTCCTTTCGGTACCCCCACCTACCGTTACACCCACTAATACTCTGTGTCTGCACCCGTCGAAGATACCGTGCGTCTCCGAATACGCTTCATCGTGCGAACTCCCGGTATGATATTAGAACAACAACCGTATTAAGTATTAACTTAGCTGCCGCACACGCTCTTTAGCTGAGAACACGCTCTTCGCTCGAGTCTACCTACAAACTTCTACATTCATGGCGCTGGCAATAAATTACGTATTGCTGCTGACGATTTTTTCATATTGTCCTAACTCCTATAGAAGTATACTATAGCCTCCACGCTGGGGTTTTTTCGTTGTCGAGGATCTTTTTTTGTTTTTACAAAATCCTAGAAAAATTTCTTGGTAAATATTTATTAGGTAGAACGGCCCACAAACAACTTTTCATGATGAAAAACTTAATTCACTCCGAGATGATTCGCGATTTGACGCTCTCCACGCACTTCCGAAACGTCGAGGGCGCCGCGTTCTTCACGGCGATGCCCAACAGCAAGGAGGTGCAGCTGGGCTGCAGTTCATGCAGGACCTCGAGCAACCTTCTCGCATACACGCGCTCGTAGTCCTTCCGCCGGTCCCCGAACATCACCTTGTTCTTCAACTTAATTAAATATTTCTCACATAATATCTAATCTAATCGGCCTATACAACTTATACAATTAATACAATCATCAATCTTTGTATACATTTTGACGTACAAGGAAAACCTATACTCTGAGTGTATTCGGTTAGTATGATGTATATGATATTCCGACAAAATAATATTCCGAAAAAGCGTGTTTGGTGCATCATATGATCGTAACACGAACAACGCGTTATCATTTCGTATAATTTAAGAAACGCTCTAATATTACCTGCACGTCGTATGTTTTCTCCGAAGAGCGCGTTACGCTGGGCAGCAAATTGTCTGCGTCGCAATCGTTCACCTGTTTTTTTTCACCTTTTTATAATGTACTACAATCATAAAATTAGTGTTGGACATAATTTCAAATTGTGCAATTATTACGTTTAAAATTCATTTCCAACCAAAAAACCACATCCAGGTGATACTTTCTTTCTTAAGCGTCACCCGGAGGCAACTACGTCGATGTTTGTTGGTGAATGGTGATGTAATTGATGATACAACATAATTATGAATCGATGCGTACAGGTCACGAAAGCTCTACCTCCAGATTTGCAATCTGTGCGCCGTCCACGTGCGCCTCCACCCAGCTGCCCACACTTGAGGTTTGCGTGATGACCACCATCACCCGATTGCTGAACGTGGTAATCTTTTTTTTTTCATCTCTCATATTAAATGCCCGGCTAGCCTATAGTTATACAAAAATCATAGTGAACTTATGATACTAATACGTAATCATGCATACATATTTAATGCTGAATGATAATTATCGCAGAGTTGCGTAGAACCCACTAAAGCGAGAACCGTGAACTCCGTCAATAATTCATCCACATACTCCTCCCAAGCCAAAGTCTGGATACGCCCTTGTTTCCGCTGCTCTTGCGGACCACTACTTCCCTCGAGACCCCTTGTGCCCACTCGAGACTTCCCGTTATCTTTGAAGCCTAATTCCAGTCCGCCCGTCTGTGGCCGCTGCTCTTCAGGGCCGCCTCTGTGCTGGCCTTCCTCTGATGCCGCCTCGAACGGGGCCAATTTGAAGCCAGAAGAGTTGGCGCCGGAAGTTTCCGCGAAGTCCACGTCGGCCGTTACGAGCATACTGTATCTTTTTATGAGCGACTGAGTGTATTGAGACTCGTGCGCAATAGAAAATGAATACAGTTGTCAGTTATTATATTATTTGCTCTCTAAGTATCTGGAGGTTTCGATTAATCTATTATGTCGAGAAAAAACCCTTGCCTATTAATTTATATCAGCTTCCCGATTTCCCTACCACCCACTTTCTTTCTGATAGAAGATGCACTATAGGTTGAAAATAGATAGAACGTAAATTTTCTATACGAAAATGATTATGGTCTCGCGGAACAATGTTGAGAGTTCGACACGTCACGTCGCCAAAGTTTTAAAAAAATTACAGTCGACAACTGTTGAGAGGATTCTGTTTCGCCGAAAAAAGTAATATGATGCCACGCGAAAAAAATCCGTTTATACGAACGAAATTCGAGAATTTTCATATCCCTTCACGAACAACCACGCAATCGCCTGCATAGGAAGATCTGCAAGAACCACTCTCTGCACTCTCGATGGGATGTGATGCTTTTCTTTGTTTGGAATACAATGAAATATAATACATGCAATCTGATTAACGGAGTGTATGATATATGCAAAAAACGATTGATCGTCCGCCCAGCGGTGACAACACCGACCACAGCTCTCTACTCACTTATCAAACCACGAAATTATGAAAGCACTCAGAGACGGAGATTGATTCCCGAATGGACACTGACAGTTTCAAGAATAACATGAGTAGAAACATTAATGATTAACCCATACATGATTATATACAGTCGTTAGAGTATAGAAGTATGGAAGAACTAATCTATGACAAGGACAACACAGGAACTAGTCTATGCTTGCATCACCCTTACAGGCCTACAATATATTGAATATTGATACATTTGAATACATGCTTCATAGCTAATACTCGTTCGTTCGAGATCGATGTGACCTTTCTGTATTTCTGAGAAAAACCCTACATGTATGAATTATGATGTACTGTTCAACATTATGATATGTGTCGAAAATTATGACGGGGCTGACCGAGACCTGCCTCCATAAAAAGTCTGCCACTGTCAGTCGAGCGACGAAAAAATACATACGATAGACTCAGAGATCAGTTCTTCAAAATACCTGAAAACATTAAGTTAAGACAACAGTCCTAATTAAGTATTTATTATATGAGTTCATGAGAAAAAAAGAATGTATTAACGATGAAACCAATACATGTAGCACAATATGGCATCCTATGGTTCTATACAAATGATATGATATGAGGCAGCCGTCCACGGCAAACTTACAGTGATCCTTTGAATTAACTGCCGAAGTCTACCAAACATCTATCAACAAACGCAGTTAGCATACTATTCAATTGTCTATTAGATTTACACGTCCTTACTCTTGGCATGATGATAATTTTTTGCGGCTTTTTGCCCCTCCTCTTTTTCGTCCGCGATGAGTTTGTCGACGACTTTTTTCGACGTGTTCAGCGCGTTTTCATAGTTCTCGAAGCTCAGCAGCGTACCCGCCAGGTAGATGCCATTTTTGCCCTGCAACTGCTGCACTTTCTCGAAAAACGGCCCGCAGTCCCCGCTCTCCAGTTCCGACTTGGGGCGGGGGAAGTAGGTACCCGCGGAGTTGTGCGCCACGATTTGCAGGACTTCCAGCCCGTACTTCTGCGGCAATTTTAGTTTGATCTGCTCCATGACCTGTTTTTTTTTTCAGCCATAACCAACTTGAACAACTTGCCAATACATCAATTGTGATCAGTCACTTCAGTGTACTCCATAATTTCACACATAATATGCAGTCTTTCAATAGTAATACGATGGGGCCAAGAATATCACCATCAAAAACGATTAGGAACAAGCTTTGGATACAGGGAGGATTGTTAGTACACGAATAAATTAACTAGACTTCTTCAGGCTAATTAGAAAATGCAATTATCACGATATAATGGGTTCTACGCAACCTGCGCATAAATCTTCGGGTCCATGGTGTCGCCGTAGCTGTAGATGATCCAATGATCGTCTTGCTTTCCCGCCTCGCAGTAGCGCCGGTAAATCATCCAGGGCTCGTGCGGGTGCGCCTGTTTTTCCCGAATATCAGCATTTACTATCATACACAGCGTGTTGTCTCGCATAATATCAATCAATTTTCTGATTGAGATGTTGTAGTACGAGTTTAGATTAGTGTGTCTTATGTGCATGATTGCACTATTATAAAGATCCCAAAGCACGAACGCTATTAGTATCCGAAACGCCCAAAGAGATCGTCATCTCATAACCTTGTAGGGATCCTGCACCACCAGGTTGCAGTCGGCCTTGCCGAAGCAGTGGTTCTTGCACTCCACGACGGTGGTGGAGTAGGGCGAATACTCGATGTCGTCCTGAATGAACTTGAGCGCCGCGCGGGCCGCGGGGTCGCTGTACTGGATGTCCACCCACTTCAGGCCGGCGGTGAGAACGATCTTGTCGAGGAGGACCTGGTCGTAATAAATAGTTGAAGAAACAGTTCACGGGCACGTCATACAATCGAAAAAGACTCTTGTCCCTACAAACTGTGGTGTACGGTCATTGGTACATGCCGACTTGACTAAGTGATGATTAAAATTGTGCTACAAAAAATACCATATTCTGCTTCTGGTCTCCGTCCTTATCTTTAGAAAGGTTCTTCTTTTCAGAGTCCTGCTTTTCAGAAGTGCCTGCAGCCATTTCGAAGTTCTTACGGGCCCCTTCGTTTGCGGGCCCCGCTTTGACCCCGCCTTCTTGCGTCTCGGTCAGCAGCAGTGGCAGCGCTTTTTCAGATTCGCAATTTTCAGAATCCGCGACCGGAGTGTTTTCGGCAATTTCTGAGTCTTGCTCGTAATCCGCGATTTCTAACCCCAGGGAGGGCATCGATGGCAGGTTGACCGACGCAGCCGTCGACTGGGAGAAGATATGGTCCTCACCGAGATCCCCAGACGGCCCCTTCTTAGCCCCTTCAAAATCCGAGATCAGCTGCTCGTCGAGCTCCTCCGTGGACAGCAGGGACCCGCTCGCCATCTCGGAAGGCCCAGAGACGCAACTACTACTATTATAGGCCGAAAGTTCCTCTGGAGTCTTCTTAAACAATTGCGCGTTAAAATACGTTTTCAAGTACTGCTTTTGTTCCGCGGAATTCACGCAAGTATAGTCGGAAACGCCCGCCAGAAAACGCGTTTCGTACTGCGCTTTCTCCACGCGATTGCGCCAGCAGGCGAAACGCCCCTCCCACATGTGGGAGCTCTCCACGTTCTTCTGCGAGAAGACCGCGATTTTCCCGGTTCCCTGGTAGTTCGGCACGATCTTCGTGACCTTCTCCCCGAAACGAATCTCCGGATCGGCTTCTTTGAAAAGACACTTCGTCAGCCCGTAGAAGCCCACGTCGATCTTGTACCAGCCCAGTTGACAAGTCCCGTGCCGATAGAACTGGTACAACTATTTTTTTTTTGCTTCTTTATATTTGTATCAATTATAGTATAATCTAAGTCATGATGTGATGATAATTACCCTAGGAATATGAAAGGACCAGACGGCCAACGCATCTTCATTAATAATTGAATTCAAATATTATATCCAATTAGACACGCGTAAACCGCAGGAGAACAGACTACCGAACCTTCAAAACGTGGTCCACGAGGTATTCATAGCCGAAAAAAGTCATGCAATGGCGCACAGACACTCTCTCCAGCCACCCGTACCCATACAGAGAAAACGCGACGTAGAACATCGGACGCAGACAGGTGGCCTGAAGATTTTCTAGGTTTTCAGAAAAATATATCAGTACATCCGTCACCATTTTTTTTGTGAGTTCTACGTATTACTCTGGCCGCGTCAGATGCTGGCCTAAATAGAAGTGAAAAATCTTGTGATTCCTACGTATATAAAATTGTCACGAACGGTCAATAAACTTCCTCTAAAAATTGTTGCTTATACGCGAAGACGCAAATATTGTCGAATCAAATCTATTAGAGCATGTTGTTGTGCGGCCCCTTTGAGTATCCCTACCACACACTGTACCCCAACACTGCATAACGAACTCGCCCATCACAAATCACTACCCGGTCGGCCAATCTCTTTTAATAAGGGATCTACACGCCTAGCGTTGCGTACATGCCACGAAATTATGTAAAAGATAGGCCCTATAGCAACACGAACTATAGAACATACCCCCATTTTCTCGACATAGTGGGCGATGCTTTTGAAGCCGTGTAGGCGGGCGTGGATGCGGTTGCTAGCGAAGGCCTGGAAGCGGGAGGCGCGCGTCGCGAAGGAAATGATCATGTAGACGAATGTACAGAACACGAGCCACATCTGTAGGGTTTTATTTTAGTATTATTGATGCGGTACTATAAATTAATGTTACATGAGCGTGCCAGTTTCGTGAACTCATCAGTGAAAAATCTTTATGTCTTCTTCTCTACATGCAATCAATCACATGGATTAAATTGATCGACGACGACCCCATTTAATAAAGTATCAGGAAATAATACTTGGACGCGAATATTGTATAAAATATGTACAGAAATGATACCGGACTCTCACCCCAATACTCTTCGGTATTCTTGAAGTCTTTGAACTTCTTCTGGCAGCTCCAGTAGGCGTTCACGCCCTTATCGCTCCACAGCCGCAGCTTGTGCCGCTTGCACTCCTTTTTTTTTTGAAGGACCCTATGAACCATCGTGTAGAAAAACTGCCTCTCATACTGCCTGATGTGAGAGTGTAGTCCATTGCTTTAACTAAGTATTGCATGCATCCGGATTCGATACATATTAATTACATAGTGCATACCTTTTTGCAAAAGAAAAGACGTGACACTATACTGATATTAATTTCCAACTTCCACACATGTCATTATGAATTGATGATGTATGAAGCTGCGGAATCATATCAAAGACCTCGATCGTCGTTTTATATGCAGTATCCCCTCCTACGATGATGGCCGCCAGGTCGAACACCCGATCTCCGTGCCCCTCCTTCTCGCTGTTGTACGTCTTGACCAACCCGCCGATGTCATGCGTGCCTTCCAACACGACGATGTCTCGCTTGGGGCCCGCTGGAGCAACCAGGCCATCGCCAAAGTCGCGGAGCTGGTTGAAGTGCCGCCGCAAAGTGACGGCGGCGTACGCGCCACTGGGACCACCGCCGATCACACCTTTATTATCTGGGAATGATCCCACATTTAGTCGCGGGGCGCGGATCAAATACGGTTAGATTCTATTCACGCTAATCAATCATTTTCATCGCCCTATGTTATTCGTAAAAATTACGGATTCGAAAAAAGTCTAAGGCACAAACCTACAGCAGCCCTGTCGCTGCAGTCATCACCACGCACGTCGGGCGTACAATCCTCCAAGAGCGTGGGTGGACCAACCATCTTGGACGCGTTCAATATTTGTTGAGTATTATACTATGCGAGTAATTCTGATGAATATGCAAAAGAAATGTGAGTAACGACGGATACTGGGCTTTGTACAATGATTTATGTAAAAAACAGTAATAACAAAAGTCTACGATTTTTTCTTCTTGATAATATGCGGTTTCCTTTTCTGATAAAGCTCCTAGGCTGTTGAGAAAAATGAACTACACTATCAAGCAGAAAGGGGTCCCCATCAATTTTTTACGTTCCGGACCTGCGACTGATCCAGAAGCTCTACCTAGCTGTGTCCTTCGCCATACTAACAAACTGACTATATTAATTGAAATCCCGACTGTAATTGAGTAATTAAAGAGACCGAATGTGCCACGGTCCATTGCTAGGGTCAGTTGCTGTGCACGAACACAAGAGGAAACCAATACCGAACCAAGCCCTTCAGCGTATTCTTTCGTCAAGGATACAGTTACACACAACATGCTCGGTCAGATGAAGCCCACCCATATCATATGATTGATTGCCTACTGTTATCATGTACAATGCGAAAGAAAAAATGATCCAACCGTATTCACGCAAATACAACCTATGGAAACGACACTGTGTACTCATGATGATGATGCTTGTGCCGGATATTTATACGGCACTCAAAGACAAGACAATCTATGCATATTACTAGGCACCGCAATTCTCTTTCTTTTCGACAACCCAATGCGATACAGTGCGTGGAATAATATATGACCTAAGAATGCATCTAAATATTGCAAGCAGGCCTATGCCTCTCAGTACAGAACATGCGCCGCATGGGCGTGCTCAGTTAAGAAACGTCCGCTGGGTGGGCGTGCTCTGCACCGCCGAAGCTCGGGGCCAGCGGTGTGGCTTCGTTGCGCAGATCGAAGTAATCCCCCGATTGCCCTGCGACCTACATGAATGTTCACAATATTGAAACCGGTATCATTAATACGATCAATTCATTCTTCTCAAGTACTTCCCTGGTGGGCGGCGTCACTATAACCTTCTTGTCTACAGGCAAAGACTTGTTGTATGACTGCAACGACCACCTATAAGACGCTATCCTATTCTCATATCATTGAGGGCTGAAATTTAATCAGTAATTTATCAAAAACTATGCTCTCTCTTCTCAGGTGAGAAGACGATCATAAAAAAAAAAGTCGACCCGCGCGAAGCTGCCCAGCCCGGAGCGCAGGCCGAACCGGGCCGTGTCGGCCTGCTCCATGTTCAAGCCGAGCGCGGCGAATTTGGATCTCTGCCACCGCATCACCGACGCTGCCACCGCCGCGTGCGGAATCGTCGCGCCGCGGTTGAGCCGTAAATGCTGGTCGAGCGGGCGCGCTTCCAGGACGCGCCGCCGGAGCGTGCCGAGGCCTTCTTCGTGGCGGCGTTCGACCGCCTTGTTTCGCGCCGAGGACCGCCTTTCCCGGAACGGGCGCGCCGCGCGAACCCAGGGGCGCACGTTGGAGAACGGCAGGCGGGGTAGGTGCGTGGCTTTCTGGTAGGTGGGAGACGTTTCGTCTAGACGAACTTCGACGCGCGATAACGTTCCCTTATTTTTTTGTTGTCCTTGTTGGAAATTATCGTCATTTTCGTCTGCTGACTTATTATTACTTAGAGATGACTTTGTCACCAGCTGTTGTTGTTCTTGGACCGCTGCTCCGACTCCTCTCACGCTGTTCTTGGCTGCGAACAAAAGCTGATTACTGGTGTCGGCTCCCAGGAGAAAGGCGGCCAAAAACACCTCTCCGTCGCCAACGGTTAATCCACGGAAAGACTCCTCGGCCCCAACAGAAGAAACAACGGCGCCATTACATGAGACAAACCAATAACACAAAAACCACCTCATCGCGAAATAGATATAGAATACAGGCGATGTCGCGATCGCGAAATGTTATATACAAAAGCTGTGCTAAGAGTCGCATTCGTTGTCTGCCGTCTTCGAACTGGAATTGAACCTCGGATCTGAGAACAAACACAGCCTAAAACTGAATCATGACGCGCTCCACGAACACTGATGGCTATCTGCTGTCATCGCAACTGACATCTGGAGGATGTAATACTCGAAAACTTGCTCAAGAAGAAAAAACATTAATCGATACTTCCAATCGTCAAATCTCTCGAGACTTTCACGGCCCAATCAATAAGCCCAAAACGACGTCAGGAATGGAGTGCCCGGTTTTCCCAAAATAAATGAATAATGTGTATTAACACAAATGTTCGGCACTGCCAACATTCGAAACCCGAAAGAAACAAAATGATCTGTGATATTTTTTACGCAGAACTGCCATCTAAACCAACTAAACTTGGCCGGTCACAATAGATCTGATTTGGATCCACTATATTGACTTCGTTTAGTATAGTCTAGTTTAGCCGAATTCAAATTGAGTTTGACATTGATAGGCTAATTAAATAGTGTAATTAAAAATTTTAGATCTGCTACATGTTCACATCTGCTAATATACAATAAAAATATATATATATATGATTATATAGTGTCATTTTAGATCTGTTACGTGTTCACATCTTAATAATAATAATAATAAGTCTCCCTTCTAGGTCCGATGAGACAAGCTTTTAGGAATGTAATATATAATATATTATGTCATTAGATTCGCAATACCAATCAATTTTTTTGCGTGTTAAGCGCAAATATTTTGCGGACTATATATTATGTCGGTTTTTTGGAAGAAAGTGAACATTTAATGATGAGAGAACAACTGAAAGGAACCCCGGGGGAATAACTAAAAGCAACCCCAAGAATGAGAGGGTTCAGAATACATACGCAGGAAAAATGCATGGATAAGATTGAAATTGTCATTCTCTATGTGGTTTCGTCTAATTCTATCTGGAAAAACCAATGGAAACACACTGCCGTTTAATAATCATGTTATAGGCTGTCATTAAATTAAACTGATTGAATTACATTGAAAACACCCCAGATCTGAATTAAACTGTAATACATTTAAGACACATGCTACTCCAAAGAATAGAGGACGATTCTCAGTTTTCGTGACTCTGGAGCATGACACCATCGGGCTTGACTTCGATTCTCGCAATCGGGTCAACTCCGATCGCTCGGGCCTTGAGTATTTATATGTCTATGCCCCGGGTCCAGGATCCGTTCTGCATTTCGTAAATTTAGAATGACCATAAATATCGAGTTTTCAATGGGGATAACCGACCAAACAATGAGCATTTTGCGTCTGCATTTCGTAACTTTTACGAAATGCAAATCACAAAATGGTCGACAATAAGAAATAGAGTTGGGTTGCAGAAGGTTATTTTTGAACTGGGAAGACCCGGCTAGCCTATGTACGCTAAACATACCGGATTCAACCACTTGCAGATTTCGGGATGCGCCTTGTGAATAATAAGAGTTCCAGTGACGGAGGTTGACGTTTTACTGCGCGACTCCAATCATTCAAGTCGCACTTAAAAACACAGTTTCATATGAACAGCGTGGGAACGACAACGCGCTGTGCATAAATAATCTCTCATCTCGCGCGTTCGTGCGCGCAGCGAGCTCCAGAGGCAGCAACCGCACAAGGGATGGGTGTTAACAAAATTGTATCTTATTTGCCACAGAAGCACACTAATGGAAACCTGCAATGTGCACAGACGCCCGCTGGACGACATTGGAGAAGGGAGCGCCAGAGTAGACATTCACGCTTCGAAAGAGTATGAAGGCTTTAAGCTTCATGCGAGACAACGCTCTCTTACTATGACGAGGGGGCGCACCCGAACTGTGGGGGGGGTTTCCCTTCTTCGGGTTCCGATGGGAAACAGGGTGAATCCCTGCCCTGGGTCCCGATGATAAACCGTGGTACAAGGGAGGTCAGGTTTTAGCGGTTTCCTTTTTCTTTTAAGTGATCAATCCTTGTGTTCCGGTGTTAGAACAGGGCACAAAGAAGGTCAGGCTCTGAAGGTTTTAATGTTTTTTGGGTGATTAATCCCGGGGTTCCGATGATAAAACAGGGTGCAAAGGAGGTCAGGCCTTGAAGTTTCGTTTTTCACATGATTGACCAGGCGGGCCGCGCGCGAGGCGCGCGCGGCAGAACCCGCCTGGCGATCAGGATCGGGCATGGTGCCCGGCGGCTGCAAGCCGCTTTGGGGCATCTTGGGGCTAAATACAGTATAGGGGCGAATGTGTTATTAAGACACGAATTGCCATGTGCAGTATAGGGACTAATGTGTGACATAGGCTGATGTATAATAAGGCTAATGTGTAATATAGAGACTATAAGACACCGCAAGCGGTGATGGGTGGCGCAGCGCCGCCTAGCGGCGCATCAACGGATCTTTTTGAGCTCGCGCCAGCGCGCCACGCGTTTTTTGTGTGGAACGCTCAACGCCCAGTGTATTTTCTAAATCACGCCGATCGGGTGCCGAGCGCGCCACGCTACCGTGGATCCGCGCGTGTGTTCGCAAGCTTAACACTGCTGCGCTTGAACCCGATATCGCACTAGCCCTTGCGTCGCGTGGCGTGGGCCGCGTGCCGTGTCCGCTTCACGTGTCAATGCGTCGTTTGTCGTGTTCTTCCGTGATTTGCTACGCCCGTGCGGCACGTGCCGTGTCCGTGCGTGGCTTGCCGTGTTCTTGCGCCGTTTGCCGTTCCCGTCCGCCGTATGCCGTGCGTCGCGTGCAGTGCCCGTGCGTCGCGTGCCGTGTAACCTGCTGTGTAATGGAGACACCGCACCCGTTTCTCAAGCCACGGATCGAACCCGCGCTTCTTGCGCAGCTGCCGTTTTAGCGGAAGCTTTTCCGCTATAATTTTGACCATTTTGACCCCACTGTTGACCCCTTCGACCCCACTTTTGGCCTCTTGGAACCCACTTTTGACCACTCGGGACCCACTTTTGGGCAGTTTTGACCGCTTTTGGCGAATTTTGACCACTCGGACCCCACTTTTGACCAGTTGACCACTTTGACCCCACTGATCAAAACCCCCTCCCCCAAAACCACCCGGGAAGGTGTGCTCAAAAAATGCTCACAAAGTGGTCACAAACTGGCCAAATGTATGTTTTCGCTTCCCCGCCTCGGTAGATCATTTTTGAAAGACGCAAAGTGGGGCCCAAGTTGTCAACGACTGGTAACTGAGTGATCAAAATGTGGCATGTCGGGTGCTCAAAAATTGGGGGCCACTTTTGACCACCTGCTCAACGGGTGGGGGCTACTTTTAGCCGCTTTGACCCCATTTTGACCATACTCAGGTTTCGTTTTTCCATATTATAGTTTTCACCACTTTGACCCCACTTTTTTTGTGTTTTGAACGAAGCTCCATAGAGATATGAGGTAATGCAGGGCACACCACATCCAGGACATCATATTCGCAGGCACATTGATGTTCATAACATTTTGTACCGGCGCGGTCCCCGCCATGGGCATCTGAGGCTGGGTCCCCTGCATGGGGTCGTAGGCTGGCACGGGGTCGTGCGCTGGCACGGGGTCCGGGAGAGAGCTGGCTGGCTCAGAGGCAGCCTTTGCCTCTTTCTTTCCGGCAGCAGCCTTTGTCTTCTTTCCGGCAGCAGCCCCTGCCTTCTCTCCATAGTAGTGGTACGGGTCGTAGCCCAACTTGCGGGCGTCTGCCAAAGGCAGAAGCGCTTGCCCCAATATCGCCACCAGACCGAGATACGTCATCATCAGTTAATCTATATTATAATTTATAAAAGGGTTTCTGTTCCTGTTTGTGCTGCTTATTCGATTGTTACATCAATCTTTGTCGCATGTTTTCACGCTGTTATTCTGTGTGCGTTTGGTCGTACAATTTATACTTGCAGCGTGACGGCGGCTGCAGTCTGTTTGTGTGTACCCCGCCACTTTGATTGAATTGAATAAGAAGCGTCTGTCTGCATTTAATCGACGAACGCCTGAGATGACATTACGCTGTGACAGACTCTTTCGCGATGTCATCGGTCCTATGTACCATAAAAAAATTAAAAAACATGTAGTGCATCTCAACAATGCCGGGGTATATGAGAATCTCCTATGTAAAAACCTGGTGCTTATTACTTAGAGAAGACTTTTTTGAGTTTTTCAGCAGCCGTTGCTCCGACTCCTCTCACGCTGTTCTTGGCTTCGAGCAAAAGCTGATCTCTGAGTCTGGTGTCGGCTCCCAGCAGAAAGGCGGCCAAAAACACCTCTCCGTCGCCAACGGATGTGGTTAATACACGGACGGACTCCACGGCCCCAGGGGAGGGAAGAACGACGCCGTAACATGAGCCAAACCAATAACAGAACAACCACCTCATCGCGGAATAAATATACTATACTATAGAGTACAGGCGATGTCACGATCCTTCTAACGTGTTTTTCTCCACAACAAACGCCGAGGGACCACTCGCCGCAAATGAGCAAAGGGGCGCGTCGGGCGGAGCGCACGTCAGAAACGCCAGCTCTGCCCGCGGATGTCTCTTACTGTGCACGTTATTTGTGGGTGCCACGCACACGTGGGGGCCCCTGCGCAGCGGGCCCCCTCTCGGCGCCCCTGGATCGACGACCTTGGTCTCATCACTGCCAGTCTCGATGCGCAGAACTCGATCCCACATGTACGGACACGCGTTTTTGATTTTCTGGTCACTAGTACGGCAGCGATTGCCCAAATCCTTGCCAGCGTCTCCCCGTTCACAAGGTGCTTCCGAGATGAGAAGATCGTCAAAATCGTAGTACGGTTGCTGCACGTCGCGCAAGGCCACGACCCACCTGCCGAGGTTTGAAGAGAGCGAAACCAGGACAATTTCGGAGACCCGCGCCATGACGAAGGACTCAACGAGTAATTGCCAACTCTCGCTTGCTGCAATTTTTTGTTCTGCTAGTAGACTTCCACCCCATCGTTGACCACCTGCGCCCTCTGCTAAATCCGAATCGCCACCAATTTCATGACCATCGATACTTTCCTGAACTTCGTCGTCCGTCTTGCTGCCCGAGGCGTTTTGGAACGGAGTGATGTCTCCGAAGACTACAATCGATTCAATCTCGTCTTCCGGCAGTAGCGGGCGCAATTTGTCTTTGCCAAAAACCTCAGTTTCGATCGTCATCAAAAACAACACCGAGCACCCGTATTGCTTCGCCTGCGCTCGAATCACTCGCGCGACGTGCTCTGGCGTTAACCGTTTGGCACCTTCGCTAAGCTTATCGCCTTGCCGGATGTGAATGCCCAGAATTCTTGTTTTTTCACTAGTAGTAGCAGTGCTAGACCCACTGTGCGCACTACCAGCAAGAGATTTGCGCCGGATGGACCCCAACTGCGCCCCGACAATGTGCGATTGGAACTTCCCCACAGCCGCCGCGATGAAGCTCTCGAGCTTGGCGTTGGGTCGGTAAAATTCTTTGGTGGCCCGAAAATGGAACTCTGCGAACGACGTTGGAAATTTCTCCGCGATGGCGCGAAATTTGAAGAGCACCTCTTCACAAATTTGTCGCCCGGTGCTCGATGTTGAATTGCCAAAATCTGGGCCGGACAATTTTGAATTTCGGACGGGCAGAAACCAGCAATCGAGAGTTGTGTACTTGTCCCCGTGCTGTGCACCAATTATATCATTGTGGCCATCCCCGATCTTGACCTCAGCTGCACCAGTTTTTCTAAAGACAAATTCAGGGCAACCGGACGTATAACGGGAGCCATACTTGTCGGGCGCAGAGCGCTGATTATCCACGACAAAAAGACGGGTGTCGGGCTCGTCACCCTGGTCGCAGAGTTTGTGCGCAGCCCACAGGAAAACAACAAGCTTCGAAAAGAACCCTGCGGGATGATAGACGGGGTGCAGCGTGGCTCTGTTTTGACTCAAGTCCAAAAGCATGGACCGTGGATTTTCTTCCAAAAACATTGCCAGATTTGTCTTCTTCGGATCATTCCGTTCATCGATTACACGATGATTCTTGATGAGGCCATGCTTCTTGGGGTTAACAAAAGCACTTCTGGACGAATTGTCTTCATTTGCTTCGGTAATTATCAGTGATTGGGCCCCCCGCGCCGGCGATAATATCAATTGCTGCGAAGATAGTTGGGCTGCTTCTCTCCACCACTGCCTCGACTGCATCTGCCGTTGCGCTTGGAGTAGCTCCACAGCGGGAAATTTCGAACTGGCACCTTCGAGGTGCTGCGGCACCTCCGGACGCTGAGCCCCTCCAAATTCGTTTGGGAAATATAGAGAAGATGCAGAAGCATTGACTGCGTCCTCCCGGACTGGGGGTCGCTCCTTACTACTACTCCTGCTACTTGCTGCCACGCTGCCCATTTTCATCATCATTGTGGCGTGCTGGGACTCCGCCATGTTGTTAGCTACAGCGGGGCACGTACTTACCTCTAGAACGTCCTCGCCACCTGCAGCAGCAAACGAAGCCGGATGCCTCGAGGTTGCCGCGATGACCACGGGCCACATCACGACAATGATACGCGACGTCAGGACCGAACGTAGACGGGAGAAACACATCACCATCACAGCACGCTAAAATCACACACTACTCTACTTGAATTGAATGAGCGCTTTGGGGTAAGCAGCATAGGCCCGAGAAAATCAAAATATATTGGGGGTAGTAACTGATAGTAGCCAGTGATAGGTGGGGTAGTGGTAGTAGTTGTAGATGGAGTTTTATGGAGAACCTAATTATGTAAATCAGACCAGGGGCTCATCGGTAAATGCATACTGAATAGAGCCTAGAGCAGAGGCGACAAATAAATGGAAAAGGAAGCTCAAAAATGCCATGCCTCTTCTCTTGCAAAGAGAAATGGGAACGATTTGTAGTACAAAAGGGCCGTGGCCGTAATAATTACTAGCCCGTAATAAACTAATTAATAATTATATAACAATCAATTCATCACCTGCGCTCTTTCAGTGCCCATCGTTGAACGGTCATCCCGAAACAAAAAACAGAAATTTACTGAAAACTGTGCGATGAACGGAGATTAACGCTTCTGGAGGCTGAGGAATTCACTGAGTGCAAGTGCCACAGGAGCAGCGAGCAGCCATAGCCTCCACTGCTCCGTTGAGTTCCTGTGAACTATCACTATGAATATGTTTGTAAATATACAATAATATTTAATACTCGTGTGTCACCTGACACGTCGACCCTGGTTGCATGTGGCTCGACCTGGAGAACTCGCTATGCTTTTGCGTCGCCCCTGGAGCACCACGGCATTCCTACCGGAATCAACATTCTTCTATGCCACAAATATCCGTTATTAAAATAACCTCGGATCTGAGAACAAACACAGCCTAAAACTGAATCATGACGCGCTCCACGAACACTGATGGCTATCTGCTGTCATCGCAACTGACAGCTGGAGGATGTAATACTCGAAACCTTGCTCAAGAAGAAAAAACATTAATCGATACTTCCAATCGTCAAATCTCTCGAGACTTTCACGGCCCAATCACTCAGCCCAAAACGACGTCAGGAATGGAGTGCCCGGTTTTCCCAAAATAAATGAATAATGTGCATTAATACAAATGTTCGGCACTGCCAACATTCGAAGCCCGAAAGAAACAAAATGATCTGTGATATTTTTTACGCAGAAATGCCATCTAAACCAACTAAACTTGGCCGGTCACGATAGATCTGGTTTGGATCCACTATATTGACTTCGTTTAGTTTAATCTAGTTTAGCCGTATTCACATTGACTTTGACGTCGTCTTCGTCGAGCACTTCTCCCGTCGTGGGAACTTACAAAATATACTGCGTTCAAAATATACTTACAAATATATACTTCAAAATTGAGTTTGACATTGATACATGTATATGCTAATTAAATTATATAGTGTAATGAAAATTTTTAGATTACATGTTCATGCATCTGCTAATAATATATGCATTATGACCTGCTAGCCTCATCTTTTAATATATATATAATATATAATATATAATAATAATAATAATAATAATAATAATAATAATAATAATAATATATAATAATATATAATCTCCCGGTTAACGGTGGGGTTTAACGACTGACTGCCTCGCCTTCTAAGACGTCGGAGAAAGACAATCAGTCCGGTAACACCGTAAACTACAGTAGCTGTCTAAACAAGTTCACGGTGGCACTTTAATAAGGTATAAATATGTAGTGTCATTTTAGATCTGTTACGTGTTCACATCTGCTAATAATAATAATAATATAACCATTCGCGTCACCCCAGAACAAAGAACCTAATAGCGTCGTTTTCTCCGACCTACGCACGTTCAACTCATGCGCTAGTCAATATTTGAACGCAAATAGAAAAAGGGAAACCAAGAATGACCCCGAAAACACTCTATGGTGATGATAAAAGGAACAATTTCTCTACAGCGTTTTGCTGCTGCTCGATTGAGGTCAAAGACCTCTGGACAAAATATATGCAATAAGGACAAATTATATGCAATAAGGACAAATAAAATATACTAATAATTAATAATGTAAGAAATTACGTTACCATTTTTTTTTTATATGTGAGGCATTGCCCTTGCAACGTGGACGGAGTCAAAGGGTTTCATTATGGTGCCAATCAATCGGAACCATACATTACGTTATTACCATACATTACGTTATTACCCGTGATAAAATTATAATTCACCCAGAATCTACTACAGACGTTGACAATCTTATCTCAGAGCCAGAGCTATACTATAGGGGCTACGAGGTGCGAGGTGGTAGGAGGGGGTGTACGGGGGCGGACCTACAGTGACCGACGTCAACCCTAACCGTGACCGAACGGGGGGGCTGAAACAATAAAATAACGGAGGAAAAAATACTGTATACTTTCACTAATCACTTGGATGCTAAGCCCAATACGAAACAAGGACGGGCAACATGCATAAATTAAATCGTGATGAAGCTGCGATAATAAGCGAATTCGAAAATAGGGGGATACCCATGTGACCGAAATTATTTTGGTCAACTGAACTCAAACAAAAAAATACAGAGAATTAATGCGCAGCGTAACATTACACTCACCGCCACCTTCTACGATGTTCCATTACTTGTAGTTGTGCCCATTCCACCAAGTTTTCTGTTACATCAATCCCCATCGCAAAGGGGCGCGTCGGGTGGGGCGCACGTCAGACCCAGGAGCGCCGCCCGCGGGAGTGTCCGGCTGTACGCATTATTCGTGCGGGACAGACAGATGTGGGGTCCCGGTTCGCGATCATGCTGCCGCCACTTGGTCGGGCCGCCCCCTCTGCGCGCCTCGACGCGCAGGGCCCGATCCCACGAGACCGGCCACGAGTTTGGCATTGTAATTGTGTCGGTGTTGTTGATACTTTTTTTTGCATCGTTTCCAGACGCCGACAGTTTGACATTGTCAGAAACATCGCTGTTATTGTCAAAGTCTCCCCGAGGTTTCTTTTTGACAGAGGGTGATTCCGAGATCATGAGATCGTCAAAATCGTAGTACGGTTGCTTCACGTCTCGCAAGGCCACAATCCACCTGTATGTATTAACCAATGCCATATACTTAAAGCAATGTCCGCGAATACAGCTTCTAAAAACGTTTCCGCTACTCTGTTTCTATGGTTTTGAACCTCCCCAAAAAAACGACCATGAACCTCTGGACACCCACTACAAACATATATTAGGTATTATGACACCTGGACACGTTGGAGGCGAGCGCGACCAACACGATTTCAGAAATTCTGGCCATGACGAACGTTTCAACAAGTACGTGCCAACTTTCGGACCCGCGCACGCCACGGCTTCTTCTCCGAACAGCTGCACTTTGATCATGAATGGCATCACCACCGATATCCGGGACTCTCTGATCCCCCTCTTCAGCCTCAATGAACGGGCTGATGTCTTGGAACACGACAATTGATTCAATTTCGTCCGTCGGCAGGAGGGGGCGCAGCTTGTCTTTGCCGTAAAGCTCGGTGTCGATCGTCATCAGGAAGACAACAGAGCAACCGTGTTTCTTCGCCTTCGCGCGGACCACTCTGGCGACGTGCTCCGGACTTAATTTTTTAGTACCCTCCACGCCAACTTTGTCGCCCTGCCGGATGTGGAGGCCCAGAACTTTCTTTTTACTGGCGCTGTTTTCACGAGAACTGCCACTAGTGCTGCTGCCCTCGCAATTATCTTTCTCTGAAAAAATGCCGCCTCCGCGGGAGTTCGTCTGCCGAATGGTTTCCCCCTGTCCCGCCTGGAACTCCCCGACGTTGATGTACGATTGGAACCTTCTTGTAGCTATGTCGATGAATCTCTCGAGCTCGGCGTTGGGTCGGTAAAATTCTTTCACGCTTCGAAAATGGAACTCTGCGAACGACGTTGGAAATTTCTCCGCGATGGCGCGAAACTTGAAGAGCACCTCTTCACAAATCTGTCGCCCGGTACTCGATGTTGAATCGCCAAAATCTGGGCCCGGTAAATTCGAGTTTCGGAGGGGCAAAAACCAGCAATCGAGAGTCGTGTACTTGTCGTGTTGTTGGTGTGCAAACACGTCGTGATGGTCGCCACGTTGAGTCCCCCTCCCCGCAGCGGGAGTGCCAATCGATTTTCTAAAAACCGATTCAGGGCAACCGGACGAATACCGGGACCCCTGGCTATCGGACGCTGATCCATAAAAATCGATAGTCGCTCGTGCGTGGATCGGACGTAGGTTGTCCACGATAAAAAGGCGGGTGTCGGGCTCTTCACCCTGATCGCACAGTTTGTGTGCGGCCCACAGATACACAAAAAGTTTTGAAAAAAAGCCGTGCGGGTGATAGACCGGGCGAGACGTGGTTATATTTAGATTGCTCCAGGCCACGTAACCAGAATTCAAAAGCATCGGATTTTCATCCAAAAAAATTGGCGAATCGTTCGTGTTCGACTCCAAATTTCTTCTGTTGTGATTCAGATTGACATCGTGCTCGAGACCACTACGTGCTTTTTTTCGATCGCCATCATCTTTGTCAGAACATGATGATACGAGGGCGTGCTCCGACGATAATGATTGCCCAACCGATGATAAATGTTGCGCTGCTGCTTGCCGCCACCGCTCCGCTTGCTTCTGCCGGTGTGCTTGGAGACGCTGCAGTGGAGAATCAGGGCTAAATCCAGCTTGCGGTGCCGCGAGAACTGCAGGACCACCATCTCCTCCGGGGAGTTTTTCTGAAGACGATGCGAAAGGCAGCTGATTGTGGACCGCACCTCCGGAGGAGGACTCCTGTAGGCGGTCGGAGAACAGATTCCGCCCACCAGACTCCGCGCGAACAACACCGCCCGTATCATTAAAAGCACAATGCCGGTGCTGGGGCTCCGCCTGCACCCAGAGCTCCTCTCCGTGGAAAAATCGGTTCTTTTTCGGCTCGTCCGCGAACACGCTCGTCCGGTGCACGAAGCCCTTGTCGCGCAAAAGTCGTTTCAAGGACGGCTTCGGACGTTCGATCGTGAACGCCGCTATGCGAAACCTGCAGAAGTCAAAGTTCCGCAGCGTCTCGTGCTCGAATCCCTCGACGTCCAGGGACACGTAGTCGATCTCTCTGGGCGCACCCAGCCGCTCCAAAATTCGCTGCAGCGAGACCGTCTTGAAGTGCGAGGTCGTGCCGACGTCGACGCCACGCAGCTTCCAACCGTCGTTGTCGGTCTTCACGGTCGGGTGCCCGTGCACCCCGCCGCCCAGCATGGCGGCGCGGGGCCGGTGACCCCCGTTCAAATTGGTCGCGGACATTTCCTGCACGCCGTGCCCGTCCCACAGCGCGAACTGGACCGTCTCGCCACTGGTGGCGCCCACCACGGCGCCGATCAGGGCGGATCGGCTGGACCTGCGCATGAGTGGTTGTTTCAAAACCTTCATCATTGAAATGTACTATAGAAATTCGGTATGACCTTTTCGCCCATCACGGGCGCGGAATGTGGCACACACCTACATTGCCCCTAAAGAACTGAAATCTTATAAGCTCCTAAAATAGTATCTACACCCTATTCAAAAGGATCAAACTCCGCCCTCCTGCTTTATATTATAAAGGGCATCCACATGGAATAAAAGAATATTTAGGAGAAAATGAAAAAATTTGATAGGCATACAATAAAATTAGACAGAGGCATTGGCTGAGCTCCAGAAAAATCAGATACTGTGATGTAATGAGTTTCGTAAGGGTGGTACCACCCGAGCAGATACTGTGTGTGTTTGAGCATTTCCACAACGCAAGTGTTGAGGGAATATTTCCGCTTCTCAGCGACAGTATCTTAGCGCTGCCTAATGCGCAAGTTTGAGATATTCGCCAAGGCAGGCGAGGTGGGCGACGGCAATGTTTGCCCAACATTTCTTGTGTATTTTGACAGTCCAACACGGTCTGTATCTGGTTGTTTGAGTTTGAGTTTTATCAAACGCTAATAATCCGTGGTATGCATGCATTTCTTAGGGCATTTGAGGCCACCTCGAAGGTGATGGCGAGCCACGATGGTTCCCGAGGTTCCATAGAGAAATGTGCTGCCCCTGGGTTGCCGGAAGCAAAACTTTCGGCCGGCTCATCGATGAGTGTTTCGCACCGAACTCGGGTGCCTAGTGCGTCCAAAATTTTGTCTGAACAGATTCCAAACGTCTCCCTGCATCATCGGGTCTCAAACGTCATGCCCAATTTTTCGTGCGTGGACGCGTCCAGGGGCGAACGAAATTCGTTCTTATTGAATGGCCATCATCGATCATATTGCGGTCTGTGAAGACGACGGCCACATATACAAAATGGGTCACGTGGAAGCCAACACTCTTCTTCAGATCTGTGGCCTGCCTTCGCAGAGATAGGCTGCATTGCATACATGCCATGAAACCTTGACCTTTGCCTAATCGACAACCCACGACACCAGATACTGTGGTTGTTCCAGGTGAAAAGAGAATTCCGCTGAACCAATCAGATCCGTCAATGAAAAAGTTTGTGTTTTTCTAAAAATTCTAATAATTCGGCTTTGCCCGACGGCCTTTTTCACGGCTGTCCCGGTCGTAATCTTCATTTTAAAGTTTCTAATATTTCTAATAATTCTGATATTTCTAATAATTTGGCGTCCGATTTTCTCGGCCGAAGCGCGTTCACGAAAAAAAGCTTGCATTACACTCAGTAATTGGAATTCTGGAGCTCAGCCCATACCTTTCTGTAAAATTATCAATAATACATGAATAAACCCTTGCCGTAGACCTCCTCAACCTTTCCAAGTTATTTTCAAAATTGGACCTGCGCATAAGCCGCGGCCAGAAGAGCGGGTTCGGCTCGATTAGAACGCCCGACCAGCCCAGGTCGCGCTCGAGCATGCGCGTGTTGCTCAAGTGCACGGCTTCCGCGGCCGCCAGGTCGACAAAGAAACCACCCCGCTTCCCGTGGAACAGCTCCTTGATGATGCCGTCCTGCTGGTACTGCGCGTGGGAGTGCAGGGGCCGGTCGTGGCTCGTCGAAATGTTCAGGCCGAGCCGGGGATCCACACCAGCCGGCATTGGGTACCTCACGCCGGCGTACGGAGGGAGGAGCTGCACTGGGTCCGCATTCCCGCCGCGGTCCGCATTTTCAAAATGCCGAGCGAAACTCAAATCGAGGATGTCTTCCTCCGGGGTCTCTCTCGATGAAGAGCGCGGCTGGCCCTGCAGGCAAATCCGATTGACGCGGCTGCCGCTGCGGCCCCAATCTGTTCGCAAAGCGCACTGGCCTCGATCGACCGCCAGCTCCTCGATCGCGTGACGCCACGGACCGCTGAATTCCGGACCACCGAACAGCAGGAATTGATTGGCTTCGATGGCACCGCACGTCGTCGGGGAGACTAATAACAAGAGACTGCGAGCGAGGGAAAACATGACCATGCAGGTGAGGCGCTGTAACTGTGATTCTCTTCAATCTCCCACTTAACTTTGAAGTGGCAGCGCTCTGTAAATGATAAGGGAGCCAAAACCAAATGCGATGGATACTGTGCAGGTTGAAAATAATGCACTAGGAAAATAATGCACTCGGTACACGAACTACTTATATAGAGGAACATAGGAAACTGCATAATACTTTTTTATTTTCGTGGTCCCATCGATATGTCCCTGCCTTATTATACTTGCACCCAACAGACACCGTGGAAGGATATCGAAATGATCCACAAGTGCAAGCACCGTACCCAAGAGAGTGCCCGGTCCCACCCGGGACAACTGCTAGCCTCGTCACTAGTGATTACCTGTCCACCATTTGGCATGATACGATGGAGACGCCACTGCGTCTAACATCCGGCACAAAGAGTCTATTGTGTACTGGAGAGTCCGAGAGTCTATAGATCTCAAAAGATTTCGATGTACCAAATTAATCTTTTTCTGTCTGGTAGAGAAGATGAGGGAGGTTCGTGCTCTGAGTAACTCAGATTCCTTTGAAGAATTGGTACTATTCACATACAGCCCGGCTGCTTCCCTCTTAGTCTTGACTTCCCCGCTTTTCAATACCTGTTGTCCCTTTGTAAGAACATTGCTACTGCACCGCCAGGTCCCGCCTTCTTTCATTCTTTCATGCTGTTTTACGGCGGCAGTCCTACGTTCTTCGCGATACAAACACGTGTCGTACAGTAACGGCCGCAGCTGCGGCATCAAGACCTGACGCGTAGTTGATTTACTTTCAGACCCTACTCAAGGAAGCTCACGCCAAAGTTTTGCAAGAATGCCTTTTTCATTGTTAAACTTGTGCGCCAGTTTGCATGAACCGCCGCGTAGCCGTGTTCGCGCCCGTAGGGTAACAAAAGCTGGGTTCTTGTCTCGGTTTCATCATTGTTATGGATGGGTCCCATGACGTTCCCCAGGCCGGCGAAATGACCCCCCGAGGGAAACAAGCCGATATCCAACACCATGCTCCTTAGATCCGTGTGGTTGCTTTTCGCCAATAAGTCGTTGAAAATGTCTTGATCGTTTTTGCCCTGCATACGGTCCTCAGACGCAAGCCGTTTCGTCCACTCCGCCAGAAACGCGTTGGTCTGCAGAGCGGGGTGTGCGTATACCAGGCCGGCGCAGAAATAATACTTGGGACGTTGCTTCAAGCGCGTTACGGGGGAATACTCCTTGCTCTCTCTTGCAGGCCCTTGATTATCCCCAGGAGAGGACAAAAGATCCAAAGCATCGTCGTCCAAAAAAAAGAGAAGCGGAAAAGGCTGCTTGTAGGAGCCTTTCAGGTGAGACCAAATCGTCGGTCCTCGCAAAAAGGCGACGTCCAAATCTACGTATAACGTAGAACAACCCATCTTAGCTACCAATAAATGCAGCATGGCCGCGCGCCCCCGCGTCACATCGTTCCACCCTTTCTCGTGGATCCTGTATTGTGTTTGCTTTTTCGGTGACAGCTCCTTCGCTTCTGCTTCGGTGCTGCCTGTACTGCCGAGGGACGTAAAACCATAATGCTCGGGTTTCAATATGATGAAAGGCAAAGGACAATTTTTTTCACAAGCAGTGCTGTTCTTCGATGCCGGTCGACGAAAAAAATCCTTCCCACGAAGATATTGATCGAAAAAACTTCCGTCTTCCTCCTCAGACGCACGATTATCATCATCGTCGAAAATCCAGTCCGGCGCCAAAACCGCAGAAAAGGGTCCATTCTTCTTCCCATGAGGAAATTTCTTCCCAGCTGCCCCGTACTCCCGCAATAGTTTTTCTCGCACACGCTCTGTAAAACCGACCACGGCCAGGACGTCCGTGCGGGCATCCAAAAACGGTACGGCGCTCTGCGCGTACCACGCCTCGAACAAGCTCCAAATTGACTCCTCCAGCATGACCAGGACCACACGGCGCCGCGGGAACACGCGGCAGAAGGGCGAGAACTGGTGTTTTTGTGTCAAGTACGCGCCACTTCCGCGCGGCGATACGCCCATTCTTTTTCTGCCTCCGGTGCCGTTGGGCCCGCCAACAAAATTGTCACCCAGTACGTGATGATCAATACTGCAGGAACGGGGGAGCCCTTCGTTGGGCCCACAGGGTCCTGTGACATTGGTGGTCCCCCTTCCGCCGTTGGGGGTCCCTTGAACGTATTTCCAGGGGCCTCGGCCCGGTTTTGATCTCTGCATCCTCGTGGCCTCTGCATGACCGGGCCTCTTTTCCGGGGCTAGTTCCGCTCCAGCAAAGGAGCCTCGGGACGTGCCTACGAAAATTATGAGGCTCCACAGAAGGACCGGACCCGGCCCCATATTATGACGCCATACTATACAGTCGGAGCCATTCTCGTCTTGATAGGGACTAGATTGCACAAACCGTTAGCAAACGGATATACAAATTTGCACGACTACAATTAATTACGCCAAATGAATGATGGGATCCCTGCAAGGATCGAGCTCACAACCTTCAGATTCTTAAGTGGGACACCAGATAGACTACCCATTGTTCAATTCTTGTTGAATGTCCTGCCTCCAATTGGCGATCCTTTCAGCCGCCAGTACCTGTTGCGGAAGAACACTCAGAGTGTTCGTCATTTGGCGCCTGATGAACCGGAGTCCCAAACATTTTACGCCGATTGCAAAAAAAACATGAATGTACGGGGACAGAACAAAATTCAAAGTTGCAAATATGAAATACGGAATTGATTTTTGATACAGAGCACAGCCCGTAGAGACTTTTTCCTAAGAGATTTGTAAATGTGAGCAGTTATACCAATTATTTTGATCCTACGTAGCCTACATACTAACATTTAGATTGCACGGAATATTATACCGGTTTCTCAACAAAGACGCAGTCATGCAACCTCTGCCGCCCTTCAAAAAACACCAGATGAATTCACCTTTATTTCATATTGGAGTTCTTCACCTTCAATGCTCTGGCCCATTATTTGTTCTTCAGTTTCTTTACTTTTTCGACGGAGCCAAAGATCTTAGCGTTCTCCGTGACCTCCAACGTGATCAGCACGGCGTCTCGGACAATTTCCCGTTCCCAATTCGGGAAAAAAATGTCCACCCACAGGCCGTTCTCGGGGTCGTCGTCATCCTCATTACTTCTGCGTTTTTCCGCAGACCCTTCCGTTTCCATCTGCGTCCCGGCTGCTCCGCCGCCTTTTCATGGGAAGGATGCGCATTAAATCAATCTTTTACAGCGTCTGGGACAGTAATATTAGAGTTTTATTAATACGAAATGTCGTGGTGTCCATTTAAACAAAAACAGACAGAGTATCATCAGTACATGAGACGAAACCGGGAGGTATTATTTGTTTTACGAAGCGAAAGGGCACAACCAAAAGTCTGAATTCATGCTATCGTTCATAAGAACGTCCACATTTTGTAGTATGTACGCAAAGAGCACCCTGGACAATCGCACTCGCGTTGAACGTCCGCGTGCCCTCCGAATCGCGCATGTTCCCGATCGCTACCTCGTACTTAAAGCGGGATCCCGACGGGCCGAATATGCGCAAGCACGCGACGCCGTCCTGATACACCGCGCTGTCCAGGCCCTGGGGATAGAAGTCCATGCGGAGACTGTCGACCCCGTTTAATTTGAAGACATCGCTGCGGACGAAACGGTCGTCGGCGATCTTCGCTATCTTTTTCCCCAGCTTCTCGATCCGCCACTCCGCCCGGATGGGTTCGAGGCAAATGCAGATATCGCGAATCTTGTCGGTGATCGCGTTCAGGGCGTCCTTGGTCTGCTCCGAGAAGCTCTGGACGCCCTCAAACTCCTTTTTGAACAGGTCGATCTCCTTGGAACTCAGGATGGCGTCCTGCTGCAGTAACTCCGTCTTCGACGCCGAATACTCGAAGAAGTTCATCACTTTATCCTGCATTTCCTTAGTGACTTGCGAAAGCACGTCGTACTCGACCTTTTTTTTTTTAATGTCAGGACAAATTCGCCGGCTGTATTTAAAAGTAACAGTATATCAATGTGTTCACACCCGCGATGCAAAGTGATATTATTTATACTCGATCTGGATCCTGCCGCTTTGCCTCTTTTTAATAAGGGACTCTTGTTGTATATGGGCGGTCGCCGCTGCTTGCGCTCGCCTCCTCCTCCCAGCGCGTGAACCCACTGCTTCCGCGTGCTTCTTGCGTACTACATATGGGAGAAGAACTTACAACTTCCATAAATGATACAATAAGAACGATGACAAACCTTGTTCAGCTCCACCTTCTCCATGGTCAAAGTCTTGTTCGCTTCCATCTTGTGCCGCACCATGGTCTCAAACTTCTCGAGCTCCGTGGTACACACTTTCACGCAGTCCTCGACTGCCGTCTGGTTGGCGGATACCTTTTAATATTCATATCATGCTACATGATCGGTCGCACATCCTATTGTGATTAGGCGCATGCTTTATAATGTATTATACTGATAGTCGGACGATATGTATAAATACGGAAAGAAATTGTAACACCCTGTTTGGAAAAAAAGGAGTATACGAATACATTCAGAAAGTCATACTCACTGTTCCTATAGTATACCAATACCTGCACTTTGACCACCCCCATCGCGTTGTCGACGTGTTTGAACTCCTTCGCCAAATACTCGGTGAGCGCCTCCACTTCGCCCCGCTCCACGGCCTGCTCCTGCACGTGCAAGACCACCTTCTGCAGGTCCTCCACGTGCGTACTCACGTGCTCGTCCACCGCGTGGCACTTCACGCTGATCCGGTCGTCCAGCAGGACCAAATCCTCCATCATCTTTTTGCCGGCCGCCACCAGCCGGTCGTGCACTTCCTTCACCGCGCACTCGATCATGCTCTGTCGCTCCTCGGTCGTGGTCTGGAACTTGCCTATGTTCATAAGTTTTTTTTTGAATAAATCATTATGCAATTGGATCATATGCTGGTGTTTTGAAAAATCAAATATTTCACGCAGTAATGTTCAAATTCAAAAAAGTCTCGATTGATATATAATGTGAACTCATTGTAATTAAGTACAAAAAAAATCGACACTTCCTCGTGGTTGAAAAAAAAAGAAACTGAGAGCGTCCGACACTTCCTCGTGGTTGCCCTCCATGCGATTGAAGATCTCGCGCACTTTATCCTGGTGGACGCTTTCGGGCACGCACGTGACCCGCAGTTTTTCGATGTCACCTAGGTTTTTGTTTTGATAATATAATATCAGCTCTTCCATATTAGGAACCCTACTAAGGGGATCCATCAAATATCCGGCTCCAGAATTCTATGTCATCGCCATTGACCGCTATTATTGAAGAGTATCTGTTGGGCTTTTATTGAGCGTGCGAAGTTGGCCTTGCCTTTTTATCAAATGCTGGATCTTCAGAGAGGGTGTTGTCGAGCACCTTGCATGGTCGTCGTTTCCGCCCGCGTCCCGTCGGACTCGTGCCGCAGTTTCTTGACACTCTCCATGAGGTCGTTCAGTACCGACCCGCTATTCTTCAAAAAGCTCTCAATCTGCTCGGCCTGTTTTTTTTTTTCAAAAAGCTCTCAATCTGCTCGGCTTGTTGTTAGCTGATGTTGTTTGTTGGATCCCGTCTAGGTTTCGATAGACGATCCGATTCAATGAGTTGTACGCAACTCACCGGACCCTAATTTAATACAATTATTCGAAAGACACTGTGATGCTTCATATAACATTGGAAATAACAGTACGAAGTTGAGTACCTCGACCCAAAATGGCTACGGTACTCTCCTCCCACTACTACAAATTGTAATGGAATGATATGGTAAATTTTCGTCCACGTGGCATGATATTTATCCGTCCCACATCAAAAAAAAACGACTAATATATGATGACGAAACCTGGTCCCGTACGCTCTTCTCCAGAACTTGCAATCGCCCGTCGTAGCCACGCGTCAACAGTGCGTCTTGTTCCGCTTGCTGCTCGATCAGTGCAATTTTCTCGTCCCACGCCTGCGCACCTGTCAGAAAAAAATCCGTCAGAAAAAAAATTCTTCCCCCGCAACTAATACGGAAAACTTCTTCTACCTTAGCTACAGTGCACATTAATACTTAAACTTACACAACTGTCCTGGTATAGTGTAGTCTACACTTCTTGAAGGCACCTTATAATACCGTACACTTCTGAAGGCATTGCTATACTGCTTCATACACTGTAATATACAAAAAAAACGCTGCTCGTTCTCGTGTTCTAATTTTTTCTCGATTTGCTCTTGGCTGTTCGCGAAGATCTTCTGCGCCTAATATCGATTTAATGGGTTGTACGCAACTCCAGGAGCCTCCTCTCGAAGGATTGATATTATAGCAGGTCTTCGAGACTTAGCTCTTGTCATTGTGCGAACAAAACACACAGTAATTATACAGTTAGCTGGGAAATACCGCATATCATGAAATACGGAAAAAATCATCGTTCGACCTGGCTCAACAATTCCCGCATCTCGCTGGCTTCCCTAGAGGTTCTCTTCTCCAGGATCTCGATGCGCCTTTGCAACGCCTCATTGGTCTTCTCCAGGGTTGCGTTCTTCTGCTCCAGCTCCAACACATGATCCTCTTTCCGTTTGTCTTGCACCGCCGCCTGCTGTTTGATGGTCGCCTTCACGGCGGGGAAACACTCGATGGTGGGGAGTTGTGAAGTACAATCGTTAAAAAACTGCTGACAATCCTTTTTTTTTTGTTCTTTATATAATTATTGATCTTCTCGCAAATTCTTCATACTTCTCCAATCTGAATGCTATCTTTATATCTGACAGACACGACATCCGTGTAGACAACATGTGGTGATACGCACGTCTCTCTCTCTCAGCCTGACTTCAAAAATTCAAAATTGAAACCGAGCTTTTCATATTACAATTTTTCTCTCTTATAAGTGTTAGAACATTATACAATATGCCTAGTTTACAATGTTGTTGTAGGGTCGCAATCGGCAGTTGATAATAACCCACCATTGTTTCGAAAAAAGTTAAGCCCCAATGTAGAAGAATAACCTCGTCGCACGTCAACTGTAATTGCTTGCCGTTCTCGGACTTGCCCACCAGATCGTATTTGGCGTGCTCCAGGCCGGTGGTCTGCGCGATCAGCTCCGAAATGCCCGCTCGCGTGATGGCATTTTCGAGCTTCGGCAGCGTCACGGTGCCCTGGAGCGTGTTCTGGCCTTCCGAGTCGATCGTGACTACACGGAACCCCGTCGCCTTTGGTGGGCCGTACATCTCGCTGTTTTATTATTTCTGTGTGTGGGGGGGGGGGCTCCGGGTTGTCTGTGGGGGAGCAAATATTATTTGATACCGGAAGGTCAGGAGGGCCAGGAAGAATACCGGTAAAGAGAAACAACCGGAAGGGAAAATTGTCAGTACCGTTCGGGAATGATCCTTTAACGGGGGCACCTTATTCGCATAGAGAAACCGCAAAAGGAGGGCTGCGTCTTTATCGACTTCATTTTCACATTTGCAAAAAAAACAGTCTGAATCTAACTTTGCATATATGCAACGCGGGTATGACCGATAATATTCAGATGCTATGATAGTCCCCAAAATCATGACGGGACGAACAGGCTGTTGTTCTTGGTACAGCAGACACGGTCTTCTCTCGCCGATTTGTTGAAGTTCACGAAACGCGTTCGGAATCATTTATAAAAAAAAAATTGTGTTCCAACCGTTCAAAAAATACGAGCCTTCGAAAATGTCAGAAAATCTATATAGTGCATCGCAATTTTCTTCATCTTTTTGAACCATAGGTTATCGCACAAATCAATCATAAACAAGTAGAACGTTAGTATGATTTCAACGGCTCACATCTCAAAGAGTGAGTCCTTAATCCACTTAATAACACTTATGTTTAATGTAGACTATAGTATACATCAGGCTATAGTATCCCCCGCTCCCCTTTCCACCAGCTTCGAAGCCATGCCTCCGTAGTATTCGACCAACGTCGCACAGACCGACCGACTCAGCCGGCGCTCCGGGGACGCCACCGTCAAGGTGTTTTCGGATAACACAACTAGGACCCGCTTGTCCTCCGTCTGAAAGTTGTGCCGCAAACAAGAAGCCGCTAGGCGGAGAATAGAATTGTTCTTGTCATTCTCGGGGGATGATATTGATGATAATGCCATAGAATTCCCTCCTCCTGCGATCTTCTTGTCAGGCACAAAAGTAGTAAGATCTCCTCCTAGTCCTCCTGAAGGTGAATTATCCTTGTGTGAATTATCCTCTGGGATTTGTCCCTTATTATTGTCGATTTTAGCGAAGACGCCCGCGAGCGTCAGGACTCGCTCGGGGAGCAGTTTCTGCCAGCAAGGTCCCTTCCTCGATTTCAAATCCACCACTATGGATGTGTTCTGGAATTTTTCGACTAACGCATCAAACTTTTCTCGAATGCCCCAGTCGAGCGTCGGCAATAAAAATTTCACCAGCAAAATGGGCAAGTGGACCACGCACTTGTGCTTGAATTTCACATTACTGAACTCGTCCGCAAAGCTCAGATCACACACCAAGTGCGGGTACTGATCGATCAGACCGGTCATCTCGAAGCACAATGTTTGCACGATTTCCTTCGGCGGTCCGCGTTTTACTTTATTAATATTGTTTGGCCCTAAAAAATAATTGTCGCTAGTATTATTTGGTTCGGGCCCCCGTGGGTCGTCAGGACAGCAACTGGGTGGTTTACTGGTGATCGGCAACGGCACCACCTTGGCGTCGCGGTCCACCGTCGACCCGGTGTCACATTGAATGGCGGCGCCCTCGAAGCCGACGCCCGGCCCCATGGGCCGGAATATGAGATCACAACGGCCCGCCAGCAAACCCTGCGTCGCGCGCCGGTGGAAGTCCGGGTCGGAAAACGCCCACTTCTGCGCGATAAAAACCTCCACGAATTCGTCCGCAAACAGAAGCGTGCGGGACCCCGCCCTCCTGAGGGCCGCCCCACTGTCATCATCCTCATCGTGGTCGGAAACGACCAAACTATTCAGTTCCCCCAGCGCGGCCAAGAACAGCCACCGGTTCGATTCCGATAACGGACTACTACTTTCCGAAGAGCTGTTTGCCGTAAAGATGGATGGCGGCCGGCCGTAAAGTAGATTCTTGCGATCCTCATCATCTACTGTAGACAATTCAATACCACTCGTATTATTGTTTATAGTAGTAGGCAATAATTCGGAATTATAATCCTCGCCGGAATATGTTCTCTGTGCAAAATTTCTGGCGGTGCCTGTGCGTGAGAGCGTCGCAGAAGAAGGGCCGTTTTGTTGGAGAACACCGTGCTCCCGCACATCCCGTAACTGCCGTTCCATGTCCTGGCGGTGCTTTTCGTGCTTCCGCAGTCGCACGCCCGCTTGCTCGGCCTGCTCCTTCGCCTCTGCGTACAGGGCGTGGCTCTCTTCCGCCCGCTGGTGCGTCCGGTCCAGGTGCTGCACCAAATTTAGTAATTGCGCTTGCTGCGGCGAGGGACCACTTTTGATCATAAAACAAGGCTGCAACCGCCCGTGCCACCGGAAGCCCTCCCGCAGATAATATTTGCGCCGTTTGTTAACTTTCGAGCAATATCCTCTTGGCGATACTGTGCGGGTGTCTCCGCGGGGGCCCGCTGACGAACCCCGAGAGCGGGATCTGGACGAACCCCGAGACTCGGCGGGACCCCCGCTGCGACGACGGCGGGATCCGTTTGCTGCGGCCGCCTGGTGCTCCCCTTCTTCGATTAGTATGCCTTCGAGCGGCTCTTCCCCTCGTAGTTCCGGTTCGATCATCTCGACAGCCTCGACCATTCTCTCCGGGTCCTCCAGCTCGTCAGTGAACACGATATCCGGGGGTAAAATCGCCTCGTGACACCCCTCGTATCTCTCCCGGCATTTTTCTCTTCTCCTTCTTTTTCGTTGAGAGCTCGGCGAGCCCTCGGTCGCTGTGAGTGCGTCTGAATCGAAGATGATCTCCCCCCCTGGTGCATCGTGGCAGTCGCGCGAGTCGGAGTCCGACGAGCCATTGCTATCAGCTTCGGAAGATGATTCTGCCCTTTCGTAGCGACGATTTCTGGGCGTCTTCTCTTTGTAAATATCCGAAATATAATCCGTCCGGCCTTTAAGCCGTTTTCTAGAAGACGAGCCGCGGTTTCTAGAAGATCTTGCCCGGGCATGGCTGCCGTCCACAACTATCTCCAGGCCAGCACCACTCCGTTTGTGGGCACTTTTGCGGGCACTACCAGATCGCGCCTTTGCGGGCACTTTTCCGGGACTCGCTGTTTTCAGCGCTTTCGGGTTTCCCAGCGGGCTCTGGCCAGGAGGGTCCGGAAGACCCCCTGTAGTACCAAGATTCATAATACCGCCACCACCACTACTCTGTTGTTGTGGCTGTTGTTGACCGCTCAATGAATTCCTTTTAGCATTGCTCGAAATTAAACTGCAGAAATGGATTTCTTTGCATTTGTTCTCCTTCGGGCCCTTCGTTAACAGTCTTCGGAGCTCGTCCGCGGGGCAGCCCAATCCCAAGTCGACACCGTCGATCTCGATCACGCGATCCCCCACCTCCATCCCCCACTCCTGCGCCCACGTCGTGTCTTCGTCTTCGTTATTGTTTTTTCGCGTCGTCACCGACGCCACCGTGCCGTCGAACGTCGATAAACAGAAGCCCAGCTTTTTCTCTACGTTCGTGGCGTCCCATTTTACAACTTTTACTGAAGCATTCTCCGAATTTTGTGGGTTTGCAGAATTCCACCACGGTGTTGGCTCCCCGTCGCGCGGCTTGATATAATTCAAATCTAAGGTGACTTCGCCCACCTTCTCCCATGCAGGCGGCTCCCACTCCCCTGAACTCGTGGATTCATTACCCCCATTGGCATCATTACCGGGTCCCCCTCTCAAGAAGGAGTCATTACCCCCATTATCATTATGATTACCGTCTCCCCCTCCCTCTCTCAAGGAGGAGGAGCCTGTACTCCTGAGTTCTTCTGAATAGTCTTTGCACTGCTCTTCATCATCATGTTCTTCAGACCTGCCAGTATGGGCCCTTCGACTAGCATCATTTCTACTCGGCCCCCAAATTTGCAGCACGACGATGCGCGTCTCCTGCTCCTCGTAGCCCGGCGGCGGTGCGGGGCCACGGCAATAGACGTCACTGATAAACCACGTACGCTGTGGAGGCTCCTCCTGATGATTTTTCTTCTCCAATTGATCATTTTCCTCAAGAAAACCGGAGGAGCCGTGTCCTCCCCTGTCTAATGCGCGGCCGACGATCTCGTTGATGTTGTCCTCGTAGTGCACGCGTACGCGAATCACGTCGGTGCACAAATTCTCCCAATTTTCCGCTTTTGTCGATTTCGAATTCGCGAACGCCTGCTCGCGGCGGCTGCCCACGATTCTCGGTAACAGCTTGCGGCAGTTCGTTCTCTCGGACAGCCACTCTTCCCCCAAAAACGTTCTGGAGGAATCCTTGTTCAACAAGTACGCCTCCAGGAGAAATAAGTTCTGGTCCTTCGCGAAGCTGCACAACCGGTCCGTCGCGCGGTTAATTAAAGATTTGACCAGATTCTCGTTCTGGACGTTTCTTTGCTCCCAACCAGCGATTTTTTGTTGAAAATTATGGTTTTCCTCCGTGTGGGCCATCTGCAGGTCGTGCAGCTCAATTTTAACGCGGTCGCAGAGCCGTTCCTTTTTTTTCTTCTTGTCAATCATGACTATCACATAATAACGAGATTATAATGCTGTGACTGTCATATGCTGTGACTATATAACGAGATTATAACTATCATAATGCTGTGACTGCATAATATGCAAAAACTAGATTGGATTCGCTGCGCCAAAGTCGCACGTTGCGAGGAGACAGCTCTTCGTGTGACTTCACAAAACCGACTATGACATCTCCTCTATTATTAATTCGCGCCATGCACGCATCTAGACTGATACGAACTCGCGGTATAATTATAGTCAACACCTAACATATAAAAAAATTTGGCGGATAATTGGAAATGACGTCTGAAAAAAAAAACACGCTAAAATATCCATATTTATCATAGAAAATACTGAATAAAAACCTGCTGCGTAAGCTCCGCGGTCTTTTCCTGCAACACATCTTCCTTCTCGCGCAATTTGTCCTGCAGCGCGCGAATCTTGTTCTCGCCGTCCCTCTTCAGATTCTCGATCTGCGCCTGCTGGAACTGCTGGTGCTGTTTGGATCCAAGGTTCCCGTGGCAAGCGCCCATATTGAATCCAAGTTCTTTTCAATAATCTTCCGATTTATTCGATAGACAAGGTTTAATTTTTTTTTTCATAGCTATATTAGTAATATTACATATTAAACACGCAAACACAGTCTGATTCTTTATAAGATAAAATAATTCCATTTGTGCGACTTTCACCATATGAATGTGTTATATCGGTCCCATGGTCAGCGCACAAAATCAAGTGTGAATGTATTAATTTCTGCACCTCATAGTCTGTCAGTACGGCATAAGATAAGGGTGAACACGTTTTCTAAGATCTTGCCTGGACGGCGTCTTATCTCTGGGGCCAGAATTAGACTTCAATAAAAACTACCGTATGCGATAGGGACGGTGGAGATGGTACTGCTGTAATCTTTTCGGAATATCAAAGGCCTCCGGGATGCTGCTACACGAGATTTTTTATACGCGAATTTTCTATACCACAAAAAATGTCAATCAATATCAAGGTGCACTATCTATGTACACTCGCAAAAGGTTCCGATTTGTTCTATCGCGAAATCCTGCAAATCTATCTTTAGATAACCAAGTAACCACTCTTCTATATAAATTGACTGCAATAGCCATAGGCCTATCGATATTTTAAACAATACTTAGAACCCGATAGATATTACCCAATCACAAAAAAAAAAACTGAACACCAGCAAAAAATACTGTTCAACGCAGAAAACAATTTCACCAACAAATTCAACAGCGAGAAAAGGTCCTAGCGACGAGAGTGACATAGCAGGCCTAGCTCGTCTTTGTCTAGCAGGACTTTGTCTTAGCCCAGAGGAACTAAGCAATCACATGATCCTGTATTACTATACAGTGATCGACTCTTTATAATATCAGAAGATAGAAGATTAAATAACGCCAACTAAACGTAATAGCTGCTTCTTCCAACCGATATTTTATCATTTCGGAGAAAAAAATTACGCCAAATAAACGTATTTCTTTCGGTCCTCGGGGTGCCGCTCCAAATAATCTCGCTCGATCAGTTTTTCGATGCGCATCTTGATCATCTGCACGCTGGGCTGGAAGCGATTCGACAAGAGCCTCGTCACCTCCATGACGAGCTGGTTGTGTTCGAGCTCCTTCCGGCTCTTCATGACGCGCACGATCACCGCTTCGGTCAAGTGCTTTTTTTTAGTTATAATATTCGTGGTATGTACGCAAGGCCAGGTGTGTAGATGGGGGGCCCCTCATAGAAGAGATTCGTTGGTAAGGTAGTGTTTTGTGGTGGGCGGATTCGTTATGAAGTGTTGGGACCCTACTGCGCGTGGTAGAGTAGTTTGGTAGATACTCAGAAGGGCCTGACAACAGCATGCTCTATTTTTTTTCCGGTAAGGTGCTATTATTTGGTCAGATGCTTTTTTATCATTCAAGGTTCCGATATTTATTAGGTGCCATAATTTTCGGTCAGATGCTTTTTGTTCCAATAAAGTTTCATTTTTTTCTTGCATCGTTCCATGACCCGAATTCTACATGTTCAATTACAATTGCCTATGGATCTTCAATCATAGAAGATGACAGGTATATAAAAGAACGCATTAATATATAAAGAACGCATGCCTGGTATTATAATTACATAAAGGAACCCTTCGGTCCTCCTCGACGCTCGCGGGGACGTCCACACTGGCTTGCCCGCTGGGGCCGTCGAGGCTATCCAACGCTGGGCCCTTCCCGTTGGGACTTCTTCTCCCGTCTTTCCCCCCTAAACCCGCGCCGTTTTGTCCTCCTTCAGTTTTCTCGGTGGACACCGCGAGCATGCGAATCTTCACGCGCACCGTGCGCGAGTCGAAGCTTTCGTTCACGGCGAAGGTGTCCCCCGGCAGGGGTTTGGAATTAGCGCTGGCGCTCTTCTCGGACATGCCCGCTTCGGGGGCATGTTTTTGCAGACTCTCTGTGTCGGCGGCACTTTTCGCGGTTTTAACGAGAATCCGCGTTTTCGGGTTCGCATATAAAGACTGCAAGTGTCTGTTGAACTCGTCCACCGGGATCTTCGTTCTTTCCAATAATTCATCGTACGAATACTCACTTTTGTCGTTGAAACACTCCAGCAGACACATCTGGTAGGTGCTTATTGATAATTCGTATTTTTTTGTCCCCGTTAAACTGTTGGGCCCCCCCAGTCTGGCGCGGACCTCGGCGCTGCCCAACGACAAATTCCAACTGATCCTCCGGCCCTGGTGCGCCTTCGTGTAGAAGTTCACAAATTCGTCAATGCCGGTTTTCATCATAGGCGGCAGCTGGGTCGAACAAGTGGCCGTCATGCTGTTCGGCCAAAACCCGGTCGTCAGTATGGTAATTTTCATGTCAACCACAGGCTGCTGTTGTTCGGCCTGGAACGACTGCGTCAGGGTTTGCGAGGAGGCAATGTCCTGGAGCATTCCTTCTAGTTTTTGCGTGTACTGGTGCCCGCACTCCCCCTTCAGCTTCGTGAGCATCAACTTTGTTTAATTTTATTGGGCCCTTCTTTTTTGTATATAGCTTCATCATATTATTAATTTTCATGATTTATTAGGGTAATAAAATAAAATGAATTCTTATTAGGGACCCTAATTGTGCTCGTCATCTAATCTTGGAACTTTCTAATTCTCCCGTCAGTCTTGGAACGTTGTCCAATATTATACTTGTTTTTGTATAATATGTTGCTGAAAGAGAAAACTCATATAATAATAGGAATTAATAATACCATAATGATGTCAATTTCTTAGTATATAGCAGGATTCGACCTTCTCCGAGTCCTCATCGCAGCCGTTGATTAACCGCTTGGCGAAACTCTGCTTGTAGTAGCTTTCGAAGACGTCCTTGTCTTGTAAGTAGCGGAACACCTCGATCAGCTGGTCCAGCTTTTTTTCGGTTTCCCCCTCAGCTCCCAAAGAACAACTGCTTGTTGTGTTTTGCAGTGAAGAAGAAGATTTTGCCGAGACTTTTCCAGCTCCCGACTTGCCGCCCCTTCGGAATAGGTCGTCCACGAAGAGACTCAGGTACTGCGCGGCCTTACTTATTATTATTCTATTAGGACATCTTCACACCTAGCTTTGCGTACATACCACGAAATTATGTAAAAAATAAGAGGCCTGCGCGTCCCGGTTCAGAAAATCCTCGAACGACAGCTTCAGCGAAATCTGGAAGTCCTTCGACTGGTGAAACGACTCCCGCACGAAGTTGAGATACTTCGACTTTAAATTCAGCAGGGCCGTGATGAACAGCACGGGCTCCTTCACGACGGCCTTTTTCGCGTTTTTTTTTAAGTATACTATAGAGCATGCGTGCTGCTATGGGGCGGGCTATTTTTTACATAATTATTATTTCGTTGTATGACTACGCAACGCTACACTGTGAAGATAGGCTCCCAATAGAAGAGGTTAGTAGTGGTCGGGTAGTGTTTTGTGGCTAGGGTTGAACCCGTAATATGAAGTGTCGATACGCTGTGGGCTAGATAGAGTAGATTGTAATAGATATTTGAAAGGGCCCCACAAAAACCTGCTCTATTTTTTTTTAAAAAATATTCATCATCATCTATAAGAAGTCCGATTTCACGTAAAATATGTACGCTTCGTGCGGAACTGACGGAGCCTGTGGGGGCCCCCCTTGCAGAGCTTAATATTAGATAATGTTAATATTAACTGAACCAATCATAGTAATACAAATAATTATAAAAAAAAATCATGTGCCTGGTCCCTTAGAATCTCCATGCCCGCGCTTTTAATACACTCCTGAAACACACCGTGCACGGGCTTCAGCGTTTCGGGCGCCCGGGACAACAAAGAAAACAGCCGCTTCATGTCCGAAAGCTGGTCGTTCATAAACATGAAGCGGACACCTGGCAATTTTTTTTTAAACACCTAATTCTTTTTTAGCAGTATTTTTTAAAGAACTTTTTTTATAAACACCTTCCTTTTTAATAGCTATTTTTGTTTGCATTCGATAATTTATGAATCATATCCTGTCCGACCCCATTTGTTAATAATATGAAATGTTAGGTCACACTGACTAATAACTAACATGCCAAAGATGAAGATATGACTGAAAAAGATGCCGCTCTCCGACCTTATGAATTGATCCCAGTAAAAAATATTAAAGCTCTCAAAAGACAACATGACTAATAAAGCATCAAAAAAAAAACCGCTCTCCGGCTTATTGTATATAATAAAACTCTCATAATAGACAACTAATCAAGCATCCAAAAGAGTAACCGCTCTCAAACTCTCATATTATAGACAACTAATAAAGCATCCAAAAGAGTAACCGCTCTCCGGCTTATTGTATATTAAAGCTCTCAAGAGACAACATGACTAATAAAGCATCAAAAAAAAAAACCGCTCTCCGGCTTGTTGATCAGGGATTCATGGTGCGTGATCAGCCACTCCTGCTCCATCATCCGTTGCACCCTCTCCAGCGTGGACGGGTCCAGGCACTGGCAGATGCGGTCTTTTTTTTTTTGTTGAAGAAAATCATTCACCCCCTTATTCATAGTTTGTTAATATTATAAAGTAGTGCTAATAAGTTGTTTTAGTAGTCCGTGCTAATAAGAGATATTTGTACAGAAAGCATTATTTACGAACGAAACCCGCTGGTCGCGTACTACAACCCACTACATCGCAAAAAAGAAGAAAACCCTTCTCCTCGTTTAGTCGGTCCTCCGCCTTCTTCAAATACGCCTGCACCGGGTTCTGGCTCAAATACTGCAGGGCCTCCTGCTTATAAAATTGTTCGGCCTCACGGATGTACCTCAATCATAATAATAACAACTATATTTGCGTGCGCTTGCACGATTTAATGGAGTGTACGCAATGATCTTAAATGCAACGACACTACTGATCAGAGAATAAAGGAAAGAATTTCCTACAACATGTTGTTGTAAATAAATTTTTGCGCGTTAGGCGGAAATATTTTGCGGACCACGGGGTGCAGGGATATTGGGGACCTGCAACTCGCTTGGAGGTCTCAGAAAAGGGCGAGAAGCTAGCATCCGCTGGAGCAACCGAGTGAAGCAGGGATACCCGGTATATAACGATACAATTAGTTCAAAAAAAAAAATCATTCAAAAAAATTCAGACCAGTCCTCGAAGACTTGTCTGTACACATTCTTCGATTGCACCCCCAGCTCCACCAGCATGTTGACGGTGTGCTTTAACAAAATGCGGTCCATCTGCTCTCCCCGCCTTTCCGCCTGCACCATCTCCAGCATGCGGCGCAGCAACCGGTCCTTCACCCGCTCGTGCCCCGCCACGTGCGTCCGGAAGGATTGCATGCCCGCGTCGTACACCTTTTTTTTTTCGAAAACTCTGCTTCGTGCACCTGCGTCGTAGGAACACCTGTGTAGTAGATAATCTTTCTCTAATCTCGGCAAGTAGATACTATCATACAACATTAGAAACCCAAAATAAACCTCAGGTAACCCAAATACAATATTAGAAACCCAAATACAATATGTAAGACCGCGTCGTACACCTCACTCGCATTCTTCTTGTTGTATACTTATTATTTCCCTGTTGACTATGAAATCA